>OLPH01000251.1_pt1 | contig 73134 bp, 64 predicted proteins | sample 1672951 | NCBI WGS metagenome assembly OLPH01 (sample SAMEA3136740, study PRJEB25190) | human gut metagenome | reverse complement strand
AGAAGCTGATGGATGACGGCACGTACATGAAGATCCTCAAGCATTGGGGCGTCGAATCCGGCGCCGTCGACAAGGCCGAGATCAACCCGACCGATTTGGGCTGATCGGCGCACTGACGCTGCGGGCGTAGGGGCATCGGACGTATATAGATCGATGCCCCTACGTTTTTTGCCGATTAACGTCGGCGTAGCATTGCGGTTTTATCGTGTGCCTTTGGAATACTGGACGTCTGATTGGCAAATGGACGATTACCGTTCAGTGGATGGGAAGAGAATAGAAGGAGAACCCACTATGTCGTTGAAATTCAAATCGTTTGCCGCTCTCGCGCTGAGCGCGGCCATGATGTTCTCCGTCGCCGCATGCGGCACCACGGATTCCGGTGACGCCAAAAGCGACTCGAAGGCGAAGAACACCACCGTTGGTTACGATGTGAGCACCATCAAGAAGGATGATGAGCTGGCCAAGCTGGCCGCCTCCGCGAAGACCGTCAAGGACGGCGAGCTGTCCGTCGGCATGGAACTGTCCTATGCTCCGGCCGAATTCTACGCCGAAGACGGCAAGACGCCGGTCGGCTACGATGTGGACATGTCCAAGGCCATCGCCCAGACGCTGGGCCTGAAGCCGAAGATCGTCTCCTCCATGTTCGACACCATCGTCCCGTCCATCGGCTCCAAGTACGATCTGGGCATCACCGCCATGACCATCACCGAAGAGCGTCTGCAGTCCGTCGACTTCGTGAGCTACTACCGCGCCGGCTCCACGTGGGCCGTGCAGAAGGGCAACCCGAAGAAGCTCGACACCTCCGACATGTGCGGCGCGAAGATCGCAGTGCAGACCGGCACCGTCCAGGAGGACGAGGCCAACAAGATCGCCAAGGGCTGCAAGGCCGACAAGAAGGCCGAAGTGATGTCCTACAAGCGTCAGGCCGAAGCCGCCACCGCAGTGGCCACCGGTAAGGCCGACGTGTTCTACGCCGATTCGCCGGTCGCCGGCTACGCGATCTCCCAGACCGACGGCCAGCTTGAGGCGCTCGGCGACGTTGAAGGCGTGGCCAAGCAGGGCATCGCCATCAAGAAGGGCGACCAGCAGCTCGACGAGGCCGTGCAGAAGGCCGTGCAGAAGCTGATGGATGACGGCACGTACATGAAGATCCTCAAGCATTGGGGCGTCGAGTCCGGCGCTCTCGACAAGGCTGAGATCAATCCGACCGACCTCAACTGATCTCATCCCCACTATTTACATCAACAACGAAGGAACTGAAGCATCATGGCGAAGAAACAGATCGACGGCGATGGCCTCGATATTCCGAATCGCATCAAGGCGCTGCCGGTTAAGCGTACGGGCCCGATTGTGGCGGCGGTCATCGTCGCTCTGCTCGCCGCCATGCTGCTGCAGGGCCTGATTACCAATCCGCGTTTCGAATGGAATGTGGTCTGGAAGTACCTGTTCGACAAGAATGTGCGCGAAGGCATCAAATACACGTTGCTGCTGACGGTCATCTCCATGGTCATCGCCATCATCCTAGCAGTGGTTCTTGCGGTGATGCGCAAATCCATCAACCCGGTGCTGCGCGGCGTCAGCTGGTTCTATATCTGGTTCTTCCGTGGAACGCCTGTGTACACGCAGCTCGTGTTCTGGGGTCTGTTCGCGGTGCTGGTGCCGCGTATCGGCGTGGGCATCCCGTTCACCTCAATCGAATTCTGGAGCATTGACTCCCAGTCTGTCATCACCGCGTTCAACGCGGCATGGCTGGGCCTAGCGCTCAACGAAGCCGCCTATCTGGCCGAAATCGTGCGTGCTGGACTTGAAGCCGTCGACCCGGGACAGACCGAAGCGGCCAAGGCCCTCGGCATGAAGCGTACACTCATCATGCGCCGTATCGTGCTGCCTCAGGCCATGCGCATCATCATCCCGCCGACCGGCAACGAATTCATCGGCATGCTGAAGACCACGTCGCTTGTCAACGCCGTGCCGTTCACGCTGGAACTGCAGTTCGCCACCACGGCGATCGCGACCCGTCTGTACAAGCCGATTCCGCTGCTGATCGTGGCCTGCATCTGGTATCTGGTCATCACCTCCATCCTGATGGTCATCCAGTCGCGACTCGAAAAGCACTTCGGCAAGGGCTTCGACGCCCGTCCCGCCGGAGCCCGCGGCAAGCGCACGCCGCTGCCGGGCAAGACCTTCGGCGAACCCAAGGATGACGTCGACAAGCAGAACGAAGCCACGTTCGCGGGAATGACCGCGTGAGGGGAATGACCATGAGCGAAATCACAACCAACGAAATCGTTCCCGCCGTCAAGGCGACCCAGGTGCACAAGGCCTTCGGCAACCTGCACGTGCTCAAAGGCATCGACATGACCGTCATGCCCGGCACCGTCACCGTGATTCTCGGACCGTCCGGTTCCGGCAAATCCACGTTCCTGCGTCTGATCAACCAGCTGGAAACCCTGACCGGCGGCGAAATCGACGTCGACGGCGAAATGATCGGCTACAAGTACGTCGACAAGGGCGGCGAACGTGTGCTGCAGACCCTGAACGACAAGGAAGTGGCCGAACAGCGTTCCAAACTCGGCATGGTGTTCCAGCGCTTCAACCTGTTCCCGCACATGACGGCTCTTGAAAACGTCATGGAGGCTCCGGTCCACGTCAAGCACATGGACAAGAAGGAAGCCCGCGAACTCGCCATTCAGGAGCTGAACCGCGTCGGCATGGGGGAGCGTCTCGACTACTATCCGGCACAGCTGTCCGGCGGCCAGCAGCAGCGCGTGGCCATCGCCCGCGCGCTTGCCATGAAGCCGGAGATCATGCTGTTCGACGAACCGACATCCGCGCTCGATCCGGAACTCGTCGGCGAAGTGCTCAACGTCATGCTCGACCTCGCCAAGGAAGGCATGACCATGGTGGTCGTCACCCATGAGATCGGCTTCGCGCGCGAGGTCGCCGACCAGATCGTCTTCATGGACGGTGGCGTGGTCGTCGAACAGGGCGGACCGGAGATCATCGACCATCCGAAGGAGTCGAGGTTTAAGGACTTCTTGCAGCACGTCCTGTAGCAAGTAAGGCTGTCGTACTGCCGTAAATTCCCAATCCACTGACGTCAAGCGTCCGCAGACGTCCGGTGGGTTGGGTTTTCTTTTTGCTGCCGACGATGGGCGCGTTGCGTGCGCCACTGGTTCGCACGATTTCCCTGGGGGGAGTGGGATTTCGCATATATGGCAAAGATTTGTAAGGACGCGCGGCTTGGTTTCATGATTGACATCCTTACCCGATAGGCTAAGGAGCTATGTGTGGAATCGTAGGATATGCAGGAAATGTTCGGACCGCGTGCGGCAAACCCTTGGAGGTCTGCCTCCAGGGTCTTCAGCGATTGGAATACCGTGGATATGATTCGGCCGGCGTGGCGTTGACCGCGCCCGGCATGGACCATGTGGCGGTGCGTAAGAAGGCCGGCCGTCTCGCCAACCTGGTGCAGGACATCGAACGCGATCCGATGCCGGAAGCCACCGTGGGCATCGGCCACACCCGTTGGGCCACCAACGGCGTGCCGAACGACACCAACGCGCATCCGCACACCTCGCGTGACGGCAAAGTGGCCATCATCCACAACGGCATCATCGAAAACGCGTCCCAGCTGCGTCTCGACCTGCAGACGGAAGGCTACCATTTCGTTTCCGAAACCGATACGGAGGTCGCGGCGAAGCTGCTGGGCAAGATCAGCGACAAGATCATCGAAGAGACCGGCAAGCCTGACCTGTTCAAGGCCGTCCGCCGTCTCGCACGCATGCTGGAAGGCGCGTTCACCATCCTCGCCACCGATGTGCGCCAGCCGGACATCGTGGTCGGCGCCCGTCACGATTCGCCGCTGGTGGTCGGTCTTGGCGAAGGCGAGAACTTCCTCGGCTCCGACGTGGCCGCGTTCGTGGCCTACACCAAGCGCGCCATGGAAATCGACCAGGACCAGGCCGTGATGGTGTCCGCAGACAAGGTCGTCGTCTCCGACTTCATGGGCAACATCGTGCCCGATCCGAAGACCTACACCGTGGACTGGGATGCGTCCGCCGCCGAAAAGGGCGGTTGGGACTCCTTCATGGACAAGGAGATCCATGAGGATCCGGCCGCCGTGCAGCGCACTCTGCTGGGGCGTCTCGACGAGAACGGCAACATCAACCTCGATGAGGTGCGCATCGACGAGCATGATTTCAAAGCCATCGACAAGATCATCGTCATCGCCTGCGGCACGGCCGCGTATGCGGGCATGGTGGCCAAATACGCCATCGAGCATTGGGTGCGCATTCCGGTAGAAGTGGAACTCGCCCACGAATTCCGCTACCGTGACCCGATCCTCACCCCCCGAACGTTGGTGGTGGCCATTTCGCAGTCCGGCGAGACCATGGACACGCTGATGGCGTTGCGCCACGCGCGTGAACAGGGCTCCAAGGTATTGGCCATCTGCAACACGCAGGGCGCGTCCATCCCACGCGAATCCGACGCGGTGCTCTACACCCACGCCGGTCCGGAAGTGGCGGTCGCCTCCACCAAGGCGTTCGTGGCGCAGATCACCGCCGCATACGTGCTCGGCCTGTATCTGGCCCAAGTCAAGGGTGCCATGTATCGAGACGAAATCGCCCAGACTTTGGAATCTCTGAAGGACATGCCCCGCAAGATCCAGTGGATTCTCGACACCCAGACCAAGACCGTGCAGGAAGCCGCCGAACAGATGGTGGATGCGAAATCGTTCCTGTTCCTCGGCCGCCATGTGGGCTATCCGGTGGCCATGGAAGGCGCGTTGAAGCTCAAGGAAATCGCCTACACGTTCACCGAAGGCTTCGCCGCGGGCGAACTGAAACATGGTCCGATCGCTTTGGTGGACGAAGGCGAACCGGTCGTATTCATCGTGCCGCCGGCGCGCGGCCGCAACGTGCTGCACTCCAAAGTCATCTCCGGCATCGAAGAGGTCAAGGCCCGTGGCGCCTACATCATCGCCGTGGCCGAGGAACACGATCCGGACGTGGAACGTTACGCCGACGTGGTCTTCTGGCGTCCCGCATGCCCGACGCTGATGAGCCCGCTGGTGGACGTGGTGCCGCTGCAGCTGTTCGCCATGGACATGGCCAAGCTCAAGAACTACGACGTCGACAAGCCGCGCAACCTCGCCAAGTCCGTCACCGTTGAGTAACGAACGCAGGCACCGGTACGTGCTCGAGGAACCTCATATTCCCTTCGAATATGAGGTTCTGTACGAGGACGAGAACATCATCGTCATCGACAAGCCGCATTTCCTCGCCACCACGCCACGCGGCATGTGGTATCGCGAAACCGCGCTGGTCCGGTTGTGCGAGCGGTACGACGAGCCGAACATCACGCCGGCGCACCGTTTGGACCGACTGACCGCAGGCGTCGTCGTGTTCGTACGTAATCCGTCTGCGCGAGGCGCGTACCAGATGCTGTTCCAAAATCGCAAAACCGTCAAAACCTACGAATGCCTGGCACCGCTCGCCCCGACGCAGCGGCCGCGATATGGAACGGCGGTGCGCATCAACCGGCACCTGCCGTTTCCGCTGGTACGCAGGTCGCATATCAACAAGGATCGCGGACGATTGCAGGCGTACGAAAGCGCCGACGTGCCCAACGCGGAAACGCTGATCGAACGGGGAAGCGGCATCCGCTTCGTTGCCGGCAGACCGTACGTGAATTACACGCTGCATCCGAAAACCGGCAAGACGCACCAGTTGCGCGTGCATATGAATTCGCTCGGACTGGCGATATTGGGCGACGATTTCTACCCGGACATCGTGCAGCGCGCGTACGACGACTTCTCGCAACCCTTGGAATTGGTGGCGCGCGAACTGCGATTCGATGACCCGCTCAACGGCGAGCCACGTCGATTCGTATCGCATGTGCCGTTGGGCGCGGGCTTATAGAAACCCACGATTTTGGACATTCCCCTATCTCGCCCGACACGCCCGATTATCATGGCGTTCTGTTGACTTGCCGGAGCGTTTCCGGCATCACGAGAGTAAGAGAGAACCATGGGTAAAATCTCGAAAGCCGTCCGCGGCGTCGCCGACATCTACAACGGCGCATCGCTGATCGTCCGTATCATCGTCGGCCTGATCATCGGCACCGTGCTGGCATTGACCATGCCCCACGTGACCTGGATCGGCGAATTCGGCACCCTGTTCGTGGCCGCGTTGAAGGCCGCGGCACCGATTCTGGTGTTCGTACTGGTGGCCAGCGCCCTTGCGCAGGGCACGTCGAAACTCGACCGCCGTTTCGGCACCGTGCTGTTCCTGTACCTGTTCACCACGTTCCTGGCAGCGGTCGTGGCCGTGCTGACCTCCCGTCTATTCCCGCAGACCCTGTCCTTGGGCAAGGCCGCCAAAGCCGACGTGGTGCCGCAAGGCCTTTCCGAAGTCATCCAGACGCTGCTGACCAACATCGTGGCCAATCCGATCCAGGCCATCATCGATGGCAACTACATCTGCATCCTGATGTGGGCCTGCCTGTTCGGACTCGCCATGAAGTCCATCGCCAACGAAAGCTCCAAAGCGTTCATGGCCAACGTGGCCGACGCCGTGTCCCAGGTGATCCGCTGGGTCATCAACCTCGCCCCGTTCGGCATCATGGGCCTCGTGTTCACCAACGTGGCCGACAACGGCCTGTCCGCATTCACCAAGTACGGCAGCCTGCTGCTCCTGCTCGTCGGCACCATGCTGCTCATGGTGCTCGTGTTCGGCCCGCTCGTCATCTTCATCTTCCTGCGCCGCAACCCGTACCCGCTGGTCTACCGCTGCTTCAAGGAATCCGGCCTGACCGCGTTCTTCACCCGCTCCTCCGCTGCGAACATCCCCGTCAACATGCAGCTGTGCGAGAAGCTCGGGCTTGACAAGGACATGTACTCCGTGTCCATTCCGCTGGGCGCCACCATCAACATGAACGGCGCGGCCATCACCATCACCATCATGGCCATGGCTGCCGCCAACACGCTCGGCATCCAGATCTCCCTGCCGGCGGCCATCCTGCTGTCCGTGGTCTCAGCGCTCGGCGCATGCGGCGCGTCCGGCGTGGCAGGCGGCTCGCTGCTGCTCATCCCGATGGCCTGCTCGCTGTTCGGCATCAGCAACGACATCGCCATGCAGGTGGTGGGCGTCGGCTTCATCATCGGCGTCATCCAGGATTCCGTGGAAACCTGCCTGAACTCCGCGTCCGATGTGGAGTTCGCGGCCACCGCCGAATACCATGCCTGGCTCAAGCAGGGCCGTCAGCTGCCGGCCTTCATGTATTCCAAGAAGGAACGCGCCAAGCTCGGCATCGAAGCTTGATTGCGTACCGGCTTAGCCGCCGATGCGATATCGCAGGGAACCGCTTTGGAAGTTCGCTTCCGGAGCGGTTCTTCCGCATTCGGCGTATTTGGGTGGATATGGGGAGCCTTTCCAGGCTTGTGCGTGGCTTCCGCATGACCCGTATAATCTTATGGTGGTAATCGCAGGCGAAATACAAAACGGAGGTCCGTGGGCGTGGTGCTGAAATCGGCGAAACTGGTGAAGCGGCTCATCGCCATCTGCTGCGCGGGCGTCATGGCGGCCAGCGCCGCCGCATGCGGGGCCAATACGGACACACGCACACAGATCACCGTATGGTCGTGGGAGCCGAGCATGAAACAGGTCATCGCCGGCTTCGAAAAAGACAATCCCGACATCCGCGTGGTTTGGAAGAACACCAGCGGTTACGACAAACTCAACAACGCCATCCAAGACGGTTACGGCATTCCCGACGTGGTGCAGCTGGAATATTACGCATTGCGCCAGTACGCGGTCAGCAGCCAGCTCGTGCCCATCACCGGCAGAACCGAAGGCTATGTCGATTTCTACACGCCCGGCACCTGGGCGTCGGTGCAGCTCAACGGACGGGTGTACGGGCTTCCCATGGACTCCGGCCCGATGGCCTTCTTCTATAACAACAGCGTGTTCGAACAGGTTGGTGTGGACGCGTCCAAGATCCGCACATGGGACGACTACTACGAGGCCGCCAAAAAACTCAAGAAAATCGGCGTGTACATCACCGCCGATTCCGGCGACGCCAGCTTCTACGACACGATGATCTGGCTCGCCGGCGGACGCCCGTTCTCCACGTCCAACGATGGCAAGAACGTGACCATCAGACTCACCGAAGATAAAGGCACCCGCGAATTCACCGAATTCTGGCAGAAGATGATCGATGAGGGTTTGGTGGCAACAAACCTCACGTCATGGTCGGATCGATGGAAATCGGCCGTGGGACAAGGCAAAGTCGCCTCGCTGTTCTCCGGCGCATGGCTGCCTTCGCTGCTCATGTCCGACATTCCCGGCGCGGCCGGCCTGTGGCGCGTGGCCCAGATGCCGACGCCCGACGGCAAGGCCACCACATCGGAAAACGGCGGTTCGGCCCTTGCCGTGCTGCAACGTTCCCGTAAACCCGAAGCCTCATACCGTTTCATCGAATACGCCTGCCACAATGCCAAAGGCATCACAACCCGCGTGGATGGCGGCGCGTTCCCAGCCGACAAAAACACCCTATCCGACTCGAAATTCCTCAGCAAGACCACGGTGACCGACGACCGTGGCATCGAAGTGCCCTATTTCGGCGGGCAGGAATACAACCGCGTGCTGTCCCAGGCCGCGGAGAACGTGTCGACCGGATACCAGTATCTGCCGTTCGAAGTGTATGCGCGCAGCGACTTCCGGTCCACGGTGGGCAAGGCCTACAAATGGTCGAGCCTGCTGCGCAAAGAGCAGAACAGGCTCAACATCATCGCCGCAGGCGGTCAGGTCTCCGACACCTCCAACATCGGCGATGCGTTGAAGAACACCGAATCGTCCGACCGCATCAAACTTAAGGGCGGCATAGCCCTATGGCAGAAGGACCTGAAAGAATACGGAGCCAACCAGGGCTTCACCATCCAATAGCATCTGTGTAATTGGTTTAATCGATTGCGGCCTGCGGATAGCGCATTATCCGCAGGCCGTCGGTTTTCAGATTGCCGGGCTATGATCGCCGGTTCCCGTCGCTGGCTCTTGAATCAGCGGACGTTGCGGTCGTAGATGTGCCGCATGCCCTTGAAAATCAGGTCCGGATCGTAAATGTCGATCATGTTCGTGTCGTCGGCGAACACGCGGCTCAATCCGCCCGTCGCCACCACACGGAAATCCTCGTCGATCTCCTTATGGAACTGCGCGATCGTGCGTTCGATGCCGCCGAGGAAGTTGTAGTACAGGCCCGCCTGCATGGCCGGTTTCGTGGACTTCGCCAGAATCGACTTCGGACGGGTGATCTCCACTTCCGGCAGCTGCGCCGTCCCTTCCCACAGTGCGGCCGCGGCGGTGCGGATACCGGTGGTGATCAGTCCGGAAATCACCGACGCGTCCGCGGTGACGTAGTTGAACGTGGTGGCCGTGCCGAAATCAGCCACCAGAATCGGCCCGCCATACTCGTAATACGCGCCCGCGCAGTCGGCGATGCAGTCCGCGCCCATGTTCTGCGGATTGTCCATGCGGATGTTGAGTCCCGTTTTGATGCCCGGTCCCACGATCATCGGATCGATGTCGAGGAACTTCACGATGCTCGCACGGAACGAATGCATGACCTTCGGCACCACGGACGAAATGATCACATCATCGACATCCGCCGGCTTGTAGCCGCTCAAAGCCAGGAACTGCGTGATCATCAGCCCGTATTCGTCGGACGTGTGGTTCGCCTTCGTGGTGATGCGGTACGTGCCCGCGATGCGCCCATCGTCGATGAAACCGATCACGACGTTCGTGTTGCCGATATCCACAGCCATCAGAAGCATGTTGCGTTCTCCTTCGCGTTTTGCGGAAGTTCCGTTGAAATATTGCGATTATTGCGATTGATACGGTTATTGCGATTCGAAAATGCTGCGGTTAGCGCCGTTCGCCGTCCGCACGCATGGCTGCGAGCTTGACAAGAATACGTTTCGCAAGTGCGTCCTTGCCCATCTTGCTCCACCGTTCGATGCTTGGCCTGTCTGCGGTTTCGCCCGGCGTCAGCACCGTCACCACGTTCGTGTCCGCTGCGAAACCGGCGCCGGGGGTGCGCAGATTGTTGGCCACCAGCATGTCGCAATGCTTGCCGTTAAGCTTCTTCGCCGCGTTGGCCTCAAGGTCGCGCGTCTCCATGGCGAATCCGCACAATGTCTGGTCCGGCCGCTTATGCTCGCCGGCCCAAGCCAGAATGTCCGGATTCGACGTGAGCTCGAGCTTGATGCCGCTGCGCCCGTTCTTCTTGATCTTGTCCCGGGCCTGCTCGACCGGACGGAAATCGCCGACGGCCGCGGCCATGACGGTGATGTCCGTGTCCGAGAAACGGCTCGTCACCACATCGAACATATCCCGTGCGGTCGTGACATCGACCACATCCACGCCATACGGGGCGTCCAACGCCACCGGACCGGACACAAGCGTCACCTGCGCGCCCAGATCGCGTGCCTGTTCGGCCAAGGCATACCCCATCTTGCCGGTGGAATGGTTGGTGAGGAACCGCACCGGATCAAGCGGCTCCTGCGTCGGGCCGGCGGTGACGAGCACGGCAAGTCCCTTAAGCGGCAGCTCGCCGTCCGGACGATTCGCAAGCAGCAGCGCTTTCACCGCCGTTTCGATGCGTGCCGGCTCCTCCATACGTCCCTTGCCGGCGTCGCCGCAGGCCAGCATGCCGCTTTCCGGCTCCACAATCGTCCAACCGAGCTCACGGCAGGTATTGAGATTGCGTTGCGTCACGGCGTTTTCATACATATGCGCGTTCATGGCGGGGCACAGGACCTTCGGTCCCTTGTCGTACGCGAGTATGGTGCTGGTCAGCTGGTCATCGGCGATGCCGCAGGCGATTTTCGCGATGATATCGGCGCTCGCCGGAGCGACTGCCAGCAGATCCGCCCACTTCGCGTCGGCCACGTGGCTGATCTGCAGCGGACCATCCGGTCCGGGTGCCACGTCGGCCGTAGCGCCGGGACGATGTCCGGCGGCGAACATGGACATGCGTGTCGGCGTGTGGGTGAGGGAACTGAACGTCAGGGGAGTGACGAACTCCTGTGCGGCGGCGGTCATCACCACACGCACCTCATGCCCCTGCTTGCTCCAATCGGAGGCGAGATGGCAGGCCTTGAACGCGGCGATGCTGCCGGTGACCCCCAAAAGAATATGCGCCATGGATCAACCGTCCTTCTCGTTGTGACCTGCCGCGACTGCGTCAAGTATATAACCGGGCCGAAGCCTCCGCGCGCTTTGCGGGCGAACCCGAACGGGCCGCGGGTATGGCGGACGGTAGAATCAGGCCGTGGTGATCGACCTCACGCAGGCGGTCAACCGCAATCACAACACATAATCGAAAATACGAAGAGGAGAAATCCCATGTCGTCACCTACCGGTGCGCACGGCGAAGCCGACGCAACCAAACAGGAGAACGAACAGCAGCCGCAGTCCACGGCAAGCACCGACGCCACGCTGAACGCGCGTGCGAAATCGTCGAACGGCGCGAAATCGCAAGGCCCGAAGAAGTGGCTTATCGCGTTGATCGCCGTCATCGCCGCCGTCGCGGTGATCGTCGCCATTGCAGTGACGCGCGGCAAAAACGATGACGCGAACACTTCCGGCGTAACTAAAGCCGACACCGTCACCATCGGGCTCAAACTCGCCCCGGTCAGCCTCGACATCCGCCACCAGTCCGGATCGGCCATCGAACAGGTGCTGATCGGCAACGTCTACGAAGCGCTGCTGTCGCGCGACTCCGACAACAAAGTGCAGCCGGGCCTCGCGAAATCCTGGGACATTTCCAAGGACGGCAAGACCTACACCTTCCATCTCAACCAGAACATGACCTTCTCCAACGGCGACAAGCTCGACGCCGACGACGTGGCCTGGTCCATCAACCAGCTCAAGGAGAAGCAGTACTACAACGCCAACCAGGTGGCCAGCCTCGACAAGGCCGAAGCGGTGGACGCCAACACGGTCAAGCTCACCCTTTCCACCCCCGACTCCAACCTGCTGTGGTATCTGACCGGACGTCCTGGCCTCGTGTTCGACAAAAACGCCAAATACAACGCGAAAACCGAAGCGGTCGGCTCCGGCCCGTATACCGTCGAATCTTTCGACTCGGCCAGCAAAATGGTGCTCAAAGCCAATGCGAAATATTGGGGAACCGCGCACAAGCCCGCCACCCAGAACGTGGTGATCCGCTTCCTCACCGACGACAACGCAGCGGTCAACGCGCTGAAAAGCGGTGACGTCGACGTGCTTTCCCCGGTGAACGCCACGCTCGCCAAATCATTGGATGCCAGCACATACACGGTGTCCGCGGCCGACGGCAGTGACAAGTTCGTCCTCGCCTTCAACTGCACGAACGCCAAACTCAAGGACAAGCGCGTCCGCCAGGCCATCCGCTACGCCATCAACCACAAGGAGATCATCGCCTCCCGAGGCAACGTCGACTACGCGCTCGGCGGTCCGATCCCGTCCGTCGACCCCGGTTACGAGGACCTGACCGGCCTGTACCCGTACAACGTGGACAAGGCCAAGGAACTTATGAAGGAAGCCGGTTATACCACCGACAAGCCGTTGCGGCTCACCCTCACCTACGCCAACACGTACGGCACCGAACTGGGCGACCAGCTCAAGAGCCAGCTCGCCAAAATCGGCATCGATTTGAAGATCGACTATGTGGAATTCTCCACATGGCTGCAGAACGTGCACGCCAACGGCGACTACGAGCTGTCATTGGTGGACCACGCCGAAAGCCACGACTTCTACAAGTGGACCACGCCGGACTACTACTACCATTACGACGGCAAGCAGGCGCAGAAACTGTACGCCAAGGCTTTGGAAGCCACCGACGAGGCCGACAGCGCGAAATACCTGAAGCAGGCGGCGAAGGCCGTAAGCGAGGACGCGCCGGCGGACTGGCTGTTCGGCTACCGCGTGACGGTGGCCGTCAACAAGCACGTGCAGGGCTTCCCCAGCAAGCTCAGCCAGACGGTGCTGCCATTGTGGCGGATCTCCAAGAATAAGTAAGGGAACGGTATTTCCATGCGATTCGTGGGAAAGCGGCTGACGCTGTTCGTAGCGGCTTTGGTGGGCCTGTCCGCGCTGGTGTTCGTGATGCTGCGCGTATTGCCGGGAGACGTCGCCGCGGTCATCGCCGGCACGAACGCCACCCCCGAACGCATTGCGTCGCTGCGCGCCGAATTCGGCTTGGACAAGCCGCTCGTCGCACAATATGGCGATTGGATGGCGGGCATGCTGCATGGCGACCTCGGCGTGTCCGCAGTCGGCGGACGGCCGGTCGCGCGGCAGATCGCCATGCGCGCCGCCGTAACGTTCCCTCTGATTGTGCTGAGCCTGCTGATCGCGCTGGCGATCGGCCTGCCGCTTGGCTGCGCGGCCGTCCTGACACGCAATCCGCGGCTGCGCGGCCTGTTCCACGGCATTGCGATCGTGGGCGGCGCGGTGCCCGCATTGTGGGGCGGCCTACTGCTGATCCTGCTGTTCTCCCGTGGCACGGGACTGTTGGAATTGCTGCCCGCGCAAGGCTTCCCCGACACCGGCTGGGCCACGCCGGGAAAGGCCCTGTCCTGTCTGCTGCTGCCGGCGCTCACCACCGGCATCACAGCCGGCGCGTCCATCATGCGCTACACGCGTGCCGCAGTGGGGGATATGGCCTCATCGCAGGCGGTGGATATGGCCATGGCCTGCGGCATGACCCGCAAACAGGCGGTATTGCGCGTGGCGTTGCGTCTGGCCACTGCGCAACTGGTGTCGGTGGTCGGCCTGACCTTCGCGCAAATGATCACCGGCGTGATGGTGGTGGAAAACCTGTTCGCCCTGCCGGGTCTTGGCGCCATGCTGGTCACCGACGTCGGCAACCGCGACCTGATCGCAGTGCAAAGCGAACTGTTCCTGCTGGCCGCGTTCTTCCTGCTGCTGGGTCTCGTGGTCGATCTGACGCACCGCGCGCTGGATCCACGGCTGAAGGCCTCCGGCGTCGTTTCGGGGAAGGTGAACGCATGAGCAGATCGAATCCTACGCAAACTCCGAACGCTACGGATGGTGAAGAATCAGCGTCCACAACGCCAGCGGAAGCTACTATGAGCACGACGGGTGCGGTCGTCTCGTCCATCTGGGCCAAGGCGAGCGGCAGATACGCGACGATCGTCATCGGACTATGGCTGCTGACCGCTGCGGTGTCCTTGGTCTGGACGCCGTATTCGCTGCTCGACACCGACGGTTTCAACGCGTGGGCCTCGCCATCCGCCGCGCATCCGTTGGGCACCGATGGTACCGGAGCGGATGTGCTGAGCTGGCTGATGGCCGGCTCCCGCACGAATCTCATGATCGCCGTGCTCACCGTCGTCGTCGCGGCCGCGATCGGACTGCTGTTGGTGGCAGCCATGGTATCGCGTTCCGGTGCGCTCGCGTCCACATCGGTGGTGGTGGCCGACGCGCTGATCTCCATTCCGACGGTGCTTATCGCATTGATTCTTTCCGTGCCGTTCGGCGCGTCCGCCGCGGTGGTCATCGCCGCCTGCGGTTGCGCGTACGGGCTGAACCTGGCACGCATCCTACGGCCCTCCGCACTGCTCGCCGCACGTTCGGCATACGTCGAATCGGCATTATGGTCGGGGGCAAGCTCCGTCCGCGTGTTCTTCACGCATATCGTGCCGAACACGCTGCCGGTATTGTGCGTGCAGTTGTCCATGAGCGCCGGCACCTCGCTGCTGGCGGAGGCGGGACTCACGTATCTGGGCGTCGGCGTCGGAGCCGGCGTGCCCAGTTGGGGGCATTCGCTGTCCACGTCCGTGAAATTCATCAGCATCTATCCCATGGCCGTCCTATGGCCCGGCTTGGTCGTCACGATGGTGGTGGTCGCGTTGAACCTGTTCGGCGACGCGTTGCGCGACGCGCTCGATCCGCTAACCAATCCCGCGTTGAGGGAGGCCGCATGAGCGCCGTCATACGTCATCTGAACATCGCCATCAACGGCAAGCCGATCGTCGATGATGTCGATTTGGACATCGCCGACGGCGAACGTGTCGGCTTGGTCGGCTCGTCCGGTTCCGGCAAATCGATGATCGCCCGCGCCATGATGGGCCTGCTGCCGGCTACCGCACAGGTGACGGGCAGCGTCGAATTGGGTGGTACGCAGATTGTCGGCGCGTCGGACGCAGCGGTCGCCGACCTGCGCGGACGGTACGTGGGCATGGTGTTCCAGAATCCGTCCGCCGCGTTGAATCCGGTGATGACCGTGGCGCAGCAGGTCGGTCTTCCGCTGTACCTGCATTACGATCTGTCGCTCGCCGAACGGTCGGAACGCGTCACAGCGGTGCTTGCCAAGGTCGGCCTCGGCGAGGACGTGCTGGTGAAATACCCGCATGAACTGTCGGGCGGCCAACGGCAGCGTGTCGGCATCGCCACGGCGCTTGTCACTTCGCCGCGGCTGATCATCGCCGACGAGCCGACCACCGCGTTGGATTCGATCACGCAACGGCAGATCGTGGACCTGCTCACGTCGCTGGTGGACGAGTCGGGCGCGTCGATGCTGTTCATCACGCACGATTTCGCGGTGCTGAACAGGGCCACCACACGCTGTTATGTGCTTGAATGCGGGCGGATCGCGGAATCCGGCGATACGGACGCGCTTCTGGACCAACCGCGCACCGACGCGGGACACAGGCTGGTCCGGTCGGCCCGCGCGTTGTCGTTGCACGCAGGGCAGGATGCCGGGCGGGAATCCGTGCGGAATCCCGCGCAAAAGGAGGTGGACCATGACTGACGTGAACGAAGGAATGGTGCTGCGCGGCCGCGGCCTCGACAAATGGTATGGCGCGAAACATGACCGCCGTCAGGTGCTGTTCGGTGTGGATGCGGATGTACGGGCGGGGGAGTGCCTCGCCGTGATCGGCGGCTCCGGGTCGGGCAAGACCACGCTGACCCGCGTGCTGCTGGGGCTCGAATCCGCGGACGGCGGCAGCGTCGAATACTGCGGCGAGCCGGTCCGTGGCGACGTGGCGCACAGTCTGCGCCTGCAGTCCGGATTGGTGTTCCAAAGCCCGTTCGATTCGTTGGATCCGCGATGGCGCATCGGCCGATCCATAGGCGAGCCATTGCGAATGTATCATCCGGATTGGCCACGGGAACGCGTCGCGGAACGTGTGACCGAAGTGCTGGAAATGGTGAGCCTCGATCCGGGAACGTTCGTCAACCGTTTCCCTGTCGACCTGTCCGGAGGGCAGGCGCAGCGCGCCGCGATCGCCCGCGCCATCGTGGACAAGCCGAAGATGTTGCTCGCCGACGAGCCGATGAGCGCCATCGACGTGGCTGCAAGGGTCCGGATCCTCGACGCGTTCGTCGCGATTCGCGAATCGCAGCCCGATATGGCGATCATCATGGTGTCCCACGATCTGGGCGTGGTGCAGCACATCGCGGACCGCATTCTGGTCCTGCACGACGGGCGCGCGGTCGAAGTCGGCCCGACGGACCAGGTGCTGGGCCATCCGCAGGACGAGTACACCAAGCGATTGGTGCAGGCCGCCTCGCTGTAGGTGTCGCTCCGCATGCCTCATTCGTGCGCGCCATACCGTCTCGCATATTCGTGGTGCGTCTCTTTTCTATAACGATTTGACCGATTGCGTGTCGGTCGATATTGTTGGTTACATGGTTAGTTAGTTATGTAACTAACCATGTAACCAACAGGATGGATGGTCCGGCATGACCGGATGTTCATGATCGGGGGACTGCGATGACGCATGGAACATATCAAAGCCACGGGATGCAACGGCCACGGCGAATCGTGACAATACTGACGGTTCTTGCTTTGAGCATATCGTTGGGCGCGTGCGGCACGGCAGGAGATCGGAAGCAAGAGCAGTCGTCACGGGGCCAGGCGTCCGCCATCAGCGGCGATGCGGACGCCAACGCCGCGGACGCGTCGTATCGGGACGAAATCGCAAAAATCAAGAACTCCGGTAGCACTGAAGCCGCCCAGATTCTCGAGGACGGCAAAATCACGGAAGAGGAGTTGGTCCAGCTCGGTTCCAGCTACGCGCAATGCCTGACCTCGAAAGGCATCACAGTGGACGCCGGCGAGGCGCGATACCCCGGTGGGTCGATCGGCCCGTCCTACGGAGACGACGCGCTTGACAAGCGCAACTTGAGCGAAGATGAGATTGCCGCCACCAATGCCGCTGACGAAGCCTGCCAGAATGAGACCCAATACAAGAACATCGTCGACCTGTATCTGAGCCTCAAGGAGAATCCCGAGAACGTCGATAACGACCAACTCGCGCGCCAGCAGAACGACAAGACACTGGCCTGCCTGAAAAAACACGGCATCGTGGACGACTCCGTGACCGCCGACGCCTACGACGAGCTGGCGACGATGGGCGAATCCGGCGGAACGAGCTTCGATGACCTGATCGGCAAATACGCCCTCAAGGACAATCCCGCCTACGACAAACGCAAAGCGGCCATCATCGAACAATGTGGGGCATTGTGATGGCGGGCGGCAAAACACCCGTCAGAGCATGGTCGCATGTTCGGAACCGACGGACGGATGCGGATGGAAAGCGGTGGCCGGCGACGCGACGACGTCAGCCATTGGCCATGTCGGTCGTCGCGCTGTTGGTGGTCATCGCATTGGCGGCAGGCGTCGGATGCGGATTCCTGCTGGTCCGACCGGCCATACCCCAATCGTTGCGATCCTCAACGGCCTCCGGCTCGATCACTGCGGCGAAAAGCCGGTTCGATGATGCCCGAGACGTCACCGTCACGGTCCATACCGGAACGGGGCGCACCGTGGCCTCGCCCAAATCGGGCACCATCACCGCCTATGGTTGCGCGCCCGGACAAACCATCGATTCCGGAACAAGCTTCATCGCAGTGGATGAAGTGCCGCTGCTGTCGTTGCATACCGCCGTTCCGCCGTTCCGCGACCTGCAGTCCGGTATGCGAGGCCGCGACGTGGCGGCGCTGAACGCCGAGCTGCGACGGCTTGGATATGCGGCCCCCGACGGCGATGCGATGACCTGGGACACGATTCTCGCATACAATGCGCTCGCCGATACCGTCGGCGCGGCACGGCTGGTCAAGGACAACGGGTGGACGCTAGCCAAAGACGCTTACGTGTGGTTGGATGGGCAATCCGTGACGATCCGTTCCTGCGTTGCCGGCATCGGCGCATCAATCGACGTGAAATCCGAACTGTTGACCACCGATTCGCAATCGCAATCGGTATCCGTGACCATGCCGCAGGACGAGGTGGTCGCAGGAGATCGGGTGCTTGACGTGGACGGTCGAATGGTCGACATGCCGCAACAAACGACGGCAATCACCGACTCGTCGACGCTGGCTGCATTGCTGGGCAGCGACGCCTATCGGCAGGCGTCCGGCACAGCTGAGTCCTCCGAGAGCGCGTCGGATGGCGCGTCGGATGTGACCTTCACCCTGCAATGGCGTCTAAAAACTCCAATCGATGTATGGTCGCTGCCACCCACCGCTTTCTACGCGCAACATGATGAACAGGCCTGCGTGGTGTCCGATGGCAAGCCCGTCGCGGTCACCGTGATCGGCTCCCGTTTGGGGCGCTCAATGGCCACGGTCGATTCCGGCGCGGCATTGGGCAAAGTGCGCACGAATCCGCAAGGAGGCAAACCATGCCGATGAGTGATCCCGTTGATTCCACGGGTCCTCTGATGAAGGGGGATGATGAGCGGACGCCGGGAAAACTGGTGACGTTGCGCGATGTCGGTCACACATTCACTGGAGACACTTGGCTGTTCCGTTCGTTAAATGCTGACCTGCGGCCCGATCGCGTGTACGCGCTGGTGGGGCCTTCCGGTTCGGGCAAAAGCACATTGTTGTCCATATTGGCGGGATGGGTGAAGCCGTCGGAAGGATCCATTCAGCGGCTGAACATCGGGAAAACCAGCTGGGTGTTCCAAAATCCCATCGGAGTGGCGCGCCGAAACGTGATCGACCATGTGACTCTGCCTTATCTTGCGCGGGGGTTGGATGTGCCGCAGGCGGAGGCATGCGCGCGCGAGCTGCTTGCCCAGTTCGGTCTGGCGGAGCGCGCGTCCAGCGAATACCGGGAGCTGTCCGGAGGAGAGGCTCAACGGCTCATGCTGGCGCGTGGCGTGGCGTCGGGCGCCGATCTGCTGCTGGTCGATGAGCCGACCGCGCAACTCGATGTACATACGGCGGATACGGTGAATGCGCGACTGGGCGCGTTGTCAAGACAGGGCATGATCGTGGTGGTCGCCACGCATGATCATCGCACGCGCGACGCCGCCACCGATGTCATCGATTTGGAGGATTACCAATGAAATCGATGCGGTTGAAAGCGGTGCTGCGTGAGACTTGGCGCAACGTCGCCACTGGTACGAGCCGATGCGCGCTTATCTCGCTGCTGCTGTCGATATGCGCGGTCGCATGCATGTGCGCAGACCTGACGCAGATGACGGGGTTGATCGGCGACGCCTGGAAATGGAAGGAATCAGGTGCCTCCACCTATGCGATCACTTTGCAGGGAGGAATCGACGGCGCGGCCTGCGAAGGGCTGCGTTCCGCGAACGGAGTGTTGGGCGCCGCCGCCCTCCGGCAGTCGTCCGACCGCGTGCGCATCGCGTCATTGCCCGCGACCGAGATTCCGACATACGAGGCAAGCGCACATGTCGCGCAGGTATTCGCGGCGACAGGGATACGGAAGGACAATTCCGGTGTGATCATGTCGACGGCTGTGGCGCGCACGTATGGCGCGCATGCCGGCACGGTGCTGCCGCTCGTCGGTGGCGCACGCATGCGTGTTTCCGCGACGTTCGATTGGCCAAGCGACGGAAGGCAACCAACATACGGCTATGCGATTATCTCGCCCGGCAACGATACCAAGGCCTATGACACCTGTCTGGTCCGTGCGTGGCCGGTTCCCGACGGTATCGAAAGCCTGCTGCGTGTCTCCATTCGCGCCGATGCCGAATCCGGTGTCGGCGCCGCTGCGAGCTCCACCTCTGCCGGGACGAGTGGAAGCAACGAAACGCCGCATGCGAAAATCAGCCGGATCAATACCATGCTGGGGTCGCATATGCCTGGCCCGGCGGATTTCGATGCCCGCATCACCCGGTATGCGCCACTGTTGATGTTCGTCATCGCAATGGCGTTGGGGTTCGCATCGGTTTGCATGCGCAGAATCGAGATAGCGAGCGCGTTGCATGCGGGGTATCCGAAAACCGCGATGCTGCTGCAGCTGTCTTTGGAGACGCTGGCCACGGTGGCGGCGTCTTGCGTGGCATGTCTGCCGGTTGTCGCGATTGTGCCGCTCATATTGACCGGATCCGGTGACGCGATGCCGGTTGTCGCGATGCTATGCCGTGTTCCGGGCGCCATGTCGGTCGGGATGCTTGCCGGGACTGCGGTTGGGGGTATGACGATCCGTGAACGGCAGTTGTTCGCCTATTTCAAGGCACGCGCATGACGTGTGCCGTGTCCTTGAGAGATGCTTCGCCGGCTGTTCGTTGCCGCATCGCGGCAGACCAACGGTTAGAGTGGATGACGTTGATATTGAACCGACTAGGCGGCTGGAGGCGTCGGATGCGATTCGATTTTTCGGGAACGACGCCATTGTTCCGGCAGGTGGCCGAACAAATCAGCGAAGCTATCGTCTCCGGTGCCTTCGCGGAAGGCGAACAGGTGCCCAGCACCACCGAGATCTCGTCCACGTATGCGATTAATCCCGCCACGGTGCTCAAAGGCATGAATCTCCTGGTCGATCAGGGTCTGCTGGAGAAAAGACGCGGCCTTGGCATGTTCGTCACCACGGGAGCACGGGAGAAGGCTCGTGACGCCAAACGCGAGGAACTGCTCACCACGCGGGTCGTCGAACTCGTCGCGCAGGCAAAGGCGCTTGGCATCAGCTGCGAACAACTACAGCGCATCATCGGAAGGACCTATCGATGAGTCTGGTCATCAGCGATCTGAGCAAGAGCCGTCATGGAACGTCCCTGCTCAACGGAGTGAATCTGGAATTACGGAGCGGTGCGATACATGGTCTGTTCGGGCGCAATGGTGCCGGCAAAAGCACATTGCTGAACATCATCGCGAACCGACTCGTGGCCGATGCCGGCAGTGTGTCGTTCGACGGCAACCGTATGACGGATGGCGGCGGCATGTGGGAACGTCTCATGCTGATGGACGAGACTTGGCCATATCCTGTCGAATGGCGTCTGCGATCGGTGTTCCGTCTGATCTCGCGGCGATACGGCGGATTCGATGATGTGTTGGCGGGGCGTATGATGCAGGCTTTCGGGCTGCGGCCTGATGCTCGTTTCATGAGACTGTCCACCGGTCAGCGTGGCGCGGCGAAGCTGGTTGCCGCGCTTTGCGCGCCGACCGATATCGTGTTGCTTGATGAAGCGACTGATGGTCTTGACGCTGCGGCCCGTGACCTGTGTTACCGCTTCGTGATTGAGTCGTATGGCGACAGACCTCGCACCATGATCATATCCACCCATCTCATAACGGAGGTGGAGGGACTGGTCGAACATGCCGTGGTCCTCGACCATGGGCGGGTGCTGGAATCCTTCGACATGAACGAGTTGGCACAACGTGGGCGGATGCTGTCGGGGCCGGTCGGATCGGTGCGGCGGTACTTGGCCGACAATGGTTTGCGTACGCTGTCGGAAACCGTTCTCGGTGGTCTGCTGACTGTCGGCGTGCGTGGCGTGCCATCTGCACCGATGCCGGAGGACGTTGTCATGAGGTCTTTCGATCTCAATGAGTATGTCATCCAGATTACCGGCATGGACAAGGGGTATGCGTCATGATGGATGAAGTGAAAGGCTTGTCGGCCGGGATGCGGTTCGCGCTGACAAGGCAGCTTGCCGCGCGTTGCGTCGTGTTGATGGCGTACGTGTTGGCCGGTTATTGCGTGCCGTGGCTGTGGGGTCTGATTTTGGCCTTGGTATCCGGAGGTCATTATGTGGTGGAATACCATGTGCTTGGCCCGACGTTGGTGATGTGCGCGGTTCTGACGGCGGTTCCGGCTGTCAGTGGCTTTCGTTCCCTGATATCCATGGGCGTGGGCCGGGCCGTGTATTTCTGGACCGAGATGTTCGCCAATCTTTGCTTCTCCCTTGCCTGCTCGGTGGTCATGACGTTGGGGTTCGTGCTGACGCCGAACCATGATGCCGATATCCTCATCACGTTCCGTGTCGGCAGTGACCTGCAGTGGCTGGCTTGTGTGCCACCATCCGATTCATTCGGACGATTGCGATTCCTGAACCGTGATCTGGGCGGTTCATACGCGGCCATGAGAACAGGCGTGCGAGGCGATACGGCCAATCCGATGCTGCTGTTCCTGGCGCTGTTCCTGTTGACCGCCTCGGTGGCGATTCTGGGTCAATGCGTCGGGGAACTGCTGGCGCAGGTCAATCGGTACGGGGCAATCGCCCTGGCGGTGTCGGCATGCATAGCATGGGTCGCGCGTCCATGGCTGTTGAACAGAACCGCCACCGATGTCAATCCGATGATATGGAAACTGCTCGAGGCACTGCGGGGACGCTGGTGTCTGATGTGGCGTGAGGGGCAAGCGGCGTCCGCGGCGATGTACGGAACGTCCAACGAGCGTCTCGTATACGATCAGGCCTACACGTTCTGGCCGATGATGGTGCTTTTCGTAGGTGTGATGATCTTCGGCAACTTGTTGTGCTGGCTGTTGATCCGGCGTCGTGAGGTGCGTGTTCCGCAGTTGCTGCCGGTATGGTGGTGACGATGCTCGGCATGGGCAACACGCCGATGTCCACGTCCGTGCTATCGTATGAGCCATGTTCAATTTCTCATGTTGTTGCTGTCGCTGACCAACCGCCCGAGGGGCGCGTGGTTCATCGACGCATAACTTGAGATAGGACATTCCAACAAGCGGTCGCGCATATCGCAGGCCGTATGCGAATCGCCAAACGATCATTCGAAATAGCGCATCAGCCGAGGTTGGCGCACGCGACGCACGCGAATGAGCAAGGCAGCATCGCAACAGGTCCCGTTTCAACAACTGCACGCGACGGACGCGAGCTTCTCGAACATACGAAACCAAAACCATTCGAAAAGCCCACGAACCGCACCGTGCAAAGGAAACGTCATGACCATCCACAATTCCCTGTCCGAACTCATCGGCAACACCCCGCTCGTCAAACTCAACCACGTGACTGACGGCATCAAAGCCACCATCGCGGTGAAGGTCGAATACCTGAACCCGGGTGGCTCGTCCAAGGACCGCATCGCCGAACGCATCATCGACGCGGCCGAACGCAGCGGCGAACTGAAGCCCGGCGGCGTGATCGTGGAACCGACCTCCGGCAACACCGGTGTCGGACTCGCGCTCGTGGCTTTGCAGCGCGGATACCGTGCGATCTTCACCCTGCCGGACAAGGTTTCCGAAGCCAAGCGTGCGGTGCTGCGCGCATACGGCGCCGAAGTGGTCGTAACCCCCACCGACGCCGGTCCGGACGATCCGCGCTCCTACTACCAGGTGGCAGACCGCCTCGCCAAGGCGATTCCCGGCGGCTACCGTCCCAACCAGTACGACAATCCGAACGGTCCCGAAAGCCACTATCACACCACTGGTCCGGAAATCTGGGAGGCCACCGACCACAAGGTCACGCATTTCGTGGCGGGCATCGGCACCGGCGGCACCATCTCCGGCACCGGACACTATCTGAAGGACGTGTCCAACGGCGCGGTGCAGGTCATCGGCGCCGATCCGGAAGGCTCCATCTACTCCGACCCGAACGACGTGCACCAATACCAGATCGAAGGCGTCGGCGAGGACTTCTACCCGAAGGCCTTCGACCGGAGCCTTCCCGACGAGATAGTGCAGGTCACCGACGCGGAAGCCTTCGAAATGACCCGACGCCTCGCCAACGAGGAAGGACTGCTCGTCGGCGGCTCATCCGGCATGGCCGTGTTCTCCGCGCTGAAATACGCCCGCGAGCACGACCTCGACGAAAACCAGCTCGTCGTGGTGCTGATGCCCGATTCCGGCCGCAGCTATATGGAGAAGATCTTCAACGACGACTGGATGCGAGCCAACGGATTCGCCGACGTCGTGGAACGCACCACCAAGCCCAGCCTCGCCGAACAGTACCTGTAAAAGACCGTCAAACGACTGTCCGGCAGCCCGATCGCACCTTTGAAACCAATGCCCATCATCCGAACGACCCAAACCATCCGCTACTTCCAAGGAGTTCCCATCATGACCATCTCGACCAACACCGAAGCCCTCAACGCCACCGCTCTCGCCACCCGCGCCATCCACGCAGGCCAGGAACCCGACCCGACCACCGGAGCCGTGGTCACCCCCATCTACATGACCTCCACCTTCAAGCAGGACGGCGTCGGCGGCCTGCGCAACGGCTACGACTACAGCCGTTCCATCAACCCGACCCGCAACAGCTTCGACGAGCAGCTCGCCGCCGTGGAAGGCGCGAAATACGCGTTAAGCTTCTCCTCCGGACTTGCCGCCATCGACGTGCTGCTGCGCTCCACCCTGAAGCCCGGCGACAACATCCTGCTCGGCAACGACGTGTACGGCGGCACCTACCGTCTGCTGTCCAAGGTGTTCGTGCCGTGGGGCATCGGCCTCGACGTGGTGGACATCACCGACACGGCCGCCGTCTCAGCCGCGCTCGCCAAGAAGCAGTACGCGTACATCTGGGTGGAAACCCCGTCCAACCCGCTGCTCAACATCACCGACATCGCCGCCACCGCGGCCGTGGCGCACGCGCACGGCACCAAAGTGGTCGTGGACAACACCTTCGCATCCCCGGTATTGCAGCATCCGCTCGCAGACGGCGCCGACGTGGTCGTCTACTCCACCACCAAGTACATCGGCGGCCACTCTGACGTGGTCGGCGGCGCGGTGGTCCTGAACGACAAGGAAACACGCGACGCGGTGGCCTTCCTGCAGAACGCGGCCGGCGCGGTGCCCTCCCCGTTCGACTCCTGGCTTGACATCCGAGGCCTCAAAACCCTCGACCTGCGCGTCAAGCAGCACAGCCGCAACGCCATGAAAGTGGCCCAGTGGCTCGAAACCCGCCCCGAAGTGGAACGCGTATGGTATCCGGGGCTCGAATCCCACCCGGGCCACGACATCGCGGCACGCCAGATGCACGGCGGTTTCGGCGGCATGATCTCCATCCAGATCGCCGCCGGTTTCGAAGCGGCCAAGAAGTTCGCCGGAGCCACCGAAGTGTTCACCCTGGCCGAATCCCTGGGCGGCGTGGAATCCCTGATCGAGCATCCGGGCGCCATGACCCACGCCTCCGTGGCCGGCACCACGCTCGAAGTGCCCGCCAACCTGATCCGCCTGTCCGTCGGCCTTGAGGACGCGGACGATCTGATCGCCGACCTGGAGCAGGCGTTCCGCCAGATCTGAATTCCCTATTTCCGATAGAAGCATGAAACGGCCGGCATGGGCAAGACCCGCGCCGGCCGTTTCGCTCTCCGCGGTCAACGCACGGCATTGCTACACTTGGAAACCATGACGCAAGCTGTTGATTCCGCCGATTCCGTAGACCCCCGCGCATTGGAGGCGCTGAACCGCTATTTCGGCTACGATTCGTTCCGTCCTGGACAATCCGGCATCGTCTCGGCCATCCTCACCGGACACGACGTGCTTGGCGTCATGCCCACCGGCGCCGGCAAATCCATCTGCTATCAGATTCCCGCAGCGATCCTGCCGGGCGTCGCCATCGTCATCTCGCCGCTGATCTCACTCATGCGCGACCAGGTCGACGCCCTGAACGACGTGGGCCTTCCGGCCGCGTTCATCAACACCACTCAGACGCCGGACGAACAGGATCTCGTCTTCGCGCAGGCGCTCTCCGGCCAGATCAAACTGCTGTACGTGGCGCCGGAACGTTTGGAAACCGAACGATTCCGCAACTTCGCCGTCCGTGTGCCGATCTCGCTCGTCGCCGTCGACGAAGCGCACTGCGTCTCCCAATGGGGGCAGGACTTCCGTTCCTCATATCTTGGCATCGGCGAATTCATCGCCGGACTGCCCACACGTCCAACGGTCGCCGCGTTCACCGCCACCGCCACCGAACGCGTGCGCCGCGACATCGTTTCGATTCTGGGCCTGCACACACCGTCCATCACCGTCACCGGTTTCGACCGGCCGAACCTGTATTTCGACGTCATCAGCATGCCACGCAAAGACAAAGCATCCTGGGTGGCGTCCTACATCGCCAGCCATCCGGACGAATCCGGCATCGTCTACTGCGCCACGCGCAAGGAAACGGAAGCGCTCGCCGAATCGCTTAACAGCGCCGTCGCCGAATTGCGTGCCGCAGGGGGTGCGGATGTGTCGGATATCGGCACCATCGCCGTCGCCTACCATGGCGGTATGAGCGCCGACGCACGAGAGAAGGCGCAACGCGATTTCGTCACCGACCGTGTGCCCGTGGTCGTGGCCACCAACGCGTTCGGCATGGGCATCGACAAATCCAACGTGCGGTTCGTCATCCACCACAACATGCCCGAATCCATCGAAGCGTACTACCAGGAGGCGGGTCGCGCCGGACGAGACGGCGAACCAAGCCGCTGCACGCTGTTGTGGAACGAATCGGACATCGTCACCCGCCGCCGGCTGCTCGATTCGGATTACGAAAACGAACGATTGACTCCCGAAGAGCAGGAGGCCGTACGCGCGTCGAAACGCCGGCTGCTCGACGCGATGGTCGGCTACTGCCGTACCACGGACTGCCTGCACGCGTACATGACCCGGTATTTCGGCGAAACCGCGGGCGCGGCGGCGAAAACGGACGGCAAATGCGTGGGCGGTTGCGCCAACTGCGAGCACACATTCGAAACCATCGACGTCACCGACATCGCCCGAGCCATCAGCCGTTGCGTGCACGATGTGAACCAGCATGTCGGCAGCGGCAAAATCGTCAAGGTGCTGCGCGGCTCGAAGGCACAGGATCTAAGCTATCTCAACCCCGAAAGCCTGCCGTCGTTCGGCATGCTCGACGAAGTGCCGGAAGCGCGCATCCGCGACGTGCTGAGCCAGATGGCCACCGACGGCTTCCTGACGATCGCGGAAGGACGCCTGCCGATCGTCGGCTTCGGACCCCGTGCGGCGGAAACGGTCGCACCCGAATTCCATTACGACATCAAGAAGATCAAACGTGCTGACGCCCGTGCGCGTCGAACGCCCGACGTGTCCACTCCCGCTGTCGGATCGTACGTGCCGGATGACGGCGACGAGGCGCTATTCCAGAAGCTGCGTGCGCTGCGACTGGACATCGCGCGCGAACTTGGCAAACCGCCGTACATCGTGTTCTCCGACAAGACGTTGCGTGACATGGTACGGGTCAAGCCGATTACTGACGACCAGTTCCTTGCCGTCAACGGTGTGGGGGAAAGCAAGCTCAAACAGTACGGCGAACGGTTCCTGGCCGCGATTCGGGAGGATTCCGGCGACGAGGCTTGAACCGGCCATAACCGACACGCATGGCACGACGGTTGACGTTGAGCCCGCGAACCGTGAATAGTGGAATGTGAACACAACAACGAAAGGACAGAACATGGCGGAAGACAAGCCGGTGGTGGAAAGCTTCCAATTGGACCACACCAAAGTAAAGGCGCCGTATGTGCGCTACATCGATACGGAAACCGGCCCCCACGGCGACGTGATCTCGAACTACGACCTGCGATTGGTGCAGCCGAACGAGAACGCCATTCCGACCGGCGGACTGCACACCATCGAACACACCATCGCGGTGCTGCTGCGCGAACGCATCCCCGGTTACATCGACTGCTCGCCGTTCGGATGCCGCACAGGCTTCCACCTGCTGACGTGGGGCGAGCATTCCACCGAGGATGTGGCTCGCGCATTGAAGGAATCGTTGGAATTCATCGCCTACGAGGCCACATGGGACGACGTGCCGGCAACCACCATCGAAAGCTGCGGCAACTACCGCGACCACAGCCTGTTCACCGCCAAGGAATGGTGCAAGGACATCCTCGCCAAGGGCATCAGCTCCGACCCGTTCGAACGCCGCCTTGTGTGAGCGTTACCATGCCTGTGCGGTGGGCGTGGTAGTTTGGACGGCTGGAATGCTTGAGAGAGGTACACAGTCGAATTGAGGTGAAAGGGTTGAGCGAAACCACTTCCGAACGTCGGTTCCGTCGTGCCACCATGGATGATCTGCCTGTCATGCTGAAAATCTACCAGCATGCGCGTGAGCTTATGGCGGCCAACGGGAATCCCACGCAATGGGGAAACACGTTCCCACGTGAGGAAGTGATCCTTGACGACATTCGCCAGCAGCGCACCATGCTGCTGGTGGACGAGGCTGACGGCAAGGAGCGTGTGCTCGCCCAGTTCGCCCTGTGCACGGGCGAGGATCCCACCTACGCGCATATCGACGGCGCCTGGCTGGACGACGACTCGTATGTGACCATCCACCGCATCGCCTCGTCGGGAATCGTCAAAGGCGCGGCCAAGGACTGCATCAACTGGTGCATCGAACATTACGGCAACGTGCGCGCCGACACGCATCCGAACAACAAGGCCATGCAGCACGTGCTCGAATCGAACGGATTCGCCCGCTGCGGCCTGATCCAACTGCTTGACCGCCCCACCGATACCACGCGTATCGCCTACCAGCGTCACGAATGGTGATTGCGCATACATAGAAACGTAGAAAAAAGGACGTCTCCCGTAAAACTGCGGGAGACGTCCTTTTCCATATGAAGGGATGATTAGAACAGTCCCGGCTCGTTAAGCTGAGAATGCTTGCGGCTGTACGTGAAATACACGACCAGTCCAAGCGCGAACCACACAGCGAAACGTACCCACGTCTCCCAATTCAAACCGAAGATCAGAATCAGGCAGAAGATGATGGCGCAGATTGGCGTGAACGGCACGCCCGGCGCACGGAAGCCACGATGCGCGTCCGGCTGGGTCTTGCGCATCCACAGGATGCCGGCCGACACGATGATGAACGCGGACAGCGTGCCGATGTTCACCAGCTCGAACAGCACGTTGATGTTGATGAAACCGCCGGCGATGGCCGTCAGAATGCCAAAGAACCACGTGCCCTTGAACGGTGTGCGGTACTTCGGATGCACTTCGCCGAAGAACTTCGGGAACAGTCCGTCGCGGCTCATCGCATAGCAGATGCGGGACTGGCCGTACAGCTGCACCAGCATGACGGTGGTCATGCCGATCAACGCGCCGAGGTTCACGATGAACGCCAGCCAGTTGAGGCCGGTCTCGAGAATCACGCCCGCCACCGGAGCGTCGATGAACTTCGCGAACTCCTTGTACGGCACCACGCCGGTCATGATGAGCGTCATGATGATGTACAGCACGGTGGACACGGCCAGCGAGATCAGGATGCCGCGCGGCAGCGTCTTGTTCGGATTGATGGTCTCCTCGGCGGAGGAGGAGACGGCGTCGAAGCCGATGAAGCTGAAGAACACGATCGACGCGGCCGGCACGATGCCGTACGGCTGCGTCGAACCCGGCTGGAACGTGTAGATGCCATACGGGGAGAACGGTTTCCAGTTGGCGGGATTGATGTACCAGACGGTGCACACGATGAACAGCACGATGATGGCCAGCTTGATCATCACCATGATGTCGTTGGTCTTCTTCGTCTGGTTGATGCCGATGGACAGCACCCACGTGATGATAAGCACGATCGCGAAGCCCGGCAGATTGAAATACGTGGTGACTCCCGGCGTGGTGCCGTACGCGGCGGTCAGTTCGACCGGCAGATGCAGGCCGAAGCCTTCCAACAGCTTGTTGAAATAGCCCGACCAGCCGGCGGACACGGTCGCCGCCTGCAACGCGTATTCCAAAATCAAATCCCAACCGATCACGAAGGCGATCAACTCGCCGAACGCCAGATACGCGTACGAATAGGCGGAGCCGGAAACCGGTGCCATCGCGGCGAACTCCGCATAGCACAGGCCCGCAAAACCGCAGCAGACGGCGGCGAGCAGGAAGGACACGCACAATGCCGGTCCCGCGGTGAGCGCGCCCTTGCCGGTGAGCACGAAGATGCCGGTGCCGATGATGGCGCCGATGCCCAGCATGGTCAGGTCGAAGGTTTTCAGTGTTCGCTTCAGCGGAGTCGATTCGGAGACAAGTTGGTCCACCGACTTCTTGCGAAATAGATCCATGGTCGTCAGATTCCCTGTGATTGTTTCAAAAATGGGCTGGACCGGACGGATTTCCGGGACTCTGGCACGCCTTAACGCCAGAAATCAGAAAGGCCGCGGCGATATGCGCAACAGCCTTGTGTATGGAAAGTGTAAAAAACACTGCCGGACAAAATCGTGAAAACATCGTGAATCGTCTCACCATGCGTTCCGAATATTCCAAACCTGTCATGTAGCGGCGCGACAATGGGAGACATGACTTTGAGCGCAACACGTGAATGGGATTTCTCCTCCGAACAAGGCAAAGCGAACTACAAGGCCGCCCAGCGGCGGTATCCGGCGCAGGCCATCGTCGACCTCGCCGCACTGCGCGACAACATGCGCCATCTGGTGAGTGTCGTCGGCGGTCCGCATTCCGGCACCGCCGTCATGGGCATCGTCAAAGCCGACGCGTACGGCCACGGTCTGGTTCCGGCCGCGCTCGCCGCGCTCGCGGGAGGCGCCACATGGCTCGGCACCGCGCAATCGCATGAGGCGCTGCTGCTGCGCAAAACCGGCATCGGCCCCGATCGCTGCCATATTCTGACGTGGGTCTACAGCGGCGCCGAAGTGCCGTTCGACGAGCTGGTCGACAACGACATCGACATTTCCGTCGGCTCGCTCGCCGGCATCGACGGCGTCGCCGCGGCCGCACGCAGGCTCGGCAAGACGGCGCGCGTGCATGTGAAGGTCGATTCCGGCTTCGGCCGTAACGGCTTCACTCCAGCAGGTTTCGACGCGGCGCTCGCCAAACTGGTGCCGCTCGCCAAGGAAGGCGTGCTGCACATCGTCGGCCAGTGGAGCCATCTGGCGGTCGCCGACGCGCCGGACGTTCCGGAATTCGTTGCCTCCACCGACATGCAGGTCGAAACGTTCAAGGACTTCACCCGTCGTATGGAGGCGGCCGGCATTCCGCCGGAAATCCGCCACCTCGCCAACACCGCGGCGACGCTGTCCCGTCCGGAAATCCACTTCGAACTGACCCGTCCGGGCATCGGCCTGTACGGTTACGAAGCCGATCCGGCCATGGGCACGCCGTCCACGTATAGCCTGAAGCCCGCCATGACCCTGCAGGCGCAGCTCGGCACCGTCAAGGATGTGGAGGCCGGACATGGCATTTCCTACGGCCGTACGTATCTGACCCCGTCCGACACCTCCACCGCGATCGTGCCGCTCGGCTATGCGGACGGCATCCACCGCTCCGCCTCCGGATTCGACATGGAAGGCGCCAAGCATGTGACCAAGCCCGGCGGCCCGGTGCGCGTGATGACCTCGGAAGGCCCGCGCCTGTACCGTGTGTCCGGCCGCGTGTGCATGGACCAGTTCATCCTCGACCTGCACGGTTCCGCTGCCGAACTCGGCATCCACGAAGGCGACAATGTGGAACTGTTCGGTCCAGGCCGTGGCGAGGATTACGCCGAACCGACCGCGGACGATTGGGGTCGTGCCGCCGACACCATCAGCTACGAGATCTTCACCTGCCTGCGCAACCGCATTCCGCGCCTGTACGAGCATGCCACGGACGTATTGTCCGCCGAGGACCTCGCCAAGCTCGACCCGGCAAGCATCCTGTAATCCCGTAAAAAGCGGCGGCAGCCGCCGCACCCATAGGAAGGCGGTGCATCATGACGAGCGAAGGATACAGCGCGTTCGACGAGGAGCGTTGGGCTCCGGAACCACCCAAATCCAGCTCCCGCACCGCCTTCCAACGCGACCGCGCCCGACTCATCCACTCGTCCGCATTGCGCAGGCTCGGCGCGAAAACGCAGATTCTGGTAGCCGGCACGGACGATTTCGCACGTACACGGCTTACACACACGTTGGAGGTCGCGCAAATCGGTCGACAGATCGGCACTTCGCTCGGTTGCGATCCCGACGTGGTCGACTGCGCCTGCCTTGCGCACGACCTCGGCCACCCGCCGTTCGGCCATAATGGGGAACGTGCGCTTGCCGAAATCGCCGGCAATATCGGTGGTTTCGAAGGCAATGCGCAAACCTTGCGATTATTGACGCGCCTCGAACCGAAAATACTGTTTCCCGACGGACGTTCCGCAGGCGTGAATCTGACGCGTGCCGCGCTCGATGCGGCCGTCAAATACCCGTGGACGCTTGCCGAAGCCGCCGCGCATCCGAAAGGGGAGCGCAGCGCGAAATTCTGCGTCTATCCGGATGATACGGACGTGTTCGCCTGGCTCAAACAACACGCGCCCGACACCACCCGCCGTCCCGTCGAATGCCAGGTGATGGACCTGTCCGATGACATCGCCTACAGCGTGCATGATGTGGAGGACGCCATCGCCACCGGCGCGTTCAATCCGGGCGTGCTGCATGAAAGCGGCGTGATCGACGCGGTCGTCGAGGACGCGCGCGCCTGGTACGGACCGCAATGGGACACAGACAAGCTGGTGGCCGCGTTCGCACGCATGCACCGGCGCGACACGTTCCCCGGCTATTTCGACGGTTCGCGACGCGCGCTCGCCGCATTGAAGAACATGACCAGCAATCTGATCGGCCGATTCGCCGGTTCCGTGGAACAAGCCACGCGGGACACGTACGGCAACGAGCCGCTGACCCGATACAACGGCGATCTGGTGATTCCCGAGGAAACCAGTTACGAAATCGTGGTGCTGAAAGGCATCGCCGTGCATTTCGTCATGGCGCCCGGCGAACGCGAGCCGATGCACGGCGAGGAACAGCGGATCGTCGGCGATCTGGTGGACGTGTTCATGGCGGACAATCCCAAACCGTCCAGCGCGTTGGAGAACGTGTTCCTCGACGATTGGCGCGAGGCCGGCAGCGACGGCGAACGCCTGCGCGTGGCCATAGACCAGGTGGCGAGCCTGACCGACACGTCCGCCCTGACCCTCCACTCCCTTCTCTGCTGAACGGGCTGGTAGGCTGGACCGTATGCCGGGAATGATCAAGAAGGAAGACATAGAAAAGGTCCGCGCCACCGCCGACCTGTATGACATCGTATCCGCGACCGTCACGCTCAAACCCTCGGGAACCGGCACATACGTAGGCCTGTGCCCCTTCCATGACGAGAAAACGCCAAGTTTTTCCGTGCGCCCGGCGCTTGGCGTATGGCATTGCTTCGGCTGCGGTCTCGGCGGCGACGTGTTCGGCTACGTCGAACATCAGGAGAACATCGACTTTCGTGACGCGGTGGAGCTGCTCGCCGACAAATACCATATCGAACTGCATTACGACAAAGCCGACAACGTGCCCGCGCACACCGGTTCGAAACGCGCACGCCTACTCGAAGCCAACGAGGCGGCGCAGGAATTCTTCGTCTCCCAGCTGATGACCAAGGAGGCGCTCGCCGCGCGCAAGCTGTTGGACGGTCGCAACTTCAGCCAGGCCGACTGCCAGCGGTTCGGCTGCGGATATGCCCCCCAAGGATGGGATAACCTGGTGCGGCACCTTGCCGGCAAAGGCTTCACCCAGCAGGAGATGCTCGACGCGGGACTCGCACGTCAGGGCCAGCGTGGCGTATACGACTATTTCCGTGGCCGCGTGACATGGCCGATTCGCGATTCGACCGGCCGTACGCTCGGCTTCGGCGCGCGCAAGCTGTACGAGGATGACACGATCAATGCGAAATACATCAACACGCCCGACACGCAGCTGTACCGCAAAACACAGGTGCTGTACGGCATCGACCTTGCCAAATCGGCGATTGTGAAGAAACGCCAGGCGGTGATCGTCGAAGGCTATACCGATGTGATGGCCATGCATCTGGCCGGCATCGACACGGCGGTCGCCACGTGCGGCACCGCATTCGGCGCCGAGCATGCGAAGATCATCCGCCGATTGATCGCGGACGATTCGTTGGGCGCCGTGCAGCTGGTTGGCCCCCTGAAGGTGGAGGGGCAGGCGTTGAGCTCGCGTGTCGTGTTCACATTCGACGGCGATGCGGCTGGGCAGAAGGCCGCGATCCACGCGTTCGGTTTGGACGCCGCGTTCTCGACGCAGGCGTTCGTCGCGGTCGCCGAAGACAACCTCGACCCGTGCGATCTGCGCATCAAACGCGGCAACGAGGCGGTGCGCGCGCTGATCGCCAATGCACGGCCGCTGTACGATTTCGTGATCGATTCGGCAATCGACCGTTTCGACACCACGTACGCGACAGGTCAGATGGGCGCGGTCAAGGCGGTCGCCCCGCTGATCGCGCAAATCCGAGACCGTTCGCTGCTCGACCTGTACTCACGCAAGGCGGTACGTCGCATCGGCGTCGATCTGGACATCATGCAACGCGAAGTGGCGTACCAGCGTCGCAAACTGAACATGCGTGACGAGGACGCGTACGCGCCGAAACGTCGATTCCAAAACAATGCGGGGCCGTCGGCTGAACCAGCATATGCGGAACGTGGCGCGAATCCGTATGCGAATCCCGCCGCACGCAAGGCGTTGGAGCATCGCGACGCGGCCGAGCAAAGCTACTATCGCATCGACGACGCCGTGTTCATCTGCGAACAGCAGTTCATGGCCACGCTGATCCAGGTGCCGTTGGCCGTCGATCCGACGATGTTCGCCAGCCTGACCTTGTCGAGTTTCATGACGCCGGTGTTCCGCACGCTGTTCCAAGCGGTCGCCGCGGCGGGCGGGCTTCCAGGGGAAGACGTGCCGCAGGGACTGTGGATGCACAATCTGACGAAGGCGGGCGGTCCGATGCTCGAATCGGTCATCAACGAGCTGGCCGTCATGCCGCTGCCATTGCCGCCGAGCGAAGCGGACGCGAACCGCAATACAGGCGAGTCGCAGGAACAATCGGCGCAATTGCGCAAGCCGACACAGGAGGAGCGGCGGTACGCGTCCGAACTGATCGTCAGACTGCTTGATACCGGCATCATGCGCAAGATCGGCGCGGCCCAGCGCCGCATGGCGCAACTGCCGGACGGTGCAGAGAAAATCGAACTGCTCGGACAGATCACCAAACTGGAAACGCTGCGCAAGGACCTGCAGTCGCGTGTTTTCGGCAACAACGTTGCGTGACACGCCCATATGGTGAATCGAAGGCGAACGGAAGATGATTTTTAGACAAAATCTTGGCGCACGCGGGGTTAATTTGTGAAGATTTGCGGGCCTTGTTTTCGGTTTCGCCGGTTTGCAAAAGCATGCGGCAGTAAGCAATAGTGGATGAAAATCGTTGGAATGGTCGGAAAAGCAGCACGCCGAGGGTTCGTGCTAGTCGCATTTTTGGGTAAAGTGGTCTAGGCGTTTGCATGAAAATCGCTTGGGTTTTGCAAGGTGTGCAAGGCGGTTGCAAACGGGATTGACGGAGGAATGCATGCGGCGATTGGTCGTCAAGGTCCTGAAGAACGAGACCATTCTCGTAGTCGCTTCCATACTCGCACTCATATCGTGCTTCATCGTGCCGCCAGACAAGGAATACGCCGGCTACATCCACGCCAGCACCATCTCGCAGCTGATCTGCCTGATGCTTGTGGTGTGCGGCTTCCAGCGCATCGGCGTGTTCCGCATCATCGGCTCGCGCCTGCTGCATCACGTCAAAACCGCGCGTGGCCTGGTGCTCACGTTGATCGCATTGCCGTTCTTCTCCGGCATGCTCATCACCAATGATGTGGCGTTGGTCACCTTCGTGCCGTTCGCAATCGCGGTGTTGACGATGGCGCACATGGAAGAGCATGCGGTGCTTGTCGGCACGCTGATGACCATCGGCGCGAACGTGGGCAGCATGCTCACCCCGATCGGCAACGCGCACAACCTGTATCTGAAAGCGTTGACGGGCATGCCGACGTCCGAGATGATCGGCATCATGGCCCCGTATTCCGCTACCGCAGCCGTTCTGCTGATAATCATCACCTGCGTGATTTTCGGCAGCAAACCGGTTTCCGAATTTTCCGCGATCGATAGTTCCGGCATCGAACAGAACGTACTCGCCCCGCATTCCGACCGGCCGCAGCCTGACGAGATTCGCGTGACTGGCTACGGTGCCGGTTATGGCGGCTGGCGTACGATCGTATACACGGCATTGTTCGTCGTTTGCTTGCTGGCGGTGAGCGATTTCATTCCGCTGTGGTTGATGTGCGTCATCGTGTTCGTGGCGTTCCTGCTATGCGACCGCCGCGTGTTCCGCAACGTCGATTGGGGACTGCCGCTCACGTTCTGCATGTTCTTCATCTTCATCGGCAACATGAAACGCGTGCCGGAATTCTACGAGCTGGCCGCCTCGCTGGTGGGCGCGCATCCGCTGGAAGTGGCCGTGGTGTCCAGCCAGTTCATCTCCAACGTGCCGACCACGCTGCTGCTGTCCGGCTTCTGCGACCAGTGGCGTGAACTGATCATCGGCACCAACCTGGGCGGCTTGGGCACGCTGATCGCGTCCATGGCGTCGCTGATCGGCTACAAGAACGTGACGCGCGCCTACCCGGACAAAAAAGGCCGTTATCTGGCCGTCTACACCGCGGTGAACGTGCTGTTCGTCATCGTGCTCGTCGGCCTGAGCTGGATTATCGAGTAGCGTTTGGCCGTCGACCGGTTTCCCTGACCGATAATCTCAAGGTCGCCGGTTCGCACCTTTTGCTGGGATTGCATGAAAACCCTTGGAATCATTGGATTTCAAGGGTTCATTGTTACGTCGGCTGATGGTCTGGTGCTGTGATAATCTGTGCCGGGAAGCGTGTGCCGAGAAACGTAGGAAGGCTGAACATGCTGCAAGGATTGCTGGGAATTTTCTCCGGACTGATCACGCCGGTGCAGACCGCGGTGAACACGCGGCTCGGCCGTTCCATCGGCTCGCCGTTGCGCGCCTCGCTGGTGTCGTTCAGCGTCGGCCTCATTGCGATGCTGACTTTGACGCTGCTGCTTGGCCCGTATCCGCTGATTCCCGCCACCGCGGCGAACGGTCCATGGTGGATGTGGTTCGCGGGCGTGTTCGGTGTCACTTTCCTGACCGGCAATGTGCTGCTGCTGCCGAAACTGGGCAGTCTCAAAACCGTGATCATGCCAGTCACCGGGCAGATCGTCATGGGCCTGCTGATCGACGCTTTCGGCTGGTTCGGCACTACCGCGCAGCCGATTTCCCCGCTGCGCATCGCAGGTGCGGCGATCACGCTGGTCGGCTTCCTGCTTGCCGTCGCCGGACCGAATCTGCGATTGAGGCCTGCCATCGATCGCCCGGCTGGCGGTTCGGAAAATTCCGGCGATTCCGAAAAATCCGAAACTGACGGAAAAGCCGTACATGTGCCAGGTTCCGCGACCGTGCTGTGGAGTTGCGCAGGCATCGCGTTCGGCATGTGTTCGGCCGTGCAGACGGCGTTGTTGGGCAAGCTGGGCGTCGCGTTGGGATCGCCGGTGAAGGCATCGCTCGCCTCGTTCGCGGTCGGTCTGATCTCGCTTGCGATCGTCGTCGCATTCGTCGACCGCACCTACAGCCTCGGCGACGCGCTGAAGAAAGGCAATCCGTGGTGGATGTGGGTAGGCGGATTGCTGGGTGCGACGCTGGTGATGTGCAACGCGTACCTGTCCGCGCATATCGGCACCGGCATGACGGTGATGCTGGTATTGCTCGGTCAGGTCGGCGGAGGATTGCTGGTCGACCGTTTCGGCCTGCTTGGCGTGCCACGCAAGCCCGTGGCCGGCATCCAATACGTCGGCGTGCTCGTAGCCATCGTCGGCATTGTGCTCAAGGCGATGTGATTGCCGTGTCGAGTTGGCAACCGTGTGCGAACTGACTATACTGTGTTTAGTTTGGCCCTGTAGCTCAGCTGGATAGAGCATGTGACTTCTAATCTCAAGGTCGCCGGTTCGAGCCCGGCCGGGGTCACCATCAAGCCCTCGCGTCGTTTCATGCGGTGCGGGGGCTTTCCTGTCCATTGAACGGCAAGCCATTGGCTTGCGAAGATAGGGGAGACCATGAAGCGAATCGTCGCGGGCATTCTGGCGCATGTGGACGCGGGCAAGACCACGTTGTCGGAGGCGCTGCTGTACGCTACCGGCCAAGTACGCAAACTCGGCCGCGTCGACCACGGCGACGCCTTCCTCGACACGGACGCCATGGAACGGCAGCGCGGCATCACCATCTTCACCGAGCCGGCCGTCATCGCCACGCCCGACCTCACCATCACCCTGCTCGACACTCCTGGACACGTCGACTTCTCCGCCGAAACGGAACGTACGCTCGCCGTGCTCGACTACGCCATCCTCGTCATCTCCGGCGCGGACGGCATCCAAGGCCATACCGAAACGCTGTGGCGACTGCTCAATCGCTATCAGGTGCCCACATTCGTCTTCGTCAACAAAATGGACTCGCCCGGCGCCGACAAAACGCAACTGCTCGCCCAACTCAAGAAACGCTTCTCGGACGGCTGCGTCGACTTCACCGAGCCGATTGACGGCGAACGCATGGAGGAGATCGCCATGCAAAACGAAACGGCCATGGACGCGTATCTCGACACCGAAACCGTGCCGGACGAAACCATTCGCGCCATGATCGCCCGCCGTGAGCTGTTCCCCTGCTATTTCGGATCAGCGCTGAAAATGGACGGTATAGAACAGTTCGTCGCAGGTTTCGAACGGTTCGCGCAAGAGCCGCAATACAATGGCGAATTCGGCGCACGCATATATAAGGTGTCTCATGACGCGCAAGGCAACCGTCTGACCTGGCTCAAGGTGACCGGCAGCGAACTGAAGGCCAAGATGATGCTAAGCGGCACCGCGCACGCCGGCGACGCGGATGCGGTTGCCGAAGACGGCCAATGGCATGAGAAAGCCGACCAGGTGCGCGTCTATTCCGGCGCGAAATCCACCACCGTCGACACGGTCCCCGCAGGCACCATCTGCGCCGTCACGGGTCTGACGCAGACATTCCCCGGCGAAGGCCTCGGCATGGAGCGGGACGCCGGCAGTCCGGTCCTCCAGCCGGTGCTCACGTACACGCTGGAACCGGGGGAGTGCGACATTCACAAATGTCTCGTCGCCCTACGCGAACTGGAGGACGAGGATCCGCTGCTGCACGTCGTCTGGCAGTCTCGCCTAGAGGAAGTGCACCTGCAGTTGATGGGCGCGGTGCAGCTGGAGATCATCCAGCAGATCATGCACGACCGTTTCGGCCTGGACGTCACGTTCGGACCGGGCAGCATCCTGTACAAGGAGACGATCGCCGCGCCGGTCGAAGGCATCGGCCATTTCGAGCCGTTGCGACACTACGCCGAAACGCATGTGCTGCTCGAACCGCTGCCGCAGGGCTCGGGCATGGCATACGCCACTGTGTGCAGCGAGGACGTGCTCGACCGCAACTGGCAGCGCCTCATCATGCAGCATTTCCAGGAACGCGAGCATCTGGGCGTGCTCACCGGCTCGCCGATCACCGATATGAGAATCACGCTGCTGACGGGCCGTGCGCATCTGAAGCACACGGAAGGCGGCGATTTCCGCCAAGCCACCTACCGTGCGATACGCCAGGGCCTGATGGAAGCGAAGAAGAAGGGCGATTGCCGTCTGCTTGAACCTTGGTACGGCTTCCGTCTGGAAGTGCCGCAGGACATGGTCGGACATGCGATGGCCGACATCCAGCGCATGTCGGGCACGTTCGACACGCCTACCGGCGACGGCGAATATATGGTGTTGAACGGCACGGCGCCGGTATCCGAAATGCGTGACTATGCGATGGACGTGAACGCGTACACGCACGGCCGTGGCCATTTAAGCTGCGTGTTCGCCGGCTACCAGCCGTGCCACAATGCCGACGAGGTGATCGAGAACATGGCTTACGATCCGGAATCCGACCTGGAGAACACGCCGGATTCGGTGTTCTGCGCGCATGGCGCCGGCTATCCGGTCAAATGGTACAAGGTGCCCGAATTCATGCATCTCGACTACGCGTGGGATGGCATGCGCGAATAGAACCGAAAGACAGACGGGTGGGAAGCGCCGATTGCTTCCCACCCGAGGCCTGTTGTCGGATACCGACAAACGGATAAACGAAAAGCCCCACCGAATCGGTGAGGCTTCATGCTGGAGCGGACAACGGGACTCGGACCCGCGGTCTCAACCTTGGCAAGGTTGCGCTTTACCAACTAAGCTATGTCCGCAATGTCACCTTGACAGGCAACAGGGGAATACATTACCCGACCGCCTGTACAAACGGGACAAAAATCGCGACACGCCTGAAATTCCGCGGAATCGGTCACCGCTCTTTGTTGCTGATGAGCAGCCCCCCCCCAAAAAAATGGCATTCATGAACAGCAGGTTGCACACACCGAACGCCACGGTGTTGGCCCGCGTGCCCTTGTAGATGCCCCAACTCATCACCGTCATCGGGCTCATCCATGCCAGCGGGAGCAACGTCCATCCCAACGCGACCATCGAGATGATGTTGAGGATGAATGCAGCGAGACGCAGGTTGCGGTCGCCATTCGTCATCGGGTACGCGCCCGGCGAATACGGTTGCCGTCCGGCGTCACCTGCTGCGCCGGCGCGAAATCACCGGTCCATTCCTCGCCATCCCACCAACGCATCAGCGAGGGATCGCCCGATGGGTCCGGATACCAGCCCGGCGGCATGTTCATGATTGCTCCCGTCCGGCTCGGGCCGCTTCGCTCCGGCTCATGCCGCTCGCCTGTATCTCGCCCGCGCCTCGCCTATTCCGCCCGTCACCTTCATCGGCCACGAATCACCGCGCCGCGCCACCGAAGGCGCGATACTGGCAAACCTGCCCCCATCGTACAGCCCCGGCCACGCGCGACGCACATAATACGACATCATCGCGCCGCATGCTCGGTGTCCCTCCCCGACCCCTCCACCCCCAAATGCCGCCTGTCGCGCGGTTTTTGTACTGCGCTGAGAGTATTCAAGAGAGTATGACAGTAAATTCCTCGACCATGGTCAAAGAGTTCACCAATCCGCTGAAGGAACCGATCGACGACGATATCAACCTGTTTGATTTCCTTGACCGCCGCGCCCAGCGCGACCCGGACGGCTCGACCGTCGAATACAAGGCGGACGGCGGCTGGAAGTCGTTCTCCGCGACGCAGTTCCGCGACCTGGTGATCGCCCTGGGCAAGGGTCTGATCGGCTTGGGTGTGAAGAAGGGCGACGCCGTGTCAATCGTGTCGCGTACGCGCTGGGAATGGACCGCGCTCGACATGGCCATCATGGCGGTCGGGGCGCTCACCGTCCCGGTCTACGAGACGAATTCCGACGCTCAGGTGAGCTGGATCTTCAACGATTCGCAGGCCACGATCGCGTTCGCCGAGGACGACGGGCAGCGCGACAAGATCGAATCCATCCACGATGAGGTGCAGTCGCTGCGCAAGGTGTTCGTGATCGAGGCCGGCGCGCTCGAAGCCTTGCAGGCGTATGGCAAGGAAGTGAGCGACGAGGAGTTCTGGGCGCGCAAGAACGACGCCCACGGCGACGACCTCGCGACGATCGTCTACACGTCCGGCTCCACCGGCACCCCCAAGGGCGTGGAGCTGTCGCACCGCAATCTGGCGTTCCTGTGCCTGTCGGCCATGCAGTACATGCCCCGCGCCTGCGCGTGGCCCGACCGCCGTCTGCTGCTGTTCCTGCCGCTGAGCCACGTGTTCGCGCGGTTCATGGAGCTGCTGAGCTTCTGCGGCACGCTGACGTTGGGACTGAGTTCCGACATGAAGACGATCGTCAAGGATTTCGAGTCGTTCGGCCCGACGCTGCTGCTGGCGGTGCCTCGCGTGTTCGAGAAGGTGTATAACGCAGCGTCGCAGCGCGCCGGCAAGGGCATCGCCGGCAAGATGTTCCTGCGTGCGGCGGACGTGGCGCGGGATTGGTCGAAGGCCGAGCAGGCCGGTGAGAAACTGCCGTGGCGGGGGCGCCTCGCCCACGGGTTCTACGAGTTGGTGGTGTACAAGAAGATCCGCACGATTTTCGGCCCGAACGCCGACTTCGCCATCACCGGCGGCGCCCCGATGGATGCCAACCTTTCGCACTTCTTCAACGGCATCGGCATGCCGCTGCTTGAGGGCTACGGCATGACGGAGACCTGCGGGCCGGTGTGCGTGAGCCTGCCGGAGAACAATCGGATCGGCACGATCGGCATGCCGATGAGCGGCGTCACCGCGGGTATCGCGGACGACGGCGAACTGTGCGTACGCGGCCATCTGGTCTGCCGCGGATACCACAACCATCCCGATGTGACCGCCGAGCAGATCGTCGACGGCTGGCTGCACACCGGCGATCTGGGCGACATTGACGAGGACGGCTTCATTTCGATCACCGGCCGCAAGAAGGATCTGATCATCACCGCCGGCGGCAAGAACGTCTCCCCCGGCCTGTTGGAGGCCGCCGTGATGACATCGCCGGTTGTGAACCAGTGCCTGGTCATCGGCGACCGGAAGCCGTTCGTGGCCGCGCTGGTCACGTTGGATCTCGCCGATGCGAACGCGTGGCTGAAATCGCAGGGCGCTCAGGAGGAGTCCGACCTGGCGTCGCTGACCCGCAATCCGATCGTGCACACCGAAGTCGAGCGTGCGGTGAATCAGGCCAATGAGGGCGTGTCTCGCGCCGAGTCGATCCGCAAGTTCGAGATTCTGCCCGACGAGTTCACACAAGACAACGGCATGCTGACGGCCAGCCTGAAGACCCGCCGCGCGCAGATCGTCGCGCACTACCGAGAACTGATCGACACTGTGATCTACGTGCCGAAGAAGAAGTAGGCTCACCCGGCCTGCAGTCGCCACGTTGTTTCCTGCTTGTTTGTTCCAGTGTTCGCGCATGCGGTTGCTGTTGGCTGCTCCCGCTTTGCGGTTGCAGCTCGCGTGTTCGGGTCCGTTGTATCTGTCGCGCCGGTCGTTATGTCCGAGGTCCCATGCTTGGCCGCGGATGACGGGCAGGTGGCAGCGGGTGTATGAGCATCTGCGTAGTGCCATTTGTTGTTCGCCTAGTCCTGCGGTCGTTAAGATTCACTGCGTGTCGCGTGTTCTCGGGTTGCATATCTCTCGGCGTCAAGCAGGTCGCCGAACGCCTCGGCATAACCAGCGGCGGCCTGCTCAACCTCAAGCTCCCCGAACCCGACGCCATGATAGGCCGCACGCGCGGCTGGCTCCCGGAGACGATAGACGGATGGAACGCGAAGCGTCCCGGTCGGGGCGTCGGCGGAGGCAGACCCCGGAAAAACAAGTGACTGGCATACGCGGTTGGCTTCGAACCAACGACCTGCGGTCTTGGAGACCGCCGCTCTACGTCTGGTGCGAATCAAGCGGTATATGCGGCGTTCGGCACGCCGCGTCAATCAGCCGACGGCACGCCTGCCGCGGCAACCGAAATCGTCTGTGCATCAACACTAACAACCGTTCGCGCGGTTCGCTAGAGGTCGTGAGGATTTTTCGCCTTTCGCGCTCTTCCCGGGCATGCCGGCCGCGCTTGAGCCGTGCAGCCAGCTTGGAATCCAGTCGGCACAGGGTATCCGCAGGGGAAGCTGCGCTGCGTTTGCGCCGGCTGCTTTCACGCATCGGCATGACTCATTTCGCTCGCGACGCGCCGGCCGGGTACGGCGCGGATGCCGAATCACCGGCATCGCCGCGGCATCCGCAGGCGCGTTGACGCTGGCCACGTCGGCGTTCATGTTCCGATTTGTCCTTGACACGCAGGCGCCGCTTTCGATGATGAAACTGGTCAGGGCCGGTAAGGTTCCCGGCGCCAAGCTGGAGGGCGTGCGCCGTGATGCAGCCGAGGAGGCAAGGGCCGCGCGCTGGTTCGAGCGGGTCAAGGAGCCCGTGGAGGTCCGCAGTGAGGATGGTCTGCGGCTGCACGGCTGGATGATGCCGGCCGCGCGCGGCACGCGCGAGAACGATGCAACCGGCACGGCGACGGGCGAGGCCACCGGAAGCAGCGTGAGCGGCGGCAGTGGCAGTGGCAGTGCGGCTGTGGATGAACCCGGCATTGGCGATGCGCGCGATATCGCCGACGGGGACGAGAGCAGTGGCGGCACTGGTACGCCCGGGCCGCGCGTCGCCAAACCGAACGCCGTCGGTGCGGCTGTCGCCGATGCAGACAGCATCAGCGCGAACATGCATGCAACCCGCGCCAGCGTTATCCATGAACGGAGCCGTTCCCTACTGCCGCTATCGCCGGCGCACCGATATGCGATCTTCTGCCACGGATACACCGGCGGCCCGCGGGCACGAGCTGAGCGAGGGCCGTTATATCGGCATGGGATGGCTTGACCGGCGCGACCTCATGCGCTGGATTTCGCTGATCGTGCAGGCCGACCCTCACGCGAGGATAGTGCTGCACGGCGTGTCGATGGGCGCCACCGAAGTGATGATGACTGCCGGGCAACCCGATCTGCCGGGCAACGTGTGCGCGGCGATCGAGGATTGCGGTTTCGCGTCGGTGTGGGATCAGTTCGCCGACAACACGGTGTCGATGTATCACCTGCCGCAGCGGTGGATGGCGATGCCCGCGCTGGCCGGCATGAGCCTGTTCTCCCGGCGGAAGGCCGGTTACGGGTTCCGGCAGGCCTCCAGCGTGGCACAGCTCGCGCATACCACCGTGCCGATGCTGTTCATCCACGGCACGGATGATGCGTTCGTTGATCCCCGGCAGCTGGATCGCAATGTCGCCGCATGCTCCAGCGAGCGCAAGGAACGGCTCGTGGTCCCCGGTGCCGGTCACGCCATGAGCGCCAGCACCGACCCGGAACGGTATTGGTCGACGGTCGACCGATTCGTCAGCGATGCGCTGGCCGGATGAGCCGTAAAGCCCGACCGGCTGGGCCATTTACGGGCTGTGGAGGGCGAACAGAACGCGAAAATACGGGTTGAAATAGCCGAAATCCGCAATTCCCCGTGTGAAATCGCCGTTTTTCGAGCTCAAAACGGCGATTTCGCACGGGGAATTGCCCAGAACGGCTATTTCAACCCGTAATTTGACGAGGATGATGGGGGGTAGATAGGGGGGTAGCGATTGCGGTTGGACGCGATTGCGGTTGGACGCTTTCACTTCGCGCTGAGCCTTGCCTGGCTCATGGCTTACATTGTGGTCGCATCACTGCCATCGGAGCTGTACGAGGAACCGGAACCGCTGGAGCTGCCGTCGAAGCCACTGGAACCACTGCCGAGCTGGCTGTCCGACTTCCCTGAGCCGCCATACTGCTGAGACTGCCCATTGCCGAATTGGCCGCCGCTGGGCGGCTGCCCCATGCCTCCGGGCATCTGCATCTGCTGGCTGCTGCCCGTGCCATCTTCGTCGTCGGTCAGCGCGTTCACCGCGAGCGCTCCACCGACGCCGCCCACGAGGCCGCAGACCAGAGACACCACGGCGAGCAATGCCCACGTCTTACCGCTCAACGCGTGTTCGCCGCCCTTCGAGCCTTTCGGCGTCGGGACCTGACCGCCCATTGCTCCAGGCATCGGCCCGGCCGTTCCAATCCGCACACAACGGCATCCGGCCGCCCTGCGCGTTCGCATCTGGTGTATTCGCGCCTCGCACGTTCGCGCCCTGCGCGTTCATGTTCTGGCCACTCACCGCTTGCATATTTCCCGGCTGCGGATTCATTGCCTGCGTCGGCGCATTCTGCGCGTACCACGCCGCACGCGATCCCTCGCCGTAGCTCCCCGGCATCGGACCGTTCGGCGCATAGCCGGAACTGCCCGGAGCTGCCGCGAGCCTATACCCAGCCGAGCCGTATCCGGCGGTTCCGCATCCAGCAGCCCCGGTCCCGGCAGCCCATTCGGCGTCTCCCAGACCAGCCGCACGATTCCCCGCATACTCGTCTGTACCGCCGTTGTCTGCCGCAGCCCGGCCACCATCGGCCCGACCAGCCGCGGAACCGGGCTCCACGCCCCAGCCGCCCGCCGAACCGTTAGTCACCGAAACATCAGCCACAGCGGCGTCATTCACAGCCGCTTGACGCTGCTCCGAACCGGTGACGTTCGCCGCCGCCTCGATAGCGACGCCCTCGATGGCACCATCCGCGCTGTTGCCGCTCTCGCCGCCATTCGCATTGTTGACATTGTTGCTGTTGTTGCTGGTCATGATGACTCCTTTGACAACTGACTGATGAAGTGATTGCTGATGTTGATGTCTGGCACGCCGCCATGGTTATGCCATCGTCCACGCTGTCGATGTGCCGAACCGGCTGTCGAACTCGCTGCGGTCGATGGTGTCGCTCGACAGCTCCGTGTCGCCCCGGCCGAGACCGAGGTCGAATACGAGCCGGTCACCGTGACGGTCACGTCGCCGCTGCCGGAGACCACGGTCTTGCCGTTCGCGGCGATAGTGACGGTGTTGCCGTCGCCGCCGCCGGAAGCGACGTTGAGCGCGGAAATGGTCGTATCCTTCGCCACCACCCACGTGGACGTGCCGTCGACATTCACAGTGATGGTGGCGTCGCTCGCCGTGCCCGTGCCGGAGCCGGCCGCCGCGTTGTCCGTGAGCGTCGCCGCGGCGGTGTCGAAATCAAGCTCAGTGTTGTTCTGCAGCACCACATCGGCGGTCGTGTTGGTGAAGTAGAACATCGACCCTGATCCGATGGCGGAGCTGAGTGTGGAATCGACCGACTGGAACGTGGCGTGCTCGCCGGTGCTGCCTTCCGCATCGCCCGAGGTGGACTGGTAGATGATGATGCCGTGGCGATCGGATCGGATGCGGTTTTGCCGGTGACCGTGCTTTCCAACGTCGAATCCTTGATCGGGATCGTGTTGAGGCCTTCCATGCCGGCGATCTGGCTGCCGGATGAGGTTCCGGAGACGTTGTTCACCTGAATGTCGCCGGTGGAATACAGCAGCGGGGAGCCGGAGCCGGCGGTGCTCAGCGTCACATCGGCGAGAGAGATCGATCCGCCGCCTCGATCGGTGGCGACGATGGCGCTGTGGCCGCCCTGCGTGTCCGCGGTGATCTTGTTCGCCAATATCGTGCCGCCGTAGGTCGCGTCCAGCCCGCGTGAATTGTCGGCCATGGTCTCAATCGATGTGTCGTTGACGAGCGCCGTTCCGGAATCGGTGGCGAAGACGCCGTTCGATCCGGAGCTGGAGGCGGTGATGTCGGTACCGTCGATGACGGTGGTGGAGTCTTCGCCGACGGTGAGCGACACCGAGTTGGTGCCGGAATAGTCGTATTGCATGGTGTTGGCGCAGCCACCGAAGTTGCCGCTCGGCGGCTGCATGGTTGAGGCGGAGCCAGCGGAACCGGCCGAGAGGTGCCGAATCAGCACCATGCCGCCGGCGCCCGCGCACAGGCCACCCGTGAGGGCGACCATCCGCCTCGTCGCGATTACCGGCGATCGACGCAGCCGTGAGCCGCCGGGGCTCGCATGGGGTTGCATGTCATGGGGTTTCATGGTCGTCGTCCTTTCCTTGGATTGACTCCATTGAACGACGGCTTTCCTAGCGGCCCCTACGCCTGACGTTGAACCGTCCTGCAACCTTGCGGAACGGTTTTCGAATGTTTTCTGGATGCTTTCTGGATGCTCTTAAACGGAACGCGCTCTCAAAACTCGCAGATACAGCCCCAGAATCGACATTCTGGGGCTGTATCTGCGAATTTTGAGAGCGCGGTTTCGCCTACAATCCGTATTCCTCGCGCGCGAAGCGCTCCAGCACCGGAATCGACCGCTTCACCTTGTCGGTGTCGATGCAGTAGGCCATGCGGAAGTACCCGGACACGCCGAAGCTGTCGGACGGCACCAGGATCAGGTCGTATTCCTTGGCCTTCATGCAGAAGGCGTTCGCGTCGGCTTCCAGCGCCTTCGGGAAGATGTAGAACGTTCCGCCCGGGCGCACCACGTCGAAGCCGATCGAGGTCAGCGCATCGTACAGCAGGTTCATGTTCGTCTCGTACACGCTCAGGTCGCTGGTCTCGTCGATGATCTTCGCCACGGCGAGCTGCATGCTGGAGCTCGGGCAGTTGTGGCCGGTGCCGCGCGAGATCTGCCCGCACATCGGCACGATGAGTTCGGCGTCGGTCGCCCGCGGGTTGACTGCCACGTAGCCGATGCGCTCGCCCGGCAGGCTCAGCGACTTCGACCAGGAGTAGCAGGTCAGCGTGTTGTCGTAGAACTTGGCCGGATATGGCTGCGTGCCGCCGTCGAACACGATCTCGCGGTAGGGCTCGTCGCTGATCAGGAAGATGTCGTGACCGTATTCAGCCTGCTTCGCCCGCAGGATACCCGCGAGCCGGTCGAGCGTTTCGGCCGAATACACCGCGCCGGAGGGATTGTTCGGCGTGTTGATGAGCACGACCGCCACCTCGGGGTTCAGCGCCGCCTCGAACGCCGCGAAGTTGATCTGGAAGCTCTCGATGTCGGCGGGCACGACGGTCAGCCGCGCGCCCGCGCCTTCGACATACGGATGGTATTCGGGGAAGTATGGCGCGAACGTGAGCACTTCGTCGCCGGGCTTGGTGACGGCCCGCAGCGCGTGGGCGAGCGCACCGGCGGCACCCGTCGTCGGGAAGATGTGGCCGGCCGTGTAATCCATGCCGAAACGCCGGTTGAGGCTTTCGGCGATGGTGCGGCACGCCTCCGGGTTGCCCAGCGACGGGCTGTATCCGTGGAGCGCGACCGGATCGGCGGTCTCGTACATGTCGATCATCGCCTTGGTGAAGCTGGACGGGCACGGCACGCTCGGGTTGCCCAGCGAATAGTCGAACACGTTGTCGTATCCGATTTCGGTGCCCCTTGCGGTCGCGTATTCACTCAGGGTTCGAATGACCGATTTGCCGCCGAGCATGGCTTTGTATGTTTCGTTGATCATGGCACAACCTCCCCGTTGGACTCTGGTTTCGTTTTTACCACCGACCACGCACAACAGGGCATGTCGCCGGTTGTTGTTGGGTTCGCGCGGGTTGGGAACCGGGTATATTGACGGGTAACCGGTCACCCGCCCGGCCCTTAGCGGCTCCGGACGACAAGCATAGCCCCGCCGCGGCGGAAAGGAGGCGCACGACGCCCAACATCATCGATTATGCACGTTCCGAGACCCGCCCGTTCGGCGTCGACGCGCTGGTGCTGGCGTCGCTCGTCTATCAGGACATGCCGGCATGCGTGCGGACTCTGGCCGCTGTCGAGGCACGATCCGGCACATTCCGCAGACGTCTGAGCAGCATCGACGTGCGCCATCCGGTGCGCTCGATTCGCCATTTGGCCGCCCCGGAGTTCGGCGACGCAACGCTGGCTTCGGTGTCGGAGGCGCTGACCCCCGATGATTTTCATGTGGAGAGCGGCCATAACGGCCTCGCCGACCCGCGCCTGACGCAGGAGCTGTACGCCGCCATCGGAGTCAATCCGCGCTTTGCCTGCGTTCGCGTGGACGCATCCGACGAGCATTTCAGCGAGGAACAGCAAATGCAGTTGCGGGTTGTACGCTCCGACCAGAAGGGCGTGATGCAGCATCTGACGTTCTCCTGGCAGGTCTCGGGCAATGATTTCGAATATCTGCCGCAGGTGTCGCCGAGTTCCCAGCTGTTCAACCGGTCGTTGAACGGCTGGCTGGAATCGCTGAGCACCGAGGACCGCGAGCGCGCGGTGGACGCCCTGTTCTCCGTGCTGCGGTCGAGCCATGCCGACAGCATTTCCGATCTCATGGCAGCCGGCCTGAAGGCCGTTCCCACGATGATCAACACGTTCGTGGGTCTGTCGGAGGCGGATCGCCGTCATCTGATCGAAGCGATGGGGCTGCTCATGGCCGCGGTCCGGTCCCGTTCCTCGCGGTAGCCGTCTCGTGCCCGAACTCTGTTTCGCCAACCGAGAAAAATGGACAGTTCGCCTATTTTCCGATCATCCGCCTCACAATCCGCCCTACAATAATCCATATCACACATATAGACATAGTGCCCAATAAACGATAGCCGCACGTCACGCAGGAAGGGAACCATCATGCCGCGCCCACGCAAGGATTCCGAGATACTCTCCGCGACCGAACGCCTCGAAAACGCGTTCTGGGAGCTGCTCGCAGACCACGAATACCGCAAGATCACCGTCACCGAAGTCGTACGCGAGGCGCATGTCAACCGCAACTCGTTCTACTACCATTACGCCAGCCTGCCGGAGCTGGCCGATTCGGCGATCATGCACGCCGTGGAGCACTCGACCGTGCAGGCGCCACGCGCCGACCTCAATCCCGACATCGAATGGAGGCGCCAATGCTCCCTGGTGATGAACGACCCAGTTCAGCGGCAGCGGCTCGACCGTCTGGCACTGCTCGCCGGCAGCCATAGCTCGCCCGAGCTCATCGAGTCACTGAAGGACTTCGGCCGTCTGATGATCATCAACGACCTCCAGCTCGACGCCGACAACCTGGATCTGAAAACCGACCTGATGCTCGACTTCACCGTCGGCGGTATCCTCGCGGTGCTGCAGCGGTGGCCGGAGCTGAGCAAGAAACTCTCGGTCGACGACCTGCTCAACGAGGATGTCGCCGTACTCGCCATGGGAGTGTACCTGTCGATGTCGAAGGAGAACATGCTGGCCTACTGGAGCCGCATTTTCAAAGGCGACATTCCAGGAGATTTCAAAACCGCCCACTAAAGTGGCTTGCAGAGCAGTCGCCGCCGCGGGGTGCGCGACGCGGACGCGACCCTGGAGGCGACATGGATCAGATACTGCAATGGTTCGAGGCGAACGCCGGGAAAATCATCTTCCTGCTGGTGGCGATCGTCGCCGCGCTGTTGATCACCAAGGGACTGGCACGGGTGATGCGCAAGGTGCTGGATCGGACGGACATGCCGAGCGCGTCGATATTCATCAACATCATGCGCGTGCTGGTGTGGATACTGGCCGCGTCCATCGTGCTGCAGCCGGTGTTCGGCATCAGCCCGACAACACTGATGACCGCGCTCGGCGTCGGCGGCATCGCCGTGTCGCTGGGTCTGAAAGACACCGTGGCGAACGTGATCTCGGGCTTCGGGCTGATGCTCGGCAAGGTGATACAGCCGGGCGATCTGGTGTCGGTCGCAGGGACGGCCGGCGTGGTCAAGGACATCACGTGGCGGCAGACGGTGGTGCGCGAGCGCAATGGCAACGAGATGGTCATACCCAATTCCGTGCTCAACACCGCGTCGCTGGAGAAGCTCACGCCGTCCAATGAAGGATGCGTGACGATGACGTTCACCGCGAAGGCCGGCAGCGACCCGGCGCACGTGACGGAGGCAGTGAAGCGCGCGGTGGCCACGGCCACCGCCGAATTCGCGCAACCCGGCAGTGAACCACTCGTCAAGCTCACCGGTTTTTCGCCGTACGGCATCGAGGTGCAGGTGCTGGCGTTCACGCGCGACGGCGTGTTCCTGTCCACCATGCGCGACGCCATGGCCCGCGCGATAGCTGGATGCGAGTTCGTGGAGCAGCGCGCCGCGGTCGGCGAATAGGGGTCGCGGCGCGTTCGGACTTACGCGCGAATCCGGGCACCACAGCGCCTACACACGCACCATGCAGCGTCACGCTGTGCGGGTCACGTCACGCAGAGCGAACGCACAGAGTGACGCATACTCCAAAAACGTTGAAAAATAAGGCTTCTCACGAACCGTCACGCTGTGCGAGCGCTCGCCGCGTGACGCGACCCGCACAGCGTGACGCACTTATGACGCATTGAGGGGAGACCAGGTATTGAGCCCGGCCTCCCCTCATCGCGACTCGGCCATTATGCGGCCATCACCCGGCCATCATTTGGCTTCGGTGACGTCTTCGACCGTGACGTCGGTATCGGAGCCGGCATCCGGATCCTCGGGCATGGTACCGAGTTCCAGATGCTCGCCACCGGTCTGGTCGACGAGCACGGTGTCGCCGTCGTGTACCTTGCCGGCGAGCAGCATGCGCGCCAGCTGGTCGCCGACCTCGGTCTGCACCAGACGGCGCAGCGGACGAGCGCCGTACGCCGGGTCATAGCCGGTGTTGGCGAGCCATTCGCGAGCCGCGTCGGTGACGTCGAGCTTGATGCGGCGATCCGTCAGACGCGAGGCCACCTGAGCGACCTGGATGTTGACGATGCCGCCCAGCTCCTCACGGGTCAGCGGATGGAACATCACGATCTCGTCCAGACGGTTCAGGAACTCCGGCTTGAAGTTCATGTGCACCGCGTCCATCACGGCCTTCTTCTTGGCGTCCGCGTCCATGTCCTGGTTCACCAGGAACTGCGAGCCGAGGTTCGAGGTCATGATCAGGATCGTGTTCTTGAAGTCCACAGTCCGGCCTTGGCCGTCGGTCAGACGCCCGTCGTCCAGCACCTGCAGCAGCACGTCGAAGACTTCGGGGTTAGCTTTCTCGACTTCGTCGAACAGCACCACCGAGTACGGACGACGACGCACGGCCTCGGTCAGCTGGCCGCCTTCCTCATAGCCGATGTAGCCGGGCGCGGCGCCGATCAGACGGCTCACAGACGCCTTCTCCATGTACTCCGACATATCGATGCGGACCATGGCCTTCTCGTCGTCGAACAGGAAGTCGGCGAGCGCCTTGGCAAGCTCGGTCTTGCCCACGCCGGTGGGGCCGAGGAACAGGAACGAGCCGGTCGGACGGTTCGGGTCGCTGATGCCGGCGCGCGAACGACGCACCGCGTCGCTCACCGCCGCGATCGCTTCCTTCTGGCCGATCACACGCTTGCCGAGGTAGTCCTCCATGCTCAGCAGCTTCTCGTTCTCGCCCTGCATCAGGCGACCGACGGGGATGCCGGTCCACTCGGAGACGATGCCGGCCACCGAATCGGCGTCCACATGGTCGGGCACCATCGGCTCGGGCTTGGTCTCGCCCGTCGCACCCTCTTCCGCATCGGCCTTCTCGGCCGCGTCCAGCTGCTTCTGAATCGCCGGAATCTCGCCGTACAGGATCTTCGACGCCTCGGCCAGGTTGCCCTCACGGGTGAACTTGTCAGCCTCGACGCGCTTGGCGTCCAGCTGGGCGCGCAGGTCGCCGACCTTGTTGTGGCCGGCCTTCTCCGCATCCCAGCGGGCCTTGAGGCCGCTCAGCTTCTCGCGAGTGTTCGCGAGCTCGTTCTGCAGCTTCTCCAAGCGCTCCTTGCTAGCCGGATCCTCGGCCTTCTTGAGCTGCATCTCCTCCATCTCGTAGCGCGTGACCTTGCGCTGCAGCTCGTCGATCTCCTCCGGGGAGGAGTCGAGCTCCATGCGCAGGTGCGCTGCCGCCTCATCGACCAGATCGATGGCCTTGTCGGGCAGCTGACGGCCGGAAATATAGCGGTTCGAGAGCGTCGCGGCGGCGACCAGCGCGTCGTCGCCGATCGTCACCTTGTGGTGCGCCTCGTAACGCTGCTTCAGGCCACGCAGAATCGCGATCGTGTCCTCCACGCTCGGCTCGCCCACGAACACCTGCTGGAAACGACGCTCAAGCGCCGGGTCCTTCTCGATGTTCTCGCGGTACTCGTCCAGCGTGGTCGCGCCGATCAGACGAAGCTCGCCGCGCGCCAGCATGGGCTTGAGCATGTTGCCGGCATCCATCGAGCCTTCGGCCGCGCCAGTGCCGACGATCGTATGAATCTCGTCGATGAACGTGATGATCTGGCCGTCGGCGTTCTTGATTTCGTTGAGCACGCTCTTGAGGCGCTCCTCGAACTCGCCACGATACTTCGAGCCGGCAACCATCGACCCCAAATCGAGGCTGATGAGCTTCTTGTTCTGCAGCGTGGTCGGCACATCGCCGGCCACGATACGCTGGGCGAGGCCCTCCACGACGGCGGTCTTTCCGACGCCGGGCTCGCCGATCAGCACCGGGTTGTTCTTGGTGCGGCGGCTCAGGATCTGGATCACACGGCGGATCTCCTGATCACGCCCGATCACCGGGTCGAGCTTACCCTCCTTGGCGCGGGCGGTCAGATCGGTGGAGTACTTCTCCAACGCCTTGTAGCTGCCCTCAGCGTCCGGGCTGGTGACCTTGGCGCCGCCGCGCACGCCGGGGACGGCCTTGCGCAGCGCCGCGGCCGTCACGCCGTTCGCCTTGAGGATGTCCGCGCTCTGGTTCGGCGCGGATGCGGCGATGCCGATGAGCAGGTGCTCGGTGGAGACGTACTCGTCGCCCATCTGCTGCATCTCCTTCTCGGCCTGTGCCAGCGCCGCCGTCAGCTGGCGGCTCGCCTGCGGCTGCGATGTGGTGGACCCGCTCGCCGCCGGCATCTTGACCAGAGCATTGCGCACCGCGGCGCCAATCGCCTGCGGGTTGCCGCCCGCCGCCTGAATCAGTCCCTGAATCACGCCGTTTTCCTGACGTAGCAGCGCATCCATCACGTGCAGTGTCTCGACCTGCGCGTTGCCCGCGGCAGACGCGCTCTGAATCGCATCACCGATGACTTCCTGGGCCATGGTGGTGAACTTCTGTTCCATATCAACCTCCGTATGTCTCATGCGCCTTGGCGGCCGCGGCCCACGACATCCGAACCGCCCCGCACAGCGCTTTCCGTCTGTGTCTGATACGCACAACCGATTCGGCACCCATTCTATTCCCGAAAGTTGAGCGCACGCGACTCAAGTTTTGCACTGATTTTGAAGCGCCAGAACGCAATGTGGATAACTCGAATCCGTGCGACACGCTCTCAAAACTCGCAGATGCGAAACCCGAAACCGCCATTTTCCGCCAAAACAGTTCTCGTATCTGCGAGTTTTGAGAGCGGTCATGTTTGAGATCAACGAAGAACCGCCCCGCAGCGACTGTCACGTTCAAAACCACGCGGCGGATGCGCGCGAAAGACATCATTCCCCGCGTATGGCCCAATACGGACGCCTCGGGCGCAACCATCGAGGTGCATGGGCTCCTATGCACCTCCCCCGAGGCGCTGTTCGCCCAAATGGCCAAAGAGCTGTCCCTCAAAGACCTCATAGAATTCGGCGACTCGCTGGTATGCCGCGACCCCGCACGCAGACGGACCACTCTGGCCGAACTCAAAAAATTCATCCACCCATGCGACTCGTTCCAGGGGCAAAACAATGCATCAGGGCACTCACCCAGATTCGCGAGAACACCGACTCCCCGGCCGAGACCCACTTGCGCCTGCTGCTCAAACGGTATGGATTCCCCGAGCCAATCATCAACGTCCCGGTCGAGGCTACGGGCAATGCCGCGCACGGTCCCGCAATTTCGGACGGCCTGCGACCGACCCAATCTGGCCTCGCTGCCGCTCGGCTCGTGCGCCGCGACAGCACACTGTGCTGTCGCCTAGCCGCGCACGACCACGTTGCGGAGGGAACCGATGCCGGCTACGTGGACAATGGGCTCGTCGCCGGGATCGAGGTGACCGGAGGCGTTCGGGGTGCCGGTCATGATGACGTCACCGGGCAGCAGGGTCGAGAACGAGGAAATCGCGGCGATCTGCTCGGGGATGCCGTGAATCAGGTTCGCAGTGGTGCCGCTTGCCATCGGCACGTCCTCGCCGTTGAGCGTGAAGGAGATCTTCGCGTCCTTCCAGTCCAGCTCGGTCTGAATCCACGGGCCGAGAGGGCAGGACGTGTCGAAGCCCTTCGCCCGCGTCCACATCGGATCCAGCCCCTGCAGGTCACGCAGCGTCACGTCGTTGACGCACGTGAAGCCCAGCACGTAGTCCATGGCCTTCTCGACCGGCACGTTCTTGGCGATACGCCCCATAATCACCGCCACTTCGGGCTCGAAGTTCATATCATTCGAATACGACGGGATGACGATCGGATCGTCCGGCCCGATCACCGACGTGGAAGGCTTCGAGAAGATCACCATGTCTTCCGGCGCGTGAGCAATCTCGGAGTGCCCGCTCTCGTGCATGAACTGCGCGTGCGCCTCGTAGTTCTTGGCGAGACCGTACACCTTGGAGGGAATCACCGGCGCGAGCAGCCTCAGCCCATCGGCGTCGAGCGCGTACCGCTCCCCTGTGGGCTTGACGGGCGCGGCTCCGAACGGGTATCCGTCCAGTTCGATCAGGTAGTCCTTGCCGTCGGCCGGGTCCTGCTGGACGAAGGCATAGCGCGGCTTGTCGTTGAGTGAAAAACGTGCGATTCTCATACTCACCAGTGTAAACCAATGCGAGTGCAATCCTTACGAAGAACGCGCATACGAAAGGCGGGGCGGCCAATCATGGCCGTCCCGCCTTGTCGGATTCTCGCGAGCTGGACCCGCTTACTCCGTGTAGCTCTTGTCGAACAGCGTCTTGCCGCTTTCGGTATGCAGGTACACGCGCACCTTGGCGTTGCCGCCGGTGTCGCAGGTTTCGTTGAGCGTCTGCGCCACCGACTTGAACGTGCTGTCCATCCCGTCAAGGCTCGACGTCATCATGTCGCCCATGCTGCTGTACGTGTCAGACAGCGTGTAGTCGTACACGAGCGTGTTGCCTTCCGCGTACGCCTTGATGCTGATGCCCATGCCCTGGTACGACGAGGTCATGCTGTCGAGCTGCGACTGGATTTCGCTGGAGTTGACGAACTCTTCCAGTGACGGCTTGCCGGAGCTGGAGGATCCGTTGGATCTGTCGTTGTTGAGATCGTTGTTGGTGTCGTCGGCCCCATTCTGCAACGCGTCGTCAAGGTTGTTCAGATCGTTGCTGCTGGATCCGTCGGAGTCGCCGTTGCTGGAGTTGTCGCTCTTGGATTTGCTGTCGCCCTGCGTCTGGCTGGTGGACGTGTTGGGTTTCGCGTCGGCGCTGCTGTCCTTCTTGCCGCCGATGACACCGGTGGCGAACAGCACGACTACGACGATGATGGCGATGACGGCAACGACACCTGCGGTGATGCCGGCGATGAGCGGGCCGCGGCTCTTCTTCTTCGGCGGTTCCTGCTGGTACGGATTGCCGTAGCCTTGCGGCGCGATTGCGGGCGGCTGGTTCCCGTATTGCGGGCCACCGTACTGGTTGGCGCCGTATGGCTGTCCGTACGCGGCGGTCGGCTGCTCGCCGCCGTACGGTGCGGCCGGCTGACCGTACCCTCCCGGAGCACCGCCGGCAAGCGGCTCACCGTATGCAGCGGTAGGCGCGCCGGCACCATACTCCGGCTCGGGCTGCTGACCATAGGGCGCGGCAGGCGCATTGCCGTTGCCGCCCTGCGGCCCTGCAAGCGGCTCACCATACGCGGCGGTAGGCGCCTCGCCACCATACGGAGTTCCGCCATCGGGCTGGCTGAAGGGGTTTGGACCGGGTTCAGGCTGCTGACCATAAGGAGCCCCACCCTGGTTGTATGCGGAGCCAGCGCCCGACTGTCCGTACGCTCCCGGCTCCTGCCCATACGGCGCCGCCTGGTATCCATACGGCTCGGCGCCGCCCTGCGGCCCGGCGAGCGACTCGCCGTACGCGGCAGTCGGCGCACCACCATAAGGGGCCCCGCCCTGCCCGTACGGGGCGGCTGGGGCTCCCGTCGGCGCGCCCGCTCCCTGCCCGGGCAGAGGAACGACCGGCACCGGCGGGAAAGCCTGCGTTGGCTGCGGTTCGGGCGTGCCTTCCGCGCCCGCAGCATTGTTCGGATCACCATACGGAGTCTGCGGCGCTCCATCTGGATACGTGTTGCTCATATGTCCCCCTTTTGCAGAGAGCCCCGTTGACCGGGTCAAATCATTGTTACCGCAACCGTCCACATGCAACGCTGTATGCACCTGATCGGCTAATCCCCAGCGTACACTCACTTTCCGTGATATGCACGGTATTGACCGGAAGTTCATGTTCATCTCACGGCAAGTTCGATTCGCACGGCGAGATCCTTCGAAAACCTTGCAAGTCCGCCTTCGAGGACCTCACCGGCGACGACGCCCCCCGTTGCCCCCCGTGAACCCGGCGCACCTCACCCACGCATGCGCCGCGGCCACGACGACGCGTGCCGCATCGGCTTGAACGGCAGCCGGCGAATCCGCCCGATCACGCCGAGCAGCAACCATCCGCCGAGCAGCCCGCACACCACCACCATCGTCACGATGGTGCGCGTGTCATGCAGGTCGGACGGATCCGGCGCCGGCATCGGGATCGGCTCGCGATGCCCGGATATCAGCAGGCGCTGCGTGTTGACGCCGTACGGCGTGCACGTCATCAGCGTCACTCGGTCCTCGCCGGGCACGATCTTGAGTTGCGACGTGTCGTCCGGGTTGATGATGGTGATGCGGTCGACCTCGTAGCCGAGCGTCTCCCCCATCACTTCGATGTAGAAGAAGTCGCCGGTTTTCATCTCGTCGAGCCGCGTGAACATCATCGCGTTGACGAGACCGCGGTGCCCGGTGATGACGGAGTGCGTGCCGTCCCCGCCGACCGGCAGCGAGGAGCCGTACAGGTGACCGGCACCGGAGGCCAGCGCGGTCTGTGACGTGCCGTGGTAGATCGGCAGGTTGACGGAGATTTTCGGGATCTTGATGGTTCCCATCACTTCGTCGCCCGAGTCGAGCAGGGACTGGTATTCCTTGTCTTTGGAGGCGGCGGAGTCCTCGCCTTTGGCTCTCGACCCGCCTTGTGCGGCGCTGAACGGGTCGATGGCCTCGCCCAGCACGGGTTGACCGGATCTGGCGAGTTTTACGTTGTATGCGCGGGCGGCGGCGAGGGCGTCTGCGGCTTGCGGGTATGGCCAGCCGGCGACCTGCTGTGCGCTGTTGCGTGAGGTTTGGGCGAGTTTGAGCGAGCTCTGGTATTGGAGCGCTAGGGGATATCCGGCGACGGCGACAGCGGCTATGACCAGTATCAGCGTGACGATGCGCATGATGATGAGCTGTATGCGCAGTCGTTTGCGTTGCGCGACAAGGTCGGAGATGTCGGTCGCCTGATTGAAGCTCAGCATCGAGTACGGGAGCTGCGGCTGCACGGCGGGTTTGTGACGGCTGTTTCGGTAGGATTTGCGGGAATTATTCGAGGATCGCCCGTCATTGTCCGGCAGGCTGCGGGTCATCGTTGACCGTGCGGGCGCATGGGAGGATTTGACGGCTGGGTCGTTGCCGGATGAGGTGGCCGGCCGTTTCGATCCGTGTCTCCTCGATGCCATGCGCATCCTCCTGTTGTTGTGCCGGCCGTCACTGCAATCGCCGTGAAACGAATTCGTGTATGTACTGTGTTGCCCCCGGCAGGGGTGCTGCCGGGGGGGGCGAATGGTTACAGCAAGCCGAAGCCGCCACCATGCTCGTGCGGGATGCACGTCATGTGGCGGCTTGGCCTGTTATCGTGTCAGTCAGCGCAGCGCACGGCTGGTGCGGCGAGACTTGGCGTACACGGTGGCGGCAGCGCCGCCGAGCAGCGCGGCGATCACCACGAACAGCGCGATGCCCGCAGCACCGGTCTTCGGCAGTTCGAAGACGGACTTGACGTTGGTCACCTTGTAGTCGTCGGCGCTGCCCTTGGGCGCGAGACCCCAGGAGTCGGTGCCGGCGAAGGTGACTTTGCCGTTTTCATCGATGGCCACGGTGAACGAGGCCTTGAAGTCCTGGTACCCGTCGGCGACCGCGGTCTCGGTCACGGTGTAGCTGCCGGCCTTCAGGCCGTCGAACTTGACGACGCCGTTGGCACCGGACGTGACTTCGAGCGGGTACTTATCGCTGTTCGGCAGCACGCCGTTCTGGTCTTTTGCGACACTCAGCGTGAACTTCGCGCCCTCGACGGCCTCACCCTGGGCGTTGACCTTCGTGAACTTGAAGCCGAAGATCTTGGTGAGGGTTTCAGTGCCGGGGATGGGGGTGCCATCATTGCCGACAAGCTTGTTGGTCACCGCGTGGTAATCCTGGCCCTCGACTGTCTCGGCCTCGTCATTGACGGTGGCGTTGTAGGTGATGGTGATCTGCTTGCCGGCGTACTTGGCCGGGTCGGTGATCTTCACCACGAAAGTATTGGTGCCGTCGCCCTTGTTGTCAGTCAGGTTGTTTTTCACCGTGTAATCGGTGTCAGTCAGCACCTTATCGCCAGCCTTAACGGTCAGGCTGGCGAACTTGACGGTCAGGCCCTTGCTTGGCACATCTTTGAACTGCAGGGTGAAGTCGGTCGGGACCGGATTCGGAATCGTGTAGCCCAGTTCAAACGGCACGGTTTCGCCCACGGACGCGCTCTTGCTGGTGGTGGACTTCGTCTGGGTGCCGCTCACCGTGCTCTTCATGTCCACTCCTGCGGTGCTATCACCAAGCGACAGAACGCCCTCAGCATCAACGGAGCCGGTGCTCACGATCATCGGGACGGCCTGAGTCAGGGTATCGGTCGATGCGTTGCCGTCCAGGAACAGATACACGCCAGCAGTCAGCGCGGTCTCGTTCGTGGCGGTCCAACCATCCGTGTCGTTGCCAGTCGCCGTGTTCAGCACGAACGGATCCGCGGTGGCGGTGAACGGGTTGCCGGCCTGCAGCGCATCCGCGAACTTACGCGTCACGGACGGATTATTCCACGGACGGGTCTCGGACTGATCGAACTGAACCTGCGTGACGGTACCATCCGTATCCGTGGTCGTTTTTTGATTCATAGCCCAAGCCATCAAATCAGTGGTGCCATCGATCGGCACGTTCTGGAAGCCGGCGGTGGTCAGAGCCGCAGCCAGCTTCGTGCGATTGGCGCCCGCAGCGGTCTTCACACCATACACCGGGGTTTTGGCAGTGCCATAGTTCACGTAGTCCGCGATCTTGTATGCGCTCAGCTGGACGCTGGTCAGCTGCTCTTCTTTGGACGCTTTGAACGTGACTGTTGCAGCAGTGTCCACTGTCGTCTCGGCCGCGTTGGCGGCACCGGCGCCGAACGCCATGCCGGCGAGAAGGGTGGTCGCAGCTGCAACACCCACGAAAAGCTTCTTGAACTTCATGAGAAACTCCTCTTCCTTTCGTTGTTTTGTTTATTGCAACTGCGGAAGCGGCAGTCGTTGAGGCTTCCGCAGTCCGCAAATCTTGAGTTGTCGGGGGCGACTGGTCGCCGCCGCCGTGTGCCCTCCCCGACGAGGGAGGAGGGCGGAGCATCCGCCGCAGGTCAGACGAGCCGACGCTTGCGCCAGATGAAGTATCCGATTCTGACCAGTGCCGCGAGCAGGCCGAAGCCGCCCCCATACACAAGCCAGTCACGAGTCGTGGCGCCGCCGGTCATCGGCAGAGCGGACACGGCAACGAAGGTGTTGGTGATCGTGACCGGGTACGTCTTGACGTTGTCGAAGGTCGTCATGTTGTTGTTATCCGGAGCCGCCCACAGGTCGTCGGCAGTGAAGGTTACCAACTGGTTCTCGGGGTTGTAGGACGCCGTGTAGCCGTCCACGCTGGACTCCTCCACGCGGTAGGTGCCAGGGGCGAGGTTCTCGAACGCACCAGCCCACTGACCCTGGTTGTTGAGGGTCACGGTCCGGTTGATGTCCTTGCAATCCTCACCTTGCGCATTGCACTGCTTCAACGTGACGGTCACCGAGCCATTCCCATGCTTCTCCGCTCCATCGGACCAGTTCTTGGTCACCTGGATCTTGCCGGTCTTTACCTGCAGGACGGGGTGGGGGTACTCCACGGAACCCGGGGTCTCGGTGGTCTGGTCGCCGACCGTGTTGACGACGGTGTACTCCAGCTTCGCGCCGTGATCCGCATTCGAATGGAAGCCGGGCAAATTGGACGAAGTATGGTGACCATCCGCATCAGTGTTGTCGGCACCAAGAACATCCTTATATCCGGTCTTGTCGTCATTCTGCTTGTTGGCGGCGTACTCGTTGTAGGCCTTCTGCGTCGGCTTGACCTTGAACGTGACCGTATACGTCACGCCATCCTGAAGCTCATAGCCGTCCGCGAACGTGACCTTCACCGTCTTGCCCGAAACGGTAACCGTGTAATCGCTCTTGTTGAGATCGACACTATTACCGTCTTTAGATGCCGTCACCGTCACATCATTCGAGCCGAAGTTAGTATTAACGAACTCCGCGTAGTCCGACAGCGTATCGGTGATGGACACGTTCTTGTACGAAGACTTCCTGTTGATCTGACCGATGATATCGGCAAATGCCTTGTTCAGCTCATCCGTGCTGGTGGCGCTGTAATACGAGCCCTTCGTCTGATTGGCGAAGCCACGCATCTTGGTCGGATCGGAGGACACGCCAACCGAGAACAACGTCGCATCGCCACGCCTGTTAGCCTCGGCAACAGCGGAGCTGAGATTCGCCCCATATTGATCACTGCTGCCAGAACCATGAACCCCGGCAGGAAAACCCCGGCCATCATCGGCATCACAGATCGGATGGCCCAACCAATCAGTGCCGGTCTGCACGGAACTCGTGCGGAACGTCGGGTCGCCGTCTGACATGAACACGATGTACTTCTTCACGCCCTTACGACCGGAAGTCAGCTTGGCATTGGCGGCTTTAAGCGCGGCCTCCCAATTCGTGCCACCATCGGCGCCCAGACCATTAACGGCACTGACTATGTCCATTGCGTTGTCGGTGAAGTTCAACACATTGCCCACCGTCGTCGAGAAGGGGACCAGCGCCATCCGGATGTTGCTATCCTTGCCCTGGTTCTCAGACGTCAGCAGATGCTGCGCCATGCTGTTGACGGCAGTCTTCGCAACCTCAAGACGAGAGTTGTGTCCCATCGAGCCACTCATGGAACCGGAGGTGTCGAACACCACGACGATGTCGGCCGGGGACACGGTCGTCTGCGACGAGCCGGACTGCGTGCCGGTCACGTTCAGGGACAGGTCATAGGTGCCATCATTGTTCGCCTTGATGTACTTGCGGTACCGGGGCGCCGTGACGACCGTGTTCGTCACCGTGGTACGTGGCACCTCACCGACCGACACCGGCTCCGTGGTCGCAGAATCCTTCTCCTGCGTCACCTTGACCTGACCGCCATTGGCGCTCACCGCATACGTGTCCTGGTCAACGTTGATTTCCGTCACCTTGTACTTCGAGGACTCGGTGATCCTCTTGGCGTCGCTGCCCAAAAGCACGGCATACTGGCCCGCCTTGAGCGTTATCACGCCATTGGAATCCGTGGTCCGGGTTTCACCGTCCTTGGTGCCGGTGGCGGTGTTGTACACGTCGTATTTACCCGTGTACAACGTGTAATCCTTGTCACTGTCGGTTCCCTCATAGTTGACATAAGCGTTGAACGTATAGTTCTTGTCCTTGTCAGCTTCAGGAACGTTCTCCGTCTCCTTGCCGATTTGAATATGGCTGGAGTCAAGAGTCACCAAATTGAAGTCAAGCTTGCAGTTGGAACCACTATGGCCACGCTCGAAGTAGTACATATTCATCTCGTGACTGGTGTAGTTCTTGAACGTGGTGTAGGAGCCATTGGAGGCTTTGACCATATTGGATTCCATCCAAGCGGTGATCTCGGCATCCGACTTGCCTTGGTCCCTGAGCGCCTGAGTAAACAACGCCTGCAACGTGGTCGTAGTGGTTTTATTGCTGACAATCGTCACCACACCGGTCGCGAAATCAATGGAGCCGCTGGCGGCATCATGGATGCCACCGATATCCAACACAAGCATGCCGTCGACGAACAGCCACAGATCATCGTCACCCGTGAAGTTGAACGTCATCGGGGAACCATCAACGAGTTTGCCTTCTTTCGGTTGCATGAACTTCGCGTATGCGGTCATGCCGAAGGCGTACCGGGCGCCGCTCACCGAATGCAAGCCGATCCGCAGCTTACTTTTATCCGCATTGAACGGCAGGAATTTCGGAATCCATGCGTCAGTTCTCTTGGTCCATGTTGCTAACCGGTCAAATCCGGTACCGGCACTGTTCAGCGCGGCGTACGTCGTATTGGAGTCGTACACATAGTGGCCCTTGGCCTCTTCCGTCGGATCGAACAGCCCCGTCAGCCCATTGCCGCCATTGGTATATGCCTTGGCCCACTCGCTTTCTGTGAACAAATACGTCATGTCGGTCTGTGCATTATTTTTATTGGTCACCATCGTAGAGAACTGCGGAACTGCATCAGCGCCGGTCTTGGTGAGGTTCGTCTTGACGATGCCCGGAGAGGTTTCTGCACTGCCAGTCCAGCCGTTCCAATCCTTACCTTTTCCGTTGAAGTAGAATGCTGCAGCCGCCTCATTTCTGCTGGTACCGCCCGTGGCATAGTTCACGTTCTCTTTGCCAGCGTCCTTTGCCGGGCCATTCGGATCACGGCTGTCCCAATAATCGAATAGGTTTATCTTCACTTTGCTGTCGTTCGCCGTGGCGCGAGGCGCAGCCGACGCTTTGACCGTGGCGGTCTGCCCCGAAGCACCAGTCCCGGCGCGATCGGTCAGGGCAGATGGCACCCCCTGCTGAGCGCTGTCGCCCTGTGCGACGCCGCCGATCGGGCCGGTGCCGGCCTGTGATGCCTGCGTCGTGGCCGACTGCGCGGCTTCGGGTGCGACTGTCCCCACATTGGCCGCAATCGCAGTGCCGGTGACGGCAAGTCCAAGAACGGTCGCGACGGATACGGCGGCCGCGATCAGGCGAGAGCGCATCGCCCTCGTATGCGATGGTTTCCGATTCTGCTTAGTCACGATAAGCATCCCTTCCATCATTTCCAAAACTCTTCATCCGGCGTTCAGCAGTTCGACAAAGACTCACGATTGCGACTCTCACCGTCGCAGCACGCGCAAATCATCGACCTCCACCGTCCTGTTAACTCCTGACCGTATCCGCACCCAAAAATCGACGCAATCCCCCGAAACATTGAAATAACGCCGAATACATGCCCCCCCCCGCAGAAAAACCGCTTTCACAGCCCTTGCGGCATAAGGTTCTCGGGAATCAGTCCATACCCCCTTCCCTACGGGGAAAATTCTTGGGAAATATACCGAAATACGGCTTAAATCAAGGCCTGAGGCCTCTTACATAAGAGGTATACCGTTGTATCAGCGAAGTGTCTGCTCCCGCCAAAGCACAACAAGACTGAGGGAGGCTCTCGTCGTGAGGTTACGCGGACTCTTTTGCGTTCCTAAGTGCGCACCGTATCGACGAGTACGCGAACATAAGAACGCAAAACGTGCGATTTGCGTTCTTATGTTCGCAGGCTGAACGTTTCAGCGCGCACTTAGGAACGCAAACCGCTCCTGCCCGCTTCGCAAGAGCCAGCCAGCGGGGGCAGAGTTATATATTGCTTCTGACAGTGGGCTGAACCATCGGCTAACGTCATTTACCATCATTTGCCGATGGAACAGTTCCGTCTCAATAGACCCGAAACTATCGCTCGTAGAACACGCCGAACGAGGGGAACCCATGACGGGCCGGCTTCAGCTCCTGCAGCGGGATCTCGGTGACGTCCACTCGTTCGACATCGGCATAGCGCGGCCCCTGCTTCAATGCCGAAATCAGACGGGCGACCTTGCCGCGTTCCCCCTGCGCCTCGACCTCCACCGAGCCGTCGTAGCAGTTGCGCACCCAACCACCCAGGCCGAGCTTGCCGGCGGTCATCACCGTGAAATACCGGAATCCGACGCCCTGCACCAGACCCGCCACCACGGCATGGACGCGAATATCATCACTCGATGACACCGGCACGGCACCCTCTGCACTCTCGTCAGGCCGCGCACCGCGGCTCGCCCGCATATCATCACGTTTCATGACCGCACTCACCTCACGTTGCCGTCAGCCGACACCAATACCCCCATCGTATGCTCACCATCAAACGGCAGTCGAGAAGCCGGCAGCGCAGCGCGGGCGCTACAGCCCGGCCCCTTTCCGCCGAGGCCTGCCGCAATCCGTCAGATGAACGCGCGTTCGCCGAAAATCGCCGTTCCGACGCGCACAATCGTCGCACCCTCCGCGATGGCGAGCGCCATGTCGTGCGTCATGCCCATCGACAGTTCCGTGCAGTGCTCGTTGCCGGGCGCGCGAGAGGCGAGAATCGTGTCGCGCGTGCCGCGCAGATGCGCAAAGCAGGCGCGAATCGTGGCCTCGTCATCGACGTGCGCGCCGATGGTCATCAGGCCTTCGAGCCGGATGCCGTCCAGCTGCGCGATCTGTGCGGCGATGTCGACGGCCGCCTGCGGGTCGCAACCCGATTTCGATGCCTCCCCGGACTCGTTGACTTCCAGAAGCACGCCGACCGTGATTCCACGGGCGACGGCACGGCGGGCGATGCGCTGCGCCAGTTCGACGCCGTCCACCGATTCGATGGTGTTGACGTCGGGGAGGATTTTACCGATCTTGTTGGCCTGCAGCTGGCCGATGAGATGGAACGGGATGTGTTCGGCGTCAGACGGTCGAGTGGTGTCGCCGTCGCCCGCGCCGAGCGCAAATCCCCGGTCCGCGCACAGGCGACGCAGTCCATCGGCCTTGGCCATGACCTCCTGCGGGCGGTTCTCGCCGATCATGCGGATGCCCGCATCGATCGCCGCCATGATCTCGCCGACGTCACGGGTCTTCGTCGCCGCCAGCAGCTTCACCGAACCGGGAGCGCGACCGGCCGCCGACTCGGCTTCGGCGATGGCGTCAAGCACGCGATGCACGCCATCGCGAATCTGCGTCGCCCGCGTCTCGTCGATGCTTTCATTGGTCAGATCCTTGTGATCCATGTAAGCGGTCATCATATGCTCCCTATCCGTCTTGCTGCACCATATATTAGTATGCCCACGGATGAGGGCGAATCGGCTAGAGAAACCGGGAACTTCGGGTGTGGCCCCCGCTGGCGGGGTGTCGAGCGATGCGAGACTGGGGGGGCGAAGCGCGAAACGGCTCCGCACGCAGCATATAGAGGAGGAATCTCACAATCCGATGCTGAACGGGTCGTCGGGGATGGAACGATCCTGCGAATCTGCGACGAGCGCATCCCACGAAAATCCATGCAACAGGTCGGCAGCAGCGCACGGCTCGGGCTCTTGCTGCAGTCCGAGCAGCCACGCGCAATAGCCGATCACCTGATGCGCCGTGACGCCATGTTTGCGTAACGTTCCCATATCCAGCGACCGTTCACGCTTGGCGAGCCGCCGCCCGGCCGCATTGTCGATCAGCGGAAGATGTGCGAAACGGATATCGCGATGAGCCGCGGCAACGCCGCCATCCGAGCTATCCCCGAAGCCGGCGTCGAGCAGCCGCTCACGGATGTACAGCTGCAGCGCGGCGGATCGCAACAGGTCACGCCCGCGAACGATGTCATCCACACCCATCAGCAAGTCGTCAACCGTGACAACCAGCTGATAGGCGAACAGACCATCCGCCCGTCGCACCACCGTATCGCCCAAATCGCGCGGCAAATCGAATCGGCAGTTCCCGAACACGCGATCATGCACGGTGACCGCGGCACGCGCGTCGCCGGCGACGGGCATGGCGATGCGCAGCGAATGCCGATCACCATTCGCCAAGCGTTGCTCGACCTGTCGCGGATGCTCGGCGAGCGTGCGCCGGCATGTGCCGGGATACATGACGAAACGGTCGCCCTCCTGCGGCGCCGAGGCCGCACGGATGTCGGCGCGCGAACAGAAACACGGGTATATCAGCGCAGTGGTCTCGGTGCCGTCAACGCCATCACGGCCACCGAACGCGGCGGCGTCTCGCAAGTCAATGCCCTGAAGCGCGCGCAACGCCTGCTCGTAGATGTCGAGCCGCCGCGACTGGTATACCGGCTCTCCATCCCAGTCCAGTCCCAACCATGCCAGATCGTCCATGATCCAGCGGTCCGCGTCCGGCAGCACGCGCGGGGTGTCGATGTCCTCGATGCGCAGCAGCATGCGCCCTCGCCCGCCGTCCGCATCGCCCGGATCGGCTGCGCCACTCATGCCATCCACGCGATTCACGTTATTCAGGCAATCCGCATCGCCCGCTCCACCGCCCGTCCGGCTTGTACGCTCTGGGCCACCCGCACGAGCCGACAGCCACGCACCCAGCATCGCATACACGTTACCGATATGCATTCGTCCGGACGGCGTCGGCGCGAATCGTCCGATCACCACCGCGCCCAGAGCTCCGAGTCGAGCGGCCATTCGTTGATCGTGCAGCCGCGCAACGATATCGATTGCTGCTGCATCAGCGGCGCCGGCTTGCCTGCCTGCTGGCATACGGTTTCATTGTCGCGATGGTCGAGCCGGTGACCGGTCTCATGGTTGATGACCATCGTGCGATAATTCGCCAGATTGCCGCCGCCCTTCAGCCAGCTGTCGGTCGGCTCGCGCCAACGGTCATAATTGATGATCACCTGATTGCCGACGCGGCAGCTGTACTGCGACGAGCAAAGCGACGAAAACGATTTCATATACTCCGCCGCGGCCAGGATATACGTCATGTCGCACTTGCTGGAACCGCTCTCCACGAACGTGAGACCGGCACGGGGCCACCCACGCGAATCATTCAGCGTCGCGTACACCGTGCGCCCGAACTCGCCGGTATCGCCGACGCTCCCCTTGGTGGACACGCAGTAATGGTATTCGTGGCGGGGTTTGCCGCTGGCCGCCGCGGTCTGCTGCGCCTTCTCGAGAATCTCGCGCCGCTGCGCCTGCGAGAACGGCTTCGAGGGGTCATGCCCGTTTGACTGTGCCTCGGAATTAGTGGATTTCGCGGTGGCCGACGATTTCGCGGAATCGCCGCCCTTCTGCTCCCCCGCAGACTGCGACTGCGCTGTTGCACCTGACTGCGCGATGGACGACCGCTCACCGCCCATGCCCGGCACGCGAAGTACGCTCGCCCGCACCGCAAGAACAAACAACACGAGCGCCAAAATCAACCCCGCACATACGGCAATGCGCCGGGTGCGGAACACCCGACGCATATCGTCACCACGCAACCGCTGCAACTTCAATCACTCCCAGCAACGTCATAGGTCAAGCCGCGCCGCCCCGCGAAAGCGCGAGCACAAGGGCACGCTTTTCGCAGGTGCCTCTCCCTGCATTGTATCCCGTCAGCCGTGGGGCCGCGCAACACGCGTGGCGTCACGCGAGCCCGCCGCGGCTCACGCGGTTCGCGCAAAAATCACGCGAAGAAGAACACGTACAGCCACGCGCCGACGATGGCGCCCACAATCGGAGCGACGACCGGAATCCACGCCTCTCCCCAACGCGAGGTGCCCTTGTTCGGAATCGGCAGAATCGCGTGCAGCAGACGCGGCATCAGGTCGCGGGCCGGATTCAGTCCGGGGCCGGTCGGGCCACCCATCGAGGTCACCAAACCCCATACGATGAAGCCAACCACGATCGACGCGGCCGCCAAATCCTTCGAACCCCACGGCAGCATCAGGCAGCACAGCGCACCGAACACCAGCACCAGCGTGCCAAACATCTCGTTGAGGAAGTAGTTGATCTTGTCGTTGTCGGCGTCGGTCGTGCAGAACGTGCCGAGGATCGCTTCCGCGTCCTCGGTCTCCTTGTAGTGCGGGTAATACGTCAGGTACACGATGAACTGTCCCAGCAGTGCGCCGAGCAGCTGCGCCACGATGTACGGCAGCACGTCGCTCCACGGGAACAGCCCGTTGATCGCCTGGGCGAGGGTCATGGCCGGGTTGATGTGGGCGCCGGACACGCCGCCGAACATGAGCACCGGGAACATGACGCCGAAACCGTAGCCCATGGCGATGTTCAGCCATCCGGCGTGGTGGCCCTTCGTGTTCTTGAGTTCGACGTTGGCGACCGAGCCATTGCCGAAGATCATCAGGATGGCGGTGCCGAAGAACTCGGCAGCCAGCTTGGTAAAGAGGGAATATTCCACGGCTTCTTCTTTTCTCTCCACCGCATCGCAGACATGGCTGACTGCTCACGGTCTCTGGATGATTGGATTTCTCTCGTACTCCCGGCGACTCAATTTCGCTGGGTGCGAAAGCAAACGACGCGATTGTACACTTTACCCCTTGACGAACGGCGATACGGGCGGATTGGACGGCAGAATCCCCGGTGATTCACACCCTGCCCTGCCATGCACACTTGGGTGCAGTCATGTGAAACCCATTGGAATTACTCGCGACACGCCGTACGCAACACGCCGATTTGCATCGCAGCGAGTTCTGAGTATAGTTATCACTCGGCTCAAGAAATGACCAACGCCCCTGTAGCTCAGTTGGTTAGAGCAGCTGACTCTTAATCAGCGTGTCCAGGGTTCGAATCCCTGCGGGGGCACAAGCAAGGTCGGAATCGAAAGATTCTGACCTTTTTTGTTTTCGTCGAGAGGGTGCGCCCGAGTCAAATCACCCCTAATTCGCCACTGGAAGCATGCCCCCGCCCGGGTGATCCTCGCAATCCGCCCCTATCTGCGTTTCAAGGGGTTGATTCAGGCCGCGACGAACATCTATCTGCGTTTCAGGGGGTTGGTAGCAAAGTATAAACATCACGCAAACCGCATGATTTCAATGAGCAAATGCCCTATATACTCCGTGCATAGTGTTTTGGCCACCCCCTGAAACGCAGATAGATGTTCCCAGGCAGTGGAATCAACCCCTCGAAACGAAGATAGCAGCACATACATCGTGGAATCACGCCGGGCAAGGCCAAAATAGACGAAGATGCCGGTCGAATGGGACAGCCATTCGACCGGCATCAATGCCATGCGTTGGCCCTGAGCCGATCAGGGCCAACGCGACTCAGGAAATCCGCGCCTTAGATGTCGCGACGGCGGCGAACCGCCACAGACACGGCGCCCGTCGCAAGCAGGCCGATTGCGGCGATGGCAACGACGGACACCGAGGCGCCAGTCGCGGACAGGCCCGGCTTCTTGTTGCCTTGGTCGTTCTTATCACCGTCCTTGTCGGTATCCTTGCCCGGCTCCTTGCCGGGCTCCTTGCCGGGCTCCTTGCCGCCGTCCGGATCCTTGTCGCCAGGCTCGCGGGCGTCTCGCCGGACTTCTCCTTGACGGTGGCCACACGGGTCACGGACGCCTCGTTACCGGCCGCATCGCTCACGTGTACACCGACGTGTACGCGCCGGGCTTGCTCGTGTCCACCGTGTCACCGGACACCTTCACGGCACCGGTCACATCACCGTCCACATCATCAACCGCCTTCACACCCGCCATCGGATCAAACGACACACCGAACTCCACGGCCACGCCATCCGCACCGGAAATCACCGGCGGCACGGTGTCGACCGGCTCGGCCTCCTTCACCGTCCCCTTGAACGTGGCGGTAAGCGAGGTATCGGCGGCGTACGTCACCGTGATGGTCTTTTCGCCGGCGGTCGACGAGTCGAACTCGGAGACCGTGTATTCGCCCTCGCCGAGCTCGGCGGTGTGCCGTCAGACATCGTGGCGGTGACGGCCATGCCGCTCAGGTCGAGCGCGTCGCCGATGGCGTATTCGGTCTTGGTCGGCTGCTTGGTCACGGCGATCGACGCGACGTCGGACACGGCCGCGGAGTCCTCGACGAGCGTGACGTTGTCGATGTACGCGAACGAGCCGGAGGCCAGATCGGTCTGCGAGATGGCGACCCACAGCGCGGCATACGGGTCCACGTCGAGCGGCACGATGAACGACCCGCTGTAGTGATTTTTGCCGCCTTCCTTGCTTTCGGCGTCCACGGTCTCGCTCAGCACGGTCTTGCGGTACTGGCTGAACGAGCTGACGGCGCCAAGCGACGCGAGGTTGGACTTGACCTGCACCTTGAGCGTGGACGGGGTGTCGTCGTTGCTCTTGCCGAGCGTCGCCCACAGGCCGAGACGGTACGTCTTGCCCGGCGTCTCGGACAGCGTGCGCTGGTTGATGGTGTCGTCGTTGTACGGGGTGAGCTGTTCGCCGAGTTTCGCCGCGTACTCGCCGGAGACTACGGCATCGGCCTGGTTTAGTTCGGACTTCGGGCGCCGAGTGGCACCACCGGCGTCGTTGTTCTTCGTGTTGTCGACGTTGCCGAGCGTCCACGGCGATGCCACGGCGCATGTATTTTTCGTAATCGGCCGCGTTCGCATCAGTGTTGGTGACTTCGAAGCCCTGCACTGTGATGTATTCGGAGTTCTTCAGCAGGATGGTCTCGCTGACACCCGCACCGGCGATGATGGGCGCGGCGCCTTCGCCGTACGCTCCGATGGTGATGGGCGCGTCCTTGGTGCCTTTGGCGTTGATGACGCGCAGGCCGGTCTTGACCGAGGCGCCGTCGATGGTCTGGGTCGCGCTGGTGCAGGTGGTGCCGGCCTTGAACAGCAGGGACTCACCGGCTTTGAGGGTGATGCCGTTCGCCGCTGTCAACGAGTTGAACGGGGCTGGCTTGGCTTCCGCGTCTTGAGAACGCCCATCCTCGCAGCATATCATTCTCATTAAGAAAGGTGCGAGCCCGCCGCAACTCCAAATGAACATCAATGTCCGCAAATCCTTGGAAAACAGCGTTTTCTCATATTGTTCACTTGTGCGTAAATGTTCGCAATCCTCGCACCTTCCTTATTGAGAATCATTCGCTGCGACTTGGAACAATACAAAAAGCCCCTCGCCGCGCGGAGCGGCGGAGGGGCTGATGCTTAAGCTCAGACGATAATCTGTCTGATGGGCCGAAGTTACTCGGCGACGACCTTCACGAAGAAGGAGGCGGTGATCTCCGGGTGCAGGGCGGCCTTAGCCGGGAAGTCGCCGGTGGTCTTGATCGGCTCGACCTCGATGGCCTTCGGGTTGACCGCGGCCTTGTCGGAGAGAGCCAGCGCGATCTGCTCGGCGGTGACGCTACCGAACAGCTTGCCGGACTCGGAAACCTTGGCAGCGATCTCGACGGTAGTGCCCTCGATGGCGGCCTTGGCGGCGACGGCATCCTCGCGGGTGGCGACGGCCTTGGCCAGGCGAGCGCGCTTCATCTGCACGATCTGAGCTTCGGCGCCCTTGGTCCACGCGAAGGCGAGGCCCTGCGGGATCAGGTAGTTGCGGGCGTAGCCGGAACGGACGGCGACGACATCGCCGGAGTGGCCCAGGTTGGCAACGGTCTGGGTGAGAATAACCTTGGATTCAGCCATTTCTTATCCTCCCTAACTCAGCGACCGGTGGTGGCGTACGGCAGCAGGGCCATCTCGCGGGCGTTCTTGATCGCCTTGGAGAGCTCGCGCTGTTCCTGCACGGTTACGCCGGTGATACGGCGGGAACGAATCTTGCCGCGATCGGAGATGAACTTGCGCAGCAGCGCGACGTCCTTGTAATCGATCTCGGTGACCTTGGCGGCCTTCAGCGGATTCGGCTTCTTCTTGAACGGCTTGACCGGCGGTTGCGG
>OLPH01000249.1_pt1 | contig 73820 bp, 36 predicted proteins | sample 1672951 | NCBI WGS metagenome assembly OLPH01 (sample SAMEA3136740, study PRJEB25190) | human gut metagenome | reverse complement strand
TTGAGCAAAAGCAACCAAACAAAGCATACTCAAAAAGAGAGTTGAGACAGCTTTTCTAGCTAATTCTTTTAGATTCATAAGATGTGTTTTTATAGTTATTAAAATGTTTTTTAAGGTTTTGACCTTAGTTTCACTGTTGCAAAATTATGGATATAACATTACCTTGATGTGTAGTTTTTATCTTTTTATGTGGATTTATTAGGTATTTTTTACGGGATCCAATTATTCAGTACAACAAAAAAAGGAGACCTCCACCAACGTAGAAGTCTCCTTTTCAAGCAATTACAAAATCAATCTAGTCTATTGGGTTCCAATCACTTTGAGTACGAAAAATAGCATCGACCGTCACCGCCTCAGCTTCTTTCTTTGTTAATTGTTTGCTCCACGCCACCCTTTCCGAAGCATTTGCGCCCTCACCGGTATTTTTATATTCCATATAACGGGCGGTTTCTTCATTAGACTGCTTACCCCAATTGTGCCATCCGGCAAGAACAATATGTTTCCCCAATTCACATTCTATAAATAAAGTATAAGCATATGGACGCCAAGGACGACCTAAATACACTTTATCCACTCCCGGTTCTGCCGTCAGCTTACAGTGCTTAAAGACATATCCATATTTAGCCTCTTTCGGAGTGGAAGCAGCCGTTACATACGAATTGCGTTTACTGTGAATAATACAATCTTCAAATAAAGCGGTGGAAGGACCGAAAATAAAGTCGGTAGTACCATCAATATAACAATCCTTGAAATAAAGACGGGTAAATTTAGCACCGGTATAAATAGTGTCCTGATTGCCCAAGATACGACAATTGATAAATTTCAAACGGTCACCTTCCGTATGTAAAGCTACCGCCTGTCCCAACTGAGCCGCATTGTTCTCAATAGTCAAATTTTTAAAAGTGATATCACTGCCCTCTACCTTCACCGTATAAGTGCGGAAAGTACCCATTTTATTTATATTCGCATGATCATCATAAGTAATAATCGTCTTATCACGATCTTCACCTATAATATCTATATTTTCCACCCATGAAGGAACAATCACTTTCTCCTTGTATACTCCGTTCTTCACATAGATCGTAACAGTATAATCCATGAAAGCCCGCGCACTCTCTATAGCCTCCTGCAAAGTACGAAAATTCCCCGTTCCATCACGTGAGACTACAATTGTATCCTGACGTTCCTGAGCCCATGCTGCGCTTACAACAGACAATAGCAACAATAATCCTAAAACTTTCCTCATCGTATCACCTCCTATTATTCACATGCAGTTCCACAACTGTTTTTCTGAAACAAACGTTCCCATTCCAGACTGGCCATAATAAACGGACCTACTGCCTTCGCATCATTAGAACGTATTTTTTCAGTTATATAATAATTATAATCTCCGGTACGATACACCGGCTTGCCTCCCAAACCTGCAACAGCACAACCTTTAGTAATAGAAACCACACCTTTATCATCCACTTCTATAAATTGGGTCAAAAGCCCTTCATATCCCTTTTTAGCCACTTCCATGTACGAAGGACAAATATATCCCTTACGTAACGCTTTCAACAGAGTATATACAAACATGGTAGAACAAGAGGATTCCAGATAATTCCCCTCATCCCCGCTTCTGTCAATCACCTGATACCATACCCCTGTTGCTGGATCTTGAGTACGTTTAATCTGGGCAGCCAGTTTATTCAATATTTCGATAACAGATTCACGTCCGGCTTCGTGTTCCGGTATAAAATCGAGTACATCCACACAAGCCATTGCATACCATCCCATGGCGCGTCCCCAACAGTGTTGTGACCACCCGGTAGTTTTATCCGCCCACTTTTCACGCTTGCTCACATCACATGCATGACGGTATAGATCTGTCTTCGGATCATAATTATGGCGGGCCACTGTGACAAACTGATTGATAATATCAGCATAATCATTCACGCGGTTGTTACGGTAAGCATACTCCGCATAAAATGGTTGCCCCATATAAAGCCCATCCAGCCACATCTGATTCTCATAAATCTTCTTGTGCCAGAAACCGCCATCGGCATTACGAGGATGCGTATCCAACTGACTGCGCAACAAATCCAATGCTTTCTTGTATTTCTCGTCCTTAGTCTGCTCATAAATACGGAAAAGCATCTTGCCGGAATTCAGACGGTCAATATTATATTCCTCCAGTTTATAAGTTTCGATAGAGCCATCCTGATGAATCATTGTATCAGCATAAGCCACAGCATAATCAAAAAACTTTTTATCACCGTATGCATCATATACATCCAGCATAGCTTGAAGTTCCAGGCCATGACAGTAATCCCACTTCAAACGGGTCTGAAAATCCAATTGCCAAGATTCGGGACAACGCACCATTTCTGATTCCGCCATACGTACAGACCAAGGCTTATTACCACAAACCTGCTGAGCCATGCCAATCAAAGGAACAGCCGCAAGCAAACCGGACACAATAATTTTACAAATAGAATTCTTTTTCATGAAGACACTTATTTTTAGTATTAGACCTATTTATTTTATGAAACAAAAGTAGTATTTTCCTCGAAAAGCAGTGTGCACTTTTCAACCTACTAAGTGTATTATTTGGTATTCGTGTGCGAAAACGGTTATTTTTGTGCACGATAACGATAAAAATCGTTCAAAAATTGTCTTTTTACTAATTATTATGTCTTTCAGGTTTGATAAGTTGAGAAAAGGTTTTATTTTTGGGGCAGTTTTTAATTTATACTATTGTAGAAAACACAGTCATTTACTATTAATTCACAAGAGAATGGAACAAGTTTTTAGTTATATCATCGGTTTAGGAGCAGCGGTGATGATGCCTATAATTTTTACAATCTTAGGCGTTTGTATCGGAATCAAATTCAGCAAAGCATTAAAAAGCGGTTTGTTGGTAGGTGTTGGTTTCGTTGGTCTATCAGTGGTTACCGCACTTCTGACCAGCAGTCTGGGTCCGGCCTTAAGCAAAGTGGTCGAAATATATGGCCTGCAACTGAAAGTATTCGATATGGGATGGCCTGCTGCTGCAGCCGTAGCTTATAACACTTCCGTAGGGGCATTCATCATTCCGGTATGTCTGGCCGTTAACATCTTAATGTTATTGACTAAAACCACCCGTACGGTTAATATTGATTTATGGAACTATTGGCATTTCGCTTTTATCGGAGCCGTAGTTTATTTTGCAACAGATAGTATTTTGTGGGGATTCTTCGCTGCTGTTATCTGTTATATCATCACATTAATCTTAGCAGATTACACAGCAGACAAATTTCAAGGTTTCTATGATAAAATGGAAGGTATTTCTATTCCGCAGCCCTTCTGTGCAGGTTTCGTACCATTCGCTCTCATTATAAATAAGGTATTGGACAAAATTCCCGGATTTGAAAAGCTGAACATTGATGCGGAAGGTATGAAAAAGAAATTCGGTTTATTAGGCGAACCTCTCTTCTTGGGTATCCTGGTAGGATGTGGCATCGGTGCATTATCTTGCAAGAACGGACAAGAAATAGTAGACAAGATTCCTTATATTCTAGGTTTAGGTATCAAGATGGGAGCGGTAATGGAGTTGATTCCCCGTATTACCAGCCTGTTCATCGAAGGGTTGAAACCCATTTCGGACGCTACCCGCGAACTGATCGCCAAGAAGTTTAAGGGTGCTGTAGGCTTAAATATCGGTATGAGTCCTGCCTTGGTGATCGGACATCCGGCCACGTTAGTTGTATCATTACTATTAATCCCTGTTACTATCTTATTGGCAGTGGTGCTTCCGGGCAATGAATTCTTGCCATTGGCTTCATTAGCTGGCATGTTCTATGTATTCCCATTGATATTACCTATCACAAAAGGAAATGTAGTAAAGACTTTCATCATTGGTTTTGTTGTGCTGGCCATCGGTCTGTATTTTGTAACAGATCTGGCTCCTTATTTCACCAAAGCTGCACATGATGTATACGCCAAGACACAAGATGCTGCCGTAAACATCCCGTCTGGTTTTGAAGGTGGTGCGTTGGATTTTGCTTCAAGTCCTTTCTCATGGGCTATTTTCCATTTGACTTATTCATTCAAATGGATTGGTTCCGGAATTTTAGTACTGATAACACTATTCTTAATGGTGCTGAACCGTCGTTCTATCATTAAATACCAGAAAACAATGAAAAATTAAAATTTAAAGATAATGATTATGAAAAAATTAGCGATTGCAATGATGCTGAGTGTTTCTGCCTTGGCAGCTTCAGCTCAAGTAAATTACAAAGTACAGACCGCTTGCCATCCGCAAGATGTGAAACACTATGATACAGAACGTCTGCGTAGTTCATTTATGATGGAAAAGGTGATGGCGCCGGATGAGATCAATGTTACATACACCCTTTACGACCGTCTTATTTACGGAGGAGCTATGCCGGTAAACAAAATTTTGAAGCTGGAAACTTTCCGTGAACTGGGTCCGGAAATCACTTACTTCCTTGAACGGCGTGAACTAGGAGTCATCAATGTAGGCGGTGATGGCGTAGTTACTGTAGACGGTAAAGAATATCCTATGAAATACAAGGAAGCCCTCTATGTAGGTTGCGGGAATAAAGAAGTTACTTTTAAAAGTAATGACGCTGCCAAACCGGCTAAATTCTATATCAATTCGGCACCGGCTTACAAGCCATACGTTACTCAATTGATCACTACCGACGCCAAGCTTCAAAAAGCAAATCCTAAACAGTATGCTTTAGCTATCTCAGATCATTATGGAAAAATGGAAGATAGCAACGACCGTATTGTAAACCAGTTAATTGTAAAAGATGTATTGGAAAGAGTAAAAAACGGCGGTACAAACCAATTACAGATGGGACTTACTGAACTGGCTCCGGGTTCTGTATGGAACACCATGCCGGCCCATACACATACCCGTCGTATGGAAGCCTACTTCTATTTCAACCTGCCTGAAGGAAATGCCATTTGCCACCTGATGGGCGAACCGCAAGAAGAGCGTCTGGTATGGTTACACAATGAACAAGCCATCACTTCTCCCGAATGGTCTATCCATGCCGCTGCAGGTACCAGCAACTATACCTTTATTTGGGGTATGGGAGGTGAAAACCTGAAATACAGTGACAAGGATGAAATAAAATACACAGATATGAGATAAGTAGAATGGTACACACCATTACTCATTAACTCTTGTCATTCTGAATGTTGCAAGAAATCAACTCGTTTTCAGTTTTTTTTGCGACATTCAGAATGATTTTTTTAGAAATCTTACCATTGTACCGATTTATACAGGCTTTCCACCAATTTTTGCATAGAGAATAGGTACAGAATGGTTATTTTTGCGTCTAATAAGAAAAACATAATTAAATCTATTATCATGAGTACATTTCAAAAAGTAGGTGAGAAGATGACAAACTTCAGATGGATAATCTGTGGTCTGCTATTCTTTGCCACTACAGTCAATTACCTCGACCGTCAGGTGCTTTCACTAACCTGGAAAGACTTCATTGCTCCGGAATTTCACTGGACGGATTCGAATTACGGAGATATCACAGCTATTTTCTCTATAGTGTATGCCATTGCCAACCTGTTCGCCGGTCGTTTCATTGACTGGATGGGAACTAAAAAAGGTTATCTCTGGGCTATCTTTGTCTGGTCCTTAGGAGCTTGTCTTCATGCATTGTGCGGTTGGGCAACCGAAGAAACATTAGGTATTCATAACGCAGAAGAGATGCTTTCTGCAACAGGAGCCGTCGCTTCAACTATCGCCATTACCAGCGTTTATTACTTTATCGCTGCCCGAATCGTATTAGGTGTAGGTGAGGCAGGAAACTTCCCAGCAGCTATTAAGGTAACAGCCGAATATTTTCCGAAAAAGGACCGTGCATATTCCACTTCCATCTTTAATGCAGGTTCTACAGTAGGTGCTTTAGCCGCTCCGATCACTATTCCTCCTTTGGCACGTTATTTCCAAAGTATTGGTGTGGGCAACGGATGGGAAATGGCTTTCATCGTTATCGGTGGTTTAGGATTCATTTGGATGGGACTTTGGATGTTCCTCTATAAGAAACCCAATGTCAACCCTCGCGTGAATGCTGCCGAACTGGAATATATTGAACAAGACAACAACAATCCTGAAGAATCAGCAGAACAACAAGCTGCTGCCAACGACTTCGACAACAAGAAGATTTCATTCTTGCAATGTTTCAAATTTCCCCAAACATGGGCTGTATTTGTCGGTAAGTTCATGACTGATGGCGTATGGTGGTTCTTCCTGTTCTGGACTCCGGCATATATTTCGGATGTATACGGTTTCGCTTCAGATACGGGTACCGCACAAATGTTGATTTTCGTATTATATGCTATTACCATGTTATCTATTTATGGTGGTAAGTTACCTACTATTATCATTAATAAAACAGGTAAGAATCCATATGCAGCCCGTATGCAGGCTATGCTTATCTTTGCCTTGTTCCCACTGCTGGCATTGTTTGCCCAACCTTTAGGCAATTATTCATATTGGTATCCTATCATTATTATCGGTATTGCAGGTGCTGCACACCAATCATGGTCTGCCAATATTTATTCTGTAGTAGGTGATATGTTCCCCAAAAGCACCATCGCTACTATCGTAGGTATTGGTGGTATGGCAGGTGGTATAGGTTCATTCTGTATTAATATGGGATCTGGCAGACTGTTTGACTATGCAGCAGAAACGAATATGACTTTTATGGGATTCGAAGGAAAACCTGCCGGCTACTTCATCATATTCTGTGTATGTGCCGTAGCTTATTTGGTTGGTTGGATTATCATGAAAGCATTGGTCCCCAAATACAAACCGGTTGATGCCTAATTAAAGAATTCACCACAGACTACACACCTAAGTAGCCTGTGGTATTTTTTTCCCTAATAAATAGTTTTCAGAAGATATTGATAGATAGAATTATGACTTAATATTTCAGGGACTCCTGTGATAAAAAGCTGCTTGCGTGCACGCGTTAAAGCGACATTCAGCTTACGGTCAATCTGTACACCGTCCTCTTCTGTCAGGTTGGGCAGAAACCTTAATTGATAGAGGTGATTCACACAAAAAGAATAAATAATGACATCACGTTCGCTGCCCTGATACCGTTCCACAGTGTCAATGGAAATCCTACTCAAAGCAGGAATAGCCAATGCCTGAAGCTCTTTACGTATCAAAGCAATCTGACTTCGATAAGGAGTAATGACCCCTAACGTTCGATTCGGATCAAATTCCTCTTCATGAGCCAGATACACCTCTTTGGCTAAACCGGCGACAATCTGTGCCTCATATCTGTTTGTTTTTCCGGAAACGCTCTCCAAATCTTGCTTCGAAGGGATAAAACGTACCGGAGCCTCTATGTGCTCCAACTGATGAGGTAATCCCAAAGCCTCCAATTTTCCGGCATAAAATGCTTTATTGGGAAAAAAAGCCACTCCCGGATGCATACGCCCCTGACGGCAAAGCATATCTATCGCTTTAGGAGATTCTTCTTTTAAATGAAAACGATAAAGCCGCTCAAACAGAGAATCTTTTAAATTAAAAAGTCCGGCTTCCCTAAGTCCCTCATCATGCACTTCAGAATGTCCGCTATTCTGCAAAATAACGGCAGGCAACTGTTTATGATCACCTATCAGGATAAATTTACCCACTGCATTTCTTTCATCGGCAAACTTGGCACACAGAATACCCAACAATTGGGGTTCTAATATTTGGGTGGCTTCATCCACTATGGCTACATCAAAACGTTTTAATTTAAAAAGTTCAGCTTTAGCCGCAATAGAGGCCACGGTTCCAACATATACTCTGCAATCTGCCATACGGATATTCACCTCTCTCCTACTGTTACATTCCGCCAATATATTCTCCAACAGATGTCCTCTAAAGCGTACATCACAGGAAAGTTCGCTTCCCACCCGTATATAATCTATACCGGGGGTGATAGAGGACAGTGACTGACAAATTTCATCAACAGCCCGGTTGGTATAAGCCAGTAACAATATCTGCATAGATGATGCTGCATAGAAATGTTCCACCATTCTACGCAACGCCCTCGAAGTCTTTCCTGTTCCGGGAGGTCCCACCAGAAGAAAATAATCACGGGCCGACTCAGCTTTCAACGCCACCCTCTCAAAATCATCACCGGTCAGCGCTATAGCTTCATCAAAAGACGAATCAAAGCGGGGAGGCCGTTGTCCCAGCAATAATTCCCGTCTTTCCGTATTCGCATCCAGAAAAGCGGAGAGTCCCAAATACATACTGCGAAATGTAGTATCCATCGTATCATGTTCTACAGCATAACGACTGTCCGGAGAAAAAACGGAAGCATTACGTTGGGTAGCACGTAAACGAATACGCAATTCTGTATCTGTAATCTGCTCAATATTACCCTTAAAAACCATTTTATTGGTCGCATTATCCAAGTCATTATTACGCTCATACAACACAACCACATCTCCTGTACGGAAATTGGGAAGAAACATTTCATCATATTGCGGAATAGACAAAAGTATATAAGCCTTATGAGCCTGTGATGCCCTATTTTCCATTATCTGCAAATCATATAATATCTCTCCCGCCTCACGTTTCTCATCCAGTGTACTCAGCCAAAGAGCTGAAGCCCCTGCACGTCCTTCATAATCCACATCTCCCGATTTGGAGGTATAAAGTTCTTTTGTAATGAAATTATAAAGCGTATAAAAATAGGCCTGTTCCAAAGGTTCCAACGCCGACAGCTTCTCCCGGAAACGCGAGATAGAGGGCTTCAAATACTGTTCCCAGAATCTGCCGCTCAGTTTTCTTTCATTCACCACCTCCGGATTGATTTGTGCCAACAAGTTGCGTGTAAAATCAGGATGATTATGGAATTGTACCCCATACTCGGCAGCAACAATACGGTTACGCAAATTGATAACCCGCCTTACCTGAGCCCACGATGCTCTGGCCGGATACAATAAAGGATAACGGGTATAAAGCAAATAGGGATGCATACACCGCCGGTCCTGTCCCATGCTATATTCCAACACTGCCATATATAGCAGCATCTGAACCTTATTATTTTCCTTGGGTTCCACTTTTCCCTGCATGGAAAATTCATCCGCTTTGCCCGATTTCATTTCTATAAAACTGCTCATATCCCGCTGCATATAGTCCAGACGTCCCTGAATGCCCAACGCCTCGCAAATATAGGACGGTTCCAGCACAGCCTCCTTTTTATCCAGATTATACCCCGGCTCCAAAAAAGTGTGTTGTACAACGTCCCGTATATGCTCAAAATGCATCCGGCAATCCTTGGCAAACTCTTTCTCTTTGGACGGGTCACGAAGTTCGGCACAAGCAGCCAGTTCAATGGGATACTGCCGGAATGCCTTCTTCATACAGTCTATATAGTCCGGCTCCTCCTCACCTGCATGTATCCATTCATCCAGGAACAGATTGGCTATATTTCCCAACAGCAAAGGGCGGGCATTATCAATCGGCACCAGCCGGCTCAAAAAATAGTTTGCCGGATGGCTGCCATAATCCTTGTAACATTCCGCCAGTGAACTGATATCTATCAAATAATCCGGTTCCAATACGATAAAAGAAGGGGTATAAATTCCATCCCTATCTACAGAAACATCCAGCAGATTAAGCTGGGCATATCGCCAAAGTTCCTTTATGGTTTCTTCAAATTCATGATTGATACCGGGTTTATTATAAACAACCCGTATAGGTTCATCAGCTATTACATCTACAGGATGTACATACAAATAGGTATCATCGGCATAATCAAAGCATACACGGATGCGGCGGATGTATTCCATCTTTTCTTTTTTCCCTGAAGATGCTATTTCCTGCTTGGGAAGAACTGAGAACAACTTCAATGGAATATCCTGTGCAAACATCTTCCTATATGCGTATGCCACTGCACGCAAATCACGCGGGAACTCTTCTTTTACAGGAGACTTACGATGGTTCAAAATATCATTGGAAGTCAGACGAAAGGTATGTAACTGATTCTGTTCTTTCAGATCCAGCCCATATTGAGTGGCTACATAATTAATACGGGCGGCCAAATCAGTGGTCTGCAAACTATTCCCTTGTATCTTTTCACGCACCACACGCTCCAATGATTCACGCAATTGCCTGTAACGGCGTTCCAATGGCTGGTTTTCATCTACATAAAGCCTGTATAACTCTTCGTAATATTCTTCTATCTCTTCATTCATGCCGTAAAGATACACAAATTATTATTTATAGAATACCGGCATAATAATAGGATGGGTTTCCCATTTACGGGTCATCGGATTAAATTCCCTCTCTGCTCCCGCTTCAATTCCGAAACTATCCGATATTTTAAATTCCAAAGTGCCTCCGTATGAATTCTGGTTCATAAAAAGCTGTGAAGCGGGAGTCATACCATATCCGTTATACACCGAGTATGTGCCGAACATATTGATCTTCATTCTGTCATTAATGCGAAAAGACAACTTTCCCTTAGCACCTAAATCATTAAAGCGGACTCCATATACATTGTATTTAGCAGCATATACTCCTCCCGTCACGGTTATAAAATCATTGAGATGCTGTGTGTACATCACTCCGGCATTACGTGCCTCACCTATAGAAGGCAACCCTTGAAAGGAATGATAACCACTCAGAATCCCTGTACTATTAATCTGATAAGCACGTCCATCTATATAATCATGTCCGAAAGGATTTCCGGAAAAAGTATAAGGGGATATCTTAGGCATTTCTTCACGGGGAGTAAAATCAAATTTTGGCATCCGCAACGTATCAGATAAAACGGGAGGTGTCAACGTAGGAGGTTCGTTTATAAAATCCATACTTTTATCAGCCTCATTCATCTCATTGATAAACTCATTGATTTTATCTTGCCGGATGATGAGCGTATCCTTGTCATTTTCAACCTGAGCTATGCCATGCAAGGAAAGAATACAAAAGAATAAGAACAAGCCAATGCGTTTCATTTGTAAATGTGTTTTTTCAAAATTACAATTTCCGCATTGACTTTTCCCGTTTCATTAAGACTTAATAAGACTTTTTGGCTGTATTCCTTAAAAATGCTATTGATTTACCATAGGAAGTTCCAGCCATTCGGTAGAAATATAATTCTTGCTTGAATCTATAGCAATTAATACCTGGTCATTATCCCGATTATAACTGCCGTCATAGGTAAAAGGAGTAATTTTACTATCAAATTCTCCTATAAAAGAAAGTTTTCCATCTTTAGGACTATACCACCATACTTTCTTTTTTGCGCCACTGATTTTAGTCAAGTCAACAGACATCGGATTTCCGGAGTAATTGTATACTAACAAATAATCCTTTCCTCGAGTCGCAATGGCTCTGTCATAACGATTCCCATTCGTACCGGCAATTACACTTTGATCCGGTACACGTTCAAAATAAGGGAAAGTTAACATCAGATTCTTCAGATATTTCATCTGATTGAAGCCGGGATCCTGCATTGCTTTATACCAAGGTTTCTCTATTCCATCAGCTCCATACCCACCGGGTGTACCCGGTTTCAAGAACTGCATGATATTATTATGTCCGTATGTATGTCCGCAAGAGCCCGCAAAAACAGACCAATATCCATAGCGTCTCACATCACAGTCACGCCAGCGTGGCTGGGCAGGATCATGCAATCCCTGAGGAATACCTTCATAGCTGGGTTCTGCATCCAGAACAGGCTTCAGTGGAGTCATGGACAAAGCCTCTTCTACATAACGCCAATTGTCTTCCTCCAATCCCGTAACAGAAGTATCACCATCTCCTTTTTTCTGGCCATAACGCCTGTGTCCACTTTGGAACATATTCATATCCATCCACTCCTTATTATTCAGATGGGTAGCACTGGATGTACGACCAAACGGATGAAAGGTCATGATATGATTCTCGTCCACAGCAAGAATACTATTCGCCAACGCCTCCCAAATCTCAGTATTCCGGTCAGCATAAGTATCTCCACCGATTACCCCAATAATATTAGGAGCATCTTTATATCGTTCACCTAAAAATCTACCATACGCTTTGGCCTCTTCAACATTCATCTTTCCGGAGCGCACAAGCCCTCCCCAGATACATACCATCGCTATGTAAATGCCGTTCTGCTCAGCTTTCTGAATAATATAATCCATGTGGTCCCAATACCCGTAAACTCCTTTTCTGTCTATATTCTTAAAATTGAAACCATCTATCATGGAATACTGGCCATAGAAATTCATGGCAGGAACTCCATTTATAGTCTGTACCTGCACCACATTGAAACCTGCCTGACGACAATGTTCCAGATAATAAGCAGCCTCATCTCTATTCAGTTTCTCGGGCAACAGCCATCCCGTATCCCCCAACCAGAAAAAAGGAGTTCCGTCCGCATTCATCAGATAGCGGTTCTCTTTACTTACTTTCAGTTGTCCATGACTCCAAGGCTTATAAACCGACGATTTGCTCTGTGCTGCTGCCGAAAGCAGCCATCCTTCCACCATCAGAAGAAGGAATAATAATACTAGATTCTTGTTTTTCATTTGTGCATTCATCTTATAAATTTCAAAAGCCCAAAGTAACTTATTCAAGCAGACAATTCTGGGTAATAACTAGTCTTTTTGAGGGAATCTTTTAGCTTCCTCCGCTTTCAGGTTGAGCAAAACTGATTCGGGAACTTTTATGATAGTACCATGCTTATGTCCTTGCGGAATAGAAATCTGATCGTCAATGGGAGTAAAGTTCTTGAAGTCTTTTGTAGACACGGCTCCAAACCGTCCTTCCCGATAAACATCAAAATAAATCAACCATTCATCACCTACTTTCACGGCACACGGACCTTCAGAGTAAGTCGGTGCAAATTTTACTGACGGATCAGCATAAGGTCCTTCTGCCGATGGCCCGGATACACAGAACAAATCACTGTAACCAGGCTTGCGATTGTCTTTTATAATTAATACATAGTCGTTTTTATCACGCTTTACTATAAATCCGTCAATAGAATTAAATCCCGGATCATAAAACGCCTTTGCAGGAGTAAACGTTTGGAAATCCTTGGTCGTGGTATAATAGGCACGGTGACTTTTATTAGCTCCCAAACTATCGGCTGCCGTATATCTTTCTACAGGAATGGCAGAAGACCAGGCAACGATGAACTGTTCCTTTTCATCATCATAGAAAACTTCCGGTGCCCACACATTGTTAGTCAAAGAGTCTTTCATCACTTTGATTTCGCGTTGTTCACTCCAATGAATCAAGTCTTTAGAACTGGCATAACCAAATCCCTGTTCTCCATTCCAACTGATTGTCCACACTAAATGGAAAGTTCCATCCGGGCCTTGGGTCATGGACGGATCACGCATCATCGAATTGGGAGCATATTTCTGTTCTTCGGTCTGTTTAGTGAAATAATTATAATAAGGAGTCTTATTTCCTATTTCCGGTTTCAACCATGAACCTGCGATACTATCCCAATGATAGCCGTCATAGCTGTAAAGATAATGTAACCCGTCCAATGCCGGCTCACGATGAGAAGTGAAGATATAGACTTCCTTTTCGGGTTTTGTACAAGCTGTAAAAGCCAATAAGGCAAAAACGAAGGAAAAAAACAATTTCATAGCATGCTGTTTTATGATGAATAAACCTTTTCCAACAGGACGAAACAACAAGTATTTTGTACTCTATACTTCTTAAAGTATCAATCTAAATCAATAATAAATATCCATCATATAACAAGATGTATCTCGAGACATAAAATACGAATTATATCCCGAGACAATCCTACATAGAATAATGATGAGAATCAGCCTTTAGTTTCCAAATAAACCAGCTGCGTCTGTAAATACTCTTCCAGCCCATGTTTACCATCCGCGCCACCGATACCAGATTTACGCCATCCGGCATGGAATCCCTGCATCGCCTCAAAATTCTCACGATTCACATAAGTTTCACCAAATTTCAACGCACGAATCAATTTGAATGTCATATCCAGGTTCTGGGTATAAATAGAAGAAGTCAGCCCATATTCACAATCATTAGCCCAGGCAATGGCGTCTTCCACCTCTGTAAACTCAACAACCGGAAGTACCGGTCCAAAAGTTTCTTCCTGAATAATATCCATCTTTTGGGTACAATTAGTCAAAATCGTCGGTTCAAAGAAATATCCTTTAGTACCGATACGATGACCACCGCATAGCAACTCAGCTCCCTGCTCAATAGCTTTTTTCACTTTCTCTTCTACTGATTTCAGTGCATTGGCATCAATCAACGGACCCATATCGAGGTCTGTATACTGATTCGGATCACCCACTTTCACCTGCTTGAATCCTGCCAACAATTTCTCAAGAAAAGCCTCTTTTATACTAGAATGTACATACACGCGCTCACAGCAATTACATACCTGTCCTGTATTAATAACACGCGAAGCAATAATGGATTTTACAGCTAAATCCAAATCTGCATCCGGCATTACAATACCGGGAGCCTTCCCTCCCAATTCCAAAGAAACCTTCGTCACATTGGTAGAAGCGGCTGCCATAGTCTGTATTCCAGCCTCCACACTTCCAGTCAGACTAACCATACCTACTTTGGGGTTAGCAGCCAATTCATGTCCAATCACCGAACCACGACCGTTCACCAGATTGAATACACCTTTAGGCAACCCAACTTCATCTACAATCTGTGCGAAAACATACGCGTTTTCCGGTGTCAGCTGACTCGGCTTTACCACAATTGTATTCCCCGTCAACAGAGCAGGAGCGGCCTTACGGGCAATCAAGAAAAAAGGAAAATTCCAAGGCAGGATGCCTGTTGTCACCCCAATAGGTTTCTTAAAGACAAATATATTTTCGTGAGGACGGTCACTAGGAATGATTTCCCCTTCATAGCGACGGGCCCATCCGGCCATATAATCAAGGTAATCAGCCGTAAATAACACCTCTACATTAGCTAATCCTCTTGTTTTTCCACCCTCCCGGATAATAATATCAGTCAATTCCTGTTCCCGCTTGCGGATACCTTGTGCAATCCGAGTTAAATAGCCGGCACGTTCAATAGAGGTAAGACTCTCCCAAGAAAGCTGTGCCTTCACGGCAGCATTTATAGCAGCACGTGCATCTTCCGGTGTGCCATCAGGCATTTTAGATATCACTTCTTCCGTAGAAGGGTTCAATACATCAATCCACTTATCGGATTGGTTTTCGATGAATCGCCCATCGATGTACATCTTTAGTTCTTTCATGGTCTTAAATGTAAAATGAGTACCTTATTTCTTTCAATCTGAAATATTCAAGCAGCATTTTACAAATATATCGTTATTTATAAAGCCCCAAAATGTATTTTTGTTCATTAACATGGAAATTTATACACTTTAAGCCTTTTAAGAAACGAACTGATATTTACCGCCCGATTATACAATAAAGGTTTCCCACTCTATATTTCTTTCTCTTTTCCACGCAGATAAACAGAAGGAGACACGCCATAGTGTGTTTTGAAACAACGGCTAAAATAAAGCGGATCACTGATACCTACTTTATAAGACACTTCGCTCACATTATAATTACCTTCCAACAATAATTCCGCCGCTTTCTTCAGACGAATAATACGGAAATATTCATTAGGAGTATGCCCTGTCAAACCCCGAACTTTCTTAGAGAATACAGTACGCCCCAATTTCATCCGGGCAGCAAAGTCTTCCATCGTAAATTCCGGATTCCCCAACTCCTGCTCTATAATAGCCTGCAATTTATCAAGGAACTGTTTATCTTTATCAGAAGTATAAATAGTCGGTCGCTCTATACTGGGATCATTCACATATTTCTCACGTAACTTTTCGCGCTGGTCAATCAATTGAACCATCCGTGCCAAAAGCAATTTTAAACTGAACGGTTTGGTTACATACGCATCCGCCCCACTTTCCACCCCTTCCAATTTATTTTCGGTAGTTCCCATAGCTGTCAGCAGAATGATCGGAATATGACTGGTACTGAATTCATTTTTTAACTTACGGGTTACTTCATACCCATTCATTCCCGGCATCAGGACATCACATATTATCAGATCAGCATCATAAGTTCGTGCACGTTCAAAACCCGCCACACCATCAGCCTCGGCTACCACCTCAAAATAAACAGATATTTCTTTCTTCAAAAATTCACGAATGTCAGTATCGTCTTCAATGATCAATATCTTTTTCTTGTTTAAAGGAGCCACCATCTGTTCTTCTTTTACGAAACGGCACGGAATGCCTTCGTCTGTATGATCCGTTTCTTCCATTAAGGCTGTAGAGATCAAAAAATCTTTTGACTCATATACAGAACTATCCAATGGCAAAGTAACTGTAAAAACAGAACCCTGTCCTTCATTCTCCGCATATTCAATGCTTCCTTTATGCACATTTACAAGTTCGTGAGTCAAATGCAACCCGATTCCCATACTATCACCAGAGAAACTACTTTGCATAAATCGAGAAAAAAGTTGCCCGCGTTTCTCCAAAGGAATACCAATACCAGTGTCTGACACGGAAATAATCATTTTTTTTGTTTCCTCTTCCACATCTACCGAACAAACTATTTTCCCGCCCTCTGGTGTGTACTTAAATGCATTGGACAGAAGATTATAGACTATCTTATCCAGTTTACCCTTATCAACAAACATAGGATAAGAACTGACAGAAGGAATAAATTTAAATTCCATTTCTTTAGATTCCGCCGTTTCCCTAAAACTCAGAAAGATATCATAAAGGAAAACGATGACATCTGTTTCTTCTAATGAAAGAACCAGTTTATTATTCTGCATTTTTCTGAATTCCAGCAATTGATTGATTAATCTGAGCATTCGCTGCGTACTTCTATCCATCACTTTTATAGGATAAGCCAATTCCTTAGAAGCCCTGCCCATAGCCTCTATTTTTTCCAAGGCTCCCTGGATCAACGTCAACGGGGTACGAAACTCATGAGAGATATTGGTAAAAAAGACCAATTTATATTCTGTCAACTGTTTTTCCAGTTGAATACGATTCCGCAAGATAGCAAACTTATGGATTAATCTGAATGTCATATACATTGCCATACAAATCAACATTATATAAATGGCAAAGGCCCAACCTGTTTTCCAAAAAGGCGGAGTAATAACAATCTGCAATACGGTTTCATCTTCCCCCCATACGCCTGAAGCACCGGATGCTTTTACATGTAACTGATAAGTACCCGGCAACAAATTTTTATAAGCTGCAAAATTCAAGGAGGAAGGAACTCCCCAATCTTTATCGTATGGAATTAACTTATAAATATACTTGGCATCATTTGCCATAGAATAGTCAAAAGTAGAGAAATCTATACTGAATGAATTCTGATAATATTTCAATTCTACTCTATTTGTATAACTTAATGCCTCTGTCAAAGGAGAATCAATATCACCGGGACGAACAGAAATTCCATTTATTTTTAAATCAGTGAGAACCACCGGAGAAACAACATGCTGTGGCATGACTTTTTCAGGATCGATCACCACCAAGCCATGATTCGTTCCAAACAGTAAATGTCCGTTTTTCATAATGCAAGCACTACTCTCCAAATATACATTGCCGGGCATTGCGGCTGAGAAAAAGAAATTATCAAACGTCTTCGCATCTGGATCAAATCGGGACATCCCATATTCGGTACCCAACCAGATTTTTCCATCTCTATCTTCTACTATAGATTGGACCACATTATTTACCAACCCGTCATCTTCATCATAGTGCATGAATTCCAAGTGGTCATAGTTTTGTCCTGATTGGCAGACAGAAAAGCCCCTACCGGTAGTTCCAATCCACATACGTCCTTTGCTGTCACAAAAAATGTTACGAATTTCATTGCTACGTATTTTCCCATTATCCAAGTTATAAACGTAATATTGCCGCGAATCATTCAACAAAGAATCCGGATGGAATACATAAATACCATTATTGGTTCCTACCCACATCCAATGATTCCGATCAGCAGTAATAGTACGAACCTCTTGCTCTCCAAAACTCCCCTTCAAAAAATGATGAAACACGAAATCGTTTTTCTGATAAACAGCCAAATCGAGTCCTCCCCCGAACGTTCCAATCCACATTCTATCCCGGTAGTCCCTATAGATATCATAAATATGATTATGTGCAAGTGAATTCACATCATCAGCCCGATGCACATACCATCTATCGCCTATACACAATCCATCCCCACGGGTTCCCATCCATACTTGCCCTTTGTCATCCTCTTCGAGAGCAAAAACACTAAGATGATAATAATTTCTTTGCAATAAATCCAAGTGACAGTCATAAGCAAACAATCCCCCCCGACGATTTCCTACCCGCACGTCTCCATTCTCCATACACGTAACCATACGGATGGTATTGGAACGATCCACCAATTTCTCATTTTCAGGATAAATATAAGTTGCCCCATCATTTAGCACTGACAATAAAGCGATGCCGGAATATTCTGATCCCAACCAGATATTACCGGTTCTGTCGCCCATAGCATATAAAAGAAAATCAGAATTCACCCGATTGAACTCATCCACATGATAAGAGTAATGAGTCATCTCCTCCTTTTGAGAATCATAAACAAACAAACCATTACCATAAGTGGATATCCATATCAGTCCACGTGGAACATCCTGTATGATATGATAACGTTCATCCCCTATCAACTTAACTTTTTCATCAGACATTAATCTAAAAGTCTGGACGGCACGTGTCCGGACATCAATATAATGCACAAGACCGGTCCCATTGGAAATCCACAGATTATTCAAATTATCCTTCTCACATTTTCCTAAACGGATATCAAGCGATGAATCATGAATCAGTCTTTTCTCAGACATACTAAACACCTCTCCACCCTCAGGAGTAAAAAACACCCAATCGTTCTGTAAACGACAGAATTCATAGGTATTAAAATCAGAAAGTTTCCACGGCAACCGGGCTGTCAAAAACAAATTCTTACCTGAAGACTTTTCATAAATACCTCCATCAGAGGTTACAAAAAAAATCTTGTGACGAAAAGACATCGCCCCCACAAAAGACAAACTATCTTGAATAGCCCGGGTCTGTCCCTCTTCTGTCACCTGAAACAACCCTAGCTGAGTACAAATCCAAATCACTCCCTGTTCATCCTCATAAACGGAATTCACTGCATTAGTTGATAATTTCCCATTCTCTTTTGTATAAGATACAGAAGAATGAATCCCATCTTTACAGATTATTTTACGACATCCGCTCTGATGATGCCACAGCCAAATATCCCCGCCAGCTGTTTCCAATATTTTATTGTAAGGCTGTCTATATTCCCCACATCCCGTAAAATCAACAAAACAATCATGTTTCAAATCGTAACAACTCATTAATTCCGGAGCAGTGATAAACCATAAGAAACCATTTCGATCTTCTTGTATCTTCTTTACATGATGATTTGCCAAAGAAATTTTATCGCCTGATTCCGGACGGAATGTCACAAATGAATGGCCATCATAGCGGCTCAGCCCATCTAATGTACCCATCCAAATAAACCCTTTACTGTCTTGAAACAGATAACGTACCGAATTATTCGCCAATCCGTCACTAGTTGTGATAAAAGCAGGATGTACATCTACCGATGCATGCATTTCCCAACCTATACACAAAAAAACAACCCATAACAGACAAATATATGTTTTCATACAATTTCAATCAGATTCATACCAGGCATTAAAATATATGACGTACATCATTTTCCCGACATACGCCATATTAGCAAAGATACAAAAAATAAACGGATGTGCCCTATCAACAAAAGAAAAATCATCTATTCATAGTCTTCCAGTTTCCATTCATCTTTCCACTCTATCATCGGTATGCCATCCTTCACCACAATTGGCAGAAATACATAAGTAGCTTTATATACATCTTGATTAGGATTAACAAGCGTATAAAATCTGTCTGCCACTTTGGGAGTTGCAAAATCTTTAGGATAAGGACGGTGATCCTTGTACCGAGTCAAAAAAGACTGCCAGTCTTTCTTTGGTATATCCGTTTTATTAGTATGCGGTAGCCAACGATCGGCCATAGCTACATAAAGATCCTTTCCCGGAATCTTTATTACACTTGTAATCTGCGAGCAAAAAGAATGTGCATACTCATCACCTATGTGTGGATTCCCTAACACCCTATATTCACCATGATAATCATCGAATATCGCTACTTCCGAAGGATTGGGAGTATAACTAGTTGTCCCTGATGTATAAATATAATGTTTACCATCCATTACAAAATGTGCTGCCGCCTCACGTGTAAACGGTGGAACCTTTCCAACAAAATGTTCTGAATACCGACCATTTACATTTGTATAATCATCAGAAAGTTCAGCACATATCTGCTCCCAATGAGGGCGCTCAAACCAAACATAACCTTTTCCTGTATCTGAATCAGCATACATGTCAAAATCCCCCACAGCAAAGCCATTAGGTTTCAGGTTGCGGACAAAATGATAAGGTCCCATAAAATGTTCAGCTTCTAGAATAACAAAATGCCCATCATTACTTTGTGATTTCAGCCAACATACATACCTGCCTGTTTTGGCACAATAAAGAATATGCGGGCGTTCCAATTTCTGACTATGATGCAAAGGTGAATGTGGATCAGCAGCAGGTTCAATGATCCTTCCTTCATCTTTCCAATTGTAAAAATCGGTAGATGAGTAACAACGTACTCCGCCAAACATCCGATTGGTACCAAACAGAGTATGAGTTTTATCCTCACCATACCAATAGTATTTGCCTTCACGAAAAGTCACTTGAAACCCATGGGCCTGAATAGGCTTTCCTTCGGTATCAAGCCACACTTCACCAGGACGAATGGACTGATAATTAACTGGGGCAAGAGGATATGTCTGCACATTTAAATAACGACATTCTCCTCCCGTTTTTTCTATCCTCACCGGACTGCCTGTAGTTACATTGCTGAACCCAAAGAAAGAGGCATAGTCACAATTATCAATACGCATTACTGTATCACAACTCTCTATCCTTACATCCTTCATTGAGAATTTTGTGGCATCGCATATTTTACCAATCCGATCACAATGTGCTTTGACATTACCGAAAAAAAAGTTCTTCACCGGTTTCTCCGGTAATGCAGCCACATCCACCAATGTGCTACATCCGGTAATCTCCACATCGTGAATGGAAATATTAGCAAACCACGGCGTAAGCGGAGTTATCTCACGGGCTGGATAACGCTGTGCCAACTCACCTACCCAACGGGCAGAACCAAGCATATCGCAATACAAAGCCTGTCTTTTCACATTCGCCCGCACCCGTTCCACATATATATTCTCCACAAAACCTCCTCGTGGACGACGGGTCTTAAAACGAAAAGCCTGGTCTGTTCCCTCAAAAACACAATCGTGCATATATACATTTCTCACTCCACCGGCAATCTCAGTACCACACACAATACCGCCTGCTCCCCTCAGTGCTATACTTTTACGTATAACGACATTACTAGTGGGACGATTCACTTTCAATCCGTCCTCACCCCGCCCGGACTTCATGGTATAGCAATCGTCCTGGCAATCGAGCGAACAGTATTCTATCAGTACATCATTACTTGAATCAATATCAATACCATCCGTACGTCCATGCCCGAAACTGTTCACTGTAATCCCCCGGATCACAATGTGTTCACAATATTGTGGTACAATATTCCAATACAGTCCCCGTTCAAATGTAACACCTTCTACAAAGACATTCTTACAATTGATAGGAGCAAATGTCTTAGGTAAAAAGACTCCTTCACCATTCTTTCCATCATAAATACGGTCGGCAAGCGGTTTCCTTATCCCCTTGTCACTAGACATACTCTCATTACGTTTATATATCTCACAACTGGTAGGCGGTCCAACCACTTTTCCCTTTCCGGTCAATGCAATATTCTCCTGCCCATCAGCATACAGACAAGCTCCAAGAGAGTAAAGCTCCACCCCCTCATCCCGTGTAAAAACAGCCGGAAGATAATCTATTATATTACCACTGAAATGTAATTCCGCTCCTTCCGAAAGATGCAGATTTACATGACTCTTCAAGATAAGACGTCCTGTCCGCCATACACCGGGAGGAACTACCACCGTTCCACCCCCCCGGCAACTCATACTATCAATAGCTTCCTGAATCGGTTTAGTGGACATACCTTCCTGTTCCATTCTTACCAATATGGTAGATTCGGGAAAAACAGGCCGTTCAAACAAAGGCATAACAAACGGTGATTCAACAGGTTCTATGGTATCGGGCATGTTCTGAGGCCCAACTTCACCTATGGTCAGCAACGCTATGCCACAAATAATACTTGTTAATGACATAAACTTAATTATTTAATTAATACATTGTAAAAAGCGACGTACCAACCACACTTCACCTGTAATTCCGGAAGGGACCAATCCGTCTGTCGATTTGGCTATTTCGGGATAGGCATAAGTCAGTCGTTTGGATTCAGGCAACGAAGCGTCACCAATCATTCTGTTCATCAACGAGTTTACGACTTCTATTTCCAACCTATTCTCGCCATTTTTCACGAAAGGAGTCAGATTTGCCTCCCACGGAGTACACCAAACAGTTGAAACCTCTTGTCCATTCAACCAAACCCGTCCTATAGAATTCAAGCTGTCAAAACGAAGAATTATTTCTTCATTTGCCGCAGCCTTTCCTAAATTAATTTTTTTACGATAAACGGCTGTACCCGAATAATAGCGAATACCTGAATCGGCATGTTTCGTCCAATCCGTCAACACCGGGAAGACCACTTCTCCAGGTCCTCCCCATCGAGGATCAAAATAAACCTGCCAATCTCCCTTTATAGCTTCCAACCGCTCTTTCTCACGGGTTGGTTTCAACATTAGTTCTTCTTGACTGTCATCAGAAACCACAATGAAACCCGATTCACCGGGAAGCAATGCAATGTTAACATGTAATCCTTCCGCTACCAAACGAGCCGGCAACCCATATCGTTTACCAGTTACAGGATCCCAATAAGAAGCATTCGATAAAGAGGTACGCAGAACCACCTCGTCTTTAAATGGTCGCGGACTATGATTATTAATAAAATAAACATCAGCATCCGCCAAGCGCCTATGAGCAAAATAAACTTTATCTGTCGGAGTATTCCCGCTTACAATACCCATATCCGGACGAATACCTGCTTGATGCAAAGCCTCCGCCAATGGCATCCCCCAATACAGCGTTCCTTTTCCTACAGACCGTTTACCCGAAACAACGTCTTCCTTCCCCCACAATTGATCCACAATCTTTTTATACTCAACAGAGTCTACCTTATCTTTAAGAGAAGCAGAGCTATCGGGACGGGGAGCATAAACCACTCCTCCTTGTTCAATTAACTGAGCAATATGACGCAACACGTGTAAAGGCATATCATTATTACGCTGCACAACCAACATTTTATAGCACATGCCATCAGGTAATGCAATCTCGCTTCCATGAGCAGACATACGAGTTGTCAAAGCTTCTGCTGTGCACACATCCCAATCATAACCTTCCGGTATTTCGGGAAGGCGATAAGTCAGCAATTTCACCGGTGGATTTTGTCCTACATAAATACAAAGATCCACCACAGGCATTCCTTTCCGCATCAATCCGGCACAACGCGCCTGATAATCCCAAAAGGGACGGCTATACTCCCAATAAGTATTATTCCGATTCAGACAATAATGGCGTCCTCCTCCTGTACTGCCAGGATATTTATCCAACCAAGGCTGATAAGCAGAAGCACACACTACAAATTCATTAACCTGAGCCGCATAAGCAAAATCAGCAAGATTCTTTAATTCTGCCAAAGACTGGCTGAACTTAGCATCAGTATATGCCTCAGCCGAAGCAATACGTTTTCCATAAATATGCGCTGCCGAAGAAGCCTCCTTTATATCATAACTGCCATGTATATGCTTTGCCCAAAATTCTCCTTGCGGTTTCTGAACACGTCCTTTCGCTTGCAGATTATCAGCCACAAGACTTAGTCCGTTACCGGTTGCCTGTGCTGTAAAATCCACACCAGCCTTATTACATAAGGTCTGGAGAGTTCCAAAATAATTATCAGAAATAACATCAGCAACAGTACGACGTAAATCATAAAGGAAAGCATCAGTCTCAGCAACCGAGCCCACAATATATCCCATCATGGCAGGTAAATATGAAAAAAGATCATACCCCTTACGACGCAGGAATTCTTGTTCAAATCCCGGAGTCCAATTCTGAGCCCCCGCTTCATGGCTATCCATAATTACTCCATCAGGCTTCAAATTGATAGTGGAAAGCGTATCAATCATCCTCGCAGCATAATTATTCCATTGTGTAGTCACTGCTTCCACAGACATTTTATCACACTCCAAGCCTTTCAAGTTCGCACGACCATGCTTAGACGGTCCGCCTGTTGACTCATGTGCAAAGCGCATAATCACCCAATCACCTTCAGGAACATCCCATTCCAATCTTCCATCCGTTCCCATCTTTGAAGTTAAGTCAACAATAGTTTTCGAATCAATAATCTCCTCATCCGTATAAGCCGGAGTCAGGTTTTTCAAAATATATTCGGAATAAAAGCCCGCACGCTCTTCCCACTGGTCTATACGGGCACGAGACGATAATGTGACATTGCCCAAAGCCATTTCAGGACGTTGATCTCCGGCAAGACACCAATCATGTAAATTCAAACGAAAGTACCGTCCGGTCACTGCCGGAAAAGAAACTGTTTTCTGATCCCATCGAGAAGCAGCAGCTTGATAAATGGGTTTTAAATCGCACACCTTACTGTAATTTATGCCATCATCCGAAACCTCTAACTGCCCCAAAGGTGGCTGTTTTACATAACTCGATCCATAAAATTCATCAGCAGGAGCTCCCGGAACATTCATGGCACCGGTAGATGCCTTATTCCGCTTACTTACCCGATAAGTAATAGAACGAGCTGTAAAAGAAGTTTCAAAATCCAGATTTATATAAACAGACTTACCAGACTGCTGGGGAGGTATAGTCGTCAATCTGCTTTTTTTACGAAAGAAATCTTCAGCAGAAACTCCCGGCAAATTACATGTAACCTTTGGACGCTGACTATTATTTGTCATCCATTGATTTTGAGAAACAGGAAACGCCAATACTGCAATATCCCAAAACTCATCATCCCCCGGTGCTGGTAATACCGCTGCAAACTGTTGTTTTCCTCTAATAATAGTATCACTCGCTGTCAGACGTTGCATACTTAAAGCTTTTGTAATCCAAGGTCCTCCCGCCACATATCCATTCGAAAGGTTTATTTCAAAAGAAAGTCCGACACGCTTTGCCTCAGATGCTGCAAACTTCAACATTTCCCACCATTCAGCAGAAAAAGCAGGTAATGCATGCTCGCCTTTTCCATGCACCTGATCGTAATAAACCACTCCTCCTACACCAGCACGCTTATATGCCTCCAAATCTGCAGTAATTCCTTCACGAGTAGTCTCTGTCTCACCATGAAACCACCAAACCTTAGTACGTGCAGAATCCGACGGATTGGAAAATTCATTCCACGCTTCTTTGATGGTTGCCGAGTCTGCTACATCCGGATGAGATGGAGAACATGCAGAATATCCTAGTGTAAGGATACTACCCATTACAATCCTCCTTAATACTTTTATAGATTGTCTTTTATTCATTGTTTCTATTTTTATTTATTTTCACAAATTAATTCACAACAATTTCTTACCTCCCCCAAATAGGGAAACAAAAGACAAAAAATCTATTTATATGCTTCATTCTGAATATATAATCCATCTTTCACTTTCATTTGTGCCTCAGGTATAGGATATATATACATATTATCCTGCACATTCTGCACTAAAGCCAAAATATCAGGGTTTACTAAGCCTGTTTCTTCATCTGTTGCATAACGAATATACATATCACGTATAGCCTGCAAATTATTATGACGGACTAAATCATGCCAACGTATACCTTCAAAAGCAAGTTCAAGCCTACGCTCCCTATCTACATATTTTTGGAACTCATCATCGGAACAAGAAGGAATCGGATCCATACCGGCTCTTGTACGAATTCTATTTACCATATCCAGTCCTTCTGTAGTAGGACCCACAATTTCAGCGTACATCAACATCACATCTTCCAAACGAATTATAGGATGATTTATAGGCCAGTCATTATAATCCACTATAGAATTATCAATATCACTATACCCTAATTGATTCCTTTTCATTTTATGCTCCAAGAACTTGACATAAAAGTCATCACCTGTATATTTTATAGGTGTCGCTCCATCTGTATTTACAAACTTTGTGGTATCAATGGTAGCCAGACAACGTGCATCCATTTCGCCATTATATGTTTTTTGAAACTCCTTGCTCAATTGACGTTCACAATAAAGGTGATTACCAAAGATTCTCACAATAGTATAGGCTGAATAGAGTCCGGGACAAGATTCAAAGACCATCCGATTGCCTAAACCCAAGCCTCCATTTTGATATTGTATTTCAAATATATGATATTTATTATCATTATCACTAATCCATATACGTTTCCATTCTTCACTCGTCTTCGCCCAATACTTATTATTAGCTTCAGCATAATCTATCACCTCTTTTAATAAAGACTTTGCTAAATCTTTCTTCGAAACATCATTTAACGGGAAGCCGGCCATCGTCAAATAAACCCGTCCTAATAAGGCTTTAGCAGCAATCTGGGTAGCATGTCCTTCCACGTTCTTTCCAAGATAATTTTTCGGAGTATTATTCAAATTAACACAAGCAAACTCCAAATCAGGGATAATGACTTGTTCATAAACATCCACCGCTTCGGATTGAAGCAAACTGAGCGCCTCTGCCTGAGATATAGTTTTAGTAACAATAGGAATACGTCCAAAATAACGGACCAAATCAAAATAAGCCAAGGCCCGGAGGAAATGAGCCTCGCCTATATATTGTTTTTTAATATCCCCGTTGGCAAATTCTATATTTTCTACCTTTTCCAAAAAAGTATTAGCATGAGAAACCAGTTTATAATAATCATTCCAAGCATTACTCAATATGGATAAATTCGCAATATTCTTTTCAAATTTACCAATAGAAGAAAAATCACGTTGTGCCCCATCATTCTCTTTATACGTATTATCAGAACGAACTTCAGACAACATCAAAGAATACAAAGACATAGGAAGAAGGTCATGATACAAACCTGTCAAAGCCTGATCAGCCTGACCTTCTGTCTTATAAAAAGTATCCGTAGTTTGTGTATTTCTAGAATCGACATCCAAAAAATCACTACAGGAAGCAAACAACAAAGTTGCTACCAATGAAAGCCCTAATATATATTTACTTATTTTCATAATAGTTTCTGTTTTTCATATTAAAAAGTTAAGTTTACACCTAAAGAGAAAGTTCTGGCCTGTGGATAAGCACCATAATCATAATCACCACCCGAACCTCCATTATTAGACTCCGGAGAATAACCGCCATCATATTTATCCCACATATACACATTCTCAATAGAAGCATAGACACGAGCATAACTAATATATTTACGAACAGGAATCTGATAACCGATTGTAATGTTCTTAATTTTAATGAAATCTGAATCATATAGCCAACGTGTATCATAAAGGCTACTAGTAGTCGAACTGAAAATGCTTGGTGTAGAACCATCTCCCGGTTCTTCTTCCGAACGCCACATATTTCTCCAATGTCCCAAAGCATTAGAACCAACTCCCATTCCCGGACGATCAATGGCACGACCTATCAGACCATATACCTTACCTCCCATCTGCCCTGTCACCAACACAGACAAATCAAAGTTTTTGTACCTAAACGTATTTGTCATACCGAAAGTGAAATCGGGAGAAGGATGACCTACATACGTTCTATCTCGTTCATCAATAATTCCATTTTTATCGACATCCTCATAACGGACATCTCCCACCTTTTGCCCTTTCATCTTCGCTATATCAGGATCATCTATTTCCGATTGCTTCTGATAAACGCCAATAGCTTTATACATATAAAACTCTTTTAATGATTTTCCCACTTGCAGAACTTGAGTATTGGAATATCCGGTATATACAGTAGCATTATCAGCACCTAAACTTATAATTTCATTTTTATTCAAACCGAAATTCAAAGAGGTAGACCAATTAAAACGTCCTACAATATTTTGAGTAGAAAGTTCAACTTCAAATCCCTTATTCTCCAAACTGCCAATGTTCCCCCATGCCGTCGAATAACCTAACAAAGAAGGCACAGCCACTTTATACAATAAATCTTTTGTACGTTTTACATAATAATCCGCAGATAGATAAATACGATTATCAAACATTCCCATATCAAAAGCTACATTCCAACTATGTGTTTTCTCCCAGCCTAAATCCGGATTTGATACTGATGAAGGAGAGAAACCAGAATGCAGAGAACCATTAAATGCATAATTAGCATTTGACAATGCACTAAGAGCGGCATTTGACGGTATGGAGTTATTACCATTCATACCCCAGCTTCCACGAAGTTTTAAAGAATTAACTATGAAATTGTCCGACCAAAACGCCTCATTAGAGATACGCCATGCAGCAGAAATAGCAGGGAACCACCCCCAACGACTATTCTTTCCAAACTTAGAAGATCCATCACGGCGCAAACTTGCTGTTAACAAATAACGATCAGCATAATCATATTGAACACGTCCAAAATAAGACAACAAACGAACAGGAGTAGTCAAATCCGCCTTGGCACCGCTTATCGTAGCAAATGACATATCAAACACCTCCAATGAATTATTAGGAAATTGCTTTGCTTTCAACGAAGAAGAGGAACCTTTGGACTCTTCCATAGAATATCCTAACATAGCTCCTATTGTGTGCTTTCCAAATTCGCGATTATAATGTAACAGAGCCTGAAGCATGATATCATTACTCCTATCGTTGCTTCTGGAAGCTGTGGTAGACAACCCCTCTCCTTGGTTCCAAGTCTTTGTCACAGAACTTGGAACAAAAGAACGGTTTTCTTTATTGAAATAATTCCACGCACCAGTTATTTCAGCTTTAAACCCTTGTCCCAAATCTGCCTGAAGATAAGCGGAAGCATTAATACGGACAATATCTGTAGCATTCGTTGACTCTTCCATATAAGCTATAGGACTGACCGCCCCACCTGCCCACATATATCTTTCATAAGGTTCAGCACCAGTATATAAACCCGCTTCAGGCTCAGCAACAGGTGTTGCCGACAAAACAATATGTGACTGCGAATCCTTTCCATCCACACGCCCCCCATTAGACCAAGATACAGACGGTGCAATATTCAAACCTATTTTTATACGATCTGATACTTGAGATTCAATATTGGTACGTAAGTTCAAACGACTATAATCCGTACCCGTAGCGATTCCTTCCTGGTCCAAATAACCTACAGAAAAACGATAATTAGTTTTCTGGGTACCACCAGATACTGATACTTGATAATCCTGCATCAAAGCAGTACGGTAAAATTCATCTTGCCAGTCAATCAGTTTCAATCCACCATAATTGGCTTCAGTCCATCTAGGATCAAGCATATAACTGTAATTAACACCACCGATAATGGCCTTACGCGTATCCCAATCATCATTTATAGTAGCCCCTTGAGCCGCATATTTTTGAACGTATGACGTATTATTATAATAAGTCTTGGCTTCAATCCATTCTTCTGCAGACAGAAGGTCCATTTTACGCTCTAATTGCTGGAGACCTACATTAGCTGAGAACTCAACCTTGATTTTTCCTTCTTTCCCTTTCTTTGTTGTAACCAAAACAACTCCATTAGCTCCACGAGAACCATAAATAGCAGATGATGACGCATCCTTCAAGACTTCTATAGATTCAATATCGCTAGGATTCAAACTATTAAGATTATCAACAGGAATACCATCAACTACATAAAGCGGGTCTGAATCTGCATTAATAGAAGCTGCACCACGTACACGGATTTGAATATCCTTTCCCGGTTCGCCAGATGTAGTACGAATTTCCACACCTGCCATCTGACCTTGCAAAGCCGAAGAAACATCAGAGATGGGCCGGTCACCCAGTTTCTCTGCATTCACTTTAGCAATAGCTCCCGTCACACTCCCTTTTTTCTGCACCCCATAACCAATAGCCACAACCTCATCAAGAACTACCGATGATTCTTTCAAAGTAATCTTTATTATATTACTCTGAGGTATAACAACGGAAGTCGTTTCATAACCAATAAAAGATATCTCCAAAAATTTAGCATCATCAGAAACCGACAAGGAAAAATTTCCATCTATATCGGTTATAGTACCATTAGCAGTACCCTTGACCATTACATTAGCACCAATAATGGCTTCTCCCATAGGATCCAATACGGTTCCTTTTACTGTTCTGTCTTGTGCAAAAGTTCCTAATGTGAACATTACGCACAAAAGAAATAAAAATGCCCATTTAGACAGCATACAACAGACATTCTTCTGATTCTCATTGTTCTTCATTGTACAAAAAATTAAAGTTTAAATATAATTTGTCTTTAAATTAACTCCTTTTTTATGATAGTTGCCTTATTATCCTCATACTCCAAGGTAAAGAGCATCAGTCTTTAAAAACGGCATGTAAAAGTATAGCCTAAAGGAGAATGACGCAATGGAGAAAATCACATAAAACAGCATAAAAACATGGAATTTTTCATGTTTATATGGATAAAATACCATCAACAGCCGATACATTTAAAAACAATGTACTTTTCCCGATAAAACCAATATATGTCCCGTTGGTATTTTAAGCATTAATTACCTTACATATACAGATGTAATGCGGAATGCAAGCTGAACAAATGCCGAAGGTTACCTTATAAATCCACCGTCCAACGGGTGCCGGACGGTTCTCCAACGTGAGACGAACGCATTTCCTACAGACGCTAAACACATTTTTAACGCATGTTGAAAATGTGCTTTTTCATCGTGAGGTATATCCTGATCATAATATTCACATAAAAAATAACGGCTATCTATCACAGACAACCGTTATCACATACTTTCTCACTTTTGTTTAACTTTATATCAGAGATACCTATTGAAAACTATAAATTGATGAATTACATGGAAAATCCTCCACCGGTTCAAAAAACAATCTAGCGAACTGCCTTCAACATAATACTGAACTCGCCAACAAACGGCTTTCCTGTATCTGTACGAAGTTGGGGAACCGATTCTTCAGCACGACGTCCTTTCTCCGGACGGCCGAATACTCCTGATAAAATATAAGTTCTTTCCGGGCACATTGCGTCATTCTCCATATAACCGGAGTTTGAAACATGTATGGTTCCTTCAGCTCCGGCACGTTCCATCCAACGCATCGCTTTTATTCCCGTCACATCCGAACTTCCCGCTGTTCCTCCCCATACGCCCAATATGGGAGCAGCTTGCTTATTAGGATAAGCATCATACGGGCCCAATCCCAGCCAATGTACCTGATCAAGTCCGGATACAGACTGCATGGACATACCGACAATAGGCAACCAAGGTACAGCCACTTTAGTAAGAATCTGATAATAAACGTTCAAGCATCCATCCACTCCTATTGAATAACGATAAGTCACTGTAAAATGATTCTCCTGATCCACCCTATAATCCACAGTAGTACGGATAACCGCATTGGTCGGTGTCTTCTCCACCTTCCATGCTGTTACAGATGACGTATAATGAGTAAGATCGACAGCCTTACGAAGATTTTCCTTACCAAATCCGGAAGTCTCACCTTGATTTAATTTACGCCAGATAGCCGGATACAAGTCTTTTATCAACTGCTTTCCCTTTAGCTCCGCAGACACCAATTGTCCATTCTTCGGACTAAACACATAGCGGATATCACCAGCCTCAATGGTAACCTTATCCGTTTCAGTAACCAAAAGTTCACGACAAACAGGAACAGACACCGATTGTTCTGTCTGAGGACAAAGTTCAACAGCCCTACGAGTAATCTCTGTTCCTTTTTCATCTGTAAATACAAACCACACATAATACGTTTTTCCCGGACGAACAGTCACTAGTTTTTCTACCGGCAATTTAAAGTCCGACACTGTATGGGGATAACCATACATGGAATCAGTGCCCGAATATAATACATTCTCATCTTCCCGTACAGACCAGGCCATTTTTACAGAACTAAGATTCGTAAAATCAAAATCATTCTGGATAGGAATACGTACCGAATCCTGACCGGGTACAAATGAAATCCTGTCCACAGCAGGGTAAACCGGAGCATAGACGGCCTTCGTCTCCCAATAGTCACGAGTGAAATTACGATAAGAATCCACAATACCATCCCAACCGGCTGTATTAATTCTTAAATATTCATCTTCACTCAAATCTTTCTCTTTCTTTCGGACAGGAGTCTTAACCCCTTGATCCGCCCACATCCATACAGCTGCCCCGGCTCCGGCAGGATGTTTAGTCAACGCCTTCCAACGTGCTTCCAACCCTCCAAACGCATCATTGCCATAAGCATGTGTGTATTCGGTCGAGATAACAGGACGTCCGGAATGTCCGGCAAGCCGGTCATATTCCTGTGGGTTCCAATAATGAGGAGCAAGAATATCCACTTCTTTAGGGAGCCATTCTTCAGGACGCCAAGGCAACAGTACCGGACGAGTGGGATCAAGTGCCTTGACCAATTTTACAGAAACCATGTGCAGAGAGGTCAAAGGATCTTCGTTACCTATTGACCAATAAATAATAGACGGCTTGTTTATATCCCGGACAATCGTTTCATACGAACGTTGCAGAACCGCCCCCGAGAATGAAGGATCATACATCAAGTTTCCGGCTCCTCCTAGCGTCACTTCATTGCCCACGTACATTCCCATTGAATCACATAGTTCAATAAACCCTTCGGCAGGTGTGTAATGCGAGAGACGAAGATAATTGATATTGGCAGCCTTCATCAGCGTGAGATCCTCCAACCACTGCTTACGGGTAGTGGCACGGCCTACATCCGGATGTTCATCATGCCTGTTCACCCCACGAAGTTTAACTGCTTGTCCGTTAATTCTGAAAACTCCTCCATCAGTGGAGATCTGACGGAAACCGACACGTTCCATACGTGTATGTGCTACTACCTCTTTTTCTAAAAGTTCCACTTTCAGACTATACAAATAAGGAGTTTCGGCAGTCCACTGGTGCGGAGCCTCAACCGGCAGGCTCAGACAAATCTCCCGATCCGTCGATACGTGGGCAGGTACAGTCATTTGTCTTTGCGCCACCTCTTTGCCTTCTTTGTCGGTGAGTGTGAAACTTAGCTTATAAGGCTCGCCGGGACTAGGATAGTTTCCGGGCAATGTATTCTTATGCTTATCACTGATCATCACCCGTATGTCCAGATTCGCATCTTGAAAGAGATGGTCAAAAGTTGTCCGCACCACCACATCATCAATCCATCGTTTGGCCGGCATAGCCTCCAAAGTTACATCTCTGTAAATGCCTCCCCAAGTCCAGTCATCACAAACATCAAACTTATACTCACGGGTGATCTGCCTTACCCTGACAGCCAGCTTGTTAGGCTCATCCACTTTCAGTTTATTCGTCACATCAAAAGCAAAAGAAGTATATCCGCAATCATGACGCCCCAGTTCGTTCCCGTTAAGCCAAACTTCGGCCGATGACCATACCCCACCGAAATGTAACAAGATACGTTTGTCTTTCCAATCCTGAGGAATTGTAAACTCCCGCACATAAAATCCCTCACCGGCTTGATTATCCTTGAATCCTCTATAAACCGGTTCTTCATATCCCAACAAGGCCCAATTGGATGGAACAGGAGTTGACTTAAATTTGCTTTTAGCAAAATCAGGCGTATAAAACCTTTCCAAACGGTCCGCCTCCTTTTGATTGGCGGCAAATGCAAACTGCCATGTACCGCTTAAATTAATCTGTTCCTGAGCCAGCACCCCCAAGCTGCTCAATGACAGAAACGATGAAATAAAAATAGTACGTAAATTCATAAAGTATAATATTTTAGTGTTTTGTTTATGATCTGCCAATTAAAGTTCCGCAATTTATTCCATGCAAAAGTAGAGGGGGATTCCATATTACACAATAGCTATTCTATTGACATACAAACATAAAGCATGGAGATTTTTCCTTTAATATGGAAAAATCTCCATGCTCTTTAAAATCAGGCAAACCAGCCAATGAAAAGTAAGCTATCTTCATAGGCCAAGTAAGTTAAGTTACTTTTTTCATAGACACCTTTTTCCATGTTTAAATACTAGTTCCTAATAAGTGGCTCTAAAATGAGATTGATTGATAATCGTATCATAAGAAACAGTATAATAGCAACTATGATCATTCCTAAAATGACGCCAGAGAGTAGTCCGCCCATGACTATCTGCCATATCTATCAAACGCTTTTTCATCCATTTCTTGCCAATAAAAGCAGAAATACCAGATTCATCATGCTGTCGACAATGACAGAGATTTGCCATTTTCGTGTGAGTTTTATGATTTAACGACTTTTATCTGCTATTGTAAAATTTATAGAGTATATTACTTACCAAATAATACAAACTCCAAATAAGAATTATGCCCATAGACAAAAGCTAAATATTATGTTACAAAAAATCAAGTAATAGTCATAAATAAAATTGATTTGTTTTGAACTATCATTATGAAAATTAAAAAAGGCACATCGAACTTCTCAGTCCAATGCACCCTACTAAATCGTTTAACTTAATCTTAAAATAAATACTTTTATATTTCAGTTTGTTAGATCATTTATATAGTAAAATATAAATAACCACAACTAAAATTCCCAGAAATATATTTCCTAATAACCATAATTCTGATAAGCTTTCTTAGCAGATGTATTTAATGGAGCACCAGCTTCATCCGTTAACATATCAATAAAATTCTGATGAAATGGCTTTAGTGTGTAATACGGTTCAAAATAACCTAAACCATTACCCGTTTGGCCTAAACCATTAGTTAAATTATCCGAAATATCCCATTTATTCTGCAGTGTAGAAGCACATTGTTCACGATACATAATACGGTCTGCTTGCCAACCAGAATGATGCAAACTTTCATAATACACCATTTCAAAAGAAGTTTCTCGAGCCAATTCATTTAAAATGAAATTAATAAAACGGTCTTCTGTAGTAGAGGCTGTTTCTGGATATTGCTCAGCCTTTGAGGCTTCAGAATTACCATCCCAATATGAACCGTCAACTAACATTTCATTTGTCATATCCTGTTCTACTGTATAAGGCCAACACTGTTCTGATTCCGATAATTTTTCATATCCTGGTTGTAGACGAGCCAGCACTTCTGCACGATTCTCTCCTATTTTATAGGCGGCACGCATACGTACTATATTAATATCTGCAATTGCTGCAGCATAATTCCCTTTACGTCCATATGCTTCTGCACGAAGCAGATACGTTTCCGCCAAACGAAATACTGGAATATCACGATATGCATTATATGAACTATAAGTATTACGATTAGGATCATCATATTTTGAAGAGGCAGGACAGCAATCAGAACTTAATTTATCCAAACCATTATATTCTGCACTATTATAAGAATATGAACCAGCACTACTTAATAAGGGAACTCTATAGTAATATCTACTTCCATCCTTAATCCAACGAGCACGTACAACAAATGGCTGGGACAATGCTTCATTTATATCAATCGCATTTTCCTTGGTATTTTCAATGTAGGCAAAAGCCAAGTCACCTTTTCCCATTTTGTGCTCACCTGCTATAGCTCGACGCTGTCCCCAGGATTCACGGTTATAAGTAGGTAATATATATTCATTAAAATAATTAGCCTGATCTTCCGTCCATACATAAGTAGTATTTTGAGGATCATCGTATGTATAATAATCTATATTGGCAGAAGGGGAAGAAGTTGACTCACCTCCTCTAAGTGCTGTTTTATACTCAATATGATATGACTTTTCATAACGAGAGTCTGCTTGCTTGTTTACAAATAAATCGAAACCACAGTCATTACTAAAAGCAACAACAGACTTGCCTCCACCAGGATATTCCCAACAATAGTCAGGAATGCCCCAAGCAGCATTTGTATAACTTCCACCAATAAAAGCCGGCATACGATTATTATAACGACCATTATCAGCACCGTTAGGTCCATATACCGCTGATTGAATCAATTCCCTACTATTTTCATTGGAGAAATCGCTAAGTGGATGAGAGAATAGTTTCCTATAATCAGATTCCAATTCATAATATCCGTTATCAATAACTTTACTGGCATAATAAATACAGGAATCAAGGTCTGTTGCTATATTCCCCTTATATAACATACCCAAATATGATTTTGGATTAGAATTATCGATGGTTCCATCAGGATTGCGTCCATATTCGGAAGTTCCATATTTTGCCCCCTGGGCACGCTGCAAATAAAGTTTTGCTAAGAAATGGGCTGCCGTTCCCTTGGTCACACGCCCAAATTCAGAACTTAAATTCAGCTCACTGACATCTTTCAAATTTTCATAAGCATATCGTAAATCCCCAATTAGCAATTTATAAATATTTTCAGATGTCTCGCGCATATAATTGTAATTGGCAGGTAATTCCGTTGTATAATTTGTAGGAATATACACATCTCCATACATTGTATTCAACATATAAATACAATATGCACGGTTGACAAGTGCTTCTGATAACCCTTGAGCCGCATAAATAGGATCTGAAGAGAATTTACCTTGAGCCTTTCCACCACGGATTGTTAAAATAGCACGATTGCAGTTGTTTATTATAGGATAATATCCTAATGGTTGGGCTCCATTACTTGAATATTCCCCTGCCAACCCATTTGCGTGTGCAGCTATGTTTCCTGTAGCATTCCATTGACTTGGAGAATATTGAGCAACATTTGCATTTTTTGCCTGAATAACATCTAGACCTGTTAAAAGTGTATTAGGACCTTGCTGGTATTGCCTAGGTACACGCCAACATCCATATGTTCCGACAATCAACTGTTGCAATCCCTGTTCTGTATCAAAATAGTCTTGAGTTATAGTAGACACCATCTTTTCCTCTAAAAAACTATCTGTACAGCTAACCAAAGCAAGGGCTAGTACGCCTGTATATATATATTTCTTCATATTTTTTATTTTCTATATTTACAAAATTAAAAACCAAGTCTCAAACCTATAACATAGCTACGAGTTAGGATTGTATTATTAGTTTGACCTCCAATGAATTTATAAGTACCATTACTGCGTCCTCCATCAGCGGCCCAGCCTGTCATATCATCAGGATTAATACCAGCTTTGACTAATTCACCTCCCCATATGAATGGATTTAAAACTTGACCATAGATTTGACAACTCGTAGCACCTAAGCTTTTTAGCCATTTTTCCGGTAATGTATATGATAAAGCAATGTTACGGACAGCAACCATATTTCCTTTTGTATAATTCATATACTCTTTATAGTCATTGGTAGTTTCGCCTCCTGAACGAGGTTGTGGAAACTTAGCGTCCGTATTAGTTGGGCTCCACGTGTCTTTTTCTATCCGGCGTCCATAAGTTTGTAATAAACCATAATACATATTCCCAAAACGACCATATAAGAATGCGTTTAATTGCCAATTTTTATAGATGAACGTCGTAGTAAAGCCACCTTCCCATTTAGGAGTGAATGACCCTTGAAACTTATAATCATCTCGATCAAATTTACCAAAGCCATTGTTCATATATGTAATTTCTTGTTCAAGGCCATCAATGACTACTTTTTTAGTGATAGACCCTTCTGTACCTTTAGGCACTTCAATAAATTCCTGATCCTCTAATTTTGCCATGCCAGGCAACATGTTAATACCATTTGTTTTATAAACAGCTAATAATTTCTGATCTTCAGGAGTATTTTGCCATAAACGATCATACTTATAAGTCCATATTTCATCCATAGGTTTTCCAATAAACCAACCATTGGCAGGATCATCAACCTTACCGTCAGCCAATTCTACTATTTTTGATTTATTAGTAGAAAATGTAAAATCCGTTTTCCAGGAAAAATCCTTTGTTTGGATATTAGTCGTAGATAGTGTCACTTCAAATCCTCTATTCTGAGTTTTTCCTATATTAGATAAAATCAATGTATAACCAGTCATAGCCGGAATACTACGGTTCATTAGTAAGTCAGAAGTATTAGCTACATAGTATTCCACACTACCAGAAATACGATTATTCAAAAAACCAAAGTCTATTCCAACATTTGTTGAAGCTGTTTTCTCCCACCCTAGCCCTTTATTAGGTAGCACGGTGGCTATAACCCCAACCGTATTCTCAACAACTCCTCCTTGTCCAAACGGCATGTTGGCGTATTGCGATGTAATAGCCCCTCCTGTCTGATAAGGTTTAACAGAAGCATTGCCTGTAACACCATACCCAATACGTAATTTCAATGAATTCACCCAATTCATATTTTTCATGAAATTTTCTTCATTCAATTTCCACGCCAAAGCGGCAGAGGGAAAGAAATCCCACTTATTACCTACAGCCAACATAGAAGCGCCATCCCAACGCCCTGTTAATGTCAGCAAATACTTATCCATTAAATTATAATTTACTCGAGCCATATAAGATGCACGTTTTTGTTCTGAAAATGCACCACCGAAAGTAGCTTTAGAAGTATTTGAGTCCCCAACACCATACCATAACGCTGTTGGAAATTTGGTTTCATAAGCGCGTAGATTCAAGCCTTCCGAACGATAATACTCAGCGGACTGCATCAAGGTAAGTCCTATATCATGAATTTTATTAAACGTTTTATTTACATATAACATATTTTCCAATGTCCAAGCTATATTCTGTTCATGTGCATTATATGCTGCATTGGGTGCATAAGCACTATGTCCTAAAGGATTAGTAAAATCATCACCATAGTAACTTCCTTCACGAGAATTACGATATTGAGCTCCCACATTTGTACGCCATTTAAATCCTTTCAAATATTCCCATATTTTACCAAAATCTAATTCTACATACGAGCTGAACATAGCTCCATAATAGCGGGTTTCATTCGTCGCTTCACTAATATTTACCAACGCATTGTGCTGGGAAGGACCATTTTTCACATATAATAAATCGCCCTTTTCATCAAACGCTGGAGCATAAGGCATCAAATCTGTAGCCAATCCATAGGAATCTTTCGCCGATGTGTTTACAAAGTTGCTAACAATTCCATAATTCTTTATAGAAGTATTGGCATTTAACCCAAGTCCAACTTTTAAAAAATCTGTAGCTTGAATTTCACCATTTATATTCACGGTATAACGGACATAATCTTGATCTTTCATTGTAGATTCTTGATCCAAATAGGCTAATGACATATATAATTTGGATTTCTCAGTGCCTGCGGATAAAGAAATTTGATGATTATGGGTCAAAGCAGTACGGGTAACATAATCAGTCCATGGAGTGGTAGGTATATTATTGGAATTATATACGGGAACTTTATCTGCATATCCTAATACATCTTTCTCATACTGAGTTGCAGCACGTAAAACAGGAGTACCATCTGAATTAAATTGGAAAGCGGATTCAAAAATTGGACGCATATATGGATATTGAACACTATTGAAATATTTCTCACCATCAATATCAGGATCTGGTGCATTGCCATACTTTCCCGTGTATGAAGCTGTATTAATGTTAGACTGTCGATTCCAATCAATCAACTCCCCTGAATTCATCCAATCAGTTAAAGAATGAATTTTAGAAAAAGAAACATTTCCATCATAATTAATGGTTATCTTGCCTACTTTACCTTTTTTAGTTGTTATCAACACAACACCGTTTGCACCACGGGAACCATAAATAGCTGTTGCAGATGCATCTTTCAATATTTCCATTGATTCAATATCATTCGGATTTATATCAGACATAGAGCCGGCAGTCATTGGAATACCATCTATGACATATAGAGGATCATTGCTAGCGGTCAATGAACGGCTTCCACGAATACGTACATCTCCTAATTCACCAGGACGATTATTGGTTGAAATTTGAACACCAGCAGCCTTACCTTGCATTGCTTGCAAAGCATTTTGAACAGGACGTTCTCGAATTGTCTTAGAACTAACTTGTGTCAATGCACCAGTCACATCACTTTTTTTCTGAACGCCATAACCAACCACGACCACTTCATCCAATGTTTCGGTATCCTCTTCCAAGGTTACTTTAATGATAGACTGTCCTTTCACCTGGATATCTACGGTCTTGTACCCCACGAAACTTACTTGGATAGTTCCATTGTCAGGAACATTCTGAAGTGTGAAATTACCATCAAAGTCGGTAATTGTACCATTAGTAGTACCTTTCACCACAACACTCGCACCGATTACAGTTTCTCCCATCCTATCAAGTACAGTACCTGAAACCGACTTACTTTGTGCATAAATACCTAAAGCTAATGCTAAGAACAAAGTAATAAATAAAAACCGTGGAAGTTTGCCCCAACAGTCATTCAAAAAGAAAATTTTGTTTTTCATACTTTGATTTTAAAATTAAAAAACATGTTTATTCTAACAAGAATATTTGACTTCTCTATCTCAACCTTATTTAACTCTCTATTCATTCTACTTTTTTAAAGCCCTATCTGTATTTAAATCTACACCAGTCCAAGCTTTTTTGCACGTCCAGTCTTCTGCAGGCGAAGTCCAAAAATTATCAGATTCAGGCAGACCAAGAGCTACAAATACAGCAGTACACAAATACAAACTACCTGTTGAAATATAGGTTTCTCCAATATGAGGTTGATGTCCTGTAAAACCAATTCTCAACCAACCTTCTGAATCAAATGTTCCTAAAGCATTGACTTGGCGTTTTATAACAGAAGTTAAAGCACATCTCACTTGAGCTGGACTCACTTTTGTTGGTAATAATTTTCTATAAGCAACATCTGATAAAGCATGAAATGCTCCAAAACGATATGCTAATGAACGACCTATTACAGGGAAAGTACCCTCGGGAGAAATAAGCCTCTCCTGTTGTTCTGCATAACGTGCATAACGACTGAGCTCAAGATCATAAGAAATAGCTCCTTCGATTCCATTTTTTTTCATTACTCCTAAAACTTCAGTCATCATTGGATGTATAACAAAACTATTATAATAATCCAAATGAAAATCTGCTCCATCACCATACCAACCATCACCTTTATACCATTGAGCAAAACGATCACAAGCATATTTAACTCGTTCATACTCCCATTCACCTGTAAATTCTTTTAAAGCTGTTTCAATCATTGCAGCAAAAAACAACCAATTGGTTTCAGAAGGTTTAATTATTCTTGATGATTTTAACTCTTTAATCACTCGTTCTTGCGTTGTTCTATCAAGTTTATCCCACAATTGTGTACGTGCTCTCAATAAACCATGTGCTAGGAATGCGGCATCTACCAACGGTTGACGTCCTTTATTAAAATTAAGATAATCAGGTGATTCTGGATTTACACTATTAGATATTGATTTTAATGCTAAATTAATATATTGGGCACGTAATTTACCTTCAATTGTACTATCCGGTCCCAATTCCAACCATGTTGAAATACCTGTAATCAACCGTCCTAAAGCTTCAAGATATGTTACATTTTTCTTTCCTTGTATATCAATTGAAATAGATTCAACAGGCATATTTTTACGGAGATTACCTTTTGCCATATTGTTGAGTACTGGATAGGAAATGTGATGAAGCGCACTCAGCCATATCGAGCGATCCGCATTTTCAGAAAAAGCTGTGATGGTTTCTACAACAGGATGACCTTCTAACAATTTCTTATAACGGATTAATGCTTCAACAAAATAATAATCAGCATATGTTAAAGGTGCATCTATTTCATATTGTTTTGCCATAAAACCAGTACAATGTTGTATAATGAAATGATTATTATCACCAACTTTCTTTGCTCGATATCTAGGAGAAGCCAATGATTTGATTTGCTGTTCAGCAATAGAAAGGAACTGTTTACCCAATTTGTTCGGTACATAAGTACTTAACTCAATAAAAGCCGATGCCATAATCGCTCCTGCTGAAGCATCTCTATCTGCTTTTGGAATATTAGGAGCATTAAAATCCCAATATGGTATTTTGTCTTTAGGCAAATACGGATGATTCATTATAAATTTACCAACTTTAATCGCATGATCTAAATATTCCTTTTTACCTGTTTGACGGTACATCATGGTGAATCCATACAATCCCCATGCCTGCCCACGTGACCATGCAGACTGATCATTTACTCCTTGACAAGTAGCTTGATTTAATACTTTACCAGTAATTGTATCATAACCAACCACATGATAAGAACTGCCATCTGAACGGAAGTGATTAGCCATAGTACGGTCAGCGTGCAATTTTGCCTTATCATAATAAGAATTATCTCCAGTTATAGAAGAAGCTACTGTGAGCAACTCTAAATTCATCATATTGTCAATTATGACAGTAAATTGTTTTTTACTATTCCATGATCTAGTACATCCTATTATAGAGTGAAAACGAGTGGACAAGGACTTTGCAGCAGTTTCTATTACTTCTCTATATCTTTCGTTATGAGTGAGACGATAACCATTGCCAAAACTACAATTGATAATAAAGCCAACATCATGGTTACTTGTTGTATATTTCTGTTTTTCTACACGCAAAGTCATTTCTTCCGCAGCTTTTCGTATTTGTGGATCATCACTATACTCATAACAATACCAAAGTGTACCTGGATAAAAACCGCTTGTCCACCAAGAAGATTTACAGGTAATCATCACACCATTATTTGCAGTCCTAGGAAGCAAATCTTTTTCATTTTTTAGTTCATTAAACATCGACATTGATTGCTTAACAGAAAAATCCAATGCATCATTTACTATTTGTTTCATTCCTTTTGATTCTGCCTCTACAGATGATGTGAAGACACTTAATAAAATGAAGCAGACAAGCAAAATTCTTTTTTTGTTTTTCATTTGTTTGTAATTAGGAGTTGTATATTATGATTCACATTACCTTAAAAAGTTTAACATTTTTACTTTTTATATCTTTTTAAGCGTAACAAAGCCTCGACATAATAATAATCTGCATAAGACAAGGGAACATCCACTTCCGAATTTTTATTATAATTTCCCACACTATGCTTCAAGATAAAACCTCCGTTAGTCCCCGGCTTGGCAAGATACTCCGGAGAAGACAAAGAACGAATCTGCATTTCTGCCAGTTCCAGCCAATCTGCTCCTTCCTTACTTTTATCCAACTGACTCAACTCAATAAGTCCCGATGCCATAACAGCAGCGGCAGATGCATCCCGGGGAGCGGCAGGAATATCTGGTGCGTCAAAATCCCAATACGGTATTTTATCGTCCGGCAAATTGGGATGATTCTTAATATAAGAAGCTACTTTCCGCGCCTGTTCCAAATAGTCGGTCTTTCCGGTCTCCCTATACATCATGGTATAGCCATACAGTGCCCATGCCTGTCCTCTGGCCCATGCCGAATTGTCGGCATACCCCTGATGAGTACCTTTAAAATGTGGCTGCCCGGAAAGCGTATCATAAGAAACTACATGATAACAACTATAATCATCTCTGAAATGATATCGAAGAGTGGTCTGTGCATGGCTGTCAGCCATATTCATCAAACGTTCTTCCCCCGTTGTCTTAGCAAGAAAAGACAAAAATTCCAGATTCATCATATTATCAATAATGACGGGAAATTGCCATTTTTCATTCGAATTCCACGATTTGATGGCTTTTACCCGCTCATCATAACGAGTTGCCAAAGATTCCGCTCCTATAGTCATTACCTCTAAATAATAAGGATTCTTTGTCAACCGATATCCGTTTCCGAAGCTACAGTATAACATAAACCCTAAATCATGGGTGGTGGTCATATCCTTGGCAGGCTCCACCCGTTCTGTATATAGTTCCGCATATCTTTTCAGTTCATCCGTAGGCGTATTCTCATACAAATACCATAATACTCCCGGGAAAAAGCCGGAAATCCATGCCCGGTAATCGGATGTTTTCAACTCACCACCCTCATAAGTCCGTGGAAGTCTTCCTTCCTGATTTTCCACTTCCTTCGCTAAAAAGACAGCTTGCCTGTTAGAAACCTCCAGCCCTCTTTCTATCACTTCAGCCATAGGCTCCCTTGTTTCACATGAAACGAGAAACAGCCCCCAAACAGCTACCAATCCTATGAATATGTTTTTCATAAAAAATAATTTATAGTTGATGTTAATATAGACGTATTTCCTTAATTTCTGAGATTACTGATTCAAAGTTTCTAAAAATTCCACCTCAACTATCCGAAGTTCATTGTTTACCTTCTTGCCTCCCTCAGCTTTGAAAAGATCAAGCTCTCCGGCCTTGGGCTCCACAACTTCTATGATTTGGCCGAATGCATCGGAATCCTGAGTAGCCCCCTTCAAACGGATAGTTATTTCATCAGAACGTACCGGACGGTCAACCATCAAATGGACATACCCCAGACTTTTCTCCGTGTTCCCGCTCCAAATCAAGTGTTCTCCGGCATATACTTCAAGCGGATAAGAACGCTGCCTCCATCCGGTCAGTTTGATACAGATATCATCTATTTCCGCACGCCTTTCCAATTTATATGTAATCCAGGCGGTGTTCAACCTGCCATCATTTTTCCACTCGCTCAATTCATTGTCATCAAAACTTTTCTTTGCATCTCCTTGATTTGTTCCGGCTGTAACATCAGCCACTCTGACATCGACTTTGGTCACTTTATAAGAGGGCGAGGACGGAGTTTCACCACGATCAAAACGGCTAGGCAACCCAACAGATGGGAAAAAGGTACTTAAGCCGTTTTTAACTTCTACCGGCCGCGTACTGAAAGCTATTTCTTCTGAAGCCAACCCTTCTGCAGCCACCTTCAGCACCACATTCCCCGGTTGCGTTGTCGAGCGGATCATCACTCGTGTTATACCACATTCCACAGGAAGTTCTTTTGCCAGCACATAATTATCTGCCGCCTGTGCTATTCCTCCTCTCCATTCAGCCGGACCTTGCAAATCAAATTTTATCTTATGATTGGCTAACGGGCATCGTTCTCCATTGCCATCCACCACTTCCACCTGCACCATAGCTATATCAGCGCCGTCGGCAAAGACGCCTTGCGGACCATGCATCAAGGTCAGTTTTAACCGTTCAGGCTCTCCAACGGTTTGAAGAGAATGACGGCTCAGTTCTTTATGCTGTTCATCGTAAGATATGGCTTCAATCGTCCCTTTCTCCCATTGCACAGAATCAAAAGTAAACAAGAACCGATAATCCTGTCTGCCGAAACCTTTGGATTTTCCATTTACAAACAGTTCCACTGCATCTCCCGATGAAACCACATAAACAGGTTTTCTCACATCCGGAGTATAATTCCAATGACCAATAATATGAGTATGATAGTTTTCCACATCCACCCATCCGTCCCACATTACCTTGTGTGCAAAGAAGCCATCTTTAGGGATTCTCAACGGATCCACCACACCGCTCCGGCGATAATTCTCGGCACCACGTCCATAAGTCTGCGTATCGGAAAACACAATCTTCGCGCCTCCTGAATTGACACGCCGGCCTGTTCCGGGACGCTCACGCCACAAATCATACCACCGTCGGACAAACTCTACAGTCAGCATGTCCTGATTCTGATTATATGCTCCGGCGTCCTGTCCTTTGTGCAAAGGGCCATCTCCCTGTTTATGAAACGGATAACTGTATTCATCCCAATATTTACGCAGCCCCTCATCACGACAATATTCAGTCTGAATCATAGGATGATGTTCACTTTTATTCACATAAAGCATTTCACCACCATACTCAGCCTCACGAATGTCCAACATCTCCCGGGAACCTATCGCCCTTCCTCCATGCGGATCGTACTGGTCCCGTATGGCAATCATCTCAATCATATGCTCACGGCTGATTGATTCATTTCCCGATTCATAAAATAAAATACTTGGATTATTACGCATATAAATAATGACATCCCTCATCAACTCTTTCCGTTGTTCCCAACGTCTGCCGATCGCATCTCTTTCCGCATCTCCTGCAGGCAACATCTGTATCACCCCCACACGGTCACAAGATTCCACATCCTGTTTCCAAGGAGTAACATGCATCCACCGAAAAAGATTGGCATTATGCTCAATCATCAATCCGTTAGAGTAGTCACTCATCCAAGGCGGTACAGACATTCCTACTCCCGGCCATTCATTACTGGACCGTTGCGCGTATCCCTTTAACTGCAACACGCGGTCATTGAGCCACACCTTTCCTTCTCCGAAACGAGTCTTGCGGAAACCCGTTCTGGTAACAACTTCATCCACCGGATGGCCATTTACCAACAAGGTAGTCTTCACATCATATAAATAACCATACCCCCAACTCCAAAAATGAAGATCTTTTAACGGTGCAGAAGCTTTCAATACAACCGTTTCTCCGGACTGTACTGTCATCGGTTGTCCCCGGAATGTACTAACCTTCTTTCCATCATAATCATAAATGCTCACCTCATAATCCACGTGAACGGACTTACCATACTCATTCCGCACCTGTGACTCCGCATGGACAACCGCCTCACGGGCCTTTACCTTTATATCGGATGCATAGATGTAAGTCCCTGTAGTCTGTAAATTACTGTATAGAGGCAAGGTCTGGTATAATTTATCAGTAATGTGCAACCATACATTCTTAGGTACTCCCCCATAATTGGCATTGAAATTTCTGTCATTCCACTGGAACAAACTTCCAGTCGAACGCTCCTTATATCTCCAATCATTATCTGTTCGGAGAGCAATCACATTCTCTCCACCAAAATTCAGAAACGGAGTCAGATCAAAGCCTACCGCCATCACCCCATTTTCATGCAATCCTATATGCTTGCCGTTCAAATAGAAATCCGCCGCCTGCCTTACTCCCTCAAACTCAATAAAGACCTTCTTTCCTTTTGCTGTCTTAGGAAGCCTGAAATGTTTTCTATACCAGGCTATAGTATCCGTCATGCCCCATATATGTACTTTAAATGCCTCATCTTCATTAAAAGCTCGGGGCAAAGTAATTTTTTTCCAGTTTTCATCGGAGAAATCCGATCTTTCCGCCCCCGGCGTATCTCCGATATAAAGCAACCATCCAGGGTTGAAATTATATTTCTCACGGTTATTGCTCTGTCCAGATACGGGAAGAAGCAAAAGCATACATAATAAAATAAGTAAATTCTGTCTGTTCATGGTATTATTCATTTGATTTATCAACAGCAAAAGTAGAAAACCCACCCCGATACAAACCGCTCCCACGTTTCAAGATATGGAACAGATGTTGCAAGATGCAACTACAGAGCAGCTATCGGGAAATCCTGAACCAGTCGATATCAATAAATCCTTTGCGACCGGTCTTATTTGGATCAACGGCAAAAAATCCTATTTTTGAACCTATCCAACGTCCTTTACCCATAGCATACTCGCCACCGGCCTTCTTCCATTTCTTTCCATCAATACTGTAGGCATAGCTTACCTTGCTGTCTTTTATACTCATGCGTAGGTACACATCCTTTATATGCATCTCCGCAGGACGCCCCTTACGTGGGGTTCCTTTTTGTGTGGGTTTCAACATATCCACAGTCAACACCTCATCAGTTAAGTGAGTACGCATGGCATTCGGATTATGGCGTACCTGTAACTCGTAACCGTCCTCGGTACGTTGCAAGCCCACAGACGAATATTCAGCCGACATACAGACAAGACCAACATACTGATCTGAATTACGCGAACAGAAACTCAGTTTGGTGGTAGCTGTAAATTCATCAGCCGGTGTTTTCTGTAATAGCATATTCGGTACATACCACAGATTACTGACATCTCCAAGTTCAGGTAATGCATACGTAAACAGGCGGAAAAAGCCCATACTTGTAGTTTGACCGTAACTTTCCTTATAATCATTTTGCCATTGCCACTGCATACCAAGTTTTGATGAATCAAACTCGTCAGTCTCCGCAGGATTAACTATAGTCTTACTATCCGATTTCGGCTTACGGAATTTCCAGTAAGGTTCGCCACCATTACCCATAACAGGCCATCCACTACTCCAATCGACGGGTTGCAAATGACACACGCGGCCATAAGGACCTTTATCCTGAAAATGTATAAACCAGTCTTCACCATATTTTGTATGTATCCATCCACCTTGATGAGGTCCATTCATCGTGGTTTTTCCGCGTTCCAATACCCGTTTCCATTCATATGGACCATAAGGCGATTTACTGCGCATAGCCAACTGCCAGCCTCCAGCCACACCACCGGCAGGACAAAGAATCCAATACCAGCCATCACGCTTATAAAACTTAGGCCCTTCAGTAGTGACATTACCTGTAGCATCACCATCGAATACAATACACGGCTCACCTATGGCGCGCGTGCCATCAGCAGACAACTCACGTACAGTCAGTACACCATTGAAACCTATACGACTGTTAGCCCATCCATTGACAAGATAACAACGGCCATCCTCATCCCACAACGGAGTCGTATCGATATATCCGGGACCTTCGACCACCATCACCGGCTTTTCCCATTCACCTGCAGGATCTTTGGTTTTCACCATAAAAATGCCCCGGTCAGGATCTCCCCAATAGATATAGAATTCGCCTGAATGATATCTTATACTTGGAGCATATACCCCCATACCATGTTGTGTACGCACAGAATCAGGAAACTGGCTACGCAAGGCGTGACCTATTATTTCCCAATTAACAAGGTCTTTACTGTGTAAAATAGGTAGCCCGGGCATACAGTTAAAAGAACTGGCTGTAAGATAATAATCATCGCCTACAGCTACCACATCGGGATCACTATAATCAGCATTTATCACAGGATTGGTATAGGTACCGTCCCCATTATCGGGAGACCATACTTCTGAACAATACTGTGCGCTCACACTCAACGAGCAAACTAACGATAAAAACAACAAAATACATTTCATATCTAACAAATCGTTTTTAATTAATTATTGGTTCATATTCTTTATGGGTTGTAAAAGTAGAAAACACTCCCCGATACAAACCGTTCACACGTTGCAAGATATGGAACAAATGTTGCAAAATAAAACGGCAGAGCCCCGTTATAGGCTTATTTATATTGTGTAGGCAATACCCCAAACAGTTTCTTGAATGATTTTGTGAAATAACTAGGCGTATTAAAACCAACCTGATCAGCTATCTCAGCAATGGAAAGCCCTCCTTCTTTCAATAATTCGGCAGCTTTACGAAGACGTACATTCTTCACAAAATCAGAAGGCGAGCTTCCGGTGATAGATGTAATCTTACGATAAAGAGTAGCACGGCTCATGCACATATCCCTACTTAAATCTTCTATGGAATATTCAGGATTACTAAGGTTCTTCTCAACCATATCCAATGCCTTCCTTATTAATTGCTCATCAGATGCTGAAATAGAATTCGCTTCTACTTTTCCTTCTTCCGGCAATGGATCTATCTCATGCCTTTGCTCCGGATTTTGTTCCAGTGGCAGAACAGTCTGTGCAACAATGGACTTCCGTAATTTCATATACATCCGGCCCAATCCCCAAACAACCGATAAAACAACAAGCACATAAAACAAATACGCCCAACTAGTTTCATACCAAGCAGGCAAACACTGGATCATAACCGTCAATGTACTCTTACTCCACAGCCCATTCTCATCTGTAGCACGGACTTCCAGTTCAAATTCCCCCTTTGACAAATCTGACAATCCGATACTATTTTCCCCTGCCGGCAAGGCCACCCAATTATCGTTTCTTTGTTTATAACGATAAGCATATCTTACCTTATCCGTATTCAAATGGTCAAAAGTAGAAAAAAACAATTTCACATTTCTCTCATGAGGAAACAGGCTTATTCTCTCTTGATTACCCACCCCGATTTCAGAGGTGTTATTCATTTCGACGGATGTCAAATGCACCGTTGGTTCAGGTATCCTCCTCTTTTTTTCATTATAGTGAGGAAAAGTCACAATTCCACCTCGTCCACCCACACTCATTTCTCCCCGAGGATCTTTATACAATGACTGGAAATCTTCCAGATTTATCCAAGAATCAGTACAAGACATCATAGTAAAGATATGTGTTCCGGGATGATAGACCATCACCCGCTGTGATGTAAGAATCCAAAGATTCCCATCGTCATCCGACTTTATATCCAACACAGCATCCCCTGTCAATCCACAATCTTTTGTCCGGGAAATAAAATCATTCGTATCCGGAGAATAACTATACACATTGCCCTGTTTAGTACCCACCCAAAGATTGTTGTCCGGTGCAACAGTCAATACCGAATAATTTTCTCCTGTATCCTTTATTTGCAACCGGCTTTCTCCGGAAATTCTCCACAACCCTCTACTTTCAGTTGCAAAATAAACAACTCCTTCATTAGACGAAACGATAGCATTTATAAAACCAACATCATCACAAACTGTAGTCAATCGGCCTTCCTCCAAGCTATACCGGAATAAATGGTAAGTAGTCCCTATCCAAAGATTCCCACGACGGTCATCATGCAAAGCACGGATACGCTCACCTTGTTTAATGGGTATGGTACATACGATGGATTCAAAAAGCCGGTTCTCCTTATACCGAATTAATATTACCGAATGATCCCTTACCATATAGAGTCCCTCTCTATCCGATGGCCTCTCAAAGAAAAAAGAAAGCTCCCTGTCATTCTTAACAACAGACATACGCTCTCTCTGGGGATCATAAGCATACAGTCCCAATTTCTTTTGCCTGATCCAATAATAATTTTTCTCTTGAGAAAACTGCATAGGAGATGCGATTACCCCCAGATTTTGCTTTACCCCTTCCATAGACAAAGGAAGCACTTCATTGGGTAGAAAAGAAATAATGAAAGAAGAAGGATAATAACCTGTCACCCATAAATTTCCGGATTGATCGGAAAGAATCTTTGTGAGGATTTTCCTGTCAGCTGATAATAAACGGGAGAGATCCACCTTATCCAAGGATGCATCGGCCGTTATTTTATAGGCATATAAGTTATCTGCCGCAGTCACCCACAAATATCCCTTAACAGAATCTTGTATGATATGATGAAGCTTTCGGGCATCGGAGTTAGAAGACGCATTATCCACTGTTTGCAATCCAAACATTTTGTCCGTATCCTGTGCCTTGGGGTCAAAACGTACAATTCCTTTTCCCCAAGTAGTAACCCAATAATACGGAGTGTTATGATCTTCCGTCATGCTTGTGGGATACTCATCATAGGGCCAAGGATATGAAATAAAAGAGTCCTTTACCTTATCATAGCAAAAAAGCCCGCCTTTTGCTTGAGTTACCCAAACAGTCTGTTTCTTATCCTCATAAATAGAATTGACGGTATTCTCCCGTCCTTTCCATTTAAGAATGTATTTTCCAGTTCTTTCCCCTGACTCATTGTATCGAAACAAATGCCTGTTAGTCGAAATCCAGATCGTACCATCAGACGTCGCTGTCATTGTAGTTATAGTCCAGCTCTTTATCGTTTCATCAGCAAGCGCCCTTATCTCATAATCTGTTTTTGACAAAATATAGGCGCCACGCTTCGTTCCAAACCATATTTTCCCTTCACCGTCTTCAGTAATACACGTCACACTGTTGTTTTCCAAGATTCCCGGATTTTTGAAATCAGAACGGAACACTTTCACCATATATCCATCATCACGACACAAACCTCCCCCCTCAGTGCCATACCACATATATCCTTCCGAATCCTGGAAGATACAAAGCAATTCTTTGGTCGGCAACTGTTCCGAATTAGGAAGGTTTCTTACTATCATATCAAATGCTTTGACCGGAACGGCATTTATCCGCACAGTCAATAACAAAATAATGATTGGTAATACTATCCTTCCTATGTTTTTCATATTCTTCACGCAAGTACTCCTGTTGAAAACAAACGAATACAAAGCTAGGAAGAAATTCAAGAACTTGCAACTTGTCGGTTTAATCAAGTACATTAAGAATGACTTAATAAAGAATATGGCTATTGAACAGACACTTTTTTCTATTCAACGCTCAGTCCTTCAACCGGAAACTGTACCCGCCCTGTTTTCTCAGTACCAGTGGCTTCTTTCCGGTCTTTTTTATAATTCTGACTGTACATCCTGCCGGAATGTCAATAGTGCTCTCCCCCTCGGCATTCAGTTTCAAGACAATATATCCTTCCTTTACCGGAATTCTGGAATGAATCCACTTCAAATGGAGTAACTCCGGTTTAATGGTATATTCATTCGTCTTCATCGAAGACTGGCTGAAACCGATAAGACCGTTCAATGCGCCTACCACTACCGGGACTCCATTCGCCCCATGACAAAGACTCAGGCCGTACGGACGATTATAAAATACCAGTTGACGGGCCCTGGAGGCATTCATCATAAAGTTCTCCGGGAAACGGGTATGTCCCTGATCCATCCAGTCGCCGAACACACCATAGATATGATCCCATAACTCTTTTATCCGCCCGGCTTTGGCATAAGCCAGAAACTCATAACCCTTCTCATAACTGACCACCTCATAATAGTTCGGCAAATTCGGCAGAACATTTTCAAACAGGTTGTCATAATGTTCTTTGGGAAAGAGATCGGCCAGTATTCCCCAATATTGGGCATGATGCGAAATACGCTTGTCCACAGTCACATTGTCATTCATTGTACCGTTGATGAAGACTTTCCGGTCATTATCCCAAAAATGTTCAAAAATCTTCTTTTTCAGATTCCGGGCCAACTTGCGGTATCTGTCCGCCAATGCACTCTCCTTCCACAGATCCGCGAAATAAGCTCCGGTCACATAATTATAATAGAGCATGATCTGGGCATAGGCCGCCACCCCTTTCCGGGCAGGACCGTTATAAGTGGACCATCCGGGGGTATAACCGAACTGCCTGTCTCCATAATTGCCGTGTACAAAACCATTCTCATCCACGATGGAGGCATAAAAATCAAGCAACTGGATGATGCGGTCTTTGTATTGAAGGGAAGTGGTCAAGTCACCGAAACGCAGATAGTTCTGTTTCAGGCCGAACAGGGCATGCAACGGATAATCAGGAATCCCTATATCTGATTTCTGCGGATCAAGCGGCATCAGTGCTATGGAAATTCCGTTTTTTGACACCTGCTGGTCACCGAAAAGATAATCCCCCGCCAGGGTGCTGACCAGCGCATCCATGGACCAGGGAAGAAAATCACGCTTCACCCCGTCCAGATAAAAGCGGTGCATACTAGTATGCAATGTCGCACTGCTCATTTTGAACAGGTTGTTCACATAATCATCATCCGTTTCAAACTGCATCTGGTGCTCTACCGGCCACAATGACGCATCAAAACGAAGGGAGGTAATCTCAGCCCCCTTGTCGCATTCCAGTGAAACATATCGGAGAGCGCGTTCCGGCAAAGTGATGGTGCCTCCTTCTTCTGACAAGGTAACAGGAGCCAATGGATATTGTTCCAGTTTCTTATCATCCCGTTCCAGTGCTTCTTCGGGAGTTTCGCCAACGCGTACGGTTATAGTTCCCTTTCCTTTCGCTTGAAAGGTCAGTGTTCCAATCTCAAGATGGAAAAAGTCGATGAGGACATAACCATTCTTTCCGATACTAATTCCGTCTTTACCTTGCATCTCAGCATTGCGCATGGGGAGTATTTGTGAAGGTTTAATCCGGGCTGTCATATCTTGCGGAGCATCCGGCAGCACGCCCGGTTTATTATACATGACGGCACTCTCGGGTATTGTCCAATGCTCTTTATCCATGCTGACTTGCCATTCATCCGGATTTTCCAGTCCCGCCCCTTTCAGAATGATACAAGGTAATGAGTCATCCGTTGTCACCTCAAACAATAAAGAGGATCTGCCCACGGGTAAAATAACCTGTTTACCGGAAACAGACTGTTTTACACCATTTATATAAAGAACAATATCCGACGGACCCTCCCAGCAAAGACTACTTTCCTTTTTCAATCTTACCTCTTTTCTGAACCAGACATGATTATTCTTTGCAAAAAATTTACCCGGATACATTGACACAACGCTCTTTTGAGATACGGGCACATTGTTGCTGGTAGAAAGCAGCCAGTTGTCCCGGATACCACATATAGCGACTGTTCCATTCCTCCTGAGATTGCCGGCTCACGATGGTTACATTAGGAGCCAGAGAAGGATCGAACTCTTTTGTCTGGGCATAACAACATAGAAATGATACAGTCATCAGAATGCCTAATAACTTAATTTTTTTATTCATGTTTTTCATCTACTATAAATTCCATGCAAATATCGGAACATAAAATTATAGTAACTATGGATTCCTGTTCATTTCTTTGTATTATAGTACAATTCCTTTTTATTATTCATCCAAAGTATTTTCCATTACGGCAATTTATGAGTTCAACATTTTTTCTCTGAAATACTAAACTAGAATAAACAATAACAATACTTTATTATGATCAATAGTACAGTACGGACAATAAATTGCACTATTTAAAAAGAAAGAATCCGTATCAAAAGTGTTTTGAGACAAATTCTTTCTTTTTAAGACTCTTTTGTCACATATCAAAGTTTCCGTACCTTAATACCAGCTAAAAACGGTTCTCCTTTCACTGCCCCTGCACTAATAACAATATGATCATGTTCGTTTCGAATAATATAGCGACGCTTAAAGGCAGTACGATGCTTTCCTCCATCAATTGGAGAAAAATTAGTTTCTACTTGTTTTCCACAAATGGAAATATGAAAACGTGTTTCTCCCGAATGCTTTTCTTCTTTATTCTTATTTAAAAGATTGGCCAACTGAGCAGCAGGTTTAGTAACATCTGCTATAAGCAGTTCTATTTCATACTCTCCTATAGGAGCATCGATTTTATAACTCCAGTTTCCTTCACGCCACGTCTGGTATATTGGCCCATCTAAAGTATTATAAATTTCAGAGGTAGTGCTATGCGCTTTTCCACCTATATATCCCCAACCTCCCGCAGTATAAGGTTGATCAGGTAACCAAGTAAGATTACTGATATCTGACGTAAAGTAACAATTACTTCCTACATTAATTGCCAATTCATCTCCTTCAGCTATATTAGGAAGTGACTTGAACTGAATTGTCATAGCATCTTGAACTGTTTTCCCATTTTTGATTCCTTGCGCCATAAGAACTGATATACCTTCCGGTAAAATTACATTAAAGACAGTGTGACAATTAGCTATCTTTTGACATCCTATTGATTGTCCGTTAATAAACAATTCCACTTCCGGCATATTTGAATAAATTTTAATGGACTGTGGCTTATTTATTTCCCCAGTACGCATTTCCCAATCACGGCTGGCAATTCTTATTACTGGAATATCTTTCCGCCACATAGCCTTAAAATAGTAAGCCACATCCTTCCATATACGGTTATTATAAGCCAATCCCTTATTGTTTACTCTAGGCATTGACTCCTGGCGAGCAGCCACATTAAAATCAATGAAATTCCAATAAGCGCATCCACTAATCCATTCTGTATTCTCTATAAAAGGAAGATAATGTTCTATATACGTTTGTTGATATTCGATACTAAAATCAAAGGCACGTCCTTGAGTGGAATGCAGCCGCTTGTCACTGCCTGCTCCCCATTCACTGATAATCATAGGTTGGTCAGGGTAACGACGATGTTGATCTTCACACCATGCATTAAAATCTTTTAATTTATCAACATACCAACCATGATATAAATTCCAACCTACTACGTCTACTAGATTCAAACCTATTTCATTGTATAGATTGGTCATATTAAATGCCATAACACTGGCTCTTCCTGGATCTTCTTCTTTCAGAACGGCTTCCAGTCGTTGTGCTAGATTTACCGTGCGCTCTTTACATGCTAGCCACTCAGGTTTACCAATGGAAGGAGCAGTAAGAAGAATTTCGTTCATATATCCCCATGTTATAACAGATGAATGATTATAATGCTGGCGAATCATCTCACGCAGATTATATTCACAATTATCATCATATCCAGGTGTATTCGGTACAATATTAATGATAGGAATTTCCTCCCATGCCAATAGTCCCAATTCGTCACACATTTCCAATATTGCATCATCTTGTGGAAAATGTGAAATACGAATAAAGTTACATCCCAACTCTTTCATTAAAAATATGTCTCGTCGATGGGCTTCGTCATCTAAAGCTACCCCTGCCGGAGCTTGATCTTGATGACGATTGAGTCCACGTAATTTATAAGATTTTCCATTAAGGAAAAAACCTTTACTTCCATCAAAGGTAAACCAGCGAAATCCCACCTTATGATTTTTTTCATCCAATAGCTTTCCTGACTTCGGATCTACCAAGGTAGTTTTTACCAAATAAAGTGAAGGAGTTTCTGGACTCCACAAATCAGGACTCTCAATAGCACCAGATGTGTTTTCAAAAATATAGGTTTCGCCACTCTTAAGTTTTTGTTTTTGTTTAATAGTCTGCAAAAGTTTTCCTTGCGGACTATAAATTGCACTTCTGACTTCCAATATAGAACTTTCATGAGAATCATTAGTCACTTCACATTTTACTTTCAATACTCCTCTTTTTTCATTCACTACTGGAGTACTAATAAAAATTCCATCAGATCCCATATTGCTCATATTGAAGTGTTGTTTTGGAGTAGATATGAGCCATACATCTCTGTAGATCCCCCCCCAAAAAGTGAAATCTGCCGATATAGGAGTAATATCTTTTCTCCCATTGTCAACCGTAATCTCTATCAAATTCTCTTTTCTGATATACTCTGTTATATCTACAATACAAGCTGTATAACCACCTACATGACTGCCTACTTCCTTTCCATTCACTCTAATATTAGCAGCCTTACTAGCAGCATCTATTTTCATATAATAACGACGTTCCGCAACAATTTCCGGTAAAACGAGAGTACGCCTGTAGAATCCCTTACCTTGATAATAATTTCGTTGTTGATAAGCATCTATATTAAAAGTATGGGGGAGATTGACAGATTCCCATGATTCATCTATAGATTTCCGAAATTCCCAATTATCATTGATAGTCTTCATTTCCCGCTGCGCTTGTAAAGAGGTAACGACAAACATTACCACTATAGCCAACAAGCATCTCTTGAATAATACTTTATACTGCATACATTATTTTTTTACTGGTAATTCATTGAGTGTTTTTCATAATATGTATGATCTTTAGGAAATTCTTCTCCTTCCCAAGCCTTTTTGGAAGTCCAAGATTCACTAGGGGAAGTCCAAAAAGGATGATCGGCTGACAAGCCCAATGGCAAAAATGCTAAAGATGCTAAATAAAGGCTTCCATTATTAGTATATACATTAGCCGTATGCGGCTGCTTACCGTTAAATCCCAATGTGAGAAATCCTTTTTCATTAAAGTTTTGTCCATCAGCGAACATACGTTTTATAACGGCAGTCATTGCTGTTCTTACTTGACCATTACTAAGTTCTTCTGGTAACAATCCTTTCCAAACTATCAATGCTAAAGGTTGAAGTACCCCTGTGCGATAAGTTATGGAACGACCAAATACAGGAAATGCTCCTTCAGGAGATATGAGATGTTCCAAAATAATACTATAACGTTGGATACGTTTAGTAACATGAGCAAAAGTTGTTCCCGCCCATTCCCGTTTTTTCTTTCCACCATCAGTAAGAACTTCCACGCATTCAAAAAACATAGGATGAATAACAAAACTGTTATAATAATCAAAGGCAAATGAAGGACCATCCGAATACCATCCATCACCAATATACCATTCTGAAATTTTTCGCAAGGCAGAATCTATGCGGTAATAATCTGCTTTCGCTCCTACTTTATGAAGAAATGTTTCTATAGTAGATGAAAACAGCAACCAATTAGTATATAATGGATTAATCCGCCTTAATGCAACAAATTGATTTATATATCGTTCTTTTGTTACCTCATCAAGTGGCATCCAAAGTGAATTATATCCCCTAATAAAACTCTCAGCTATATAAGCCGCATCTACCAATGTTTGGAAATTTTCACTCCAAAGTAAATAATCAGGAGATAAGGGATCCACAGCATTTTTATATCCTTGCAATGCCCAAGTTCTTAACTGTTTTCGCTGAATACCTTCCGCTGTATCATCATCTGGTAGCGAAAGCCATGGTGCAAGACCAGCCATTAAACGTCCGAAACATTCCATATAAGAAACTCGCCGGTCACGTCCATCCCACGTAGGACTTAATTCAAGTTGCATGTTTTTTTGCAATTTTCCTTCACTGATATTACTTAATACCGGTGCAGCCATCCGATACATGACATCACACCATATTTCACGATCAGCCATTTTCTTTGTCTTGTGCTTAGCGCACAAATCGGCAGAGAAAAACAAAAATAATATCGTACATCCAATTAAAATAAACTTATTCATCTTCTTTACCTTTTTATTGTAAGAAACGTACTCGTTCACAAGCAGCTAATAAAAAAGCTCCTATTCCAAAATTGAAACATGAATTAGCATCCACCACCTGCCCTGGTATTGCTTTTTCTCCGACAGGTTGAATATATCCGATTTTTCCATCAGCTTGCAATGCTGTTGTTTTAAGATAGTTCCAAGCCTTTTCTACAATAGGCGAATAAATATCCGCATTTAGCAATCCATTATTAATTCCCCACAGAAAGCCGTAAGTAAAAAGAGCAGTACCACTTGTTTCAGGACCCGGAGCTTGTTCCGGATCTATTAAACTACGTGTCCAATAGCCTTCAGGCTGTTGACAGGCAGCAATAGATTTTGCCATTGTCTGAAAACGAGTTATATATTCTTCACGATACTTATCCTCTGCCGGCAATTGTTTCAGTACTTTAGCAAATGCGGCAAATGCCCATCCATCTCCCCGTGACCAGAAATCTTTTTTTCCGTTTATTGTTTTATGAAACGGATACGGATATTTAGCATCACGATAATAAAGACCAACTTCCCTATCATACATAATGCTGTCTGTTACTGTAAGGTATTGATGTAATTTCTCCAAATATAATGGATTCTTTGTTATATCATACATCTTCACCATGACAGGCATTACCATATATAATGCATCAACCCAATGCCAGTAATCAAGTTTTGAAGTAGACATCTGATATTCCATTACTTCGCGGGCACGCGCTATTTTTATTGTATCAGGGTCAAGTTTATATAGATCGGCATAAGTTTGGAAACAAACTTGCCAATCACCAAAAAGAACATATTCCGGTGATTCTCCATAAGTGCTTCGCCACTCAGCTTTGTTGTTGCTGGTAGCTCCTTTCCATTGATTATAGTCAGCCCAATCAATAGAATATTGCAGATAATCCTTATTTCCAGTCAGTGCACAAACTTCCATATTTCCAGTATGATATACAGCATTGTCCCAAAATGACCGGACTTGTGGCTTATGCATAGACTGATAGCGCTGGTTCACACGATGAATTATTTCCAGTAATTCCTCAGAAGTCTCAGTATTTTCCTTTTTATTACTACAAGATGCTGCAAGCAATAATAATGCAACCATCCCCAATATACATTTCATAAAGTCAATATTTAATTTGTAATTGTTCTGAAGAAGTAAATTGACGCAACAGCCCCAATTGTATCAATTTACTTTCTTCAAATCTATTCTGATTTATTGTTCGTCGGCTACGGCCTCCTCCCATGTGTTCCACTTTTCTACAGTAGGATCATAACCGTCATATCCAGGATTCTGACCGAGTTTCCCTAACAGGTTAGCATCAATTGCACTTTGTGGAATAGGCCAATTTATATTATGACGTCCTATAGTATATTTACGTCCTTTTACTATTGGTGCATCAGGCTTGTTATAATAATTATTATATTTATTAATACGATGCCACCAAAAACTATCTTCATAAAGTTTATCCACATCATATACCTTCCCTTCATTATCAGGTTTACCACTTAAAGCCAAACAATAAGAAATACGACTCAACTCAGTAAATCTCCATTCTTCCATATAAAGTTCACGAGCACGTTCGTCTACAATATCATCAATATTTACTTTTGAATAGAAGATGTCACATTTTGCACGTTGACGTATAATATTAACATCTGCTGTAGCTTCTTCTATATTACCTAAATAATAATTGGCCTCAGCACGAAGTAAATAAGTTTCAGCTAATCGATACAAATAGAAATCACTATATCCACTACCTTGATAATTATTAAGATGAGGAGCCTCATCTTCTGGAGACTCAGACCATGTCTTATAATGAGGCCAATCAAACCAAGTCCGAACAGTATCATTGCAAAGGATCTGTTCTTCTCCATTATCATTAATACAACTGTAGCTCAAATGTTTGCCATAATATACAGAATTGGGATTGTTGTATTTCAAGTCTTCCATATGTACCCAATTACCAACTTTTGAATTGTGCCTCAAGTCCCCATCATCATGGTTACCATTAAGATACCATAATGAGTTTTCTGCAAAATAAGTGGGGCGTACAACTCCTACTCCACGTCCAAACGTTCTATTATAATCCATTGATGCATCATAGGAAGCATGAGTAAGAGCAAAACGGTCTACTGCCAACTTGTTGTCAGGCGTAGAAATAGACGTTGCATTCCACCAAGGTACCAAATTACGCATTGTACGTGTCCGGATACCGGAATCTGAACCATAACGATTAGGCATAACAAGAATTGCTTCTTTATTAGCTGCAATAACTTTGTTATTTCCTTGATGCAAATTCCAAATCACATTATTAGTAATATTCCATGTAGTAGAGTGTGGATTAGAGAAAGTACCAAAGGTTTCCGTCATCAGCTTATACCCAGACTGACTAATTAATATATCAGCTTGTTCTTTGGCTTTCTGAAACTCCCCATTAGCTAAATAACATTTAATAAGTAGCTGGCGACAAGCTCCTTTATTAATCATACCAATGTAAGTCATATCCTTTTGATCAGGCACATGCTGCACTGCAAATTCCATATCTTGCACTAGTTTTTTTATGATAGCCTCTCGTTTTGTACTTTTATAATCCTGTTTTGGTCGATCTATAATTTTTGACACAAAAGGTACATCGCCAAATTGGAAGCACAAATTTAAATAGCGATAAGCACGATGAAAATAGGCTCGTCCTAAATATTCATTCTTTATTGATTCGTCCAGTCCTTCCACTTTATCAATATAACTGATAATCGTATTAGCATATTTAATACCATTATAGGTTTCTCCCCAAAAGATAACCAAACGGTTTTGGTCAAAATTATACCAACCATTATTAGGAGTAAAGCGTTCATTGATGTCACAAAAAATAAGCGCATCGTCTGTTTTTGCTGCTACGGTTAAATCAGAGAACAGGTATTCACTCATTAAAGGAAGCATCAGATCGCACGCTTCGGTATTTGTCCAATAAGCCCGCAATGCTTTATCAGCTGAAGCTAAAGCTGCATTTAACCCTTCTACTGTATTAAAAGTTATTGAAGGTTCATAAAGTGATAGCGGATCGGGGGTTAAGAAGTCGTCAGAACAACCTGTCATAGATAATTGAAAACAAACAGTTCCTATCAATATTCTAAATATATTTTTATAGTTTTTCATATGTCATATTATTAAAATGTTAAGTTAATTCCCAAAGAATAAGTACGAGGAGCCAAACCACCTGTTTCAGGATCACCATATTCCCATTCTTTACTCCAAGTTGCTACATTACGGACAGTAGTAAATATCTTGGCATTCTGAATCTTATATTTCTCTAAAAATTTCATTGGAATATTGTAAGCCAACGAAATATTCTCTAATCGGATAAATGAGCGATCTATCACACGGGCCGGTGCAGATATGCCAGTTGGACCTTGTGCACTAAGACGCGCATAAGTATTGGAAGGGTTATCTACAGTCCAATATTCTTTAGTGTAGACATTTCTACAGTTAGTTATCTGCGAATAATTATTATCATTATTCAAATAATTAGTATCCAAGCTCTTGTGTCCCATATAAGAATACATATTAAATGAAAAAACCCAATCTTTAAAAATAGTAAAACTATTCCTCAAGGACCAATGTATAGGAGGTGTTGTTTCCCCCATAAACTGTTTATCTTTATTATTATAAACAGGGGTTACGCTTCCATCAGCATTTACTTTATCATCGTCTGTATAAATGTTCTGTACTTTAGGATCACCTGGGCGTTGACTATATTTGGCAGCTTCTTTCACCTCATCTTTTTGCCAAATACCTGTAACTTTATAATCCCAAATAGCACTAACAGGGTGCCCAATAAACCAGCCATTAGTCACATCATCTCGTTCTTTTACTATTGTATTGCCCAATGCATCAACTATGGTTTCATATTCTCCATATAATTTCTTAATAGTATTTTTATTAACTGAAAAAGTAAATCCGGTTTCCCATTGAAAATTTGCCTTTTCAATATTACGTGAATTAATAGACAATTCAAATCCCCGATTCTCTATTCTACCCAAATTAGTTGTAATAGAATTAAATCCTGTAAAGTCAGGCAATGATTGGTTCATAATCATGTCCGTAGTAGGCATTACATAATATTCCATACTTGCATTGATCCTATTGTTAAAAAATCCCACATCAAGACCTACATTCCAAGAAGTAGTCTTTTCCCACTGTAGATTCGGATTAGCCAAACGACTTACAAAAAGATACTTTAGATCCATCAACGCCCCCGAAGCAGAATTTATATATCCTTGTGTATATTTTCCAAGTGACAAGTTTGCTAAAGCAATGTATGAATCAGCCAAACTACGGTTACCATTCTGTCCGAATGACACACGCAGCTTACCAGAACTTAACGGCTTCCAATTCCAAAAATTCTCATTAGTAAAAGTCCATGCCAATGCTCCTGAAAAGAAATTAGCATAAGGATTAGTTGTTCCAAATGCAGAATAACCATCACGACGAAAAGAAAATGTAGCCATATAAGTATCATTGTATGAATAAAATAAACGAGCCAAATAACCACATGCTGTTTCACGCGTATCAGTAGATCTAAATGAGCTCAGATTTTTATCACCATTAGCAGTGCCATGAAATCCTAAAGCTTCAGAAGGTAGAATATTACGCGCCTCAATACGATCTGCCCAAGATTGACGTTCTTCAGCTTCCTGTACCAAAGTCAAAATAGTATGATGCTTTTCTGCAAAAATGTGCTCCCAAGTAATAGTATTATTTAAGGACCAATCAAAACGTTTACTTTGCTCACGGTTTACACGATCATCTGTTTCCGCTTGCCAATCAGGATGTTCTGATGATCGGTAGTAGCGATCATGAAAATACTGTAAACGCGGTGATACGTTAAACGAATAAGTAATTCCTAAGGGTAAAGTTACTTTGGCTGTTAAAATAGAATTTAAAACTGTAAAACCTTTATCCAAGTCAAGATATTGGCGATCGTAATCAAAGTTATATCCTTTCCAATAAGCATTTTCACCCATAGGATGAGGCACTAGTTCCCCATTTTCATTATAAGGAGAAGTAAATGGACTATTATCCAATATTTGGCTTTCCCAATTAGTTGCAATATCCCCATCTGTACGATTCTGAAAATTAATGTTTGCCCCTACATTAAGCCAAGAAGTTATTTGGGCATTAAGTTTCATATTTGAGCGTATTGCACTATACTCATTACCTCTTGCTACCCCTTCGTTAGAAAGATAACCTAATGAAAGATAATAATTCACTTTTTCATTATTACCTGAAATGCTGACGTTATAATCTTGATTCAATCCTGTATGGAAAGAATGATCATACCAATCAAACGTTTTGCCTAATAAAAAATTATTTAATGTTATATCACTAGCTTGTAATCCCAATCTTCTTCCCCAAATCTCCTCTGTACTCATCGAACCATCTTGATTACTTTGAGCTTTCCAAGCTTCCAAAGTAATGCCATACTTATTCAAATTAGTTTCTGTAGGACGACTATAATAACCAACAGGAGTATTTCCTGTCTGATAAGCTTCATAATTTCCTGTTTGAGCATTTATACCATAAGTGTCTGTCGTATAAAAATCTTCACGATATTTTAGATATCCATGAGAGTCATATACTTTCCGGCTATCACCAATAGTAACGAAGCCTATATTTGCACTAAAATTGATAACAGGTTTTTCCGAACGTCCTTTTTTTGTCGTTACAATAATTACTCCATTAGCAGCTTTAGCACCATAAACCGCAGCAGAAGAAGCATCTTTTAGCACATCAATCTGACTGATATCATTCGGATTGATTTCAGACAATTCTCCATAAAAAATCATACCGTCCAATATAATAAGTGGATCGTTATGTCCTCCATCTGAATAAACAGAACGTTGACCACGAACTTGCATGGAGCCACCACCTTTAGCAGACCCATCAAATCCAATCCGCAAGCCAGCAGTACCACGCAAAACATCTTGTACAGTTTTCGGAGCTTCATTAGAAAGTTCAGCCGGACGAATCTGAGAAACTGCACCTGTCAAATCCTTTTTCTTCATTGTACCATAACCTACCACCACCACTTCATCCAACATCTCCGAATCTTCCTTCAATACTACATTAATTTCTCTCTTCCCAGAAACTTTCACTTCTTGAGAAACATACCCGATATACGTAATCTGTAAAACGGCATCTTTCGGGGCATCCAACACAAACCGCCCATCTATATCTGTTATCGTACCTATTGACTGACCTTTCACCGTGACATTGGCACCGATTATCGGCTCGCCATTCGTATCTTTCACAATACCTGTCACCTTATTTGCCTGTTGGGCAACTTCCCCATCTTTCGCCTTGCTCATCAGCATGATATTCTTACCCTCCATGGCATAATAAATATCAGTACCTTCAAAAACCTTATTCAACACTTCGGCTACAGATTTATTTTGCGCATTCACCTTCACATTGCGCTTCAGATTCACCTCGTTTACATTATATACAAACAGATAATCTGTCTGTTTTTCTATTTCACTGATTACCTTGCCTGTTGACATGTTATCCGCCACAACAGTCACCTTCATTGTCTGAGAATAAGACTCAGTGGCAAAGGCTGTTCCGGCAAAGACAAACAGGGCTAAGAGTGTGTTTCTCATCATACGGAATAAATGTTTAATTTCTACAATAGATTCCTGATACAAAATATTTTTCATATATTTGCATTACTAATTTTAGGTTCAACTTAAGATTATTTGAGAAAAAATTGTCAATGCGTCATTGACATTCCATGGGATGGTGTTGCAGCACTATCCCATTTCCTTTTTAGACCAGGTGTGTTATTTCATAGGCATATTCTTTTTTAAGGGTTAATTAATTGTTATCACATTCGTCTCATCATCCTTTGTATAAGTAAACTTATTATTGAGTTTCAAAACTTTCAGTACGTGTTCCACCCCATCTTTCGTACGGAATTTACCTGTATAACGGTTCTTTAGAATCCGGGTATTATTTACTACAATATCCACCCCATAATACAGTTTCAGTTTCTCTATCATATCACGTACGGATATATCATTAAAACAAAGCAAGCCCTCACGCCACAAAAAATAATCGACCTCCTTGATGCGTCCTTTCACCAGTCTGTTGCCTTTCAAGCTGGCCATCATGTTCGGTTCCAGCCTCATTCCACTGTTATTCGAACCGGGCACTAAAATTTCTACAGCACCTTCCAACAAAGAAGTTTCCCATACGCTATCCGCTGCATAAGCCATTACATTGAACTCTGTACCCAGCACCTTCACATTACATTTGTTCGTCTCTACAATAAAAGGCTGTTCCACATTCTTTGTCACCGCAAAGTAACCCTCACCATCCAATTTCACATTTCGGATATTCCCTTTGAAACTTCCCGGGAAAGTCAAGGTACTGCGTGAGTTCAACCAAACCTTCGTACCATCCGCCAACATCAATTCCGCCCGTTGGCCCGCCGGCACATAAATAGACTGCCATGTTTTGTCTTCCGGTACCTGATGTTTTCCTGTCCAATAATGTGTACCCAACAAGACGATCGCCAATACCGCTGCTATCTTGGCAGCTTCCATACATACTCCGCGTAACGAGAAATGTTTCCTTTCCCGGCTATTCTCCTCCGCCACAGGTTCCGTACGCCACAATGCCATGTCATGCAACTTCCGTTGTGCCATATATTCACGCATGTTCTCAGGATTTTCCTGTATCCATTCGGTCACACGCTGCTTTTCGGCTTCAGTAGCATTTCCGGCTATATATTTTTGCAATAATTCAGGATTCATATTCTATGCTGTTTTATTAGAAACGACTCAAGAAGAAACTACCCTAAAAGAAAATGAAGAAAAATATAAAAAAATCATTTTTGTCCTCAAAAACATCCGTATCCCTATCCGGTCAGGCTTAATAATAAAAGAAGAAATAAAATAAAGGAAGATAATCTTTTAAAGTCACCCGCAGTACTTTCAATGCTTTTGATATATGATATTCCACCCCCTTTATAGAGATTTCCATCTCTTCGGCAATCTCTTTATTGGATTTATTTTCAAAACGGCTCAAAATAAATGCCCGTCGGGTCTGTTCCGACAAGGTACTTAAAGTAGCACTGATGATTTTTTCCACTTCTTCCGAAAAAATCTCATCAGGATTGCACGCTTCCAAGGCAGACATACGGATAGACAATTCCTGTTGTTGCCAGTCGGCCATCACTTCAAAAGCACTGCGTTTTACCTCCTCGTGCTTTAGATAGTCCAAAGCCTTGTTCTTCAAAATTGTCAGTAACAATGGTAAGATATATTTCTCTTCAACAGGCTCGGCCTTCAACTTTTCCCACAACTTTATTAATGCCTCGGAGGCAATATCTTCTGCCGCCAAATCATTATGAACGTATGATTTGGCAAAGAAAAAAGACTTCTTATAATAAGAGGTATAGATATCATTAAAAGAATTTCCAGACATTTTGCTCATTTGTATATCGGTTGTGCTTTTCATCCATATTACGATGGTAGAGCAAAGTTAGCAATAAACCTTCGATAAAAACAAAATTATCCTGTTAATTCTTTCCCTTATATGCTATGAGCTTGCCTTATATGCAATCGCCCTCCACCGTCAGACCAAGTGGCAAAAAGGAAAAGTTGCCATAGATATGAAATTCACGGACAAACACCCCTATGCTGTCCGACCGGAAGGAAACTTTCAACTGCAAAGTATCTCCCGGAGCAGCATGAAACTTGGAGCATCTCGTTTCCGGACAATCCCAAGAAGAAACAATGCAATAAATATGTAAACTGTCACTTCCATGTTTTTATAGATAAAAACGCCACCACTAAAAAAGTCGAACAAATAAATCGCTAAGCAATCTTTTTCATTTATTTCCCCTTATACGATTCCCCCTGAAAAATCCTTCAAAAGCTTCAGCCCTCCCGCAAACCCTTTGCAGGAGGGCGTTCCGGCTGAAGGATCACACCGGGAAAAAGTTTCAGGCCGCGGAAGAATCCTTCAGCTTCACCAGCCGGTACACATTGCCATACTCGGTATGAACACGCTGTATCCCTAATGCAACCATCATCCTGCCCAACCGGTTCGGAGTCACCCCACGCATGGCCGCCGGATAATGTTTCTGCAAATAATTGAACAAATCCGTCGTGGTATAGGGCTTGGACAACTCCCCTTCCTGCGGCATCCGGAAACAACGCAAAAACAATTCCTGTTCGGCAGGCATTTTATAAAAATTCCGGTTGCTGTGCTGTATCTCCTTTTCTTCCTCTTCCGAGAACCAGTAACGCTCTCCTCCGGCCAGCTCCGCTTTCAGCTGGGCGAACAGCTGCGCATGATCGGGCGGTGTGCAGTCAATCTTGCCGTCCACTTCCGCACAAAGGAAACGGCGGCTTCCTGTGGGATCAGTCAGCAGGTCCGTCATATTGGACGTACCGATGAAAGAGGCGATACGGGGCAGATGACTGAATGCCGGACGATGTGCCCTGCGGAAAGTCAGTGTGGTCATCTGCATCAGATTCTTCAAGGCAGGCATCTGTCCGGCACGGTACTTGTCGAACTCATCCATATTGATCAGTCCGAAAAGCGAAAGTTTCTGTTCACATCCACTCTCGCTCGTCAGGTCGAACTTGTCTATATAATAAGGTGTAAGTTCCTTGGGCATCAAAATCTTGCAAAAAGAAGACTTGCGCTTCCCCTGCTCACGACTCACCAACATAGGCGCCACCGCATTGGCGCAATCCTGCGCCTGCCCCAGCCATTGGGCGGCAACACCCAGCATCCAACGGTGAAACCCTTTCACCCACATCGGCTTACGCGATATACGCACGGCCAGCGGAGTAACACGATCCACCCCGTCCCATTGAGGCAAGTGGCTCATATAATGCAGAAAAGGATGATAGTTTTCCACCTTTCTGGAATGGAGCAGACGGCTCACATCCTTATCCCAGCAGTTGATGCCACCGGTACGCGCCTCCAAGCAGAATGTATTCAAATCACGTTGAGCCACCATGGCATACTCTTCATCCGGCATCTCTTTCCCACGATACTCCGTCTGTTCAGTGAGAAGATTGTAACGGAAATCATAGCGTATGGTCAAGAAGCGTTGCAAGGCATCCAGCATATTCTCCGGCTTCTTGCGCCCCGATTTGCCAAAAGCCGCCTTTTCATCGATAGTTTCTACCATGCCAGCTGTTTCGACAGCCGCTGGGAGAACAATTTCATCCACCGTTTCCGTAGCCGTTGAAGGCAACACCCCTTCCGCATTTCCGGTTTGCCCCACCGACTGCCCGGTAACCGGAGCCGTGCTTTTTCCCACGCATCTCCTCATTTTCATACTCTTTTTGCACCAACTCAGTAAATTTTCCACTAATTTTTTCATCCTTTTTCATTATTTGGGGTTGTGTAATATCACAAAGATAACACTCAAAATGCCCTTTTACAAGCATTTACCCCACACTACCGCAAAAAAGTGACTAAGCGAAAATAACTGGGAAATTATTCGTTTTTATCAAGACTATTTCATACTTTTGCACCGTCAAGTTAATCGTTTCACTAGAATGATGAAGTTTCATCACCTAAGTGATACAACTTCATCACTCAAGTGATATTATTTCATCACTAAAGTGAAACGATTAACTTGAAAGGAAGTTGCAGCAAACTCTTCCGTACAAGAAAGCATAAACAACCGGATAAAAACAAATAAGCGAATGGCTATCAAATTTGAATTTTATGAATCACCCAATACGATAGGTACGCGCAAGAAGCGCTATCACGCCCGTGTAGTAAACTGGCAGCGCATCAACACCGACTATCTGGCGCGGGAAATACAGTACGGCTCCTCGCTCACCGTGGCGGACATCAAGGCAACCATTATCTCGCTCAGCGAGAAACTGGCCTACTACTTGAAGGACGGTGCCCGGGTACATATCGAAGGGATAGGATATTTCCATATATCGCTTACCTGCCCCGAGACACGGACACCAAGCTCCACACGTGCCAACAAGGTGAAATTCAAATCGGTGACATTCCGTGCGGACAAATACCTGAAGCATCAGTTGAGCGACGTCAAGACCGAGCGTTCGAAATACAAGCCGCACTCCATGCCGGTAACCAAAGAGAGTATAGACGAAGCACTGACGGAATACTTCCTGACAAACAGCGTGCTGACACGCCGGAAGTTTGAATCGTTATGCGGACTGACACGAGCTACCGCGGGACGTTATATCGCTCAGTTGGCGAAAGATAAAAAACTGCGCAATATCTCCATTCCGCGCAACCCCATCTATGAACCGATGCCGGGATTCTACGGAAAAGAGAAATTGCCCGAACCGGAGAACGAAACGGAAAACGTATCGGCAACAAACGACACGGACCTGACAATAAAGTAAATATACAACGAAACAATATAATAGAAAACTTCTACAAACGAAGCTCAAACCATAAAGAGCTGAAACTTCTACACTAGGCTGAAGGAATTCCGGGAGGAAATCCTTCAGCCGCTTTTCTTTATTGACGGGCGTTTGCGAAGGGGCTGAAGGATTTGAAGGAAAAAACAAGGGAAACTCAGGAAGAGGTACTTTTCAGCCCACCAGCCATACCAGCATGGGCAAGTAATCCTTTAAGGAAACACGAAGCAGCTTCAATGCCTGCTGGATGCGGTAAGCCACCGTCTGTGGCGACACATCCAGCACTTCAGCAATTTCTTTATAACTCAGTTCCTTAAAGCGATGCATCACAAAGGCTTCCCGATAACTGTCGGGAAGAGCAGCCATCGCCTCTTTTATTTTCCGGTCCAATTCCTCAAAACGACCATAGTCCACTTCACACAATGCCGCCTGTGTCCGCTCATAAAAGGCAGCTTCCGCCTTGGTTTTCACCTGTTCCCGCGTCAAGTGGTTCAAGACCCTCCGATAAGTCATTTTGAACAAATACTGATTCAATGAAGACTCGATTATCAAATCCCCACGATTCTCCCACAGCCATAACATCACCTCCTGAACAATCTCTTCGGCATCTTCCAGCGACACCAAGCGGTGAGCATAGGCACACAGCATAGGATAGTACCTTCTGAATAAATGGTCAAAAGAATTACCATCCCCCTGTCGGAGAGCATTAAACAAAGACAAGTCTTCCACGGTATGATTCATAGTATAATAACTGTTTTCCTTGTGTACAAAGATAGTTGTTTTTATCGGAAAAAACTTTTTTTTAAAAAAAAGCATTTTTCGTTTAGATACCTTTCATTCTCGCTTGTCTTAATAATATAAAGGAAAACATTAAAGTATAATTCATGGAAAACCATACCGATATAGAAACTTTGTTGACCAAGTATTTCGAAGGAAACACCACTCCGCCGGAGAACGAACAGATAGAAGCCTGGCTGAATGCCGATGAGGAGCATTTGCGCATAGCCAAGCAGCTGAATACGCTCTATCTGGCTGTAGACACACAGCACATCACAAAGAAGATAGATACGGAAAAGGCATTAGACAAGGTAAAAAGCAGAACAAAAGTTAGAAACCTGTCCTGGTGGGGATGGACACAACGCATTGCGGCCATCCTGTCCGTTCCCCTCCTGATAGGTGTATTGGCTCTGTATCCGGACAGACAGCAGCCGGTAATCACCGCTCAGATGGTGGAAATAAAAACCAATGCAGGCATGACTACCTCCGTCCTGTTACCGGACAGCACGGTAGTTCACCTCAATTCGGAATCCTCCCTTCGCTATCCCACCTTTTTTGCCGGCGATGTACGCCAAGTGGAATTAAACGGTGAAGCTTATTTCGATGTGACCCAACATCCCCGGAAACGATTCATCGTTTCCACCCCTCACCATTCGCAGGTGGAAGTGTACGGAACAAGTTTTAATGTGGAAGCATACGGTAATGAAACTCCCATTTCCACCACGCTTATCGAAGGCAGCGTAGGGTTTATTTATAAGAATAGCAAAGGAAAATTTCAAAAGAGTATGCTCTCCCCCAGACAGAAGCTGGTTTATTCTCCACAAACCGGAGATATCAAGTGCTACGCTACCTCGGGCGAATCGGAGATTTCATGGAAAGACGGCAAGCTTATCTTTAATGACACTCCGTTGGATGAAGTGCTGCACATGCTTGGAAAGCGGTTCAATGTGGAATTCGTATTGTCCAACAAGGGGCTGAAAGGCTGTTCGTTCACAGGAACATTCACCCATCAGCGTCTGGAGCGTATTATGGAATATTTCCGGATTTCTTCCCACATACGCTGGCGTTACATTGACAGTGCAGATATAAAGACGGAAAAGCTGAAAATAGAAGTGTACTAATATACGTTTAACCCTTAATTTAAATACTAGAAAAATGAACAGACAACAGGCTCCCTAAACAAAAACATACGGGAGGATATTGGCGTATCACCCCGTATGAAAAAATCATCTTTCCATGCTTGTTTGGCGACAAGCAAAGACAACATTTTATTCACTTTATCTCAATTACAAAATTATGAAAATTTATTTTAGCGTCCAATTATTATGGATGATAAAGTCGTGTAGGTTAATCTTAAATAAAACTCCATTACCTATGAAACTGAGTGTACTCTTTTTAATCTGTTCGCTAAGTATGACTTATGCGGCAGAGTCGTATGCGCAAAAGACCATGATCAGTCTTGAAGTGCGTAATGAAACAGTTGGCACTGTGTTGGAAAAGCTGAAAAAAGAATCGGGGTTTGATTTCTTCTTCAACAATAAACACGTAGATCTGAAACGTATTGTATCAGTTTCGGCAAACAACAATAATATCTTCAAGATATTGGATCAGATTTTCGCAGGAACGAATGTGAAGTATTCGGTGCTTGAAAAGAAAATCATTCTTTCTACTGAGATTGTGCAAGGAATACAGCAAGAACAAAATAAGGTGACAGGTATTGTGAAAGATGCGAATGGCGAACCGATAATCGGTGCCAATGTCATCGTAAAAGGCCAGTCAACTGGTACAATCACAGATATAGACGGGCGGTTCGTTCTGGATACTCCCAAAGATGCCGTTTTACAGATTACTTATATCGGGTATGTTTCTCAAGAAGTGAAAGTTTCTGGAAAGAAAGAACTTAATGTTGTATTAAAGGAAGATACTGAAACTTTGGAAGAGGTAGTAGTCGTAGGATATGGCGTACAAAAAAAGGCCAACCTGACAGGAGCAGTAAGCAGTGTAAAAATGGATGAAATATTGGGTGATCGTCCTGTCACTTCGGTTAGTAATGTACTGATGGGAGCAATGCCGGGACTGCAGGTAACAGGCACATCAGGCCAACCCGGTGCTGAAATGTCTTTCAATATCCGTGGAGTGAACAGCATCAATGAAGGTGCCCCGCTTGTATTAGTTGACAATGTAGAGATGGACATAAATATGCTGGATCCTAATGATATTGAATCTATCTCTGTATTAAAAGATGCCGCATCTTCGGCTATTTACGGTGCACGCGCTGCATTCGGAGTTATCCTAGTTACCACTAAAAAGGGAATGAAAGACACTCGCTTCTCTATCAACTACTCTAATAACTTCTCATTCAGTAAGCCCAGTAATTTACCCCATAAAGCAACTCCGTTACAAACAGTACAAGCTTATAAAGATATGGGAACAGTATCATATCAGACAGGACAAAATGTAGATACCTGGTTAGAGTTATTGAAAGAATATAATACTAATTCAAGCAATTATCCTGACGGTTATGCCGTTGTAGACGGACTTCGATACAGTTTACAAGAAACAGATCTCTTAAACGACATGATGGAAACAGGTTTTCAACAAACACATAACATTTCTGTTGGAGGAGGTAATAAATCAATATCTTACAGAATGTCAGCCGGTATGGTGAATCAAAATGGAATTCTTGTTACAGACAAAGACTCATATAAACGTTATAATATATCATCTTACATCCGCTCCGACATTCATTCCTGGATTACTCCAGAGTTAGACATCAAATATGCGAATTCACATTCAGAACTTCCCTATACTTCAGCTTCTTATGGTATTTGGGGAGCAGCAGTAGCCTTTCCATCTTATTTTCCATTAGGTAATATGGAACTGGATGGTGAAATCTTGCCTATCAATACTCCTCATAATTTCATCAATCTGTCAGCACCTAAAGAAAATGACAGAAACGATTTACGCATCTTTGGCAAGCTGACTATTACTCCGTTCAAAGATCTGAAAATAATCGGTGAATATACATTTAATAGAAAGACCAGAGAAATCACAACTTTCGATAAGAAATTTGCTTATGCTCACGGAGCTAACTTCCGCAA
>OLPH01000237.1_pt1 | contig 74751 bp, 56 predicted proteins | sample 1672951 | NCBI WGS metagenome assembly OLPH01 (sample SAMEA3136740, study PRJEB25190) | human gut metagenome | reverse complement strand
GAGTTCCGCACGCAAAGAAGGCCACTTAATGTGGCCTTCGTCTTGCGCAGGACTGCCCGAGCAGCAAACCTAACCCATCTCGCCCACTCGGCGGGCACACTCCAAAGATTTTCAAAAAAGTTGTTGACGCGCGCGTAACGACTCGTCTAATATATCCCTTGCGCGATGGACCTGTAGCTCAGTTGGTTAGAGCGTCCGGCTGATAACCGGGAGGTCACAAGTTCGAATCTTGTCAGGTCCACCATCAAAACTGTGAAGAGCCTCGAGGCATGGCCTCGGGGCTTTTTTCTTGTGTGTGATAAAACTCATTTTGGTTTTGTGTGCTGTGCGAAAGATTGGGTAGTATAGCTATTCAATGCGGCGACCCTGCCGCGTGTTATCCGCTACGTACCGGAGGTGTTCCATGGTTCGTGTCGACATAGAGACCATCGTCATGGCCGCCGGTCCCGTGCCATCGCTTATCGTGCTTCGCGAGCGCTGCAGCAAATCGGACTCGCCCGCGCCGTTGCGTTCCCTTTCCATTCAGACTGGTTCGTTTGAGGCTGCTGCCATTAGCCGCGGCATCGATAGCGGCCGCGCCGAGCGCCCGATTACCCATGACCTGCTGCTCGATACTGTTAGCGCCCTGGGCGCCAAGCTCGAGCGCATCGAGATCGTTCGCGCCGAGCCGCCGGTGTTCTACGCGACGATCGTCGTACTGGCCGATGGTGACGAGCGCAAGATCGACGCCCGCCCCAGTGATGCCATTGCCCTTGCCGTGCGCAGCAATGCCCCCATGTTTGTGGAGGACGACATCATGAATCGCCTGGGCACCGTTTCTGCCCATGCCGAGGAAGTTGACGACGAGCAAGAGTTCGAGAAGTTCGACGAGTTCGTCCATACGCTCTCCCCCGATGACTTCTAAATGCGGGGCGTCCAGGCTGCGGAGCGTTCGCTGATGGCTGGCGGTATGTCGGCTGAGGCGGCTGCGATCGCCCGCGAGGCCCAGATGCGCTCGGAGGCTTCTGAGACGGCTCGCATTGCCTATGTGACGCAGGCCCGCACGCTTCGCGAGCGCCGCGGCTCGTTTATCAAGATGGTTGTCGTCTCCGTCCTTGTCGCGGCAATCTGCTCGCGCCTTCGTGGTACAGTTGGTGCGCTTGGGTTTTCGATCTCTACGGGCCTTGTGATCTGGGGTGTGGTCGATGCGGTAATGCTGACCAGTCAGATCAAGGTGCTCGACAAGCGCGCAGCGGACATGATGCGCGCCCGCGACGCTGCCGCCAGGATCGCCGCCGAGGCACAAGAACTGTAACGACGCCAGACTCGATGGGAAGGTCTAAAGATGGCACAGGATATGCAGGACGCCGGTAACGTCTCCGCCGAGCTCGACGCCATGGTGTGCGATCTGATCGGCGCGTTCTTGGACGACCTTGCCGCCGGTGAAAACCCTGGCGTGGTCGTGGCAATTGAGGACGCCGCTTCCAACCGTTATCTGGCGGCGCTCGATGAGGATGGCGAAGAGGCGTGCCTCGAGGCGGCCACCAACTTTATCTCCGAGCACAAGATGGGTCTTAAGGACGAGGGCCTGGGCCGTATCGCTCGCTATGCCATCGGCTACACCGGCTGCGTCGAGATTGACGGCGGCTATCACGATGCTCTGCTCGTGAGCTTCTTCGAAACCACGCTCGAGAGTGGTTTTTCGGCATATGTGCTGTATGAGGACATGGGCGCCGGCGATGGTTTTATGTGGAGCGACCCTGAACCTGCAGGTGAGGAAACCCCTCTCATCTAAAATCGCTAAAATAAACGAGTTTTCGGTAAAAGGCTCAATATTCCCGCTGAGCGTTGTATCGCTGGGCGGGCCGCATACGCGTGCCGGTTGTATATAGATAGAAGATAGGGGAACTACATGCGCGTAGACAATCTGAGGAACATCGCCATCATCGCTCACGTCGACCACGGCAAGACGACGATGGTCGACAAGCTCCTGCGTGCCACGGACGCCTTCCGTGCCAACCAGCAGGTCGAGGACCGCGTCCTGGATTCCAACGACCAGGAGCGCGAGCGCGGCATTACGATTCTCGCCAAGAACATCTCTATCGAGTACAAGGACGTCAAGATCAACGTCATCGACACCCCGGGCCACGCCGACTTTGGCGGCGAGGTCGAGCGCGTGCTGCGTATGGCCGACGGCGCCCTGCTGCTGGTCGACGCTTTTGAGGGCCCCATGCCCCAGACCCGCTTCGTGCTGCGTCACGCTATCGACACCGGCCTTAAGATCATGATCGTCATCAACAAGATCGATCGTCCGGGCGCCAACCCCGAGAAGGCCTACAACGACTGCCTGGACCTCATGGCCGACCTGGGCGCCACCGACGACCAGCTTGAGTTCGCCATGGAGCACGTGGTCTACGCCAGCGCCATGAATGGCTTTGCCCGCCTTGACCCTAACGACGGCAATATGGACATGTACCCGCTGCTCGACATGATCATCGACGATATGCCCGCGCCCGAGGTTGACGAGAACGCCCCGCTGGCCATGCAATGCGTGACCATCGACCACTCCAACTTCGTTGGTCGTATCGGCATCGGTCGCGTGTACTCCGGCACCATCCACCAGGGCGACCAGATCCTGGTTGTCAAGAACGATGGCTCCAGTGCCACCGCTACCGTCAAGCAGCTCTTTACCTTCGACTACCTGGGCCGTACCGAGTGCCAGGAAGTCGGCGCTGGCGATATCGCTGCTGTCGTGGGTATTGACCGCACCGATATCGGCGATGTTTACACCGACCCCGAGAACCCCGTCGAGCTCGAGCCCATCGAGATCGACCCGCCGACCCTGTCCATCGTCTTTGAGGCCTCGACCTCCCCGCTCGTCGGCCGCGATGGCGACATCGTGGGCGCCCGTCAGCTTAAGGAGCGCCTGTTCAACGAGGCCGAGAACAACGTGACCATGAAGATCGAGGAGCTCGAGGACAAGAGCGGCGTCGAGGTCTCGGGCCGCGGCATCCTGCACCTGTCCGTCCTGATGGAGTCCATGCGCCGCGAGGGCTTTGAGTTCCAGGTCGGCCGTCCCCGCGTTCTGTTTAAGAAGGACGAGAACGGCAACAAGATGGAGCCCGTCGAGCAGGCTGTCGTCGAGTGCCCGGACGAGTACTCGGGCAAGGTCGTTGAGGTCTTCGGTACCTCCGGCGGCATCATGACGAGTATGGACACCTCGGGCATCGTGACGCACCTCGAGTTTAAGATCCCGACCCGCGGCATCATGGGTCTTAAGAACCGCATCATGAATGTCACCCACGGCGAGGGCGTGTTCTACCACACCTTCCTGGAGTACGGTCCCTACGCCGGCGAGATCGGCAACCGTCAGAACGGCGCCATGATCTCCATGACCACCGAGAAGGCCGTTGCCTACGCTCTGGGTACGCTGCAGGAGCGCGGCCAGCTGTTTGTTGAGCCGGGCACCGAGTGCTACGAGGGCATGATCGTGGGCGAGCGCAGCAAGGCTGGCGACATGGTCGTCAACATCGCCCGTACCAAGAACCTGGGCAACCAGCGTTCCTCGACCTCCGATATCTCCGTCCAGCTGGTGCCGCCCCGCACCTTCTCGCTGGAGGAGGCGCTGGAGTACATCGCCGACGACGAGCTGGTCGAGATTACTCCCAAGAACATCCGCCTACGCAAGCGTCTGCTCAACGCCACCGACCGCAAGAAGGCTGCCGTCCGCGCCGGCCAGGTCAACAAATAAGCGCTGGGCTTTATAGCGTCTAACAAGAAAGGGCGTCGACCGCGATGGTCGGCGCCCTTTTTGGTGCAAGGGGCAGGTTCGTTTGCGCCGCCACAAAGGTGCTTGGCATCTTTGTGGCGGTTAGCTGCTAAGCGGTGGGGAGTCCCGGCGTGTTAGTCGGCTGCTGCGGCTTGAGGTGGGCGTTGCGCCAGATGATCTGGATGATGTAGCCGAGCATAAAGACAAAGGCCACGCCGCTGATGAAGCCGCCTACGAGGGGAAGCCCCGTGAGGGCGCCGGCGATCACGCCGCCGATGGCTGCCATGGCGTAGCGGTTCTGGCTGTGTCCGACCATGCGCGCGATCGCGCACCCTGCAAAGGCACTCGATACCAGCGCGATGCCAATAACGCCGCACATGAGGGCTCCGGCAAGCGATAGACCAGCGATGGAGATAATCAGCAGTAGGACGGCGGGGACGATAGCAATCGTGCCCAGAAGACCGCTCACCCACAGGGGCGTGGGGCGCTGGTGGAGCATGCCGGCGGCGCTGGCGGTGGCGCGCGGAAAGACGAGCTCGAGTAACAGGGCGACAAAGCAGGTCGAGAGTGCCGCGGCGACGATACCGCCGATGACATCGTTAACGGTGGAGGTATCCTCGTTCTCGGTGCGGTCGATCTTGAGTGCGCCGACCTCGGCTCCCGCGGCGCGCTCGGGGTCCTCGGAGACGTGCGCGTTCACGGTGCCGGTGATGTGGGCGTTCTTGCCCAGGATGAGCTTGTCGGCCCAAACCTCGACATCGCCATCGACGGTGCCGTCGATGGTTACCGTATCGCCCGCGAGCGCTGCCGACTTGGTGGAGCCTCGCAAGGCAACCGTCTCGCCTATCGCGTAGAAACAGTTAGCGGTGCTGTCGGAATTGAGAACGACATGCTGGCCAGCAACGGTCACGCTGCCATCAACCGTGGTCTTGGCAATGTCGATGGTGCGTGCCGCCAGACGGACGGCGCCGCCCACCGTGCAGTCGCGGATCGAGAGAGTATCGCCCGTGGCGATGATATCGCGGTCGATGGACGTATCGTCCAAGTTGAGGGCCTGACCTGCCCAGTACAGGTCACCTTCGACGCCGGACGGATTGGCGTCATTGTCGGTCGCAAGTACGTTGCCTGCGGTGTCCGTGCCGGCGAACGACGCCGTGGGAAGCGCGGTGATCGCCAGAGCGATGAGCGCGAATGCCATAAGCAGGCAGCGACGCATCTTGTGTGACGGCGCCGCCGCGGTTTGATTGAAAGCCATGGTTGATCCTTTTGTTAGGTGTTCGGCATATACCTAACAGGGTACCCAACGTGCGGGCGCTCTAAAAGAACCTCTCGGTTGCATTTCGAAGGGTCGTGCCGTGCTGTCTACTTTTTGCGGTGCAAAAAGCGCGCGATGTCCTCTTCGGTGGGGCTTTTGATGTCAAAGCGCAGCGAGAGCCAGCGCAGACCCATGGTCACGACAACGCATACGACCAGCGCGGCGACATTGCTGACCAAGCCACTCATAACGAGACACACATAGCTTGTCGATCCGGCGATGGCCGCGATGGCATAAAAGTTAGTGCGTTGGAAAATGCCCGGAACCACGCCCATAAAGCCGTCGCGCAGCATGCCGCCGCCCACCGCGGTGAAAAAGCCCATCATGATGCACACCGCCGGTGCAAAGCCGTAAACCAGCGCCTTGTCTGCGCCGGTTGCCGCATAGATGCCGACCGAGATGATGTCGAGCAAGGGGATGAGTTTTTCGGGCTTGTCGACGATTGCCGGGAAAATGTAGATGATGGCTGCCGTGGCGATGGAGAGCGGCAGCGCCATTGGCTGGTTGAGGATGTAGACGTTGCCCACCTGCAGCGTCATATCGCGCAAAAGACCGCCGCCCAGACCGCAGACCACCGCGAGCGCAACTGCACCCACCAGGTCGAGCTTGTGCTCGCGCGCAACCAGCACACCCGAGATCGATGCAGCGACAACAGCGAACATCTCGAGCCAAAACGGAATGGCGACCATGGCATCCGATGCATGCGAGGTAATGGTCATAGCGGCGACGACGGGCAAGATGGGGTCCTTTGGGTTGTGGGTTTAGACAATGCCCGTACATAGTACATGGTTGGTGGGCGTGGCGACCCTATTGCTCGGTAAACGGTTGGGATCGGGTGGGGGCGTAGGTCCCATGTTTGGGGATCTGGACTGATGCTGAACGCGATGGGGGCGTGGCTGAATAGGAGGGATATTCAAATTTTGAGCTTTGCTCAAAATTTATCCGGTCGGCTTACGCCGACCGCGCTGCGCTAAAAACGCGCCACGGGCGCGTTTTCTTTACGCGTCGCGCCCTGGCGGGTTCGAATCCCTCCTCCTCCGCCGTATTTGCTTGTTAGAGACTCAAAACAAAAAAGCTCCCATTCTTGGGAGCTTTCTCAACCAAAATGGCGGAGGAGGAGGGATTCGAACCCTCGTGACCTTATACAGGCCAAACGGTTTTCGAGACCGCCGCATTCAACCACTCTGCCACCCCTCCGCGTGGGGTAAAAACAAAGCAGGCTCGAAGGCCTGCTTTGGAATTAACTGGCGGAGAGTCAGGGATTTGAACCCTGGAGACGCTTTTGACGCCTACACGATTTCCAATCGTGCTCCTTCGGCCACTCGGACAACTCTCCGTTAAATGCGAAAGTCAGTATACACGAGGAATCGCAAAGTGCAAACAGAAAAGTTGGCATTTTTTAAAACGCTCGGCCGCGCTTGGCGTTGCAGTGGGGTTTGAGGTGCCAAAAAAACGGCTTCCGACCAGCGTGGTTGATCAACTCAATTGTTCAAAAGGGGTATTCATAAGCGACTTGGTAATGAATTTAAAAATCTTTGGGTGGTGCTGTGGACCGCTGGTATGCATTTTGCGACCACAGCCTTGTGCCCGTTGACCTGCGGCTTGGCTCAGCTTGTCCCCGCGGCATCGTATCTTGTCCACAAATCCGTCAAGCTCTTGGTCGGCATTTGGTTGGAATGCGCATGAAACGTGGTGCGAGCATGGGCATATGTGGAGGTCATGAGGTTGTAGCTGCATATTCTTGCGGCCTGGGAGGTTGAAAGATATTATTACTAAGTCTTTTCCTGCTTCAGGCGCACCTTCACGACCTGAAGCCACATTTGCCCAGAGGAGGTGACAATATGAAGGCTTATGAACTGCTGTTCTTTGTTGACCCGTCGCTCGACCCCGAGACTCGTCTCGCTGTTATGAAGCGTATCGATACCACGATCGCTGAGGGCGCTGGCAAGGTCGACTCCGTTGACGAGTGGGGCAAGCGCAAGCTCGCCTACGAGATCAACGACCTCACCGATGGTGACTACACCCTCATCAACTTCCACGCAGATCCTACCCAGATCGCCGAGCTTGATCGCGTCCTGCGCATCACCGACGCTGTGGTCCGCCACATGATCGTCCGTCGCGACGACCAGGAGTAAGACTGTCGTTTTGGACTGGGCTTGTGCCCCAAGAGGAAGTAGTGAGTTATGAGCATCAATCGAGTGAACATCACCGGTAACCTCACCCGCGATCCCGAGCTGCGCGCCACCGCCGGCGGAACCCAGGTTCTGTCCTTTGGCGTCGCCGTGAACGATCGTCGCCGCAACGCGCAGACTGGCGAGTGGGAGGACTATCCCAACTTTGTCGACTGCACCATGTTCGGCACCCGCGCCGAGGCCGTGAGCCGTTTCCTGGCAAAGGGAAACAAGGTCGCGATCGAGGGCAAGCTGCGCTACAGCTCTTGGGAGCGCGACGGCCAGCGCCGGAGCAAACTTGAGGTCATCGTCGATGAGATCGAGTTTATGAGCTCCCGTGGTGGCCAGGGTGGCTACGATCAGGGCGGTTACGCCCCCGCAGCTTCCGCGCCCGCAGCACGTCCTGCCGCACCGGTGGCTACGCCGCCCGCGGTCGACGTCTACGATGAGGACATCCCGTTCTAAGGGTTGTTCACCTATTTTTGAGTGAGAGGCGGCTTCGGTTCGCCGAAGTTGCCAAATGAAAGGTATTTTGACATGGCTAATGATTTTTCTGCACGTCAGCCGCGTCGTAAGTACTGCCAGTTCTGCAAGGAGAACACTGAGTTCATCGACTATAAGGACACTCAGCTTCTCCGTAAGTACATGACCGACCGTGGCAAGATCAAGCCCCGTCGCGTCACTGGCGCTTGCACGCAGCATCAGCATGACATCGCCAACGCCATCAAGCGCGCCCGCGAGATGGCTCTCCTGCCGTACACCGTCCCCGTGGTTTCCTCTCGTGGCAACCGCGACCGCGGCTAAGAAGGGAGACACATCATGAAGGTTATTCTTCTCGATGAGATCAAGGGCAAGGGCGGCGAGGGTGACGTCGTAGAGGTCGCTCAGGGTTACGCTGAGAACTTCCTGTTCCCCAAGAAGCTCGCTGTTGCCGCCACCAAGGGCAACCTCAAGCAGCTTGACGAGCGTCGCAACAACATCGCCAAGCGCGAGGCCGTCCGTCTGGCTACTGCCAACGAGACCAAGGCTGCCTTCGAGGGCAAGACGGTCACCGTTGACGTCAAGGTCGGCGACGAGGGCATCCTCTTTGGCTCCGTTACCGCCGCTATGGTCGCTGACGCCATCAAGGCTCAGCTCGGTATGGACATCGACCGCAAGCGCGTCGAGCTCGGTAAGCCCATCAAGGTTGCCGGTGCCCACACCGTTGCCATCTCGCTGTACCGCGAGATCAAGGCCGAGGTTGTCGTTCTCGTCGGCGTTACCGCCGAGGAGCTCGCTGCCGAGGCTGAGGTCGAGGAGGCCGCTGAGGTCGCCGAGGCCGAGACCGCCGAGGTCGAGACTGAGGCTGCTGCCGAGTAGCATTTGCTGCAACGCAACAATCTTGTTCTAAGAAGGGCGCTCTGGGAAACCAGGGCGCCCTTTTGTTTTTTGCGCTGAGTGAGTGTCATGGTGAACGTTGCGTCGAAGTCCTATATACAGGACCGTTCATCCGTTTGGTTCGGTGATGATTGGCGGCGCGCGGCGCGTTTTGGGACCGTGGCTGATACTATGGATGCTCGCAAGCGATATGAATGAGGATGCTCATGGCATATGACGATAGGGAGACGGGGCTGACGGTCGAGGACCGCGGCTCAAAGTTGGGTCTTCCCCAAAACCAAGATGCAGAGGCCAATGTACTGGCCGCTATGCTGCTATCGCCCGAGGTGGTCGAAGAGGCCCAGGTCGAGCTGCAGCCCGATGATTTCTACCGGCCCATTCATAAGACCATCTACACCGCGATGGTCGATATGTACAACAGCCGCATTCCCATCGACTCCATCTCGCTGATCGATTACCTGCGAAGCATCAACAAGCTCGATGCCGTGGGCGGCGAGGCCTACATTTTGGAGCTGATGGGTCAGACTCTGTCGCTCGTGAACTGGCAGCACCATGCCGCCATCGTTCGTCGCGATTCGATGCTGCGCGAGCTGATCGGCGCCACCAACGAGATCAACGCGCTGGCATATAACGCCCCCACCGACACCAAAGAGGTCGTGGAGCTAGCCGAGAGCAAGCTGCTCAAGGTCACGGCACGCGAGGTCAAGTCGAGCTACAAGACGCTGACCGAGTTTATGGTTGAGGCCTATAACGAGGCCGAGGAAGTGTGTCAGGCCGGTGGTCAGGCTGCGGGCGTGCCCACGGGCTTCCCGTCACTCGACCGCATGCTCATGGGCTTCCGCGAGGGCCAGCTCATCATTATCGGCGCCCGCCCTGCTGTGGGTAAGACGTCGTTCGCCCTGAATCTGGCGCTCAACGCTGCCGCTGCCGGTTATACCGTCGGCTTCTTCTCGCTGGAGATGTCGGGCAAAGAAATTGCCCAGCGTCTGATTTGCGCCTACGCCATGATCTCGATCAGTGACTTCCGCATGGGCCGCATTAGCCCCGAGCAGTGGGCCAATATCAACGAGGCCACGCAGACCTTGTCCAAGCTCGATATTCTGATTGACGATACGCCCGGCACCACAGTGACCGAGATTCGCGCCAAGAGCCGCCGCATGCTCCATAACAAGGAGAAGGCAATCATCATCCTGGACTACCTGCAGCTGGTGAGTCCTCCGCCGGGACGCCGCTCCGAGAGCCGTACCGTCGAGGTTTCGGAGATGTCGCGTGGTCTGAAGATCATGGCCAAGGAGCTCAAGATCCCGCTCATCGCGCTGTCGCAGCTCTCGCGTCAGGTCGAATCCCGTACCGGCAAGCGCCCGCAGCTTTCCGACCTTCGTGAATCGGGCTCCATCGAGCAGGACGCCGATATCGTTATGTTCTTGGACCGCTCCGCCGACGAGGCCGAGGCCTCGCGCGACGATCGACCCGACGAGGGCGTTACGCGTATCGTCGTGGCCAAGAACCGTTCGGGCCCGATCGGCGACGTCGATCTGATGTTCCTGCCGGCATCCACCAAGTTCTATGAGCTTGATGGGGCACATGCCGAGGAGTAGGACAGGCGCCCGTTGCACGGGTATACTGGGAATGTTTTGTGCTTCTGCGTGCCGGCGTGGCGCGTAGACAGTCCATGAATGTAAGGAGTAAACATGCCGTCAACCGTTTTGGTCGGTGCCCAGTGGGGCGATGAGGGCAAAGGTAAGATTTGCGACCTGGTCGCCGGCGACTTCGATGCCGTCGTGCGCTACTCGGGAGGCAACAACGCCGGCCACACCATCGTCGTCAACGGCAAGAAGTACGGCCTGCACCAGGTGCCCTCCGGCATCATGTATTCCGATCACGTGTCGGTGATCGGTAACGGCTGCGTCGTCAACCCCAAGGTTGTCCTTGAGGAGATCGATATGTTCGAGGCCGACGGCATCACCACCAAGAACCTCAAGATTAGCGGCAACGCGCATGTCATCATGCCGTACCACATCGATCTGGATGGCGCCTTTGAGCAGAAGCTCGGCAAGAAGAACATCGGTACCACCAAGCGCGGCATCGGTCCGTGCTATCAGGACAAGATGGCGCGCATTGGCCTGCGCATGCAGGACATGCTGGACGAGGCACTGTTCCGCGACAAGCTGGAGACCGCTCTCGCCCGCGTGAACCCCGAGCTCGAGCTCATCTACAACCTGCCCACCTACACCGTGGACCAGATTTGCGACGAGTACCTGCCGATGGCCGAGCGCCTGCGTCCCTACATCACCGAGACGAGCCTGCTGCTCAACAACATGATCGATGAGGGCAAGAACCTGCTGTTTGAGGGCGCCCAGGCGACGCTGCTCGACATCGACCACGGCACCTATCCGTACGTGACGTCTTCCAACTGCACCGCCGGCGGTGCCATCACCGGCTCTGGCGTGGGCATGAAGAACGTCGACCGCGTGCTGGGCGTCATGAAGGCCTATATCACCCGCGTCGGTTCGGGCCCCATGCCCACCGAGCTTTCCTATGAGTCCGAGGCTGGCCACACGCTGACCGAGGAGGGCTATGAGTACGGCGTGACCACCGGTCGCCGTCGTCGTTGCGGCTGGTTTGACGGCCCTATCGCCAACTATGCCTCGTGCGTCAACGGCCTCACCGACATCGCCGTGACCAAGCTCGACGTGCTTTCGGCCTTCGACACCATCAAGGTGTGCGTGGCCTACGACGTCGATGGCGAGCGCTACACCAGCGTGCCCGAGCATCAGGTGCGCTTTGAGCATGCCAAGCCCATCTACGAGGAGCTCCCTGGCTGGAAGTGCGATATCACCGGTTGCCGCAGCTTTGACGAGCTGCCGCAAGAGGCTCAGGACTACGTGGCGTTTATCGAGGATCTGGCACACACCCGTGTGACGTTCATTGGCGTTGGCGCTGGTCGCGAGCAGATCATCAACCGATTCTGGAAGTAATCGGGACTATTTGGTTATTGCGATATACCCCTTTGCAGCCCGGACGGGCGGCCGAGGGGTATATTTGCTTGCAAAGGGCTCGCGCGGAGCGGGCCGTTAATCCATAGAGGAGGCACCCTTGAAGGCGGACACTCAAACCATCGACATCCTGTTGTTGGGCAGCGGCGGCCGTGAGCATGCTTTGGCAGCCAAGCTCGCAGCATCACCGCGCGCCGGCAAGCTCTACATTGCGCCGGGTAACGGCGGCACCGCGAGCTGTGGCGAGAACGTTGTTCTCGACGACTGCGATCCTGCGGCCGTGGCGGCGTTTGCCCAGAGCCACGGATGCGGACTCGTGGTAATTGGCCCCGAGGCTCCGCTTGTGGCGGGCGTGGCCGACGCCGTGCGTGCGGCGGGTATTCCCTGCTTTGGCCCGGGTGCCGAGGGCGCCCAGATGGAGGGCTCCAAGCTGTTCTCCAAGCAGCTCATGGAGCGCGCGGGTATTCCGACGGCAGCCTACGGCTCGTTTACCGACGAGGCTTCGGCTCTCGCCTACGTACGCGAGCAAGGCGCCCCGCTGGTCGTTAAGGCCGACGGCCTTGCCGCGGGCAAGGGCGTTATCGTGGCGACCGAACTTGAGCAGGCCGAGGAGGCCGTGCGCGAGTGCTTTGGCGGCACCTTTGGCGATGCCGGCAACACCGTGGTCATCGAGGAGATGCTGACCGGCCCCGAGTGCTCGCTGTTGGCCTTTACCGACGGCAAGACCGTGCGCCCCATGGCCACCTCGCAGGACCACAAGCGCGCGCTCGAGGGCGACAAGGGCCCCAACACCGGCGGCATGGGCGTCTACAGCCCGGTGCCCATCGTGACTGACGAGGAGCACGCCACCATGGTGGCGGTCATGGAGCAGACCGTGGCCGAGCTCGCTGCCGAGGGTATCGACTACCGCGGCTGCCTGTACGGTGGCTTTATGCTCACGCCTGCCGGCCCCAAGGTGCTGGAGTTCAATGCCCGCTTTGGCGACCCCGAGACGCAGGTCGTGCTGCCGCGCCTTAAGAACGACCTGGTTGAGGTCATGCTGGCTTGTGCCAACTGCGAGCTCGACCAGATTGAACTCGACTGGCGCGACGAGTGGGCCGTGGCCGTTGTCCTGACGAGCGCGGGCTATCCCGGCAGCTACGAGAAAGGCAAGGTCATCACCGGTATTGAGGATGTCGAGGCCATGGAGAACGTGACCGTGTACCACGCGGGCACTGCTGTGGTGGACGGCCAGCTCGTGACCAATGGTGGCCGCGTGCTTGCCGTGACCGCTTTGGGCGACACGTTCGAGAACGCTCGCAACCTTGCCTACGAGGCCTGTGAGAAGATTGATTTTGAGGGCAAGACCCTGCGTCACGACATCGGCCTGCGCGCGCTGCGCGGCCGCGACGCCTGGGATGCCTAAAGTCCGAGAGGAATGAGACGGATGGACGAGAAGAACGAAGAGCTCGTGGACGCGCAGATCGTCGAGGAGGACAGCCGCGTGTATGGGCACGCCGAGGGCGAGCCTGGTGGCGAGGTCGCTGACGAGCCGGCGCTGGTGCTGGGCGATGACGACCCGCACGATGCCGAGCTGCACGAGAAGATTCTTTCGGAGGAGTGCGCCTGGAAGGGCAAGATCCTTGACGTCCACCGTCTTGAAGTTGAGCTGCCCAACGGTCACCGCAGCGCCCGCGATATCGTTCGCCATCCGGGCGCGGCGGCCGTTGTGGCGCTTACCGAGAGCGGCAAGATCGTACTGGTGCGTCAGTACCGCACCGCCATCGACCGCGTGACGGTCGAGATTCCCGCCGGCAAGCTCGATCCAGGCGAGGACCCGCTCGATTGCGCCAAGCGCGAACTGCATGAGGAGACGGGCTTTAGGGCCGGTCGCATTCGCTTTTTGACGTCGATTGTCACGTCCTGCGGTTTTTGCGATGAGATCATCCACATCTACTTGGCTACCAAGCTCGAGTTTGATGCGCCCAACCCCGATGATGACGAGTTTGTCAACGTGGACCTGGTGCCGCTGCACGAGCTGATTGACGCCGTGCTCGACGGCAAGATCGAAGACGCCAAGACCGTCGTAGGCGCGCTTGCCTGCGACAGCATCGCGCACCGACTAGGCGGGGCCGAGCTTTAACGAGCGGGGATGATCCCGCAGGTTTGTGTAAGTCAGCGAAAGTGCTCCATTTGAGACAAGGTGGCCTAAAAGAGGAGGGAAGCGTATGGATATACGCGACCGACGATTGAAGGCCAGATTGTCCAAATGGAGCACTTGCAGCGTCGAGACGAAACGCGGTTTGGTAAAACCGCGTAAGGTGATTATGCTGAAGAGGTTTTTGTCTTATTACAAGCCCCAGATGGGGCTTTTTGTTGCTGATACTGTTTGTGCTCTGGTGCTTGCTGCCATTGACCTGGCGTTCCCCATTATTCTGCGCAATTTGACCGGTGGGCTATTTACTCAGGGTCAGGCTGCCATTATGCAGGCGCTCGGCATGATCGCGGTGGGCTTGGTGCTGATGTATGCCGTCCGCTGCGCCTGCCGCTATTTTGTGAGCTATTGGGGTCACGTGATGGGCGCGCGTATGGAGTCCAAAATGCGCGAGGACCTGTTCGACCAGTATGAGCGCTTTAGCTTTGCATACTTCGACCGCAACAGCTCGGGCGACATGATGAGCCGCGTGGTCAACGACCTGTTCGATATCTGCGAGGCGGCGCACCACGTGCCCGAGTGGATCATCATCTGCGGCATCGAGATCATCGGCTCATTTGTGATCCTCTTTACCATTGCCCCGGTGCTGGCGCTCGCCATGGCCGTGGTGACGGCGGCGTTTGCGGTCATCATGTTTTGGCAGAACATGCGCATGCGCGAGGTCTTTAGCGACAACCGCAAAAAAATCAGCGGCATCAATGCGCAGCTGCAGGATTCGCTGGCGGGCATGCGTGTGGTCAAGAGCTTTGCCAATGAGGAGACCGAACGCTTCAAGTTCCGCGCCTCAAACAATCGCTATCTTTCGTCCAAGGAGAACATGTATCACGCCATGGGCGTCTATACCGCGACGTATGGCCTGCTCTCGGGTGTGCTCTATGTGATCGTGGTGCTGCTGGGCGGCTGGCTGGTCGCCCAGGGACAGCTGCAGGCGGTCGATATGGCGACCTTTGCACTCTATATTTCGCTGTTCTGCACGCCGCTTGAGACGCTCGTCAATTCGGCCGAAACGTATCAGAAGGCTATCGCCGGCTTTAAGCGTATGGACGAGGTGCTCTCGACCGCGCCGGATATCCAGGACAAGCCGGGCGCCACGGATCTGCAGGTGACTGCCGGCGCCGTGGAGTATCACGACGTGTGCTTTAACTACGAGGACGTTGAGCTGGGCGAGGGCGATGCCGACGAGCGTCCCGTTATCGACCATATGGATCTGTCCATCAAGCCCGGGCAGACCATCGCTTTGGTTGGCCCTTCGGGCGGTGGCAAGTCCACGACCTGTTCGCTGTTGCCGCGCTTTTATGACGTGGCTGCCGGATCCATTAGCATCGACGGCCAGGACGTGCGTGATGTGACGCAGCAGAGCCTGCGTCGCGCCATCGGCCTGGTGCAGCAGGATGTCTATCTGTTTGACGGTACGATTGGCGAGAACATCGCCTACGGCAAGCCGGGCGCTACGGCGGAAGAGATCGCCGAGGCGGCCCGTCGCGCCAACATCGATGCCTTTATCGAGTCGCTTCCACAGGGCTATGACACGGTCGTGGGCGAGCGCGGCAGCCGTCTTTCGGGCGGACAGAAGCAGCGCGTTGCCATCGCGCGCGTGTTTCTCAAGAACCCCAAGATCCTGATTTTGGACGAGGCGACGAGTGCTTTGGATAACGAGAGCGAGGAGGCGGTGCAGGCGTCGCTCGAAGAGCTGGCACGCGGCCGCACCACGATTATCATCGCCCACCGCCTTTCTACCATTAAGCATGCCGATGAGATTGCGACCGTTGAGCATGGTCGCGTTGTGGAGCGTGGCACGCACGAGGAGCTTCTCGCCCGTGGCGGCACCTATGCCCGTTACTATCGAATGCAGTTCGAAGGTGCGCGTGCGCACGAGCTCGACTGATTGATATGACAGGAAGTTTATGGCTGACAAGAACCCTTTGACTCCGGAAGAAGTGACGGAGTTATTCTCCGAAATCGATGCATCCGGCGTCTTGGATCCGACGCTTGCCAAAAAGCGAACTGAGCGCATGCGTGAGAAGGAGGCCGCGGCCAAGCGCGGTGACAAAGCGGCGCTAGCGCAGCTGCGCAGCGAGGACCGCGCGAGCCAGGCAAAACATATCGACCCGCTGTCCGAGGACGATCCTTCGGGCTCGCAGGTGAGCCATACCATTACGAAGACCGCGATGGCCGTGGTCATCTGTATTTTGGTGCTGATCGTGGGCATGCAGATCGGCTACGGCGTGATGCGCCGTCTGAATACCGCCAACCTGTCCGAGAGCGTTTCGGTCGATACCGTTTCGACCGCGCTCAAGGGTGGACTTGAATGGGGCAACGGCTTTACGCAGTTCCCGCTCGACTTTACCGTCGATGAAGCCGATGAACGCACGGGCACGGTCGAGGTGACGGTGTTGGACACATCGTCTGCCAACGAGCTCGAGCTGCTGTCCAACGGGCAGATTCAGGCCGCGGCGCTTGCGACCAACGCGTTGCTCAACGATAAGATCGACCGCGTGGTGTATAACGTTCACGCCTATATCGACGAGGATAGCAACATTCAGCACGATTCCTTCTTTGGCATGTTCCCCGCGCGCGGCCACCAGAGCGCCATTTTGACGTTCGTGTGGACCAAGAGCTCATCCAACGCCACGAGTATCGACTGGAAGATGCGCATCGTGAGTATGGATGACACCATCGCCGAGCGCATTCAGAAGCAGGTGAACTCGGTGTCGTCGTTGATTGAGGACCCGGTGGTGAGCCAGACCAAGATTGACGAGGAAAAGGACGAACGTGACCTGGAACATCGTCTGCATGGCCGCGAGATTTTCCGCGGCGGCAAGCCCGATCGCACACCGTCCGAACTGCTGGAGCAGGACAAGAAAAAATAAGACGCCATCATCCCGCGTGAGCCACAAGCCCCGCGGGATGATTTTTCTGGGACGGGGATTAAAAAACATTATGCATAGAAAGTCATAATTATCATTTCGTAAACATTTCGATGAAATTAACGCCATGAGGCATGCTTGCGGTTACAATACCGCGAGGCCTAACTACACACCTTTAAGCCGGTCCTGTGAGACCGGGAAGGAGAATTATGGCGAACAACCATACCGCGGGCGCTGCCGCCCGCACCTTCGCGCCCAGCGAGCTTTGCCAGCGTATGCTGGCCAAAACCAGCAAGGGCACCTGCGGTCCCTGCATCCTGTATCTTGAGGATGGGACCATTTTTTATGGACGTGCATGCGGCGCCGAGGGCACCGCGACCGGCGAAGTTTGCTTCAACACCTCGCTCGAGGGCTACTTTGAGGTCATGACCGACCCGAGTTATGCCGGCCAAATCGTAACCATGACCTATCCGCAGATCGGCAACTACGGTATCGACGAGACCGACGTCCAGTCGGCCTTCCCCGGCGACGCCGTGCGCCCTGCGAGCGCTCCGGCCATGCGCGGCATGATCGTTCGCGACATGTGCGCCACGCCTTCTAACTGGCGCTCGGCCGTCAGCGTGCCGGAGTACCTGCGTGCACACGGCATCGTCGCTATCGAGGGCGTCGACACCCGCGCTCTCGTGCGCCACCTGCGCGACAACGGTTCCAAGATGGGCATAATCTCGACGGAGATCTTCGACGTCGACGAGCTTGCCGAGCGCCTGTCCGCCGCGCCTACGCTGGTCGGCGAGAACCTGGCCAAGACCGTGAGCTGCCCTGAGCCCCACGCTTTTGCCGTGAGCGACCTGCCCGCTACGCATGACTTTGCGCTTGCCCCTACCGCTCCTGCCCGCCACAAAGTGGTCGCCTACGACTGCGGTGTCAAGCGCGGCATCCTGGAGGGCCTGGTTCGTGCTGGCTGCAACCTCACCGTCGTGCCGTGGGATACACCCGCGCGTCAGGTGCTCGACATGAATCTCGATGGCGTCTTTTTGTCCAACGGCCCCGGCGACCCCGATGCCGTGGTGGAGACCTACGAGCAGGTGCAGCAGCTAATCGGCAAGGTGCCGGTTTTTGGCATCTGCCTTGGTCACCAGATGATCAGCTTGGCATGCGGCGCTCAGATGGAAAAGCTTAAGTTCGGTCACCGCGGTGGCAACCAGCCGGTCATGAACCTGGTAAGCCGTCGCGTGGAGATTACCGCGCAAAACCATGGCTTTGGTCTGCTGTTCCCCAGCTTGGGCAAGCTTGTCCCCGAGCTTTCCGGCGGCGAGACCGAGCATGCGGCCGATGGGGATCTGCGCGTCTGGGTGCGCCGCGGCATCGCGCCAGTCGTGATGAACGAGCGCTTCGGCCGCATTCGCCTGACGCATGTGAACCTCAACGACGGCACCGCCGAGGGCATCCAGCTGCTCGACGCGCCGTGCTTCTCGGTGCAGTACCACCCCGAGGCCTCGCCCGGACCCACCGATGCCCACTATCTCTTTACTGCCTTTACGCGACTCATGGACGGCGAGGAGAACTACCTGGACATCGACACCGCGAAGGACCGCCTGCAGGGCTGGAACTTTGCCGACAATGGTTCCGCTGCGACCGAGACCGAGGAGAACTAACATGCCGAAACGTACTGACATCAAGCGTATCCTCGTCATTGGCTCGGGCCCCATTGTCATTGGCCAGGCCTGTGAGTTTGACTACTCCGGCGCCCAGGCCTGCAAGGTGCTCAAGGAGGATGGCTTTGAGGTCATCCTGGTCAACTCCAACCCGGCGACCATCATGACCGACCCGGGCTTGGCCGACCGCACCTATGTCGAACCCATCACTGCCGAGTTTATCGAGCGCGTAATCAAGAAAGAGCGCCCGGACGCGCTGCTGCCCACGCTGGGCGGCCAGACCGGTCTGAACGCCGCCGTCGAACTGGCAAAGGACGGCACGCTCGACAAGTACGGCGTCGAGATGATCGGCTGCGACCTTGCCGCCATCGAGCGCGGCGAGGACCGCAAGCTCTTTAACGAGGCCATGGCCGAGATCGGCCTGGAGGTCGCGCGCTCGGGCTATGCCTACAGCGTGGCAGACGCCGAGGCCATCGCCGAGCGCGTGGGATATCCCTGCGTGCTGCGTCCGAGCTTTACCCTCGGCGGCGCCGGTGGTGGCATCGCGCATACTCACGAGGAGCTCGTCTCCATCGTGAGCCAGGGTCTTGAACTCTCGCCTGCCCACGAGGTGCTGGTCGAGGAGTCCATCGAGGGTTGGAAAGAGTACGAGATGGAGGTCATGCGTGACCACGCCGGCAACGGCATCATCGTGTGCTCCATCGAGAACCTCGACCCCATGGGCGTGCATACCGGCGACTCCATCACCGTGGCGCCGGCGCAGACCCTCTCCGACCTTGAGTATCAGCGCATGCGTGTCGCCTCGCTCGCCATCTTGGAGAAGATCGGCGTCGAGACCGGCGGCTCCAACGTGCAGTTTGCCGTGAACCCCAACACCGGCCGCTTGATCGTCATCGAGATGAACCCGCGCGTGAGCCGTTCGTCCGCGCTGGCCTCCAAGGCCACGGGTTTCCCCATCGCTAAGGCCGCCGCGCGCCTGGCTGTGGGCTACACGCTCGACGAGATCGTCAACGACATTACCAAGGCAACGCCTGCCTGCTTTGAGCCCACGATTGACTACTGCGTCGTTAAGGTGCCGCGCTTTGCCTTCGAGAAGTTCAAGGGAACCGACCCCACGCTCACCACGCGCATGAAGGCCGTGGGCGAGATCATGGCGATCGGCCGCACCTTTGAGGAGGCCTTTGGCAAGGCTATGCGCTCGCTGGAGGACGGCCACCAGGGCATTTGCTCCGGTGGCAAGGAGGGTGCCGACAAGCTGGGCGACGACGAGCTCGCTCAGGCCGTGGCAACCCCGACCGAGCACCGCATCTTCTTTGTGGTCGAGGCCCTGCGTCGCGGCTGGGACATCGCCCGCATCCATGCCATCTGCGGTATCGATCCGTGGTACCTCAACCGTATCAACGACATGGTGCAGGTCCAGGAGAGCATCCGCGGCCTGCGTGTGGAGGATATCGACGCCGACGCGATGCGCCTGCTCAAGCAGTACGGCACGAGCGATGCCGAGATCGCCGCGCTGACCGGCTCGGACGAGCGCTTTGTGCGCGCCTACCGCAAGGGCCTGGGCGTGGTTCCCAGCATGAAGACGGTCGATACCTGCGCTGCGGAGTTCTCGAGCGCCACGGAGTACCACTACAAGACGTACGAGAACATCTACCGCACGAGCCCGGATGCCAAGAAGTGCGTGGCTCCCGACGAGACCACGCCGGCGGACAAGCCCAAGGCGATGATCCTGGGCGCCGGCCCCAACCGCATTGGACAGGGTATCGAGTTCGATTACTGCTGCGTGCACGCGAGCTACGCGCTGGCGGCCCGCGGCTTTGAGACCATCATGGTCAACTGCAACCCCGAGACCGTCTCGACCGACTACGACACGTCCGACCGCCTTTACTTTGAGCCGCTCACCTACGAGGACGTCATGGACGTTATCGATGTTGAGCGCCCCGACGGCGTCGTGGTGACGCTCGGCGGCCAGACCCCGCTTAAGCTGGCGCGCATGCTCGAGGAGAGCGGCGTGAACATCATGGGTACCAAGCCCGATGCCATCGACTTTGCCGAGGACCGCGAGCGCTTCGCCGCTCTGCTCGACAAACTGGGCATCATGTACCCGCCGGCGGGCCAGGCCACCTCGTTTGAGGAGGCCGAGGCCGTGGCCGCGCACATCGGCTACCCACTGCTGGTGCGTCCGAGCTACGTGCTGGGCGGCCGCGGCATGATGATCGCCTACGATGCCGAGCATCTGCGCGATTACATGGCCGAGGCTGCGCGCATTAGCCCTGACTACCCGGTGTATCTGGACCGCTTCTTGGAGGGCGCGATCGAGTCCGATGTCGACGCCCTGTGCGATGGCGAAGAGGTCTACATCGGCGGCATTCTGGAGCATATCGAGGAGGCCGGTATCCACTCTGGCGACTCCGCGACCTGCATTCCGCCGTTCAGCTTTAGCGAGAGCCTGCAGGCGAAGCTCCGCGAGACCACGCGCCGCATCGCGATGGCGCTGGGCGTGCGCGGCCTGGTCAACGTGCAGTACGCCATCAAGGGCGAGACCGTTTACGTGATCGAGGCCAACCCGCGTGCCAGCCGCACCGTGCCGTTTATCTCCAAGGCCACCGGCGTGCCGCTGGCCAAGTGCGCGGCGCGTATCATGGCGGGCGATTCCATCGCAAGCCTGGGCCTGCCGAGCGACGAGCGTCAGCTGGACTGGTTCTGCATGAAGGAAGCCGTTATGCCCTGGGGCCGTTTCCCGGGCGCCGACGTTATCCTGGGGCCCGAGATGAAGTCGACGGGCGAGGTCATGGGTATCGCCAAGAGCTATCCCGAGGCATACGCCAAGACGCAACTGGCGATTGACTACAAGCTGCCCGACCCGAGCGCCGGCAAGGTGTTCATTAGCGTGTGCGACCGTGACAAGCGTCATATCCTTTCGGTCGCCCGTATCCTGCGCTACCTGGGCTTTGATATCTGCTCCACCGAGGGCACGGCGCGCGTGCTGCGTGGAGGCAACGTGACGTGCGAGGTCGTGGAAAAGATTAGCGGCCCGCACGACGGCGAGCGTCCCAACATTGGTGACCTCATCGCCGATGGCAAGATTGCGGTAATCATCAATACGCCGTACGGTCCGGGCTCGCGTGGCGACGGCTATCTGTTGCGCACCGAGGCGGTGCGCCGCGGCGTGACTTGCGTGACCGCGATGTCTGCCGCCAACACGTACGTGAGTGCCATCGAGGCGGTGCGTGAGGACCAGCAGGGTCACGGCAGCGCCAACGATATGGGCATGGACGTCATCGCCCTGCAGGACCTGCCGCAGCACACGGTGTAGTGTGACCTGGCCGGCCGGGGCGGGAGGCGGACACTTTCTCTCGGAAACTGGGCTTCGCGAAGTTTTCCGAGAGAAAGGACCGCCTCCCGCCCCGGCCTGCGGTGACTTGGCTGCACCGTGTGCTGCCGAAGGGGCTTTGCGCGATGACTAGGGCTGAATAGAAAATGAGTGTGGGCTCCGCCGTTCGTTCGAACGGCGAATCCCACGTTAATATTTCAGCCAACGTACGCCATGGCAATCCCCGGTAGGTCCCCGGGTGCCCCGCGGCGGGCTGGGTTATTTAGCTGAGCGACTTTGCGAAGCAACCGGAGCTCATTTATTTCAGCCAACGTACGTCATGGCAATTCCCGGTAGGTCGCAGGGTGGCGGCTGAACCTTTCCCTCGGGAAACTTCGCGAAGCCCAGTTCCCGAGGGAAAGGCTCAGCCGCCACCACAAAGACCGCAGGGACGGGAGCAGCTATACTACTCTCAGTAGTTAAGGGTCGCGGATCCGCCGCGTCGCCGCTCTCAACAGGAGGTCTTTGTTTATGGCAGATCAAAAGCCGGTTGTCGGGATCATCATGGGCTCTAAGTCCGATCTGGGCGTTATGGAAGGTTGCACCGCCGAGCTCGAGGCGCTTGGTGTGCCCTATGAGCTCGTCATTGCGAGCGCACACCGCACGCCGGCGAAGGTTCACGAGTGGGCCTCGACTGCTGCCGATCGCGGTATCAAAGTAATTATCGCCGCCGCCGGCAAGGCCGCTCACCTGGGTGGTGTCGTGGCTGCCTTTACGCCGCTGCCGGTTATCGGCGTGCCTATGAAGACGAGTGACCTGGGCGGTATGGACTCGCTGCTGTCGATGGTGCAGATGCCTTCGGGCGTGCCCGTGGCCTGCGTTGCCATCAACGGCGCCAAGAACGCCGCCATCTACGCCACGCAGATTCTGGGCGCTTGCGACCCCGAGTACCGCAAGGTTATCGAGAAGATGAAGCAGGAGATGGCCGACGCCTAGGCGTTCCGCCGTTTCGCCGCAGTATAAGGAGAGCCATGTCCGACTATCAGGGAAAACGATTCAAGGCTTCTCAGATTCCCGATCCGTCGAAGCCGGGTGCTGCCAGTGCGGCGCAGCAGGGTCGGACATCCTCTCCTCAGCAGCCGCGCGCGCCGCGTCCTGTGACGCCGGCGACGCATCGTCGACAGGACGCGCCGGCTGCGTATCGCCCTTCGTCATATGGCACGGCAAAGAAGCAGGCCCGGACGCCGAGGCAAACGAGCGGCGCGGCGTCCAGCTACACTGAGCCGCCGCGCAAAAAGCGCCGCTCCATTATTCCCATTCTGCTCATCATCATCGGCATCGGTCTGATTGTTGCCGCCGCTGCCATCTTTATCAATGCACAGATTGGCTACAAGCAGGCGAGCGAGTCGTATCAGAAAATCGAGAAGCAATATGTAAGCGATAAGGACGCCAGCGGCGTGCCGACTATCGACTTCGATGCGCTTGCTCAGACAAACCCCGAGATTGTGGGTTGGATTTATGTGCCGGGAACCAACATCAACTATCCCGTGGTGCAGACCAACAACAACTCCAAATACCTCAACACGCTGTTCGACGGTACGGCCAATGCATCTGGGGCCATTTTCCTGGATAGCGATGACACCGCGCCGGGAATGGTTGACCAGCAGACCACGATCTACGGCCACCATATGAACGATGGGTCGATGTTCAACGTGATTTCGGATACGACTGACCAGGCAACGTTCGATAGCATTGAATATGTGTACTACATCACACGGGATGCTACGTATAAGCTGCGTCCGCTGGCGACCAAGGTCGTTGAGGATACGTACTCCAAGGCGCGCACGCCCAATTTTGAGGGCGATGACGGGCTCAAGAACTACCTGTCCGAGATGCTCGACGGTGCCTCTGCCGTGGCGAGCGATGCCACCGATCGTGCCGCTTCGGCAACCAAGGTCGTGACGCTTGTGACCTGTCGTTCGTTATCGCTGAGCAACACGCGTGCTGTCATGGTGCTCACGCCGGTCGAGGAATAAGTTGTTCGAAAGTAGCTAAAAAAGCCCCGTTCCAAATTGGCTACTCGACGACGGTAAGGGAGAAATGATGCTCGAGAATGGCAAAATGATGCCTTCGGTTGATGCTTGGCTGCGCGAGGCCAAGGCCGATTCGTCGGCACCTGCGTGCGGTATGTATCTGACACATAACGGTGTGGTGCGCGCGACGCCCAAGGCCGAGGCGCGCGGTGTCGAGACCGATGGCGTGGCGCCGGGCCACAAGGTGGGCGGCATGGTGTTTGGCTACGACGCCAGCAAGGTACAGGCCGCCATCGAGGCGACGCGCGCGATGCCGGGTGTCGGCTATGTGCGCGTGTGGCTGGCAAGCGGCGAGCTTGCCGTAGGTGACGACATCATGCTCGTGCTCATCGGCGGGGACATTCGCCCGCACGTGGTCGATGCGCTGCAGGCGCTCGTTGGCACCATCAAGAATGAATGCGTGAGTGAGGTCGAGCGCGAGGCGTAGAGGCTTGCGTCGATAGAAGGCTCGTTTATAAAAATGCCCGCCGGTACGTGTGATACCGGCGGGCATTTTGCGTTTTGGGCGCGGTTGGCGCTACACGCGCGTCGCATCCTTGGGGCTCATGGTCATGCTCTGGAAGCGGTTCTCCATGTAGTCGTTATCGAAATACTTGCCGTAGAACTGTGCGACGGGAATATCCGGCTCCGTGCCGTTGACGCGCTGGTACCAGTAGTCGAGCGACTGCAGCGTCATGACGCCGTCGACCAGCATAATGACGGTAAAGATGACGGTAGCCGAGTAGCGACTCTTCCACGGAATCATGTTGATGAGCTTGAGCAGCCTCGGCAGCAGCAGCTTGATCCAGATAAGGCCACCCAGGCCCCACAGGCAGGCAAAGCCCGTGCAGGTGCGTCCGCCCGTAAGGACGGCGAGTGGGTCGGGCATGCCGAACAGTTTCATGTGCGAGTAGCTCCACGACACCACGCCAAATGAGGTCTGCATAAACCAGCCTACAAACACCTCGAAAGCGCCGCCGATCAGGGCACTTACCAGGAAAATGATCAGAGGATTCTTTTTATAGAAGCGGTTGAGCGCCATGGTCATGAGCACCGCGCCAAATCCGTAGATGGGGCTAAAGGGGCCAAATAGCATACCGGCCCGGTCCTGATAGACGCCGGGATCGACGACGACCATATGCCAGACTTCCTCGAGAATGAGACCTAACACGCTGCAGACGAAGAATACCCAGAACAGGTTGAAGTAGTTGAGCTTGATGTAGCCCTCGCCGGTTTCGTCGCGGCCGAGCATCCCCTCGGCGGCGGCATCGCGGTCGAGCATCTCTTGCAGACGGCGCTGCAGTTCGCGCTCCTGGCGTAGCGTGGGGTCGACGGTGGCCGACAGCGCAATGAGGATACCGAGCTGAATGGCGGGGCGCAGCAGGAAGGGTCCGATACCCTGGAGCATCACGTCAACTAAAAGCTCCACGACGGTCAATGCGATGAGGACGTAAGACAGGCGGGCGGCATTGCGCCGCTGGTCCTTGATGAGGTCCAGGCCAAAGACGATTAAGATGATCGCGCTTGCCGCCGAGAGCATAATGCCGGCGACGATAAGGCCAACCGCGACCAGGGTGTTATCACCGAGCTTAGCGGCGGCGTTGCCGTTAATGAGTGCGGTGATGACCTGCCACATAAAGACGGCGACCGACGGGAGTGTGCCCACGCCGGACAGGATGCACAGGACGGCGTACACTTTAATGATGAGGGGAATCTTCTTGACCTCCGTGGCGCTGGGGACGCTGGGGTCGAGTTCGTTTCGATCCATACAGAACCTTTCTCGCTTTGTCCTAGGTTACTAGGATACGCCGCCGACCTGCTAAAAGACAGGACGAACGTCCCAATTGCAACTTTGCAATCCCCAACGGTGGACGCGGCGGCCATATGGGGGCGCGGGCGCTTGCACTGGGCAGACCAATAAAATGTTTGGCCGCAAAACGGATTATTAGCTCGGTGGGCTTTTAAAAAGCGCTGCTCATGCGCTGGGGAGCGCGTCGCGCCGTGCGTATAATAAGGCGGGTAACGCCAAAATACGAGGCTCTGAGGGGATGCCATGTCTCAAGAAACCATCCGCGCGGCCGAGCGCGCCGCGGGACAGGTGAACGCCATGTCGACGTATGATCCGGACTCCGACCAGCTGCATGAGGAATGCGGCGTTTTTGGTGTGTGGGCGCCCGATCGTGACGTGGCTCGACTGACGTACTTTGGCCTGCGTGCACTGCAGCACCGTGGCCAAGAATCGGCGGGAATCGCTGTTGGTGACGGCGGTACGGTTATGGTCCGCAAGGACCTGGGCCTGCTCGACCGCGTGTTCTCCAATGCCGACTTATCGACGCTCTCCGGTCAGCTGGCCGTGGGTCATGTGCGCTATGGCACCGCCGGCGCCAAGAGCTGGGAAGCCTCTCAGCCGCACCTCTCTACCATCAATAGCGTCATTATCGCGCTCGCGCACAACGGCACCCTCGTCAACACCGACGAGCTGCGCCGCCAGCTGATCGAGCTGGGCGTGCCGTTCCTCTCCAACTCGGATTCCGAGGTCGCGACCAAACTCATCGGCTACTTTACTCAGCGTACAGGCCATCTGCGCGAGGGCATTCGCAAGACCATGGAGCTCGTGCGTGGCGGCTACGCCATGACGCTCATCAACGAGCAGGCGCTCTATGCATTCCGCGATCCGCACGGCATTCGCCCGCTCGTGCTGGGCAAGCTGGTGGACGAGGGCCTGGACCAGGCCGATGCCGCATCCGTTTCGAAGCTGCCGTCGCAGGACGGCGCCGCGACGGTCGACGCCACCACCCGTGTCACCCGCGCCGGCGGCTGGGTCGTCGCCTCCGAGACTTGTGCGCTCGACATTGTGGGCGCCGAGTACGTCCGCGACGTCCGTCCCGGTGAGATTTTGCGCATCAGCGCCGAGGGCCTTGTGTCCGAGCAGGGTGTGCCCGCTGCCGAAGAGCCTGCTAACTGCATCTTTGAGCAGGTCTACTTCGCCCGCCCCGATTCCATCATGAACGGCAAGAGCGTCTACGCCTGCCGTTACGACATGGGTCGTCAGCTGGCACATGAGGAGCCCGTCGAGGCCGACCTGGTCATCGGCGTGCCTGACTCCGGCCTGCCGCCCGCGGAGGGGTATTCGCACGAGAGCGGCATTCCCTTTGGCGAGGGCCTTATCAAGAACCGTTACGTGGGCCGCACGTTTATCGAGCCTACGCAGGAGTTGCGCGCCATGGGCGTGCGTATGAAACTCAACCCGCTGCGCGACAACATCGAGGGCAAGCGCCTGGTCGTCATCGACGACTCCATCGTCCGCGGCACCACCATGGTGCAGCTCGTCAAGATGCTGCGCAACGCCGGCGCCAAGGAGATTCATATCCGCATCAACTCGCCCGAGGTCATCTGGCCGTGCTTCTACGGTATCGATACCGACGTGCAGTCGCAGCTTATCAGCGCCAACAAGACGGTCGATGAGATCTGCGAGTACATTGGCGCCGATTCGCTGGCCTTCCTTTCGGTTGAGGGCCTGCTTAAGGTCATGCCCAAGGGCGGTTACTGCGATGCGTGCTTTACCGGACGCTACCCCGTAGCGATTCCCGAGAGCTTTGGCCGCGACAAGTTCATGGAGGGCTTTAAGCCCCGCAACCTGGACAAGCCGTTGCACTTTGACGACGACGCCGTGGTCGAGAAATACGACGACCGCAGCTGGGAAGAGGAGCACGGCGAGGCCTAAAATCTGCCATTTAGGGACAGGTTTATTCTGGTAGGTTTTACCTGCTGTTTTGTTGATATGACGGCGCGTGCTGTTATGGCGCGCGCCGAAATGAACGCAACTATGAGCACCGTTTGGCGCCCGCGCGGCGCCACGGTAGTGGGAGAGGAAGGCTCAGATGAGCGACAGCAAGCATGTGACGTATGAGGACGCCGGCGTCGATACCGCCGAGGGTGGCCGCGCCGTCGACGCTATTAAGCAGATGGTCAAGGACACCAACCGCCCCGAGGTTATCGGCGGCATCGGTGGCTTTGGTGGCCTGTTCTCGGCTGCCGCGCTCAAGGATATGGAAGACCCGATCCTGATCAGCGGCACCGACGGCGTGGGCACCAAGCTCGTGCTCGCCCAGATCATGGACCGTCACGAGACGGTGGGCCAGGACTTGGTCGCCATGTGCGTCAATGACATTTTGGCTTCGGGCGCCGAGCCGCTGTTCTTCCTGGATTACGTTGCCATCGGTCACATTGAGGCCGAGCACATGGCAAAGATCATCAAGGGCGTGGCCGACGGCTGCAAGCTCGCGGGCTGCGCGCTCGTGGGCGGCGAGATGGCCGAGCACCCGGGCGTCATGGCCCCCGCCGATTACGACCTCGCCGGCTTTACCGTGGGTGTTGTCGATCGTCCCAAGATGCTCGACCCCGCGAACGTTCGCCCCGGCGATGTGATCCTTGGCCTGCCCTCCACCGGCGTGCACTCCAACGGATACTCACTCGTGCGCAAGGTCATCGGTGTCGACGGCATCAAGCCGGGCACGCCCGAGGCCGCCGCTAAGGCCGAGGAACTGAGCCGTCCGCTCGAGGAACTCGGCGGCGCATCGCTGGCAGACGCCCTGCTGGCTCCCACGCGCATCTACGTCAAGCCGATTCTGGAGCTGCTGCGCGGCGGCGCTAACGTGCACGCCATCGCCCACATCACCGGCGGCGGTATCACCGAGAACCTCAACCGTGCGCTCGCCGACGACGTCGACGCCGTGGTCACCCGCAACGGCGCCGAGATGGGCTGGGACGTTCCGCCCGTCATCACCTACGTGTCGCGTCAGGCCGAGCTCGCGCCCAACGAGGCATGCAAGACCTTCAACATGGGCGTCGGCCTGTGCCTGATCGTCGCCCCCGAGGACGAGGCTGCCGTGACCGAGGCTCTGGTCGCGCTAGGCGAGAAGCCGTTCCGCGTGGGTGAGTGCGTCGAGGGCTCCGGTAAGGTCGTGTACTCCGATGAGCGCTAACGAGCAGATGGTTGCTGCCGAGGGCCTGGGCTTTGTACCCTACACCCGTCCGACCGGCACCGATACGGCCGAGCCGCTTAAGATTGGCGTGCTTATCAGCGGTTCGGGTACCAACCTGCAGGCGCTGATCGACCTGATCGCCGCCGGCAAGCTCAACGCCTCGATTGAACTTGTGGTGTCGAGCCGTCCTTCGGCCAAGGGCCTGCAGCGTGCCGAGCGTGCGGGCATCCAGACACTCACGCTGTCCAAGGATGTCTATGCCGATCCCATCGCGGCTGACGAGATCATTGCGCATGAGCTGCTCGAGCGCGGCTGCGAATATGTGGTCATGGCCGGCTATATGCGCATGGTGCACACGCCGCTGCTGGCAGCGTTTCCCAATCGCGTGGTCAACCTGCATCCGGCATTGCTGCCGAGCTTTACCGGCGCCCATGCGATTGACGATGCGTTTGCTCGCGGCGTCAAGGTGACCGGCGTGACCGTGCACTTTGCCAACGAGATTTACGACAACGGCCCCATCATCGCCCAGCGTGCACTGGCTGTCGAGGAGGGCTGGGACGTCGACACACTCGAGGAGCACATCCACGCGATCGAGCATGTGCTGTATCCCGAGGTCGTGCAAATGCTCGCCGACGGTCGCGTTCACGTGCTGGAGAGCGGCAAGGTCGCAATTGATGCGCCTCGCGGCTAGTGGCGCACAGTACAATTTAGCCGAGTAGTCAGGGTGGTCATTGGCGCCAAGGCGCACGTGGCCACCCTTTGTTTTGGGTAGTCACCTGCGACGTTCTTTAACGACTAGTCGTTTAAGAACGTCCCAGGTGACTAGATGAGAGAGGTGAGCGTATGGCGGATAACGAAGCGCTGTTTACGCCTGAGCTGGTGTTTTTTGATTGGGAGTGTGCGACGCCGGGCGAGGTGTTTGCGCGGCTTGAGGGCGAGCTTGCCCCGCGCGGCTACATTGTCGACGGTTGGCTCGACGCCGTTCGCACGCGCGAGGATGCCTACCCTACGGGTCTTGCCATGCCGGCGGCAAACATTGCCATTCCGCATACCGATCCGGGGTTTGTGGCCAAGCCCTATATCGCGGTGGTGAAGCCCGCCGCGCCCGTGACATTTAACGCTATGGCTGGCATGGGCGCTCCGGTGCCGGCGCAGATCGTCATCAATCTGGGCATCGTCGAGCCGGGCGGCCAGGTCGAGGCCCTTCAGGCGCTCATGAACATCTTTATGGACGCCGATGCCGCAGCCGACGTGCTCGGCCAGACCACGCCCCAGGGCATGGTCGACGCCATCCGCCGTCACTTCTAAGGTGGGGCTGAGCCGGCACTTGGGGACTGTCCCTAACTGCCGGCTGCCAGAGCTGTCCCCTTTGCACCAAAATGGTGCAGATTAACCTGTCCCCAATGCACCAAGCGTGCCGCGGGGGCTGCGTTGTGACACAATGGCGTTTGTTCGATTCGTTATGCGAAAGGCCAACTATGGCAAATAAGAAAAAGAACTCCGAGGCCGCGCCGACGCCCGAGCAGCAGGCCCGCGCTGCCTCCAGCTCTCGCAAGAAGCAGCGCAAGACGTACGTGTCTAAGACCGTCAAGATCGTCCTGGTGGTCATCGGCGTGCTGGCGATGCTGCTTTCCGTCTCGGCGATGGCGTGCTCCGGCCTTATGTCGCAGGCCGAGGACACCTCGGGCTACAAGCTGACCGGCGGTGTTGCTGCAACTATCAACGGCACCAACCTCACCGAGGACACCGTGACCAAGCAGATCATGAGCATGCGCACGTCCAACGGCTACACCAAGGATAAGGATTGGGCGCAGTATCTGGTTGACAACGACCTCACGCCCAAGAAGTACCGCAAGCAACTCATCGACTCCTACACGCAGCAGATTCTGCTTCAACAGGCACAGAAGGAGAACGGCGTGACGGTGTCGGACGAGGAGGTCGAGAAGGCTTGGAAGGACGCGTGCAAGAGCGCGGGCGGTGCCAAGGCCTTTAAGAAGACCCTCAAGACCTACGGCTATACCGAGGACACCTACAAGGACTCACTCAAGGAGAGTCTGGCGCAGCAGAAACTCAAGGATGCCGTCGCGCCCACGAGCAAGCCCAAGGACAGCGAGATTGTCGATTACATCAACGAAAACCTGTCCAGCTACAACGACGCCCGCCGCTCGTCGAACATCCTGATCAAGGTTGATTCCGACGCTTCCGACGAGGACAAGGCTGCCGCCAAGGCCAAGGCGCAGGAGTGCCTGGACAAGATCAACTCCGGTGAGCTGAGCTTTGAGGACGCCGTTGAGCAGTACTCCGAGGACACCGGTTCCAAGGAGAAGAAGGGCGATGTGGGCTGGGATAAGCTCACCACTTTCGTCGACAGCTACCAGACGGCGCTCGAGGGACTCAACAAGGGCGACGTGAGCGAAGTCGTCGAGTCGACCTATGGCTACCACATCATCAAGTGCACCGACTACTTCCATGTCGATAATCAGGTTGATGACATCAACCAGGTGCCCAAGGACATCAAGAAGTATGTCTCCAACGTGGTGAAGACGCAGGCGGCCAGCACCGCGTACAGCGAGTGGCTAGAGCAGTACAAGAAGGATGCCGACATCACCGTTAATCCCATGCCCAAAGACGTGCCATACAACGTCAGCCTGAAGGGCGTCACCAAGAGTTCGACCGACGATTCGTCGACGACTGAGTAATCATGGGGCGGTGCTCGCGCGAGTGCCGCCCACGCTATTAGAGAGGATTTGCAGATGACCAACGAAGAGCTGCAGAAGGAAATGATCGCGGCCATGAAGGCCAAGGACAAGGTTCGCCTGTCCATCATTCGCCAGGTTAAGGCCGAGGTGAAGAATATCGAGGTTAACGAGCGCCGCGATGTGACCGAGGAGGACGTCAACAGCATGATCAAGCGTCTGATTAAGCAGACGAGCGAGACGCTGGAGATGTCCATCAAGGCCGGTACCGACCAGGAGCGTACCGACAACCTGACCGAGCAGGTCGAGATTCTGGAAAGTCTGCTGCCCGCGCAGGTTTCGGGCGAGGAGCTCGAGGCCCTGATCGAGCAGGTCATCGCCGAGCTGGGCGCCACGTCCAAGAAGCAGATGGGCCAGGTTATGGGTGCGCTCGGCAAGGCCACCGGCGGCAACTTCGACAAGCCGGCCGCGGCAAAGATCGTCGGAGCCAAACTCGCGTAAGGGCCGAGCGGTACATAGTTGATGTTGAGGGGGGTGTGGCCGTCATGGTCGCGCCCCTTTTTGCTGGGCTGTCCCCAATGAGTGGGTTAAAGGTTGCGGGTTCTTTACGGGAATGTGGTGTGGGCTGCGGAAATGTGGTTCTTTCCGTACAATAGTTCAACTCGTGTAAACGCAGGGAAGGGACATTCATGGCAGACATGATCGAGATCAAGCATCTCAACAAGTACTTTGGCGACCTGCATGTGCTCAAAGATATCAATCTCACCGTCAAGCGCGGCGAGAAGCTCGTAATGATCGGGCCTTCCGGCTCGGGTAAGTCGACACTCATCCGTTGCGTCGATTATCTGGAGGAGCCTACGTCGGGCGAGGTCGTCATCGACGGTACGCCGCTCACCAAAAAGAATCACCTGGAGATGGCTCGCAAGTACAGCTCCATGGTGTTTCAGCAGTTCAACCTGTATCCCAACATGACGGTGCTGGGCAACCTGACGCTCGCGCCCATCAAGCTGCAAAAGAAGAGCAAGGAGGAGGCGACCGAGATCGCCATCGCCGCGCTCAAGCGCGTCGGCATGGCGCATAAGGCCGGCGAGTATCCGCAGAATCTCTCGGGCGGTCAGCAGCAGCGCATCGCCATCGCCCGTGCCCTGTGCACCAAGCAGCCCATCATCCTGTTTGACGAGCCGACCTCGGCGCTCGACCCCGAAATGGTCCAGGAAGTTCTGGACGTTATGATTGAGCTCGCGCAGGAGGACATCACCATGATCTGCGTGACGCACGAGATGGGCTTTGCGCGCCAGGTGGCCGACCGCGTCATCTTTATGGAGGACGGCCGCATTCTGGAGGAGGGCACGCCCGAGCACTTCTTCGATAACCCCGAGAACCCGCGCTGCCGCGAGTTCCTGTCCAAGATTTTGCACTAGGCGCGGTGATGGACATGACGGATATGACGAGGGCGGCCGTGTCGCGCCGTCGCTTTTTGCAGCTGGCTGGCGCCGGCATGCTTGCGCTGACGGGGACCGCGCTTGCCGGTTGCGGCCACTCCACCAGCGGCGAGGGCTCTGACAAGGGGTCCAAGCTTGCGGCCATCAAGTCGCGTGGCCATCTGAATGCCGGCGTTAAGAAGGACGTTCCCGGCTATGGCTATTACGACACCGCCAAGGGCCGCTTTGAGGGCATGGAAGTCGATTTGTGCTACCAGATCGCCGCTGCCGTCTTTGGCGTGAGCTACAAGGAGGCCCGTTCCCAGGAGCTTGTCGAGTTTACCGACGTAACGCCCAAGACGCGCGGCCCGCTGATCGATAACGGCCAGCTCGATGTGGTCGCGGCGACCTACACCATCACCGACGAGCGCAAGAAGAGCTGGGATTTCTCGACGCCGTACCGCACCGACTACGTGGGACTCATGGTCAAGAAGCGTTCGGGTTTTACCTCGATTGAGGACCTGGACGGCAAGATTATCGGCGTGAGCCAGGGTGCTACCACGCAGAGCCTGATCGAGCAGATGATCAAGGACAACGGCTTTAGCTGCAAGCCCGAGTTTAGGGCCTTTAGCGGCTACCCTATCATCAAGAGTTCGCTCGACGCCGGTAATATCGACGTCTTTGCCATGGACCGCTCCACGCTGGCCGGTTACATGAACGAGACCGTTGAGCTGCTGCAGCCCGAGGTCAAGTTTGGCGAGCAGGGCTACGGCGTGGCGACCAAGAAGGGCTGCGACCTTTCGGCCGTAGTCGATCAGGTGATTTGCGATCGCCTGGCCGACGGCTGGCTCGACCAAGAGGTCAAGACCTGGGGTCTTGTATAGGCGCATCGTCCAAGGAAGGAATCAAATGCTCGAAGGATTATTTGACGCCGACCGTTGGTCGACGACATTTCAAAACATGGGGCCCTTCTGGGAGGGTTTTGGCGTGACGCTGCAGGTGGTCGTTGCCGGTCTGCTGCTGTCGCTGGTGCTGGGCACGCTGCTGGGTGTGTTCTCTACCACCCGTTCGCGTGTGCTGCGTGCCATAAGCCGCGTGTACGTGGAGTTTTACCAGAACACCCCGTTGCCCGTACAGGTGCTCTTTATGTACATGGCCGGTCCGCAGTTTTTGCAGGCCATAACCGGTGCCGACCAGCCGGTGCGCATCGCGCCGTTCGTGCTGGGCTTCTTGGGTGTGGGCCTGTATCACGCGGCCTACATTTCGGAGGTCATCCGCACTGGTATCGAGGCGGTTCCGCGCGGTCAGATGGAGGCGGCCCAGAGCCAGGGCTTCACCCGTGCGCAGGCGTACTGGTACATCGTGCTGCCCCAGACGTTCAAGATCATTCTGCCGCCGCTGTGTAACCAGGCGCTCAACTTGGTCAAGAACACGTCGGTGCTGGCGCTCGTGGCCGGTGGCGACCTTATGTACCGTTCCGACAACTTTGTGAGTCTGTACGGTTACCTGCAGGGATACATCGTCTGCTGCCTTATGTACTTCATCATCTGCTTTCCGCTCGCCATGCTGGTGCAGAGGCTCGAGCGCCGCTCCAAGGAGCGTCCGCGCGGCGTGAGCCTGGCCGAGCTGGGGCTCGACAACGTAGAGGAGGCCTAGCGCATGGAAATCTTCAACGCGACCAACCTGCTCTACATTTGGGGCGGCTTTGTTAAGACGATCGAGATCTCGGCGCTGTCGATCTTTTTCTCGCTCATCTTTGGCACGGTGCTGGCGCTCGTTAAAAGCTATGCGCCCCGCCCGTTCCGTATTTTGGTGAGCGCCTATATCGAGCTGTTCCGCTGCACGCCGAACCTGCTGTGGATCCTGTTTATCTACTTTACGGTGCAGGGTTTGGACATTGTGATTTCGACCATCGCCTTCACGCTGTTTACCAGCGCTGTTATGGCCGAGATTGTGCGCGGCGGCCTCAACTCGATTCCGCGCGGCCAGTTTGAGGCAGCGCAGAGCCAGGGCTTCGGCTTCTTTGCCACCATGCGCTACATCATTCTGCCGCAGACGTTTAAGACGATCATTCCGGCGCTGTTTAGCCAGTGCACGACCGTCATTAAGGACAGCTCGTATCTTTCGGGCATTAACGTGGCCGAGCTCATGTACACGGCAAATGTCGTGATGGCCCATGCGATCGACCTGTCGCAGGTGCTTATGCTCTACGGCCTGGTGTTTGCGATGTACTTTGTGCTCAACTTTGGTATCTCGCTGCTGGTGAGGGCATATCAACGTCGTATTGTGGCCGCATAGTCCTGCTTCCCCAAGCACGGCACCTTGCCCCTCAATCGTCGCTTGCGTACATTTAGTACGCGGCGCTCCTCTTTCGGGGCAATCTGCCGCACTTGGGAAACCAGGACCGGCGTAAGTGACAAAATGGGAAACAGAGACTGCCTCTTTCTCATTTGTTAGAAAGGAATCGCGATGAGCGATCTGGAGAACAAGAAGAGTCCTGTGGTCATTACCATCGCGCGCGACTTTGGTGCCGAGGGCCACGAGATTGGCCGCATCCTTGCCGATGAGCTGGGGATTCCGCTGTACGATAACGAGCTGCTGGTGCGTGCGTCGCTGCGCGCGGGCGAGTCGCTCGACAAGATGGCCGCCTACGACGAGCGTCTGGCCGTGGAGAACATGGCGTTTCTGCCCGACCGCTACGATGCGCGTTCGTACTCGGACAAGTTGTTCCAAAAGATGAGCCAGGTGATTTTGGATCTGGGCGAGACCGAGAGCTGCATTATCGAAGGCCGTCTGTCCGATTATCTGCTGCGCAACAACCCCAACCACATCGCCGTGCTGGTGACTGCGCCATTTGAGGACCGCGTCGAGATCGTGCGCAAGAAGCGCGGCCTCAACAAAAAGAAGGGCGCCAAGCTGGTCAAGCAGCAGCAGAAGGCGCGCGAGGCGTTCTATAAGCGCTACAGTGCCGGAAAGTGGAAGATGACGAGCGGCAAGGACATCGTCGTCAACCGCGCCAAGCTGGGCCGCGAAGGCTGCAAAGACGTTATCGCCGCAGCCTACCGCTACAAGGTAGCGCAGCTCGAAGGCTAGATGGTCAAAACCACCACAAAGGGGACAGCACCTTTGTGGTGGTTTTTGTTTTAGGTAGAGAAAGTCAACTGGTTCTGCCGTGGCCGATCGCTCAAAGAACTCAAGAATGCTCAAAAAACTCAAAGATACTCAAATAAATTATAGATAGTAGAGGCATAATTAAGTTATATGAGTTAAAGGGAGGCTTTATGGCGGCACCGACGGCGTACAGGCAGGCAAATCCATTCACGCCGATGTTCGGACGTGTACCGGCGTATATGGCCGGCCGTGAGCAAATCATCGATGATATGGTGCTGGCGTTTGAAAATGACGACTCCGATCCCAATCTTTGCTCGGTTTTCTATGGTGCGCGTGGTACAGGTAAAACGGCGCTTTTGGCATATCTGTCGTACCGCGCCCAGCAAGAGGGCTGGATTACAGCGAATGTGACGGCCTCGGAGGGGATGCTCGAAGACATTTTGCAGCGCCTCAACGAATCAGCCGCCCATCTGATCGAAAAGCCCGCTTCTAGGCGTGTGAACAGTGTCGGCATTGCCCCCGTAGGAAGCATGAGCTGGGAAAACATCGATGTTGAATTTGAGGGCGCTAACTGGCGTACTAAGATGAACGCTTTGTTTGCTCAGCTTGAAGCGACTGACACCGGGGTGCTTATCGCCGTTGACGAAGTGGATGCATCGTTTGCGCAAATGACGGAGCTTGTTACTACCTACCAGCACTTTGTAAGCGAGAATAAAAAGGTAGCTTTGCTTATGGCGGGGCTGCCGTTTCGCGTGCTGGCGCTGCTGACGGGGAAATCGACATCGTTTCTTCGTCGCGCGGCTCAACATTCGCTGGGATCAATTTCACCGACTGAGGTAAAAGAAGCGTTTCGACTAACGATTGAGGACGGCGGCAAGACGATTTCTGATGAGGCGATCGACCTCGCTGCCAAGGCGATCGATGGCTTTCCATTTATGTTCCAGTTGGTGGGGTATCGGGCATGGAATGCTTCGCGCCAAGCCTCCGAGGTTTCTATTGAGGATGTCGAACGAGGCGCGAAACTTGCGCAAGAGGAGCTGGAATCGCGAGTTTTCGCTTCAACAGCGGCGGAACTTTCACGAGGGGACCTTGAATTTCTTCGTGCAATGAATCCGGTTGGGACGACGACCAGGCAAGAGCTGGCAGCGAGGCTTAAGAAGAGTTCCGGTTCGATTTCAACGTATAAAAAGCGTCTGGTAGAGGCTGGGGTAATTGAAGAGCCTCTACAAGGACGTTTTGAGTTTGCATTGCCAGGCTTTGGCCGATATGTCGCATCGCTTTACTAGAGGGTCGTTGCTGCGAAGGATCGCTTCGTGTCCCTTTACTGTCTCGATCTGTAACAATAAGCCTGCTTTTAGGGGCCTATCTGTTACAGACTGAGACAAACTGGCAGAGTGGCCTTCTGCTCCGCTCAAACCACCGCAAAGGGGGCCTTTGTGGTGGTTTTTGTTTTAGGCAGAGGGGAAGGCTTTGGCGAGACCGGCGCGCGTCTGCGTGTCGGTCTTTTGGTAGATAGAGCTCAGGTGGCGCTGTACCATGCGCATCGAGATGCCGAGTTCCTCGGCGACCTGCTTGAGCGGGCGTTCATCCTGGGTCACGGCTATGAGCACGTCGACTTCGCGCGGGGTGAGAGCGTGGTCGGCGATGAAGGCCTGGCGTTGCTCTTCGATGGTGGGGGCGGCGAGTGCTTCTTTTGCCAGTTGCTCGCGCTCGCGCTCCTGCTCGGTTTGGGGCAGGCGAAACAGGCCGGCTGCCACGAATGCCGCACAGGCGGCGACGAGCAAAACGAGCGCACCGATCATGATGAGGGCAACGTTGCCCGAGGTCACGAGGACAAGCGAGATGCCCGACGTAGTGAACGCGCACACGTTGTTGGCTGCGCGGCCCATGCCAGCCCACAGTGCGGGCGTGTGCATGCGCGGCGCCAGCTGCGTAAACGTGGCGGTAAAGAACGTGACAAAAAAGCCCGAGCTCAGATAAAAGACGATGAGGCCCAAGTTGGGGTCGGCGCCGGCTTCCACGGCCAAGATCGAGATGGTGGAAAGTACCGTGACGCCGAGCATGATGAGGCCCATGTAGCGACGCTCGGCAAGATCAAAGACGATACCGGCGACGAGACCGCTCGCCGCCAAAAAGAGGCGCGGCCAGGTCTGTACGGCGATGGTGCCGTGGGCGTTGGAGAACGTGACGACGTTATCGAGCGTTGAGAACAGGCAGGCGAGAATCATGACGAGCACGATACTCCAGCACGCCTGCTTGGCGAGGGCGTGTGAGGGCTCGGCAAAGGGGTTGACGGTGGGATTGGGACTCTCGGCAGCCTTTAGGGGAACGGCGCTGAGGGCGGAGATGGCGATAGTCACTGTGCCAAGGACGATGAGCTCTGCGATGCCGCCGCAATTGAGCAGGTTGATGGCGAACTGCATCAGGATGCCCGCGGCATAGGCCGCTCCCGCACCGGTGGCGAGCTTGGGATCGTCTTGAAACGCCAGTGAAAAGGCGTAGTGCGTAGCGGCGCCCAACAGGCCGAGTCCGAGGAATGCGAGGCAGCCCAGAATCTCGAGGGCAAGCGAACCCGTGGGGGACTGGATCTGGGTCAATCCCAGGATGGCGATGGGAACGGCGGCGCTGACAACTGCCTGGGGCTGGCCTTTGCGTTGGGCGAGACCGAGCAGTGGTGCATATCCGATAAAGCCGATGACGCTGGCGCCAAGGATAAAGCCCTGTGCGATCACAACGCGTTCGGCACCGGCGAGCAGCCCGACGTTGACGTCGAAGCGAAACTCGGCGGCAAGGAAGGCGAAGGTGAAGAGCGCGAGTGCCAGAAGCGCGTTGATTTTAGACCTGCTCAGGTTCAAGGACGGTCCTTTGGGTGGACGAATAATCGTGTCCTCGATTGTAGCGTTCCCGGGACGCGTGTGGCGATGGCGAAATCATATTGAATTAAACCGCAGGTAGAGGCCTAGGTTCACATCTACGAACCTAGGCATACGGAGTCATTTGGCACATCTTGGTGGTATATCCCTACGACCAAGGAGGCCGTTATGAACGCAAGTCACTTTGACAAGCAAGCTCAACGTGAGTCCACCTGCTCGCTGGTTCACGGTACCTGGCGTTGTGTGGGTGCCAAAATAGCTTGCGCCGGCGCGTGTGCGCTTATGGTCGGTCAGTTGCTGCTGCCGAGCGTGGCGCTGGCGACGGAATGCGCCGATCCCGCCGTTGGGACGGATGAGGTTGCCGCGGCTCCGGTGACGCCGACGGTTGCGGAGGATACGGCGGCTCCGGCGCCGGTACCGGTGGCTCCGGCTGCGCCGATGACTGACGCGGCTCCGGCGGCACCGTCCACGGCAGAAGTTCAGCAAGATCAGCAGGACGCACCGGCGGCAACGGTGAACGATACGGTTGCTGTCAACCAAGATGGCTCTCTTGGTGGCACCGACAGCTCGTCGGCAAACAACGCCATCATGCCCTGCGGTGTGACCGATGTTGTTGGCGGCAGCGGCGTTAGGGTCAATACGACCGTGGTTCCCCGCTACACGGACTGCGCGCTTCCGAGCAATGTCACACTCGAAAAGGGCCAGTCGTATACCTATGATTTTCCCGATGTTGAGGGTGGCATTCCAGAAGCGCTTGCGAGCGAAGTCGTCGAGGTTAAGTACTACAGGGCCGATGCCGCTTCGGGCACTCTGGTCGAAGTTCAGGATGCATCCATGTCCGACGTGACGGCTCGCTTCGAACCCGCTGGCGATCACATGAGGCTGACGCTGACCTTTACGGGTGGCGCGGCAGGCGGCTCGTATCGACTCACGCGCAATGAGGCTCTCTATATTGGCTCGGCACTGGAGTATACCGGAACTGACTATGAAGGCAGCTCGGCTATCGTCAACGAAACCAGGTACGATTATTACCTCCGCTACGTCATCAATAGCGAAATTACGCTCGTTGCGTCGGAAAACGAAGCCCTCCATAACCTGAACGTCAACGACGTGAAGACCGACTACGCGCCCGGCGAGGCGCCGCGCGCGACCGCGACGGTCCCCGCTGCCGATGCCGACAAGTACGAGATCGCCTACGAGTGCTGGGAAGAGATGGATGCCGGCGACCCTACGGGGCTCACGCCCGTTGCCTTCTGGTATTCCGACCCTGCCAAGTATCCGACGGGCGCGAGGAGGATTGAACACTTCGAAGATGGTAAGTTCTACATGTACTCCGTTGAGCTGAGGCTCAAGGGCGACAATACCGTGGCCGATGACTGCAATATGAACGTCAACGGTCATTGGGTGCACCACGTAAAGACCGTCAACGGCGTCTTCGCGCCAAACGCTGACAATATGGTGTGCGAGCAGCCGATCGACGAATGGCGGGCCATCGACGTTATCGAGATCAACGGCGCCACGACCACCTTCAAGGCGGGCGATAGGCCGGTCTTTACGGCGAATGTTCCGACGGGCTCCAACTCCCTTCCTCAGTGTGAGTACTGGATGGGTAGCGACGGTAGCGAGGTGAATTCCGTTGAGTTTTGGGACCAGCACATCACCAACCATATCGACGCGTTTAAGCCCGGTGTGACCTATCGTTACGGCCTGTACTTTAAACCGGCGCGTGGTTTCTACTTTACGCCCAATACCAAGCTGAAGATCAATGGGGTTGAGTGTGGCTATCAGGTGGGCGAGGCAAGTGAGGTTGATCCCGAGAGCGGCTGGATCTACACCCTGTGGCTGAACACCAACCTGACGTTTACGCCTGAGACTACGCCGGCTCCCGATCCGCAGCCCACGCCGGATCCCAAGCCGACGCCGCAGCCTGGGGTGAAGCCCGCGGCCAAGCCGGCCACGACAACCGCCACGACCAAGACGGTTGAGAAAACCACGCAGGCCAAGAAGGGCGATGCTGTCCTGGCTACCACGGGAGATACCACCGCGATGACGGTCGCCGCCCTAGGCATCGCCGGCGCGACCGTAGCCGCCGCCGGCCTCGCCGCGACCAAGCGCCGCAAGCATTAGAGCTGGGTGACGGCTCTCGTTCTCGGCCTCAGTAAAATCTCAATCTGTAACACCAAACTGCCCAAAACGGCTCTAGATGTTACAGATTGAGATGAACCGAATGGCCGCCAACCTAACGTCTCGATCTGTAACACGTAGCGGGGAATTTGGTCTCTAACTGTTACAGATTGAGACAAACTGGCCGGCCAAGTCCAGAACCACCACAAAGGTGCCTGTCCCCTTTGTGGTGGTTTGCGCAGGTAGAACGGTAGGTTCGTATATATGAACCTACCGTTCGCTTTGTTTTTGGACGACGATTACGCTGGATGACTTTTGGTTTCAGGAAAGGAACGACCATGAGGTGGACTACTGTTCGAGCGCTTTGCCGCCGCCTGACCGTTGCCGCGGTGACCCTCACCATGGTGACGGGTTCGTTGCCCGCGGGCGCGTTTGCCGAGACCCTCACCACCGACGGCACTTTTGTGCAGACGGATAACGACCAAGCAGCCGATGCCGACGCCGCCGACCCCGCGCCCGACGCCGCGCCCGATGCCGGCGCTGCCGATCCCACAGTGCCCGCCGCCGGTGACACCCCTACGCCCCCGGACTCCGAGATTGCATCGGCGGCAGGCCTGACGGGCGCTGGGCAGACCGAGAGCACGCCCGTGGCCACGCTCGCCATCGATCTTGTCGAGGGCAAGGAGCTCGCCGAACAGCAGAAGCAGGAGGAGACCGCCGAAGCCGAAGCAACCTGGAATGAGGATCTTGGGCTCTGGATGACCTCGAAGGGCGCCACGGGCGTAAAGGACGAATACGACGATGGCTACGTGGCCGGCGAGCAGACCCCCGCGCAGTACTACTTCTCGATTGATAGCCTCACCAACGAAATTTCTATCGAGTATGGCGACGCGGGCATTACCACGTTGGAGGTGCCCTCGACCATCGACGACAAAAATGTCGTAAGCCTTACGGGTATGGGAAGCGCTGCGCTCACATCGTTCACCTTCGCCCCTAATTCGCATGTCCGCTCGGTTAGAGGCTTGGGCGGCAGCAGCATCAAAGAGATCGCACTGCCCGATTCGGTCGAGGAGCTCAAGAGCTATGCATTCTACAAAAGCAAGACGCTCCAAACGGTAACCTGGCCCAACAATGCGGCCTTTACCACGATTCCCGAGCAGGCCTTTAAGGAATGTGAACAACTTGACGACAAGGTGGTGGCAACGCTGCCGCCTTCGGTCAAAACTATCGACTATCTTGCATTCGCCTATTGCGGCGTGCCACAGTTCTATGTCTCGGACACAACAGTGCTCACCTTTACGCAGATCAATGTGCCGGGCACGGTGGAGCGGATTGAGCGCAATGCCTTTGACGGGTGCTCGCATGTGTCGTCGGTGACGATCGGCGACGGCGTTAAATATATCGGAGCGCACGCGTTCGCCTCTCTTGATCCTGCGATTGCCGGCAAAGAGATTGTGCTACCCAAAAGCGTGGAAATGATAGAGTGGGGAGCTTTTGAGAACACGAGATACGGAAACGAGACGAACCATAATGCCGTTGCCCTGCGCGTGATGAACCCCGATCTTCAGTTTGGTGAGGCGGGCTATCCGGGCGACTATAATGAGCGCGTGACGATCGATGGCGTAACGTATGCGATTCCCTTTAGTGAAGGCCAGACCATCTATGCCTATGCGACCGATTCGGCTGGCAACCCCTCGATGGTCAAAAAGCTTGCCGATGCCGTGGCCGATCGCAAGGACTCCGTCGATTCCTCGAAGCCTGCCTACACGTTTGAGTGGATGGGCGAGGCCGCCCAGGTGACGGGCAAACTTCCCCAGGGCGCGGCGGCCGTGCTCGTGCAGGCGGGGCAGTCCACGCCGTTGCCGGTTGGCGATGACGGCAGCTTTACAGCGGACGCTCTCTCCAAGACAGCAGCCACCCTGCGCATTTCGCTCAGCGGTTACTATGACATGGTGCTGGCGCGCCCGGGCGACCAGATGACGGGCACATGGAATATCGGAGAGATTAAGGCGGAGGACTTTACCAAGATTCCGACTTCGCGCGCGATTGAACTCAATGTGGCCTATCTCGAACCGGTCGCAGGCCAGGATAAGACCGAACGCATTGAGCTCGATAGTCTCGATAACATCGATCTGACGGTAAAGAGCGGCGGCAAGACGCTCAAACCTGCCAAGGGCGACAAGGAAAACGACTACCGTATCCAGGGTACAGCGCTCGTGGTGTCGCAGGCCATTGCCGACGCGGACCAGGATCTGGAGATAACGCTCGAGCCCAAAGACAGCCTCAAGCTGGGTGGGGCGACGGCGACGGTGAAGCCTTCGGCCGGCAAGGTCGATATCGACTTGAAGCCTTGGGGCACGGCGACGGTCACGACCAAGGGCGACTACCAGGGCGCCAACCGCGTGCTGGTGTTCCGTACGTCCGACGGCAAGCTGGTCGCCGACGGCGTTACCTATCTGATGGGTTACGAAGACGATGGCACCACGCCTATCATGAAGGCCGAGACGCCGCGCCTTAAGGTCGGTTCGTACACCATCGTCGCCTTTAACAAGACGAGCTACGACATCCAAGCGACGAGCTATTCCACGTTTAGCCGCCTAGGGCTGACCGTGGGTAAGCATATCGCGCAAAAGCAGGTGAAGATTGAGGACGGCAAACAGCTCGACGTGACGCTCGACGTTCCCGCGTTTGACGTGGAGACGTATCGTGTCGAGCGCGGGCTGACGGCGGGCTCGGTTATCGCTGATTCGTCCGCGGTCGTTGGCGTGGAGACCGAGCTGCGCATTCATTTCGAGCTCAAGGACAGCCAGGCTGCCAAGATTGAGATTCCGCTGGCCAAGGATGCCGTCGAGGATGTGTCCGCAGGCGCTCGCGAAGCCGGCGCCAGCTCCGATGCCATGTGGGCTGACACAACTTGGGAGGGCGATAACCTCGTTCTCGATATGAAGAATGGCATGGGCGCCGATGTGTTTGTGCGCTTTAAGCCTAAGGCCGCGGGCATCTATGCCGTCTCGCCGCTTATTACGTTGGGCGAGGTGACATTGCCGCTGGGAAGCACCACGATCGAGGTTAGCGGATCGCGCATCGAGGTCGACAGCACCGACGTTCACAGCCTGCTGGGCAATGTGGCCTACGTTTATGCAACGCCCGGAAAAAGCGTGCAGCTTACCGTGGGCGCGGGCGCCTCGGCCGCAAAGTACACCGGTAAGACCAATAAACTCGGCCGTGCCAAGATTGAATACGACCTGCCGCAGGATACGCTTGCCGCCGAGCGTGTGACGCTCGAGGCGCGCGTGGGCTCGACCGATGTTGCCGCCGCTGCTGCCGAGGTAACGGCTCGCAATTATGTGCGCTATGTTCCGGGTGCTTCGGTCTGGAACTTTGATGTGACGTATCGTGGCGGTACGCAAAACTTGGTCAAGGACGGCAAGGACACCGGCAAGAGCCTGTGGACCTTCCATCATCTGCCACAAAAGAAGAACGCCTACTGGACGTTCGATATTACGCTCGAGGTGGGAAACGAAGATGTCGCCGACACGCTCGACCTGTACGTGGACTGCGTGGATGGCAAGACGGTGACGATACCTCTGACTCAAAAGTCGCGCGAGGGCACCCGTGTTCGCTATGTGGCGGAGTATGTGGACGAGGGTTACCTTAAGCTGCTCGATGAGTTTAACAAGGCGAATGACTCGACCTATGTGAACTGCGGCAACTTTGAGCAAATCTTTATGCCGCAGACCTACCGCATCTCCAATGCCCAGCTTATGACCATGCTGAGTTTTGACGCCAAAGCTTCGGCCAAAAAGCATTCCGCCGCGGCCGAGGAGCGCCAGCAGGAGTTCTCGAATGCTGTGCAGCAGTGGCACGAGTATATGATGGATAACTCGTTTAATGATGTCGACGAGGCCTTTAACGACGCGATTGACCAGATGGTCGCCGATGCGTTTGCCGAGGAGGACAAGGACGGTAAAGAGGACGAAGCCCAAGGTGGAGCTGCTCGCAAGGCCCGCAGTGCCCCTGCTGCCAGCGACGGTGAGGGTGATGATGCTGGCAACGACGAGGCCGCGCAGTTTGCGACTGAGCTCAAGGCCGCGGTCGGCGGGTCGTCGGCGCTGCTGACCCAGCAGGGCGACAGCTATGGCGTCAATGTGGACAAGATGATCTTTGAGGATGCTTACGGCACCAGCGAGGATTGGTATCAGGAACTCGCGGCAGCCCAGGGCGCGAACGCTGCGGATGCGGCGGCCATCAAGGAGCTCGTCGACCATGCGTCGCGAGCGGAGTTTATTGCCCAGCAGGCCGAGGATCTGGTGGGCCAATCGATGGGTATCGGCCGGCTCAACCAATACGGAAGCTGGAATGACGCAACCGCTGCGGCGCTCAACAAGTGTGCGGGCATTAAGGCCAGCGAGTACAACGGCCAGTCGACGAGCGGGTTTAACGATTTGGGCCAGGCGCTCGGCAGCTCGCTGAGCTACAAGGCGGCTGACGACGATACCGTCAAGGGCTTTAAGGTCGCCGTGCCCGATGGCGAGCAGACGGCCTATATCGAGTCGGAGTTTATCGAGAACTCCAATAACAACAAGAACCAGGCGCTTCTGTTTAACTCGATCGCCATGCAGTGCGACATTCTGGACAACCTGTACGACAACTGGAATGTGGTCCATAGCCTCAACAACTCCAAGGTGCGCGGATGGCTCATGGCCTGGAAGCTCAACGGCGACGTGAGCGCCCATATGAAGCTCATCCGCACGATCCGTTCGCTCAAGAGCTATAAGATCGAGTGCGAGATGTTCGGACAGGTCTTTAAGACCGATGCGTGGAAGGCGGCCGGCCAGGCGTTTCCCGCGGCGACCCAGGGTATCGGCATCTTTACCGGCATTTACGGCGTGAACGATGCCAGCAAGAACTGGGAGAACGTGAATGTCCGTATGCAGAAGGTGAAGGGCGAGCGCGAGGGCTATGAGCTTCAGCATACACGCTTGCTTGCCAAGCCCGAGAAGACCGAGGACGACTGGAAGTGCATTTACGCGTTGCGTGACGCCATGGAGAAGGCGCGTGCGTTTGAGGATCTGCTGTATCGCCAGCTCTGCCACGACAGCACCGATGTGGCGGTGGGCTCCATTATGACAATCGCCGGTGTGCTGACGGCCGGTTCGGCGGGTACCGTGGTGGGCGCTGCCTATGACGCGGCTTCGACCAGCGTAGGTTCGGAGCGCGCGATTAAGCTGACCAATGCCGAATGCGCCTACGATGTTGCCTGCGAGCAGGTGGAGCGCGCGTGCCAGAATCGTATTACGGTCAACTGGGGCGAGCTGACCGATGCCGAGATCTACAAGGCCAACAAGGACGGCTTGATCTCGGACGAGAAGATGCAGTCGATTTTCGAGGCGCGTTATCGCAATGTGGCTGCCAAGGCAGCACCCGACCCTGCGGGCGTGGTGTACGAGGGCCTGCTGTCCAATACGGTTGAAGGCGCGACGGTTGAGCTGTGGAGCGCCGACGATGCGGCCGGTACCAATGCGGTGCGTTGGGATGCCGAGGAGTATGAGCAGGACAATCCGCTTGCGACGGGTGCGGACGGTGCGTACAACTGGAATACGCCGACCGGCTGGTATCAGGTGCGCGTGACCAAGGACGGGTATGAGGAGGCGCGTTCGGCTTGGCTGCGCGTGCCGCCGATTCAGACTGAGGTGAACATTGGCTTGGTGTCGACGGCGGCACCCGAGGTGGCTTCGGCCCATGCCTATACCGATTGCATCGAGGTTGAGTTTGCGCAGTATATGGATGCGAGCGACGATGCTCTGGTCGCATTGTGCACGCAGGGCTTGGGCGACGTGACGTATACGTGGCTCGACAAGCAGGACGATCCCAATGGCAAGCCGCTGTCGCGCGTGCTGCGTATTCGCTATGCCGATGCGCGTGAGGCGGGCTCGACGGTGGCGTTTGAGCTCGACGGTGCTCGCAACTACGCCGGCACGGCCATGGCGCGCTGGGCAAGTGGCGAGCTTGTCGTGGGCGTTCGTGCCGACAAGCTCAAGCTCAACGTGGAGCAGGCCGTGACCATGCTTGATGGCAGTGACTTTGAGCTGGTGGCGCACGTGACCGATAAGGCGGGCAAGCCGTTTGCGGGTGCCAAGGTTAGTGTCGGGCTGGAGTCCTCGGCTATCTGCTCTGTCGATGCCACCCAGGCCGTGACGGGCGAGGACGGCGCGGCGACGTTTGTACTGCATGGTGCTCTGCCCGGTTTGACGACGTTGACGGCGGCGGTGGACGGCACGGCGCTGTCCAAGCAGGTCGACGTTCGCGTGTCTGCCGAGGCAGTGCGACCGGCGCGACCGGTGGCGACGATTGGTGCGACGACGTTTGGCGCATGGTCGCCCAAGGAGAACTATATTACGGTGCCCAAGGGCACGAAGCTGGAGCTTTCGGCCGAGGATGGCACGACGATTTGGTACACCACCAACGACACCTGCCCCTGCCGTGACGAAGGCCGCGTAAAGTACACCGAGCCTATTGCGCTCGATAGCAACATGTATGTGCGCATTGCGGCACAGCGCCCTGGCATGTCGTACAGCGAGTATTCCGAGCGTCTGAACATTACGATTACGGTGACCGATGAGGCGGTGCCTGAGCCCAAGCCGGAGCCCGAGCCCAAGCCGGAGCCCAAGCCGACGCCTGGCGGCGGCGAGCAGGGCGGCGGTACGGATGGCTCTGGTGGCGCCGGGGTCCCTGCGGGCGGTTCGACTTCGACGACGACCACGGTGACGACGAACAAGTCCAAGGGTAAGGGCGAGAACGGCAAGAAGTCCGGCGGCACGGAGCTCGCCAGCACGGGTGACTCCGCCGCGATGACGGTCGCTGCCCTGGGCATCGCCGGTGCAACCGTTGCCGCAGCCGGCATCGCCGCGACCAAGCGTCGCAAGCGTTAGGTTTTGGCGACAGCGCCCATTCTCGGCTTTAGCAAAATCTCAATCTGTAACACCAAACTGCCCAAAACGGCTCTAGATGTTACAGATTGAGACGAACTGTTCGGCCGCTAACCTAACGTCTCGATCTGTAACACGTAGCGGGGAATTTGACCTCTAACTGTTACAGATTGAGACAAAGCGGGGGCGGCTGGAGCAATATCTCGATCTGTAACAACTACGAGGCTCAACGGGCTCCAGGTGTTACAGATTGAGACAAAACGACCGACCATGCCTCAAACCACCACAAAGGTGCCTGTCCCCATCGTGGTGGTTTGGGCGACCGGCATAGAAAAAGTCCCCGCCGGGCGTGTGCTCGACGGGGACTTTGCCGTTTGGTGGTTAGCGCTGTAGGTGATTACTCGCCCAGCAGGCTCTTGGTGATGGAGGCAGCGGCCTTCTTGCCGGCGCCCATCGCCAGAATGACCGTAGCGGCACCGGTGACGATGTCGCCGCCGGCCCAGATGCGGGGATCGGTGGTCTGGCCGGTCTCCTCGTCGGCGACGATGTAGCCCCACTTGTTGAGCTCCATCTTGCCACCGATCTTCTTTGCGAAGGGGTTGGCGTTGGTGCCGATAGCCGAGATCGCGACATCGCAGGGAATCTCCTCGATGGCGCCCTCGATGGGCACCGGGCGACGACGGCCGGACTCGTCGGGCTCGCCGAGCTCCATCTTCTGGACCTTGACGGCGCATACGGAGCCGTCCTCGCCAGCGACAAACTCGAGCGGGGAGACGAGCGGCAGAACCTCGACGCCCTCGGCCTTAGCGTGGTGCAGCTCGGCGCGACGGCAGGGCATCTCGTCCTCGGTACGACGGTAGGCGATGATGGCGTGCTCGGCGCCCAGACGCTTGGCGGTACGGACGGCGTCCATAGCCACGTTGCCGCCACCAAAGACGACGACGTTCTTGCCGTGCTTGGTGGGGGTGTCGTACTCGGGGAACTTGTTGGCCTTCATCAGGTTCACGCGGGTGAGGTACTCGTTGGCGAAGAAGACGTTGGGCAGGTTCTCGCCGGGGACGTTGAGGAACTTGGGCAGGCCAGCGCCGGTCGCCACGTAGATGGCGTCGAAGCCCTGCTCGAACAGCTCCTCGGCCGTGGCCATGTTTCCCACGACGGAGTTGTACTCAAACTTGACGCCCATGTCCTCCAGGCCGTCGATCTCGCGCTTGACGACCGCCTTGGGCAGACGGAACTCGGGGATGCCGTAGACCAGCACGCCGCCGCCGGTGAAGAATGCCTCGAAGACGGTGACGTCAAAGCCGTTACGGGCGAGCTCGCCGGCGCAGGTGATGCCGGACGGGCCAGAGCCGACGACGGCGACCTTCTTGCCGTTCTTGGGGGCCATCTTGGGCGTGGAGGCGAGCTCGGGGCGGTCACCCAGGAAGCGCTCGAGCTGGCCGATGGCCACGGGCTCGGACTTCTTACCACGGATGCACTTACCCTCGCACTGGTTCTCCTGCGGGCAGACGCGACCGCAGATAGCGGGAAGCATGGAGTCCTCGCGGATGGTATCGAGGGCGCCGCCGAAGTCCTTCGCGCGGATCTGCTCGATAAAGCGGGGAATGTTGATGTTGACGGGGCAGCCCTCAACACAGAACGGCTTCTTGCAGTTGAGGCAGCGCTCGGCCTCGGCCAGCGCCATCTCCTCGGTGAAGCCCTTGTCGACGGGGCGGAAGTCGCAGGCGCGCTCGGCAGCCGGCTCCTCGTTATCGGGGGTGCGGGGCGACTTCATATCGGCAACGAAACGACCGTTAACTAGTGGCATGCGCAGCTCTTTTCCTCATAGGCCTTGAGGGACTCGCCCTCTTCGGAACGGTAAGCGGCCTGGCGGGCACGAAGGTCATCCCAGTCGACCAGGGTGGCATCGAAGTCGGGGCCGTCGACGCAAGCGAACTTGGTCACGCCGCCCACCTCGACGCGGCAGCAGCCGCACATGCCGGTGCCGTCAACCATGATGGGGTTGAGCGACGCGGTGATGGGGGTGTCGTACTTCTGGGCGGTGAGGGTCGAGAACTTCATCATCGGAACGGGGCCGACGCAGAAGACCTGGCTCACGGCCTTGTCCTGCAGCAGGCGCTCCAGCGGAGCGGTGACAACGCCCTGCTCGCCGTAGGAACCGTCGTCAGTGGTGATGTGGATGTGGTCCTCGTCGAGGAGCTCGCGGAACTGGTCCTCCATGAGCAGGAGGTCTTTGGTGCGGGCGCCCATGATGGCGTGCACCTCGTGGCCGGTCTCGACCAGGTGCTTGGCGACCGGGAAGGCAATTGCCAGGCCGACGCCGCCGCCAATGACGGCGCAGGGGCCCTCGGCCATCTCGGTGGGAACGCCCAGCGGGCCCACGACGTCGCGCAGCGACTCGCCGGCCTCGTAGGTGGACAGCATTTCGGTGGTCTTGCCGATCACCATGAAGATGAACTCGACCCAGCCCTCGTCACCGTTCCAGCCGGCCAGGGTAAACGGGACGCGCTCGCCCGTCTCGTTGGCGCGAACCATGAGGAACTGTCCAGCGTGCGCATGTTTGGCGATTGCAGGCGCCTCGATGCGGAACTTGAACACCTTCTCCGAGAACTGCGTCTTCTCCAGGATCTTATACATAGAACCCCTCTCTTGTTAGGGCCGCCGAACCGTGCCTCCACGGAAATGGACGGTAGCCCGAATAAAACCGTACGCGCACAGGCGTTGTGCAGACATACGGTGCAAATTATACCCTCATGGACATGTCACTTACGTGTGTCTTCGGCGGTTGGGAGCAGGGTTTATCCACTTCGACCCGCCAAAGGGGGAGAGGTTTATTTTGGCAGGTTTTATCAGGCAAAACGGCAAAGGGGGCCGGCCTCGCGCTTCGGTGAGGCCGGCCCCCTTTGGAGCGTTGCATATGTATAGCGGCACAGGGTTTATTGCGACGCAGCCGCCGCGGCGTTTCCGCAGATGAAACCTGCCAAAATAAACATCCCTAAATGGTAGGTTTTAGTGCTTGCCGTTGGCGGAAGCGGCGCCGTTTACGTGATCGCGGGCGTAGATTACGCCGTGGACGATGGCCAGACCGGCGGCATCTGCGGCGCGGGCGCAGGTGTCCTGGAAATCCTCGGCTTCGCGGGCGCGCAGCTGCTTGAGCACGTAGTCTGCCACGGCCATCTTGCCGGGAGGGTTGCCGATGCCGGTGCGGATACGGCTAAAGTCGCGGCTGCCCATCTTGTCGATGATGGAGCGCAGGCCGTTGTGACCGGCATGGCCGCCGCCCACCTTGACGCGCACGTCGCCGGCGGGAATGTCGAGCTCGTCGTGAATCACGAGCAGCTCCTCGGCCTTGATTTTGTACTCGCGACAGAGCTTGGAGATGGGTCCGCCCGAGGTATTCATATACGACTGCGGCTTGACCAGCACAATCTGGCGCTTGCCACCCTCTTCCTCGGGATCGTTGATGTTGATGAGCGCGACCTCGGCGCCCGCCTGGTTTTTCCAGTACGTGACACCGGCCTGACGGGCCAGCTCGTCGATCGCCTTAAAGCCGGCGTTGTGGCGGGTCTCGGCATATTCCTCGCCAGGGTTGCCAAGCCCGGCAACCATGCGAATCTTAAGCGGCTGTGCAGCTGCCATGTTCATCCTTTCGTTGATTTGTCGCCTGCTATGGTGAGCGACCCTGTTGCCGCTGTCAAATGGAGGGCAATTGAGGTTGTCTGGGGGCGTTTGGGCCGCCGTCAAAATCCGAGGTGGACAGTTAGCTCAGATACGTATAAGTTCTGAGGACTCGAAGTGCTCAATTCGATGCCGATACGTTGTTTTGGAGCCTTAGTTAGTCCATACGGCGCTGTTTTGAAGTTTACCCTGCCTTCAAATAGGGCGAATGGTATAGAGATGGCTGCAAAACAGCCTAATTCAATGTGTTCATTTATACGTATCTGAACTAACTGTCCAGCCCTGTTCGACGGCGCGCGGGTGATTCGCCGTTAGACCGGCGCAAGGCCGATTCCGGCCCGCAGGGCGTTGAGCCAAGCGGCCTGACGCTTGCGATAGCCCTTGATACGGTATCGGAATCGGACTCCCGCGAGTCGATGCATCGTTTGGGCGAAGGCTTCGAGTGCAACAAGGTCTTTCATTTGGTCGCGATTGATAACCAGGACGTGGATGCCCATTGCCTTGAGGCCATTATTTCGATTGCCATCGTGGATGCGAGCGTTTTGAAGCTCATGCCCAATTCCGTTGTATTCGTTGTCGACTCCGGCTGCCGGGCAATATAGGTCGCAGATGGCATAGGGGATGCCCGAGGACATGTTGACCGCAAGAGTGTCGAAGTCGATTCGATAGTTGAGTAGCAGGCCTCCCATGGGCAGACTGCAACATCCGAATCCTCCAAAGCGCATGGGCGCTCCGAGAACGGCAAACATTAGGGATTCGGCTGGGGATGCAGATCCGGGTCGGGCAAGTTTGACTGCCGTGCGAAACGAGGTGTATGAGCTACTTTTGGCAAGCTGTGCAACAGCATCGAGATCTTCGATGGTCGTGGCGGGCTCGCATTTGTAGTGTGCCTGTTCGTAGCGGGTTTCGTTCTGCTGTTCGGTCGCCGACTGGTCGCCCCGGCAATCGAGGTCGTCCATCGCTTCGTAGTCATCGCCCTTGGGCCAGATGTCGTCATAGGCAATGGGGTATGTTGCCCTGGGAGGAAGGGAGTAGGTTCCGAGCAGCTCCATAAGGAGCATCAAGGTTTTGGCGACTGATTCATTTTTGGAACAAAGCATGGCTGTCATGGCAGGAGACGTTGCGTAGATGTCGGCCTCGACGTGCATAATTGCACCTTCAGGAAGAGGAGCGGAGAGAATATGCTGAAGAAGTCGCTTGTCGGGGCGTCTGTTGTCTTCGTTTGAAACGAGAAGATCGAGTAGTTCGGAATCATCTTCATTCCAGGCGTCGAGTATCGAAAGTGCGCCAAAGTCTATCGCGTCATTGTTGGGAATGCAGCCAGCCAAGGCCTGTGCTTGCTGTTCGCTATCAACGGAGTCCCAGGGTAGGGCGGAGTACGCCCGTCGTGCGCGACGAATTGCGCGGAGGGCGGAGAAATGTGAAATCACGGTCGTCATAGCTATAACGTACTAAGTTGGCGGCAGAATGCGACCGCCATGCCGTTCTTTTCGCTCAGCGGGGCGCTGCGCGCCACGAACGGCTGGGTGTTATGAAATCGGTGGAATCGGTTGAGGGGATTGCGGGAAATTGAGCTCTGCCGCGAAGGTTGACGATAGCTACTGGACAGTTAGTTCAGATACGTATAAGGCGGCGGGCGTTCGAGACGTTTCTAAGGGCCTTCGAGGGCGATTTGAGGGTAAAGATGCGGCGGTTGTACTCGAAAAAGATGAGTTTTGGGCGGCATGGCATCCGCCGGGGAGCTCAGAAGGCTCCGAACGGCCCTTTGGAGCTTTAAAAAATACGTATCTGAACTAATTGTCCAGGGAAGGTTGGCGAGGGATAAAAAAAGGGTCGGAAGCGAGTTTCCGACCCTTTAAAAGCATCAAAGATGATGCGATGTGCGGCAGGCTACAGCGCGAAGTCGCCGCCGACGAGCGTGGAGACGGGCTCCTCGTGGTAAACGGCGGAGATGGCCTGAGCGAACTCCTCGGCGACCGAGATGGTCTTGATCTTGCCGCCGACCTCGACGGGAATGGCGTCGGTGACGAGGCACTCGACAATCGGGGCGTCGTTCAGACGCTCGATGGCCGGACCGGAGAAGATGCCGTGGGTGGCGCAGACGTAGATGTCGCCAGCGCCCATAGCCTTGAGCTCCTTGACGTTGGCGCACAGGGTGCCAGCGGTGTCGATCATGTCGTCGTTGATGATGCAGGTCTTGCCCTTGATGTCACCGATGATGCCCATGACCTCGGCGGCGTTGTGGCGCGGACGGCCCTTGTGGGCGATGGCCAGGTCGCAGCCGAGCATGTCGGACAGCTTCTTGGCGGCCTTGGCGCGGCCCACATCGGGGGAGACGACAACCAGGTTGTCGGTGTCGAAGTGCATGTCGTTGTAGTACTGGCCAAACAGCGGCAGCGCGGACAGGTGGTTAACCGGGATATCGAAGAAGCCCTGAATCTGGCCCTGGTGCAGGTCGAGGGTGATGATGCGGTTGACGCCAGCGCGCTCGAGCAGGTTGGCGACGAGGCGGGCGGTGATGGGCTCGCGCGGGCCGGCCTTGCGGTCCTGGCGGGCATAGCCGTAGTGGGTGATGACGGCGGTGATGGAGCGGGCGGATGCGCGCTTGGCAGCGTCGGTGGCGATGAGCAGCTCCATGAGCATGTCGTTGACGTTGCCGCCAGCCACGGACTGAATCAGGAAGACGTCGGCGCCGCGGACGGTCTCGTCGTAGCGGGCGTAAATCTCACCGTTGGCGAACTGCTTTAGCGTAAGGCCCGAAAGCTCGACCCCAAGGTACTCAGCAATCTTCTGAGCGAGGGGACGGTTGGAGGAACCGGAATACACGCGGATGGACTTGCGCATATTCTCCGACTTCTCGGGATCATTAATCGGCATTACCCTTCTCCTTTATATCGAATGCCATATAGATGCCTTGTTGCATTGTAACCGCGCGACGGGGTTAATCGGGTCTTGATAACGTCTTTACCGTCAACGGACACGAACCGACCACTCATCCGGTTGCGCAGGTCACGATAGAAAAAGGAGCCGCCCCCATGGGAACAGCTCCTTAGATGCTTGGTAAAACGTTATACCTCGTCGTCCTCGTGCAGACGGCGGCGATAATCGGCGGCCCAGCCCTCAATGTTTACCTGACGGGCGCGGCCCAGGCCGAGTGCGTCGGCCGGGACCGGCTCGGTGATGACAGAGCCGGCGGCCACAAGCGCGCCGTCGCCGATCTGGGCGGGCGCGACCATCATGGTGTCGGAGCCGATGAAGGCATCCTTGCCGATGACGGTCTTGTGCTTGTGGACGCCGTCGTAGTTGCAGGTGATGGAGCCCGCGCCGACATTGACGCCGGAGCCCATGGTCGTGTCGCCGATGTAGGACAGGTGCGGCACCTTGGAGCCCTCGCCGATCGTGGACTTCTTGATCTCCACGTGCGTGCCGGCCTTGGAGCCGTCGAGCATGTGAGTGCCCGGGCGCAGGTAGGCGCGCGGGCCGCAGTCGACGCCGTTCTCGATGACGGCCTCGATGGCGATAGTCTCATCGATGGTGCAGCCGCTGCCGACGGTAGTGTCGGTGAGGCGGCTGTTGGGGCCGAGCTGGCACTCCTCGCCCACGGTGACGTGGCCGATCAGGTGCGTCTGCGGCCACACGACGGTGTCTCGGCCGATGACGGCATCGGGGCCGATCCAGGCCTGCGTGGGGTCGATGAACGTGACGCCCTCGGCCATCCAGTGCTCGTTGATGCGGTCGCGCGCGATAGCGGTGAGCTGCGCGAGCTGGATGCGGCTGTTGACGCCCAGGCCGTCGCGGTAGTCATCGCAGTGGAAGATGGAGACCGCCTGGCCGTGACCCTTGAGGATTTCGAGCATGTCGGGCAGGTAGTACTCGGATTGCGCGTTGTCGTTGCCGATCTCGTTGATATGGGCGGCGAGCTGCGCGCCGTCAAAGGCGTAGCAGCCGGCGTTGCACTCCAGCAGCGTGGCGGCCTGCTCGGGCGTGCAGTCCTTCTGCTCGATGATGCGCTCGATCTGACCATCGGCGCCCAGCTTGATGCGGCCGTAGCCGAAGGGGTCGGGCGGGGTCATGGTCATGACGGTGCAGGCGAGCTCGCCGGTGGCGACGGTTTGCGCGAACTTGGCGACGGTGTCGGCGGTGATGAGCGGCAGGTCGCCGTTGAGCACCACGACGGGGCCTTGCGCGATGCCGCAGGCCTCGAGCGCGACCTTCGCGGCGTGACCGGTGCCCAGGCGCTCGGTCTGCTCAACGCACTCGACCTTGGTGGCGCTGTTGGCGTAGGCGCCATCGATGAGGGCGCGCATCTCGTCGGCGTGGCTGCCGATGACGACCACGACGCGGCTGCAGCCGGCCTTGATGGTAGCGTCGACGATCCACTGGACCATGGGCTTGCCCAGGATCTTGTGCGAAACCTTGCAGTGGTTCGACTTCATGCGGGTGCCCTCGCCGGCGGCGAGGATAATTGCGGTTGCGTCCATGTGATCTCCTGTTACGTTATAGAGACGTGTGTTTGGAAACGATACACGGCGCAATATGATACCGCAGGCATATGTTGAGCACGTAACGATTGATGCGTGAGGGCCGATGTCGGTGCCGCCGGCGTGACGTTTGTACTGCTTGCGTGCGGCGTTGGCGGTGCTGTGGAGCTGTCGTTTGAGCGAGGGGACGGGGGTGCCCGTGGACAACATACAAGAGGAGTTTGGCGGCGAGCCCGTCGCGGCGTTCTCGATGTCGCATCCGGCTGTGCCGGCACTCTATATAGTGCTGACGCTGGGGCTCACCATGTTCTCGATGCAGCCGGTGCTGATTGCGCTGTCACTTGCGGGCGGGCTGGCGTATGGATTTGCGACGCGTGGGGCTGCCCGCACGCTGGGCGCACTCCGCTGGCAGTTGCCGGTGATTTTGATTATCGCGCTGGTCAATCCGCTGTTTAGCGCCTCGGGCTCGACGGAGCTGTTCCGTATTGGCATGCGCGCGGTGTATCTGGAAAGCATGGTATATGGCCTGTGCATGGGCGGGCTGTTTGTGGCGAGCGTGCTGTGGTTTGAGGCCGCGGCGTCGATGCTCGAATACGACAAGGTGCTCGCGCTGCTGGGCAATGCCGCACCGGTGATTGCGCTCATGATCTCGATGTGCATGAGGCTTATCCCGCAGTTTTTACGCCGCGGTCGTACGGTGCTGGCGGTGCAGGATGCGATTGATGTGCCGGGCCGCGCGCCCACCGATCCCGTGCGATCGCGCCTGCGGGCGTCGAGCGTGTTGATGGGCTGGGGCATGGAAGATTCGCTGGAGCGCGCGGACGCGATGCGCTCGCGCGGGTGGGGTGCCGCGACGCGTCGTACGACGTATGCGCGGTATCGGCTGGGGCGCAGTGACGTTGCCGCGCTGGCCGGGCTCGTACTGTTTGGCGCTGCCGCGGTGGCGGTGGCGTGGACCGCGACGACGCAGTATTCGTTTTATCCGCAGCTCTCGGTGCCGGCGCCGTGGCCAGGCTATGTCGTGTACGCCGCCTGGATGGTGTTGCCTTGCGCGTTGCACGCGATTGATGAGAAGAGGTTTGGCTGATGGCTCGGTTTGATAGGAGCTCGGCGGCGGGTGTGGCATATGGCTCGGCCGCGCCAGCGATTGAGGTGCGAGGCCTTAGTTTTGCCTATCCCGGGGTCAAGGCACCGGTGCTCGAGGGGCTTGATTGGCGTGTTTCCCAAGGTGCGTTTGCACTGCTTGTTGGCGGTACCGGTTCGGGCAAGTCGACGCTGCTGTCGCTGCTCAAGCCCGAGATCGCTCCAGCGGGCGAGCGCACTGGCGATGCGCGCGTGCTGGGCGAGAACGTTGCCGACATGGACGTGCGGGCATCGGCAGAGCGCGTGGGTTATGTGTTTCAGGATCCCGAGAACCAGATCGTGTGCGAAACCGTGTGGCACGAGATGGCGTTTGGCCTGGAAAACTTGGGGCTAGCACGTGATGAGATGCGCCGTCGCGTAGCTGAGACCAGCTATTTCTTTGGGCTGGAAGATTGGCTTCACCGCGATACTGACACGCTTTCGGGTGGTCGCAAACAGTTGCTGTCGTTGGCGGCCGTTCTGGCGCTGCGCCCGCGCGTGCTGCTGCTCGACGAGCCCACGTCTCAGCTCGATCCCGTTGCCGAGAAGAATTTCCTGCACGCGCTGTTTCGTGTGAATCGCGAGCTGGGCTGCACGGTTGTTGTGGCGACGCATCAGCCGCGCCCAATGCTCGAATACGCGACGTGTGCGTACCGGATTGAGGATGGCCGCGTGCACGAGGCGGCGGATATGGCTTCTTTGGTACGCCGAGAATCGCTGTTTTCCGATGACACGTTGGGGTGGGGTGCCATCCGATGTGCAAAAAACGGAGTATTCAGCAGGCGTGAGGACAATTTGGGCTCTCTGGAGCCGCCCGGGGGCGTATCGAGCGCGAAAAAAAGTTTGGAATTGGACAAATCGTCCGAATTTGTGGCGCAAACGTCGCTCGAGAACGGCTTGGAAGCCTTCTCGCGCACGGATGGAAGCAGAATACTCCAAAAAATGCACGCTGGGTCGGCTACCACCCTGTCGGAAGGTTGGTTTCGCTACGATCGAGCGTCCGGCTGGGTGTTGCGTGGGCTCGATGCGTCGTTTTCGGCCGGTGCGGTGCATGCGATCGTGGGCGGCAACGGATGCGGTAAGTCGACGATGCTCTCGGTGCTGGCGAAGACCGCCAAGCTGCAGCGCGGCCGCATGGTGCGCGGAGCGGCCTCGGCGGCGTTGCTGCCTCAGAATCCCAAAGCATTGCTGGTTGCCGAGACGGTGTGCGACGAGCTGATGGAATGGGCTTCAGCCTGCGGATATGACGAGACCGTGGCGCGGGAGCGCGCGGCGAGCTTGGGGCTGGACGGCCTGGAGACGCGCCACCCCTACGACCTCTCGGGCGGACAGCGCCAGCTGCTCGCACTGGCAAAGCTGCTGCTGATCGGCCCCGAGCTGCTGTTGCTTGACGAGCCCACGAAGGGCTTGGACCTGGAGAGTCGCCGCACCATCGCCCGCGCCCTGCGTGACCATGCGAAGGCTGGCGGCACCGTCATCATGGCCACGCACGATCTGGATTTTGCCGAGCAGGTTGCCGATGACATTGCCATGATGTTCGACGGCGAGATTGCCTGCATGGAGCCGCCGTCCGACTTCTTTGCCGACAATGTGTTTTATAGGGCGTGATGGGATGACGGATTATCGCGTCGCGCGCCTACTCGCAAAACTGGAGATACCACTGCTGCTGGCGGTTCCCGCAGTGATGGCTGCGGCGTTGCTGGCAGGCGTTGAGCAGGCGGCACTTGCCATGCTTGTCGTGGTGGCGCTGGTGCTTGCGTTGTTCTTTGCGGGCTACGAGGCATCGCGACCGGGCCTGCGCCAGATTATGCCCACGCTGGTTCTGGCGGCGTTGGCCGCGGCGGGGCGCATCTTGTTTGGCCCCATTCCCGACTTTAAACCCGTGAGCGCCATCGCCATTATCGCCGGGGCGACGCTCGGTCGTCGTAACGGCTTTATGGTTGGTGCGCTGGCGGCGCTGACCAGCAACTTCTTTTTTGGACAGGGCATGTGGACGCCATGGCAGATGTATGCCTGGGGCCTGGTTGGCTATGTTGGCGGCGCGCTGGCGCATGCGGGCGCGTTCGACCGTGCGGATGGAACCGTGCGCATGCCGGCGCTGATGGCGTACGGCTTTGCATCGGGCCTGCTCTACGGCGTGGTAATCAACGCCTACGACATCATCGGTTTTGTGCAGCCGCTCACGTGGGCGGGCGCCGTGGCGCGTCTTGCCACGGCAGTGCCGTTCGATATCACACACGGCCTCGCGACCTGCGTGTTCTTAGCCGCCCTGTACAGGGCCTGGTGTCGACGGATCAACCGCGTCGTCGTGAAGTACGGACTGTAGTGACGGTTGCGCCGGGACGAGAATCAATACTGCCTTGGTGTCATATCAAAACTATGCCGGTTTACGGGGCTGGATTGACGCAGGCCGACCATACCGGCATTTTTCGAAAATAGACAAGCCGTCTACCTGCGGTTTTATTTTGCTCGAATTGCGCGTGGTTGGGGGGTCGCGATTCAGCCCCGTAAACCGGCATAGTTTTGGAATGGTCGGCTGATATGACGGGCGTCGTGGTCCTCAGAGAGCCAAATCGATCCGCTTTCTTCCGTCTCCAGACGCCCCCAGGGAATCAGTTGACGGCTCTTGCCACAAAACTGGCCCATCTACTACGTTTAGCTTGATACCCCCGACCATAACCGCGTTTTATGAAAAACCGCAGGCTTTCTACCTGCGGTTTTCTTTTTCGTTGTTCGCTGTGGTTGAGGATAGTGGCTTAAACGTACTAGATGGGCCAGTTTCGTGGCGGATGGGCCGCGTGGATGCCCTCGCGAGGTGAAAATGATCCCTTTTCCTCCGTCCCCAGGGGGTCAGTTGGGGCTAGAGCTCTAGGGTGAGGGTGACGGGGCAGTGATCGCTGCCAAAGATGTCGCCACGGATACCGGTGTCGCGAACGTCGGCGGCGATTGAATCACTTACCAGGAAATAATCGATGCGCCAGCCGGCGTTGTTCTTGCGAGCATTAAAGCGGTAGCTCCACCAGCTGTAGACGCCCTCGACGTCGGGGTTTGCCGCGCGCCAGGTATCGGTAAACCCGGCGTTGAGCAGCTCGGTAAACTTGCCGCGCTCCTCGTCCGAAAAGCCGGCGTTGCCGCGGTTGGACTTGGGGTTCTTAAGGTCGATCTCCTCGTGCGCCACGTTAAAGTCGCCGCAGGTTACGACGGGTTTGCCGGTCTCGCGCTCGAGCGCGTTCAAAAAGCCGCGGTAGGCATCGTCCCAGGCCATACGCACATCGATGCGCGCGAGCTCATTTTGGGCGTTGGGCGTGTAGACATCCACGAACCAAAACTTGTCGAACTCGAGCGCACAGACGCGGCCCTCGGTCGCGGCTTGGGCGACGAGCTCGGCCGTCTCGCCCTCGCCGGCGTAAGGCAGCAGCGCGTCGGCGCGCAACACGCGCAGCGGTTCCTGGCGGCTAAAGACCGCAGTGCCCGAATAGCCTTTACGCTCGGCGTAGCTCCAGGTTTGGTGATAGCCGGGCATGTCGATATCGACCTGGCCCTCCTGCAGCTTGGTCTCCTGCAGCGCCAAGATATCGACATCGAGTTCTTGCGCGATTTGGATAAAGCTCGGGTCCTTTTTGAGCACGGCGCGCAGGCCGTTGACGTTCCACGAGGCGAAAGTGTAAGTCTGAGGCATGGTGTCCTTTCGACGGGGTTGGCAGGCTTAAGATTAGCGCAACAGGGGCGGTGGTGGGCTCCGCGCGTGTCGACCCAAAGGCTGCGCGCCGGGCAAGCGCCCGCCGCCATCCGACCAACAAGGACGGAGGACTCATATGACGCAGGCAATAACGGATCCCAAGCAGGCCTCCGCCGCGCTGGAAGAGCTGTTCGGCACCCACAAGCGCGTGGTCTTCTTTGGCGGCGCGGGTGTTTCCACGGCGAGTGGCATCCCCGATTTCCGCAGCGTGGACGGCCTGTATCACCAGCAGTTTGCCTATCCGCCCGAGACCATGCTCTCGCATAGCTTTTATGAGGCGCATCCGGCCGAGTTCTTCGACTTCTACCGCACCAAGATGATCGCGCTTGGCGCTAAGCCCAACCGCTGCCACACCAAGCTGGCCGAGCTGGAGCGCGCCGGAAAGCTAAATGCCGTGGTGACGCAAAATATCGACGGCCTGCATCAGATGGCCGGTTCGCAGCGCGTATTCGAGCTGCACGGATCGGTCCATCGCAACATTTGTCAGTCGTGCGACGCGGTCTATAGCGCCGAGTGGATTTGCTCGCGCGAGCACGAGGACGCCGCGGGTGTGCCCGTGTGTCCTGCGTGCGGTGGGCGCATTAAGCCCGATGTGGTGCTCTACGAGGAGCCGCTCGATGAGCGCGTGCTAACCAGCGCCGTCGCCGCCATCGCCGAGGCCGATGCCCTCATCGTGGGCGGAACCTCGCTCGTAGTGTATCCGGCGGCGGGCCTTACGCGCTACTTTACCGGCGATACGCTGGCCATTTGCAATCTTGCTCCCACCGATCAGGATGCAAATGCCGACCTGCTGATTTCTTGCGACATCGCGGCCGCGTTTGCGTTCTAGCCCGTATGCGCGGATACAATAGAAAGACTGATTGCAAAGCGACCCCGCCGCCAGCGCCCGAGCGCGGCGGCGCGGGCATTTTAGGAGGATGTTCATGGCGAACGATAGCAAGACATGGCGGTGCGGAAAGTACGAGCTCAGCTTTGACCGCCCGCGCATCATGGGCGTCCTCAACGTGACGCCCGATTCGTTTAGCGATGGCGGTGAGCACTTCGACCCGGATGTCGCCATCGAGTACGGCCTGGCGATGCTCGACGCCGGTGCGGACATCATCGACGTGGGCGGCGAATCCACGCGCCCCGGATTTACCCCGGTCAACCCCGACGAGGAGGCTCGCCGCGTGCTGCCCGTGGTGCGCGCGCTGGCCAAAGAGGGCGCTATCGTCTCGATCGACACGCGCCACGTGGCGGTTGCCAAGGCGGCCGTGCGCTGCGGCGCCTCGATCGTCAACGACGTGACGGGCTTCACCGACCCCAAGATGGTCGAGTTTGTCGCGACGAGCACCTGCGGTGTCATCGTGATGCACGCCGGCGAGATCGCGGCGCCCACCCGCACGCACGCGACGGTGCAGCTCGATACCTCGGCCGCGGCGTTTGTTGCCGAGAAGGCGCGCGAGGCGGCCGCCGAGGCTGCGCGCGAGGCCGAGAAGCCTGCCCGCCGCCGTCGCGGCAAGTTGCTGGGAGAGCCCAAGACGGAGGCTAAGCTGCCGGGAGGCGTGGTGCAGCCCTCGCTGCCGTTCGGCGATCCGGAACCCGCGCCCGAGCCCACGGACGAGCAGAAGCAGGAGGCACCGGCCGCCGAGCAGGCTATCCCTGTCGCCGAGGCCGTTGCGACCCCTGAGCCCGCGCCGGAGCCCAATGACCACCTGGCAGCCATGATGCGCCGCAGTGCCCGCCGCGAGGAGGCCTACGTGCCCACCTCGCAGCTCCGCCGCTTTACCCTGCCTGATTCGGCGCCCATCATGCGCCGTGTCATGGGCTTTCTGTCCGACCAGGCCCGCACGCTTATCCATGCCGGCGTGTCGCGCGACCGCATCTGTATCGATCCCGGTCCGGGCTTTGGCAAGACGGCCAACGAGGACATCGTCATCCAGCGCGAGACCGCCAAGATGGCGTCGCTGGGCTACCCGCTCATGTGCGCCGTGTCGCGCAAGCGTTTTGTGGGCGCCGTCTCGGGCGTGACCGAGGCCGCCGCGCGCGATGCCGCCACGTTTGGCGTGTGCCTGGGCGCTATCCAGGCCGGTGCCAACATCGTGCGCGTGCACGACGTCACCGGCTTTGCGCAGTTCCTGAACGGCTACTGGGCTGTCGCCAAGCCGCAGCCGCGCCGTGCGTTTGTGGCCGTGGGCTCCAACCTGGGGCATCGTTGCGACAACATCCGCGCCGCACGCGACATGATCGCCGAGATTCCGCTCACCTGTGTGTCCAACTGCTCGCGCATCTACGAGAGCGAGCCGGCCTACGAGACGCGCCAAGATGCGTTTGCCAACGCCGTCATCGAGATCAAGACCGAGCTGGCGCCGCTGGTGCTGCTCGACGAGCTTATGAAGATCGAGGCTGAGCTGGGGCGCGACCGCTCCAAGAAGGCCAAGGTCAACGGTCCGCGCACCATCGACCTGGACCTGCTGTGGATGGACGGCGAGATCCATGGCGGCAAAAAGCTGCGCCTGCCGCATCCACTCATTGGCGAGCGCGACTTTGTACTGGTGCCGCTCGAGGATCTGATGCACGACCCGGCGCGGTTCTTCCGCTACAACGGTGTCGAGGTCAAGGAGCCCGAGGACCGCGTGGGCCATATCGTGGGCGAATTGGGGCGTATGTAGATGATTGAGATGAATGTTGTAGCCGCCGGCACCGAGCTTGACGCCGCGCGCGACGCGGGTCGCGAGGGTGTGTCCGCGGGCTGGTGCGCTTGGAGCGCGGGCGAGGCGTCGTTGACGTTTTCGCTGGTCGTGCGCCCGGACGTGAATATGCATGCCTTCCACGGCCTGCCGTTTGTGGCGGCGATGGGCATGATGGACGCGCTCGCGGGCACGGCGTCGACGCCGGGCCTGGGCCTTGCCGGCAAGGTGGGCATCCAGTGGCCGAGTGACATCGTGTGCGGTGCGCCTGCGTTTGAGACGTCGTTCGCGCGCGTCACCGTCAACGGCGGCGCCGGTGCTGCGGGCATGTTCGGTGCCGTGACGGTGGATATTGAACGTTCGGCGCTGAGCGAGCTCGGTGTGGATGCGGCCGACGAAGCGCTGGTCGAGGAGTTGTCTGCCGCCGTGCTGACCCGTGTGGACGCCTGGGCGGCTGTTGCCAACACGCCGCAGGGCGCTGCCGGTCCGCTGGCCCCCGTGTTGGGCGAGTACTTCGACATGGTGCCGCTGCTGGGTCGCCAAGTTGCGGCGGTGTCGCCCAACGGCTTGCCGCTTGCGGTTGGTGTATTTGCGGGCCTGGACATCTGGGGTCGTGCGACCATCAAGACCGATGCCGGCGAGCAGGAATTTCCGCCCGAGGCCGTACGCATTCGCGGGCTGTAGCGCGGGGCGCCAGCGCTCAAAGATAACGATGACAACGAAGCCCTCTTCGGCCTGCACCGGGGAGGGCTTCTGTGTGACTGTGGGGCGGCATCTCGGTCCTATTCCTCAAAATCGAAAAATTTCGATTTTGAGGAATAGGCTTGGCGAACGTTTGCGGGGCTGTGACATCGGGCGTGCTCGACTTAAGCCCCGTCTTACCCCAGCTCCTGCATGCGGCGGTAGATTTCGCAGATACCCTTGATGGTGAGCTGTCCATCGACCACGTCGAAGGCATCGGTCGAATCGGCGACGATGCCGGCGAGACCGCCCGTGGCGATAACGGTGGCATCCTCTCGGCCCAGCTCGCGCTTCATGCGCGCGACCAGGCCCTCGGCCATGGCGGCGGCGCCCACCACGGCGCCGACCTTGATGCACTCCTCGGTATCGCGGCCGATGGCATGCTCGGGCGCCTCGAGCGGCACGCTGGCGAGCTTGGCGGCGCGGGCGGCAAGTGCATCCATGGAGATGCGGATGCCCGGCGCGATCGCTCCGCCAATGTAATAACCGTCCTTATCGATGACGTCGATATTGGTCGCGGTGCCAAAGTCCACCACGATTGCCGGGGCGCCGTAGAAGGTCTCGGCCGCAACGGCGTTGGCGACGCGATCGGCACCCACGGCCTGAGGACGTGCCGCACGCAGCTTGGTCACGGCGGCCGTCTGCGGCCCGATAACGATGGCGTCCGCGGCAATGCGGTCGGCCACGGCGTGCCACTCGCGCGAGAGCTGCGGCACCACGCCGGCAAAGGCGATCGCGTCGACCGCGTCGAGCGAAAGGCCGTACATCTTAAAGAAACCCATCAGGCGCACGTGGATCTCGTCGGCGGTATAGGAGCGGTCGGTGGGCATGCGCCATGACTGCACCAGCTCGTCTCCGTCAAACAGGCCCATGGCCGTCTGCGTGTTTCCCATATCGATAGCGAGCAGCATGTCTACTCCAGGTGTCGGCGTAAAAGGACGCGCACCATTGTATACGCGCCGCCGACGGCGCTAGGCTGCGATTCGGTTACAGTGATATGGGCTGAGGGGTTTAAATATGAAGGAATTATGCTCTACGAGATTTTCCTTGCCGTTTACCGAACTCCCACGTAATATTCTTTCTTGCGCACATGAAGCGCCCAGACATTGCGGGGTGGAGCAGTCTGGTAGCTCGCCGGGCTCATAACCCGGAGGTCGTAGGTTCAAATCCTGCCCCCGCGACCAAGAACTTGCAGCTCGTCGGCCTAGCCGACGAGCTTTTTTGTTATTGCGGGTCAATGTTTTCGACCCAGCTCTCAACTTCCCAAACAAAATCTCAATCTGTAACATCTAGATCCGATTTGGGCGGCTAGGTGTTACAGATCGAGATATACCGGTGGGTTGGGTCGTGTTTGTCTAAATCTGTAACACGAGGGACGGATTTTGCCGAGTAACTGTTACAGATTTAGATTTTCTAGCAGGCGGGTTTGGTTTGTCTCGATCTGTAACAGATAGGGGCCAAAAGTGGGCCTAGCTGTTACAGATCTAGATTGTTGAGGATGGGCCGAGAGGAATGTCTCGATCTGTAACAGTAAGACCCGGTTTTGCCGCGTAACTGTTACAGATTGAGATAAACCGACGGGCCGCCCCGCCCATCCCCATCCACCTGCTGCCACCTGATATTCGCCGATTTCCGTTGCGCTGTTGTATTCCCATGCCATATCCTCTAGACAACTACGCGGCAACATCGCCGCCGCGCCTACAAGAGAGGAATGTCCATGACCGCACCTGCATCCAAGCTGCTTCAGCCCATTACGGTTGGCCCCCTTGAGCTCAAAAACCGCATTATGTTTCCGCCGCTGACCACCGGCTACGAGGAGCGTGACGGCTCCATTGGCGAGCGCAGCCTGGCTTTTTACGAGCGCTTGGCCCGTGGCGGCGTGAGTTACATCGTCATCGGCGACGTTGCTCCCGTCATGACCGCAAGCCCCACGCCCAAGCTGGCGACCGACGCCCAAATCCCCACGTTTAAGGCCCTGGCCGATGCCGTCCACAAGCACGGCGCCAAGGTCGCGCTGCAGCTGTTCCACCCCGAGTACGACGTGCCCGGTGTCGGCCGCATGGTCATGGGATCCATGGCCGCCGCCAAGGCCGCGCAGGAGGCCAAGGCCGCCGGCGACGAGGAGACCTTTGCCGCCAAGATGGCCGAGTCCAACGAGATCCGCAACCAGGCCTACGCCAAGCTGCACCACGACATGCAGCACTTTGTGAACGAGGCGAGTGTGGAGCAGCTCACCCAGATCAAGGAGGCTATCGCCGCCTCGGCCGCTCGCGCGCAGCAGGCCGGGATCGATGCCATCGAGGTCCACGGCGACCGCCTGGTAGGTTCGCTGTGCTCGGCCATCCTCAACCAGCGCACCGACGAGTACGGCGGCTCGTTCGAGAACCGCGTTCGCTACGCGCTGGAGGTCGTCGCTGCCATTAAGGAAGCCGCGCCGCAGCTGATGGTGGAGTACAAGCTCCCCGTGATCATGGAGAACCCCGACGGCACGCCGCGCGGCAAGGGCGGCCTGCAGCCCGACGAGGCCTGCGAGTTCGCCAAGCTGCTCGAGGGCGCGGGCATCGATATGATCCAGGTCGCACAGGCCAACCACACCGGCAACATGGGCGACACCATTCCGCCCATGGGCGCCATGCCCTACAACTGGACGCTGCCCGTGGCCGAGCGCGTCAAGGCCCTGGTCTCCGTGCCGGTGGCAACCGTGGGCCGCGTGGTTTCGGTCGAGGCCGGCGAGAAGATTCTGGAAGACGGCGCCGCCGACATCATCGCCTATGGCCGCTCGCTCATGTGCGACCCCGACATTGCGCTGAAGGCCGCCACGGGTGAGCCCATCCGCGAGTGCCTCAACTGCAACAAGGGTTGCGTCGATGCGATTCAAAACCGCAAGTACATTTCGTGCGTGCTCAATGCCGAGAACGGCGACGAGGCGACCATCGCCATCAAGCCGGGCGAGGGCGACAAGAAGATCGCCGTGGTGGGCGGCGGCATCGCCGGCCTGGAGGCCGCGCGCGTGGCGGCCAAGCGCGGCTACGACGTGACCGTCTACGAGGCGAGCGATCATCTGGGCGGCCAGATTGTGCTGGCGGCTGCGCCTCCGCGCAAGGACGAGATCATGCGCTCGGTCGAGTACTACGAGAAGATTCTGCCTGGCCTGGGCGTGAAGGTCGAGCTCAACCATGTTGCTACCGCTGAGGACCTCAACGCCGCCGACGCCGCGATTGTGGCCGTGGGCGCGCACGACGTGGTCATCCCCGTTCCGGGTGCCGACTCGGACAAGGTCGTCTCGAGCTGGGACGTGCTGGCCGGCAAGGTGGAGCTCAGCGGCCGCGTCGCCGTCATTGGCGGTGGCCTGGTGGGCACCGAGACTGCCGAGTACCTGCTGCAGCACGGCTGCGAGGTGGCGATCGTGGAGATGCTCGACAAGATTGCCGCGGGCGAGTCCGAGACCATTCTGCCGCTGATTATGAGCGACTTTGCAGAGCACAACGTGGAGCAGCATGTTAAGACCCGCCTGACCGCCATTACCGACGAAGGCGTGGAGGCTGTTCGCACCACCGAGGACGGCGCCGAGGAGCCGGTGAGGATCGCCTGCGATTACGTGGTGATGGCCGTGGGCTCCAAGGCCAACGCGTTTGACCTGGATGGCGTGACGGTGCCCGTGACCTGCGTGGGCGACTGCTCGGGTGAGCGCACCGCCGACATTGCGAGCGCCATTCGCACGGCGTATCACGCGGCTAACGAGCTGTAGTTGAACATCGCGGCCAGGCGGGGCGGTAGCACGGATCCGCCTCGCCCGGCTGTGTCCCGTCGGGTGTCAACCGGTGCGGGGCCTGCAAGCGCAGCAGGTCCCGCCCTTTTTGTTTTGCTCCGGTGGATGGCAATGCGCGGTAATCATGAGGAGTGAGGACGTCTACTGCCTTGCAGATCACTCAAAAATATTGGGGGAGGGGTTAATAACTATATCCTCTATACCAAAGGACATAAAGAGATGCCAATTTTGTTGACAAGCGAATGACGATTAGCTGCGAGTCAGCTACCAGCGTAAATAATCGATAAAGAAATGTCGTAATTTGGTGCCAAATGCCCAGATAACGCCGCGTCTATTTTAATTAACTGCTTTGAGCAAACAGCAAAATGCTACTATCTAACAAGCACGTAAGAAAGCAGATTAACGGTTAAGGCTAAGAAGTGGCAGGCATGTCAGAAGCAACAAGGACCCGCGCGCATGCGCCCGAGGTTAGGCAGCGCGCCGTCGAGATCCTCCAAGAGGGGGTCGGTCACCGCGCCCTCGCCGCAAAGCTTGGCATTCCCCAGGCCACGGCTCGTCAGTGGGCCCGCGCATATGCCGTGGGCGGTGCCGACGCCGTGCTCAACGCGGGCGCTCGTCATCACACCTATTCGTACGACGTAAAGCTCGCCGTGGTTAAGGACCGTCTGGAAAACGGCCTGACGGTTCGCGAGGCCATGATCAAGCACAAGATTCCCAGCGAGTCTTCAGTCAAGGCTTGGTGCCGCCAGTATCGCGAGAGCGGTGAGTCCGCGCTGGTCGATAAGCCGCGCGGCCGCAAGCCGCGCGTTAAAAAGGCGGAATAGCGAACGGGATGGTGCGCCCACAGGGGCGCATTTTTCTTGCCGCCCCTCTGCTCCAATGCGGACGTGCCCTTACCCCGTACGCCTAAAACTCCCCAGTTGGCCGAAAACCCGCCGCCGCTACTCCTCAATTGAGCTATAACGTTAAACAATTGCAGCGTTTTTGCATGGGGGAGTGATGGTATGACGCTACTGTATTTCCTTACCCTGTTTCCGCTGGTACCGGCGCTGGGCATGCTGCTCGCGCGCGGTGACCGCGCCCGCGATGCGGTGGGGCTCATAGGTTCCGGCATTATTATGGCGGTGACAGTTGTAGTCGCCGTCATGTTTTTTGGCGCGGGCCCGCAGAGCTTTGAGGTTGCCTCCGGCACCTCGCATGTGCTCTCGATCATCAGCTCTGTCATCGACGTTGTCCTGTGCGCCGTCATCCTGTACAACGCGTACAAATATAGGAACGCACTTACCACGGTGCTCGGCATAGTCCAGCTGGTGGGCTCGCTCGCCTTTGCGGCCATGACGCTGCCCGCGGCCGAAGCCGTCACCGCAACGCCGCTCTACCTGGACTATATGAGCGTGATCATGGTCCTCGCCGTCGGCATTGTCGGCAGCCTAATCTGCGTGTATGCCCTGGGCTACATGAAGGACTTCCAGGCCCACGACGAGCACGAGGCCGCGCTGCGCGGGCAGACCGCGCCCGACCGACGCCCGCAGTTCCTGGCGCTTATGTTCCTGTTCCTCTCGGCCATGTTCGTCATCGTGACGAGCGACAACCTTGAGTGGTTGTTCTGCGGCTGGGAAATCACCACCGTGTGCTCGTTCCTCATGATTGGCTACACACGTACGCCCGAGGCCATCAAGAACGCCTTTACCCAGATCATCCTCAACATGCTGGGCGGCATCGCGTTTTTGGTCGGACTCATGTACCTGCACGTTAACGGCATGCCGCTGACCATCTCGGGCATGATTGAGCTTTCCGGCGCCGGAACCGCGCAATCCGCGCTGCTGGTGATGCCGGTCATTCTGCTGTCGCTCGCCGCACTCACCAAGGCCGCACAGATGCCGTTCCACACTTGGCTGCTGGGTGCCATGGTTGCCCCCACGCCCACGAGCGCCCTGCTGCACTCGTCAACCATGGTCAAAGCCGGCGTGTTCCTGATGGTCAAGCTCAGCCCGCTCTATGCCATCTATCCCGTGACTGGCTTTATGGTCACGAGCGTGGGCGCCATCACGTTTTTGCTCGCCGCCCTCATGGCCATCTCGCAGAGCAACGCCAAACGCGTGCTCGCGTACTCCACCATTTCCAACTTGGGCCTCATCAGTGCCTGTTTGGGTGTCGGCGCGCCCGAGGCCGTATGGGCGGCCATCTTCCTGATCCTGTTCCACACGGTGGCCAAGTCGCTGCTGTTCCTGTGCGTGGGCACGGCCGAGCATCATATCGGCAGCCGCAATATCGAGGACATGGACGGTATGTTCAGCCGCATGCCGCACCTGACGCGCCTGATGATGCTGGGCATCATGGGCATGTTTGTGGCGCCGTTTGGCATGCTCGTGTCCAAGTGGGGCGCCCTGGTGGCGTTTGCGCAGACCGGCAACGTGCTCATGATCATGGTGCTTGCCTTTGGCTCGGCCGCGACGTTTTACTTCTGGGGCAAGTGGCTCGCCAAGCTTTCGGGCGTCGACCCCACGGCTCAAAACGTTGAGGTCAATGTCCATAAGACCGAATGGATGGCGCTCAACACCATCGCCGCGCTGCTGATTCTGTGCTGCGTGGCCTTCCCGATTATCTCGAGCGGTTTGGTGTCGCCTTACTTGGCCATGGTGTTTGGCCGCGTGCCGTACGTTATTGGCAAGGACGCCATGTATCTGATGGTGGTTATCGTGGCGTTTATCGCCGTGGTGCTGCTGACGTCATTCCGCGTGAGCAACAAACCGCACGTAAACGTATATCTTTCGGGTGTGGGAACCGACAATTACCGCCATTTCCGCGGCTCGATGGGACATGAGGTGAAGGCCGAAAAGCGCAATTGGTACTCGGAGGACGCCCTTGGCGAGAAGCGTATTGGCCCCGCGGGTAGCGTCGTGTGCTGCAGCATTATCTTGTTTGCGCTGCTGTGCTGCGCGTGGATTGGGCCCGAGCGACTTGCCATGAGTGCGCCCTCGGTGCTGCGCGGTAAGTATTTTGAAGGTTCGGGCGTCGTGGGCATATTTATTGGTACCGTGGCGTTTGCCTTGCTGGCGCCGCTTGTGGGCGGCTTGATCGACGGCATCGACCGCAGGCTGTCCGCCCGTATGCAGGGCCGCGTGGGTCCGCGCCTGCTCCAGCCTTTCTACGACGTTGCCAAGCTGCTGCGCAAAGCCCCTGCCAGCGTAAACACCATGGACGATACCTATATGGCGTGCGCGCTCATCTTTACCGTGGTGGGCGGCGGCATCTTTGTGTCGGGCTCCAACACGCTGCTGTGCGCTTTTATGGTGACGCTCGCCGCGATCTTTGTGGTGCTGGCGTCCGCCTCGACGCAAAGCCCGTTTGCCCAGGTTGGCGCCGATCGTGAGTTGCTGCAGGTTATGAGCTACGAGCCCGCCGTTCTGCTGATGAGCGTGGGCCTGTACCTTGCCACCGATAGCTTCGATTCCATTGCCGTGACGGGGCAGTCGGCCCCCATCATCGTGTACAGCGCGCCCATTTTCCTCGCACTGCTCGCGGTGCTTACCATCAAGCTGCGCAAGTCGCCGTTCGATCTTTCGTACTCGCATCACGCGCATCAGGAGATTGTCCAGGGCGTCGCCACCGAGATGAGCGGCGGCACGCTGGCCAAGATGACCCTTATGCACTGGTGCGAGACCGTGCTGTTTTTGATGTGGGTGGGCATGTTCTTTGTTTGGGACAACCCCGTGAGCTGGGTTGTAGCCCTGGTCGTGATGGCCGCGACGTATTTTGTCGAGGTCCTGATCGACAACACCTTCGCACGCAGCACCTGGCGCAGCTGCTTTAGGCTCGGATGGGGCGTGGCGCTGGTGTTTGGCCTGCTCAACCTTATGCCCATCCTCGTCGACGTGTTTATTTAGGAGGCGGCATCCATGGATCATAAAATGTCGTGCTCGCCGTGGGTTATTCATTACGACGGTTCGAGCTGCAACGGATGCGATATCGAGGTGCTGGCCTCGCTCACGCCGCTGTTCGATGCGGAGCGCTTTGGCGTGGTCAACACCGGCAACCCCAAGCATGCGGATATCTTTTTGGTGACGGGGTCGGTCAATGCCCAGAACCTGCCCGTCGTGCGCCAGATCTACAACCAGATGCTCGAGCCCAAGTGCGTGGTGGCCTGCGGCATCTGCGCGTGTTCGGGCGGCGTGTTCCGCGATGCCTACAACGTGATCGGCGGCGTGGACCGCGCGATTCCCGTGGATGTGTACGCGCCCGGGTGCGCCATTCGCCCCGAGACCGTGATCGATGCCATCGTGGAGGCGTGCGGCATCCTGGACCAGAAAGAGGCCGTGATGCGCGCCGGTGGCGATCCGCTCACCGTGGGCGGTGCCGCAACCTGGGACGGTGGCGTTGAGCTGGGCGAGGACGGGTTTGTGGCTGCGGGGGCCGGGGCTGATGGTGCCGGTGACGGTGTCGAGGCCAACGTGTCCACCAGGTCCGCCGCGCCCGCCGCTGCAAAGGAGGCCGAGTAATGCAAAAGGCTATCTATACCACCGTCGGGATCGACGAGCTCCTGTCGCATGTCCAGGCGCTCAAGGGCGTCGGCGCGCGCTTTGTGCAAATGCACGCCGAGCGCAACGTCGACGACGGCACGTATCGCCTGGTCTATACGTTTATCAACGTTCGTGTTGCTCAGGAGCAGATTGCGCAGGACGGCAGCTATGCGATCGAGAACCTGGTGGTTGAGGGAATTAATCAGTACCAGGAGATTCCGTCCATCAGCTCGTACTATCCGGCAGTATTCCCGTTTGAAAACGAAGCGCACGACCTGTTTGGTCTTGCCATCACCGATATGCAGATTGACTTTAAGGGCTTTTTCTACCAGGTCTCGACTGCCGAGCCCATGAGCGTTATCACGCCCGAGGTGAAGGCCGCGCGCGAGAAAGCCATGAAGGTCCGTGCCGCTGCCGAAGCCAAGGCGCGCAAGGCCGCGGCCGAGAAGGCTGCTACTGCCACGGCCGCTGCGGGGGAGGGCACTGCGGGCGCTGGCGATGCTGCGGGCGCTGCCGTCGCTCAGCCCGCTGCGGCTGCCGGCTCCGATGCTCAGCACGATGAAACTGCTGCGAAGGCCGCGCTCAAGGCTGCCGAGATGGAGGCAAAGCTCGCCGCCATGGATCCCGAGAAAGCGGCCAAGGTCCGCGCGGCGCTTGCCGCCAAGGCCGCCCGCGACAAGCAGAAAAAGGAGGCGTAAGGCCCATGGCACATCGCTCCGTTATTCCGTTTGGCCCGCAGCACCCGGTGCTGCCCGAGCCGCTTCATCTGGACCTGGTGATCGAGGACGACCGCGTCATCGAGGCAATTCCGCAGATCGGCTTTGTGCACCGCGGACTCGAGAAGCTCACCGAAAAGCGTGATATGCACCAGTTTGGCTACATCGCCGAGCGCATCTGCGGCATCTGCGCCGTGGGCCACAGCTGCGGCTATGCCAGCGCCTGCGAGCGCATGCTCGACATCGAGGTGCCCGGCCGCGTGCAGTATATCCGCACCATTCTGCACGAGCTTTCGCGCATTCACTCGCATCTGCTGTGGCTGGGCCTGCTCGCCGATGCCTTTGGTTTCGAGGCACTGTTCTATCGTTCGTGGACCCTACGCGAGCAGATTCTTAAGATCTTTGAGAGCACCTGCGGCGGCCGCGTGATCCTTTCGATTAACGAGATCGGCGGCCTTAAACACGACATTGAGGACTCCGAACTGGCGGGCATTGTCCAGACGCTCGATGCCATGCGTCCTGACTACGAGGCCTTGGTGCATACGTTTTTGGACGACAATAGCTGCGGCGAGCGCCTGCACGGCGTGGGCGTGATCAGCAAGAAGGACGCGCTGGATCTGTCGATGGTCGGCCCGTTCGGTCGCGCCTCGGGCGTGGATTGCGACGTGCGCATGTTTGGCGACGGTGCCTATGCGGATCTGGCCGCGTTTGAGCCTATCGTTGCTAGCGATGGCGACTGCTATGCCCGCTGCCAGGTGCGTTGTGCCGAGGTCACGCAGGCCATGGATATTATCAAGGAGCTTGTGGGCAAGATTCCGCACGACGGTATCGGCGGGCGCACCAAGCTCACGCCGGCCGACGGTGCGCGCGGCGAGGTTGTGATTGAGCAGCCGCGCGGCGAGGCGTATTACTATGTGCGCGGCAGCGGCACCAAGAACCTGGACCGTTTTCGCGTGCGAACGCCGACGTCGCAAAACCTGGCGGGTCTGACGCATGCGCTGCAGGGCGTGCTCCTTGCCAACGTGCCCATGATTATCCTGACCATCGACCCCTGCATTAGCTGCACGGAAAGGTAGGCGCGGCATGAGTTTACTGACATTTGCCAAGACGGCCTTGGGTTCTATGGTCAAGCAGCCGGTAACGGTGTGCTATCCGCAGGAGAAGCTCGCGGTACCCGAGCGCTTGCGCGGACATATCGTTAACGACATGGACGTGTGCATTTGCTGCGGCATGTGCGCGCGTCGCTGCCCGGCGGGCGCGCTCGCGGTCGATCGCAAGGGTGGAACGTGGTCGATCGACCCGTATGCCTGCGTGGTGTGCGGTGAGTGCATCGAGAGCTGCCCCAAGCACTGCCTGACTATGGACACCGCCCGCACCCCAGTCGCAGCGGACAAGACTCCCACAGTAGAAACCAAGCCGGAATAGCGCTGGAATAGGGGCCGGTGGGGCAAAAATGGCCCACCGGCCCC
>OLPH01000228.1_pt1 | contig 76330 bp, 69 predicted proteins | sample 1672951 | NCBI WGS metagenome assembly OLPH01 (sample SAMEA3136740, study PRJEB25190) | human gut metagenome | reverse complement strand
CAGTTTTCTTTGGTTCTTTCTTTTGCTGCCAAAAGAAAGAACAACCTCCCGGGAGACTGCCGTTCCCGGTTCAATCTTCCTTCTTCAACCGATACCCGATCTTGTACACCGTCTCGATCTTGTCCATCCAGCCGAGCTTTTTGCGCAGACGGGCAATGTGGGTGTCAACGGTGCGCAGACTTTCGGTGTCGGGGATGCCGCCCCAGACGCGCTCATACATCACGTCGCGGTAGAGCGCCGCGCCGCGGTTGCGCATCAAAAGCTCCAATAAATCGTATTCCAGGCGGCGCAGCTCCACAGGCTCACCGTTCTGGCGGGCGGTGTGGTTGACCGTGTCCAGCACCACGTCGTAGGCGCACAGCTCCCGCCCGCCGCGCCCGGTGCGGCGCAAAACCGTCTCCATCCGGGCAACAAGCTCCTCCGCCGCGAACGGCTTGGTTATGTAATCGTCCGCGCCCAGGCGCAGCCCCTGCACGCGGTCCTTCACCGCGCTTTTGGCCGTGATAAAGATGACCGGCACGCCCTGGGGCCGCAGACATTCCAGCAGCGCATAACCGTCCAGGCCGGGCAGCATAATATCCAAAAGCGCCATATCAAAATTGGTGGTTTCGATGAGATCCGCCGCCGTCCGGCCATCCTCGGCCAGCGTGCAGCGGTACCCGGCGCGGGTCAGCGTCATCTCGATCAGCCGCGCGATCAGGTGCTCATCCTCCACGATCAGTATGTTGTTCATCCGCGTTTCCTCCCTGTTTGGGGGTATTGTAACCCCGTGTTGTTACAAGGTTGTGTCCTCACAGCTATAATTTTACACTTTTTTATTTTATTTTCCACCCGCGTCGTGGTATAATGTTGAAAACTGCTTTGTCAAAGGAGAATTTTCCCATGTACGCTACCGTTCAAGAGCTTGTGGACGCGCTGACGCTGGAAGAAAAGGCCGGTCTTTGCACCGGCGCGGCGGTCCCGCGGCTGGGCCTTCCGGCGCTGCGGGTCAGCGGCCTGCACAGTCAGGAATCTGCCGGGGGCGTCTGCTTTCCGTCGGCGTGCGCGGCGGCAGCGTCGTTTGACCCGGAGGCGGCCCGCCGCATGGGCGCGGCGCTCGGGCGGGAGGCGCGCAGCGGCGGCGCACAGCTGCTGGAGGTGCCGGACGTGAACCTGAAGCGCGGCCCGTTGAGCGGACGCAGCGCCGACACCTGGGCCGAGGACCCCTGCCTGACGGGGGCGCTGGCCGCGGCGTTCCTGCAAGGCGTGCAGAGCGCGGGTGTGGGTGGCTGCGCGGGGCGGCTGGCCGTGGTCAACCAGGAGACAGACCGCCGGACGCTGAACCGCCGTGTTGATGAGCGCACGCTGCAGGAGCTTTACCTGCCCGCGTTTGAGACTGCCGTGCGGGACGGGCAGCCCCGGGCCGTTGTGTGCAGCGCGGGGCAGCTGAACGGCACCCGCATCTGCGAGGACACGCCTCTGCTGACCGACACGCTGCGCGGCGCGTGGGGCTTTGCCGGTGCGGTGCTGGCAGAGCCGGGCGCGGTGCAGGACCCGGCCCGGACGCTGGCCGCGGGCGTGGATTTTGCCCCTGCGGACGCGGGACGGCTTGTGGATGCCGTGCAGTCCGGCGCACTGGACGAATCCGTTTTAAACCGCGCTGCATCGAACATTATACGCATTCTTTTGGCCGCATCGACCCAGCCGTCCCCCGCGGACCGTGACCGTACCGCAGACCGCAGTCTGGCTGTCGAGCTGGCCAAGCAGAGCGGTGTGCTCCTGCGCAATCTGGGCGCACTGCCGCTGCACAAGGGGCAGAAGGTAGCCTACATCGGCGCTTTCGCCGCCCACCCGCGCTATTCCGCCGGTCATCCCCGCGCGCCGCAGGTCACAAGTGCCATCGACGCTGCGGTCCTGCATGGCCGCAAGATCCATTATATCGAGGGCTTCCCCGCGGACCGCGACCAGCGCGACGAGGCGGAGTTCCTGCGTGCCGTGGTCGCCGCCGAAGCTGCGGACGCCGCGGTCATCTTTGCCGGTCTGCCCGAATGCGCTGAGCTGGCCGCCGCGGACCGGCGGCACATGCGCCTGCCCGAATGCCAGAACAACCTGATCGCCCGCGTGGCCGCCGTGCAGAAGAACACCGTCGTAGTGCTGCACACCTCCGGACCGGTGGAGTGCCCCTGGGCGGACGATGTATCGTCGGTTTTGTGCATGTATCTGGCGGGCGAGGGTCTGGGCGAGGCCACGGACGCCCTGCTGTGGGGCAACGCCGACCCCTGCGGGCGTCTGCCCGAGACTTGGCCCCTGCGGCTGGAGGACACGCCCTGCTATCTGGATTTCCCGGGTGACGGCGTGACCGCCGACTACCGCGAGGGCGTCTACGTGGGCTACCGCTGGTATGATGCCCGCAAGATGCCGGTGCGCTGGCCGTTCGGCCACGGGCTGAGCTACACGGGCTACGTCTACCGCGGCGCGGCGCTGGACGCCGACACGCTGACGCCGGGCGGCACCGTGACCGCGCGGGTGACGGTGAAAAACAGCGGCGCGATGCGCGGAGCCGAGGTCGTGCAGCTCTATGTGGCCGATGCCACGGGTGCGCCGGTGCCGGGCGGGCGGGTGCCCCAGGCGCTGCGCAGGTTTGCGAAGATCGACCTGCAGCCCGGCGAGGAGCAGGAGATCGTCTTTATGCTGACGCCGCAGGATATAAGCCGTTACAGCCCCGAGCTGCACGCCTGGTGCGCAGCGCCGGGCCGGTACGAAATACGCATCGGGCATTCGAGCCGGGACATCCGCGCGGTGCTGGCCTTACAGTATGCGGACGCAAAAATTTGAGTTTACTATAAAAGGAGATGCAACTATGTCTATCAAGATCACCGAACAGAATTTTGACACCGAGGTTTTGCAGAGCGCCATGCCCGTCGTGGTGGATTTCTGGGCCGACTGGTGCGGCCCCTGCAAGATGATGGGCCCCGTGCTGGAGGAACTCGCCGCGGCGCATCCCACCGTCAAGGTCGGCAAGCTGAACACCGACGAGAACCTGAAGCTGGCCATGGCCCGCAAGATCGACGCCATCCCGGCGCTGCTGCTTTTCAGGAACGGTCAGGAGGTCAGCCGGTCCGTCGGCTACAAGCCCGCCGCCGAGCTGGAGGCGTGGCTGCGGGAGAACGGGGCGATTTGATTTACGGGGGGGTTGTTCCTTCTTTACAAAGAAGGAACCGAAGAAATTCCAATAAAAGAAACGCAAAAAGCGCTGCTGTCGGAGAGTGACAGCAGCGCTTTTTTTGGCTATGGCGTTGTCGGGGTTTTGGGACGATTGCTCATCTGTATTACAGCCGTAGGGCGGCATGCCCCCATGCCGCCGAAGGTCCGCGTGGCCGCCTGTTTAACGGGTTGCCGCGCAAGGCCGCGGCGGAGGGGTCAAGACCCCTCCCTACGGACTAACGTTCACGGGTGCTTTGTAGGAAGCGGTCTTGACCGCTCCGTGCCCGTGTGCGGCAGCGGAAGTGTCCACGGGAAAGACACCGTCCTTACCCCATCGCCTCCGCAATTTCCGCGTCCGTCAGGGTCTTGCGGACCGGCTGCGGCTCCCCGCCGCCTTCGTGCAGAACCATCACCCAGTACTCCAGATCCAGCCATTGGCCGAACTTGTACCCGGTGCGCTTCTCCGTCGCCATCTTTTTGAAGCCCATCGCGCGGTGGAAATCGTTGCTCTGGCGGTTATTCCCGGCCACAAGGGCAAAGGCGTTGTAATAGCCCTGCGCCTTCAAAAGCGCCAGCAGTGCGCGGTACAGCCGCCCGCCGACGCCCTGACCGACGCAGTCGGGCGCACAGTAGACCGTCGTCTCGACATCCCACGAGTACGCCTCGCGCTCATGCCACAGGTGCGCACAGGCAAAGCCCTGCAGCCGCCCGTCGGCGCTCTCGGCCAGGATAAACGGCGCGTTCTCCCGTACATGGGCAATGTTCGCGCGGTATTCCTCCACGGTGGACGGCGCGTACTGGAAGGTCTGCGTGCCGTGGCGCACGTACCAGTTGTACAGCGCACAGACCGCGGCGGCATCGTCCGGCGTGGCCATCCGCAGGGTAATTTTGTTGTCGGCGGCCCACCGGGCGGCCAGGGCCTCTTTGTCGGCCTTCGGCAGCCTTTTCAGCGCTGCTTCGCGTTTTAGTGCCGCACTTTTATCGGCGCATTTCTCTGCGTAGGCCAGGCGCACGGCATCCCTGCCATGGCTTTTTGTGTACCTGGCCCCGCCCTTGCCGCTGCGGTGGGCTTTTAAGCGGCGGGCCAGATCGTTCGTCCAGCCGCCGTACAGGCTGCCGTCCGGGCAGCGCAGCAGGTAGGCCCAGGCGGGCGCGGGGGTCGGCTCCTGCGCCTCGGCGGGGCTGGGGGATGGGCCAAAGCGAATCGGTTCGGCTTCGCTCATTCCTCGCTGACCTTCTTCCCCGCGGCGCGCAGCGTGCGGCGGCATGCCTCGATGGCCGTCGCCTTGTCATCGGCGGTGATCAGGAACCGGCTGGGGTGGCAGAACCGCAGGCCCAGGCCGCTGACCTCGCGCAGCTTGTCCTCGGGCTTGCCGGCCCAGGCCACCGGGAACGGCTGCTTGCTGCGCTTGGTGCGGTGGTCGTTGACGCACTGCGCACTGTAGCCGCCGCGCTGGCTGGGGTAGACGACAAAGATTGCGTCGGTCTTGTACAGGCCGTTTTTCCACGGCATATAGGCGGGCAGCACGACGATGCCGTCCTTCATGCTGGCGTAAGCGCGGCGGACCGTGTCGTCGGCGCGGTTCACGGCGTTGGCGGCGGCGATCTCGTTCTCAAGGATCTGCTTTGCCACGGGCACGGCACGCCAGAAGCACACGTCGGGGTCATCCTTCGAGTCCCACAGCGGGTTGAAACTGCCGATGGCGTCGGCCAGCGAGTTCTGCTCGCCGGTGTTGTCGTTCAGATCCAACGGCTGGATGAAGTTTTCGTCCAGCAGGCGGGCCTGATGCTCACCCACGAGCTGTGCGCCGAGCAGCCGCCACAGCAGGCCGAACGCGGCGTAGGGCACACCGTTGGGGCGGCACTCCCGCGGCTCGGAGTGGTGGTCGAACATACCGCCGCCGACGTCGTAGACGATGCCGTCGAAGTCATCCGGCACAACGAAGCCCCGCGTCACCTGAATGTCAGGGCGCAGGATTTGTAAAAGGGCGGTGGAAAAAACATCGTCCGCATGGAATTTTCCGCCGTGGGTAAAGCCTTTTGCAGGGATTTTCATAGTATACTCCTCGCGTAAATCTATGGTGTGCCGCGGCGGCCGGGGACCGGCCGTCCTACGGGGTGTCGTGTAATGTTTTGCATCGGGGGGTAGGGGCCGGGCATGCCCGGCCCGGGCGTGTAAGGCGCAGCGGGCGTCTATGGGCAGGTGCAGGGCCGGGCATGCCCGGCCCCTACCGCGCGGCATATATTATAAGGTCAGTGTGTGGTACACCTCCCCGCCCAGTTCCTTCCAGGTAAACACGCCGTTTTCCAGCGTCATATAGCTGTGGGGGGTGCCTGCTTTGGGGATGGAGACCGAGCCGGGGTTGAGATACAGATTATCCGTCCCGAACACCTCCCAGGCGGGGATGTGCGTGTGGCCGTGCAGCAGGATGTCCCCGGGCTGCAGCGGCGGCAGGTGGGCCGTGTTGTACACATGGCCGTGGGTCGCGTAGAGCAGGCGGCTGCCCGCCGTGAGGACCGCGTAGTCGGCCAGCACCGGAAATTCCAGCACCATCTGGTCCACCTCGGTGTCGCAGTTGCCGCGCACGCAGAAAATCTGATTTTTCCGCGCGTTCAGCAGGGCGATGACCTCCTTGGGCGCATAGTCGGGCGGCAGGTCGTTGCGCGGGCCGTGGTAGAGCAGGTCGCCCAACAGCAGCAGGCGGTCTGCGCCCTCGCGGTCCCAGGCGGCCAGCAGGTCCCGGCAATAGCCCGCCGCGCCGTGAATATCCGATGCGATCAGCAGCTTCATAGCGTTCTCCTTTTATACCGTCACATCGCCGACGATCATCCGCCCGTCGGTGCCGATGGCGTAGACTGTGTACTTGCGCGGGGTGTCGCCGTGCTCAAGCAGGATACCGCCCTGCGTCGGCTCCACATAGCTGAACTGCCGGTGGGCCGTGGTGGCGTGGGGGTGCTCATCGGGCAGGCTGTAGGCCAGAACGCCGCCCTGCGCACAGAAGTCGTCGGGCAGGGGGTGCTCCTCGCCGTTCAGGTAGAGGCGGTAGATGCCGGGCGCGTCGGTGCCCACGGGGCGTATCCACGCGCTGCACCGGGTACGGCCCTGCGGCGGCGTGCTGGACTTGCGCTGGCGCATCAGCAGGGCCACATTGTCCCACACGACCATAAAGTCGTCCAGCGGCATCTCGATCTCGCAGTCGAAATCCTCTGCCGCGGCATACGGGTCACAGAGCAGCACCTTGGGTTCGCCGTCCAGCGACGATGCAAACCCGCGCAGCGCTGCGCAGTGCCGCTCCGGCGCACCGGCGGCGATCTGTGCCGGGGTCGATTGCAATGTAACGACAGCGCCGCACCCGGCGCGGGCCTCGGCGCGCAGCAGCGCCAGGTCCGCGTAGGCCACCCACGCGGGGAAGCCCCACTGCGCCGCCGCGGCGGCGGCAAAGCTCAGGTTTCGGGGGCCGCAGTCATCGGGTGTGCGCCAGTCGCGCAGCACCTGGGCGAACTCCTCGGGCAGCAGATCGGCGCCCCAGCGGTTCGTCAGGCTGGCCAGCGAGATCGCCGCGTCCATCCAGGGCTGCAGCGCCGGGGCGCGGCGGGCCGCCGTGTAGGGCATCAGGTGCAGCCGTGCGTTGACGAGCCGCCCGCGCGCGGGGATGACGTCCACCATCCGCACGCTGGCCCCCAGCAGCATAACAGCAGGGCTCACCTTCTCATTTTTGGAGTAAAGGTAGATGCGCAGCTGCACCGCCGTGGCGTATTTGCTGTCAAGCTGCAGGCGGTCAGGCCAGCGCTGCACGGGGCCGCGCGCCTGGTAGGGCGGGCCTTCCCGGTGCAGACTGGGGCTCCACTTGCCAAAGCTGTTCCACGTCGTCCAGTTGCCGTCCACCATGACGCGGACCTGGGCCTCCACCGCCGTGTCCTCGGGCGAGGCCGCGTTCCAGCTGACCCGCAGCGCATCAAACAGCGGCATCGGGATCGGTGCGCTGGTGTAGCAGCCGTAGGGCACATAGCCGCCCTGCACCAGATCCAGCACGATGCAGTTCTGCTGGACGGTCACGTTGTCCAGCTCACCGTGCATGAAGGCTTCGGTGTCCTGCAAAAGGACGGTATTTTTTTCCATACCGGGTCCCCCTTACTGGTCGAATTTGGGCTTGTTCTGCGCCATGCGCTCCTCGATCTCGGCGTCGCGGCGGGCGTTGATCGTTTCCTCGAGCTTAAAGACCTTTTCGAGACCCGGGTAGACGATCATCAGGGCAATCGTGACGGGCAGCCAGAAGCCGAACGCCAAAATCGTCAGGATCGTGGCGGGCAGGTAGAGCAGCGTTGCGCCCCAGTACAGGGCCAGCACCAGCGCCGCCGCCGCGGTGCGTGGGAAAAAGCCGAAGAACATCAGCCCGGCGTTTTTGGCGATTTGGGCAAGCGGCAGATCCACGAGCGGCACCTGCGCCAGCAGCCAGGTGAAGAAGCCCGTGCAGACGAAGATGCCCGCGAAGGAGGCGACCCACAGGGCGGTGCTGGTGTTGCCGCTCTCGGCCTGGGCGCGGAGCATCCAGGCCCAGCTGCCCACAAACAGGCCCAGCAGTGCGCCGGGCACAAGGCTCTGCCGCCAGTTCTGCTTCCAGGCGCGTTTATAGGTGTTCCACCAGTAGCCGGGTTCATCGCGCAGGGCGCGCAGCACGGTATCGATCATACCGGACAGGAACGGCCCGCCGACCAGGCCGCCGACCACACCGCCGACGACGGTCAGCAGCGCGGACCCGGCCATCATGCCAAAGACGGCCAGCGCCGTGCCGGGCAGAAAGCCCAGCACGCAGAGGATGCCGGATTTATACAGCGGCCACAGGTCGCGGCCCAGCAGTTCAAAAAAGCGCGCAATGCCGACCTTACGGCCCTGGACGGGAGTTTCGTTTGTTTCGTTTGACATGAGGGTTGCTCCTTTTTTGTTTGTGACTGAACCGGGAGCGGCAGTCGCCCGGGAGGTTGTTCTTTCTTTTGGCAGCAAAAGAAAGAACCAAAGAAAACTGCCGCTGTTTCGACGCAGCGGACCCGCGACTTAGGGGCTGCACGCCCCTAAGAACCCCAAAGCGGAAGTCGGAAGTCTCGGCGGCTAAACGGACGCAGTATTACTGTCCGTTCTTAACGCCGCCGAGCCTTCCTCCGTTTTGAAATTCGGGTGTTCCCCCGAACCCCCGCAGGGGTGAACGGCAGCTCTGTAGGGGCGGCATATATGCCGCCCGCAACCTACCGCGGCAACCCGTCAACGGGAAAGAGGGAGGGCTGCCGCCCTCCCTTGCCCCTCTCGTCGGCACCCCATTTGGGGCAGTCCGTAGGGGCCGGGCATGCCCGGCCCTCCACCTTGCCGGTACCGCCCTTTTGTCTTTTACATCGTAGGGAGGGGTCTTGACCCCTCCGCAGCCTACCGCCGCCGCGAACCGCAAAAGCCCCTCCGGCCTGCTTCGCGGCCACCTCCCCGCTGCGCGAGGAGGCTTTCTGCGGACGGCTTTGCCGCGCCGCCTTTCCTTCCCGTTTATAAGATGTCAACAACCTTCAAAATCTCCCCGTCCACCGTGAATTTCACTTTATTGCAGCCGAAATCCAGCGTGTACACCCGCTCCGGGTCGTGCTGGTAGGCGGGGCGGGGGTCGTTTTTCAGCACACCGGACAAAGCGGCGCGCTTGTTTTCCGGCACTTTGCACAAAAGCGCGTCGGGGCAAACCACCTGCAAAGCGTATTCCTTTGTCGTGTCCGTAAATCCGCCCCGGGCGTCGGGGTAGGCGTCCACATAGGGCAGATACGGCTTGATGTCGAAGATCGGCGTGCCGTCCAAAAGGTCCGCGCCGCGGACGATCAGCTCGCCGTTTTCGATACCCGCCAGCTCCACGCAGGAAAGCCCCAGCGCGTTCGGGCGGTAGGGGCTGCGGGTCGCAAAGACGCCGCGGCGCTCGTTGCCGCCCAGGCGCGGCGGGCGCACGGTGGGCCGCCAGCTTTTGCCCGCGGCATACTCTGCCGCCACGGTGGAAAACTGCCAGATCAGCCACAGCCGGTCATACCCCTCGATGCCGACCAGCGCGTTCGGGTCGCGGTATTCCGACTCAAACACGATGCGCGCCGTCAGCTCCGGCACCAGCCCGCTCTGCCGCGGGATGCCGAATTTATCCGTAAAATCCGTGCGGATATGCGCAATCGGATGAATTGTGTACTCCATGGTAACGTCTGCCCCCTTTTTGTCGTCTATTATATAGGAAAGGAACAGATTTTACAACTTCCCCATCTTCCCACCATCGTCGAAATATGGTACAATATGTGGTATATTGCACGTAAGGAGGTGTGCGTTTGGCACCAATCATCCGTACAGAGAAGCTGCGCAAGGTCTATGCCGTCGGCAAGGAGCGCGTCGTTGCGCTGAATAATGTCGATTTGTCGATAGAAAAGGGCGAGTTCTGCTGTATCGTCGGCCAGTCGGGCAGCGGCAAATCCACGCTGCTGAACCAGCTGGCCGGGCTGGAAAAGCCGACGTCCGGCAAGGTATACATAGGAAAGCACGAGATCAGCAAAATGACCGAGAACGAGTTGGCCGAGTTCCGCCAGCAGCACCTGGGGTTCATTTTTCAGAGCTACAACCTGCTGCCCACCATGACGGCGGCGGAGAACGTCGCCCTGCCGCTGATGTTCAAGGGTGTGGACAAAAAGACCCGTCTGGCCCGCGCCCGCAAAGAGCTGAAATCCATGGGTCTGCTGGGCCGCGCCAACCACCTGCCCACCGAGATGAGCGGCGGCCAGCAGCAGCGCGTCGGCATTGCCCGCGCGTTCGTCAGCAGTCCCAAGGTCATTTTTGCCGATGAGCCGACAGGAAACCTCGACTCCCGCACAAGCAAGCAGGTGCTGTACCGTATGCTGGAAATGTCCAAAAACAGCGGCGTCACGTTCGTTATGGTCACTCACGAGCCGGATCTGGCCGAGTGCGCGGACCGCATTGTGACGATCCTGGACGGCAAGGTCTGCTCCAACGTCGTGCAGGACGAGGAGACGAAGAAGAAAAACCGTGACGCCCTCTTTGCCGATCTGGAAGGAAATCTGGATATTGGCGGGGAGGCAGCGAAGGAACAAAACGAAAAGATAAAAGATAATAGATAAAAGATAATAAAAAATGTGGAGTTTTGGCCCGGGGCCAAAACAAAACGTAGGGGCGGATTCCATATCCGCCCGCGGCACCTGCCGCAAGCTGCACGGGCGCATATAGAATGCGCCCCTACGACAGCACAATTTTTTGAGCGGTGCGCAGCGCCGCGTTCCACCATTTTTATTATCTATTATCTTTTATCTATTATCTTAAAAATTTGGAGGTATTACATTGAAACGCCTATTTTCCCTGCTGACCGCCTTTGCTCTGGCGGCGGCGCTGTGTGCGCCGGTTATGGCAGACGACGTCATCACACCGGATGTCACCGACCCCACCCCCACGCCGACGGCGGCCATTGACACGACCAGCTCCGACGGCGTCTACGTCTCCGCCTACTCCGTCACCGACACTGCGGGCGGCGAGGTCACCACCGTGCAGGTCGGTGATAAGATCAACATCGTGCTCAAGGTCGTGGACCACGCCTCGGCGCGGTACTGCGTCAAGCCGGAGGAGATCTCCGCGCGCATCAACTCCGCTGTGTTCACCTACACCGGCACCGGCGAGATCGGCCAGCTGTTCGACAGCAACGACGACCCCAACGCCACCCGCCTGCAGAACGTCCGCAACGGCTCGGCCTCGCCGGAGGAGGTTGCGGCGAACGCGCAGTATAATTATTACAGCTACGTCATTTTGTTCCGCGACGTCATCTACAACGGCGGCGGCAACACGCTGCCCATCAACCTGTCCTATCTGGACACCGCCAAGCCGCTGCAGCAGTTCAGCGTCACGCTGGGCCAGTGCGTGGACAAGGACCAGACGACCTCGCCCAACCTGCTCGTGCGCACCTCCAGCTACGGCGACAGTGTCACCGCAGGGCAGGCGTTCGACCTCTCCCTCGGCCTCTACGCCACCGACGGCAATGAGAACCTCGACGACGTCATCGTCTCGCTGACGCTGCCCGAGAACATCTCCCTGAACGGCGGCAGCCTGTCCAGCTACCTCGGCACCATCTGCCCCAAGCAGACCCGGGACGTCACGTTCCAGGTCATGCCCGCCTCCGGCTTTACCGGCACGGTGGCCAGCATCACCGTCAATATGACCGGCACCGGCTCTGTCACCGGCAAGGAGGTCAGCGGCACCACGACGATTTCCGTGCCCGTCAGCCAGCCCGACCGCTTTGAGGTCGGCCAGCTCGAGCTGTCCGGCGACACGATCTATGTCGGCGACACCGGCAGCGTCTCCCTCTCCTACGTCAACAAGGGCAAGAACCCCGTCAGCAATCTGGAAGCCCGCCTGTCCGGCACGAATCTGGGTGCGGGCGGCTACCAGTACCTCGGCAACCTGGCCGCCGGCACCGAGGGCAGCGTGGACTTTGACATCGTCCCCGATGCCGCGGGCACGGTCAGCGGCATCATCACGCTGAACTACGAGGATGCCTCCGGCAACCCGCAGACCATCTCGAAGGACTTCTCTGTCAGTGCCGAGGAGATGAACATGGACGACTTCAACTATGACCCGTCGATGGACGACGTCCAGCCCGAGCAGACCGGTATGCCGGTCTGGGCGTGGGTGCTCATCGGTGTCTGCGGCGCAGTGGTCGTGATCGTAGTCATCGTGGTCGTGGTACGCAAGCGCAAAAAGGCCAAGGCACTGGCCGCGCTGGAAGCAGAGGACAGCGATGAAGATCTCTGATGAAATCAGCCTGTCGGCGCGCAACCTGCTGCGCCGCAAGGGCCGCACGGCGCTGACCCTCGTCGGCGTCGTCATCGGCACCTGCATGGTCGTGCTGATGATCTCGCTGGGCATTGCCCAGACCAAAACCAACGAGGAGATGCTGCAAAGCTGGGGCGACCTGACCCAGGTGCAGATCTACGGCTACGGCACGATGGTCGGCAGCGACGGCAAGCCGCTGTATCTGGACGACGCGGCCATCGCCAACATCAAGCAGATCCCCCACGTGGCGGCGGCCACGCCCTACGCGCAGGCGTATAATCTGGAGGGCACCATCACGGCGGGCCGCAATGACCGCTACACGATGGAAATTTACAATTTGATCGGCATCGACCCCACCGCACTGGAGCCGATGGGCTTTGCCCTGCAGAGCGGCAGCTGGCTCACGAACACCCCCGCCAGCGAGAAGGCGGCGAAATTGCAGATTTTGGTCGGCGGGTCCACCGGGTATGAGTTTCAGGACTCGCGCAAGAGCTACAACAGCCCCAAGCGCTACCGCTGGCAGGGCCAGACCGATGCCAACGGCAAGGAGCTGCCGCCCTTTGTGGACATCGACAAGGATAAGATGACCCTGACCATCCGGACCGGCGAGGAGTCCACCGAAAAGACCCGCAGCTGGCAGCTGGAGGTCGTGGGCGTGCTGGAGCCGGACGGCGCCAAGGGCTACTGGACCCAGAGCGGCGTTGTGCTGCGCATTCAGGACATGAAGATGCTGCAAAAGGTCTACAACGACATGACCAAAACCAAGACCGAGCAAAAGAGCTACGAGCAGGTCTACGTCAAGGTCGATGACCTGAAGAACGTCACCGACGTTGAGACGGCCATCCACGAGCTGGGCTTCACCAACACCTACTCGATGAACCAGCAGCGCGAGGAGATGCAGCAGCAGGTCATAAAAAGCCAGATGATCTTCGGCGGCATCGCGGCGGTCTCACTGTTTGTGGCGGCCATCAACATCATCAACACCATGACGATGGCCATCTATGAGCGCACCCGGGAGATTGGCGTCATGAAGGTGCTGGGCTGTGAGCTGGGCAGCATCCGCACGATGTTCCTGCTGGAAAGCTCGACCATCGGGTTTATCGGCGGGCTGATCGGCGTAGCGTTCAGCCTGCTGGCCAGCTTTGTGCTGAACAACCTTTCCACAATTTTAGCGGCGTTCGGTCAGGGCGGCGGGTTGGACCTGTCCGGCATGATGGGCGGCGGGTACTACTACATGGACGGGGGCGGCAGCGCGGCCATTTCGATCATCCCGCCCTGGCTCATGCTGGCGGCGCTGGTATTCGCCACGCTGGTGGGGCTGGTAGCCGGTATCCTGCCCGCGAACAAGGCGGTCAGGATCAGTGCGCTGGAAGCCATCCGGCACGATTAAGCGCTTATATCTTATATAAAGAACCGAGGCAGTCCCGGGAAAAGGGATCGCCTCGGTTTTTTTGTCGCCGTTCCCGCCCCACCGCGCGGTAGGGGGCGGGGCACTCGTGGGTGGGTCAGTCCGTAGGGAGGGGTCTTGACCCCTCCGCGGGCGTTTGCGGACGGCATGGGGCTTGCCCGCCGCCGCGCGGTAGGGGCGGGCATGCCCGGCCCGGGGGTTTTCCCGGAGATGGGCGGCGGGAGGTTTCCGGGGCGTCGGGGACGCCGCCCCCTACGTGGGTGGCTGCCCGTTGACGTGTGGCCGCGCGAACTTGCGGCGGGGGGCGGGCACTCGTTGATGGGGCGGTCCGTAGGGAGGGGTCTTGACCCCTCCGCGGGCGTTTATGGACGGCAGGGGGCTTGCCCGCCGCCGCGCGGTAGGGGCCGGGCATGCCCGGCCCGGGGTTTTCCCGGGGATGGGCGGTGATGGGAGGTTTCCGGGGCGTCGGGGACGCCGCCCCCTACGTGGGTGCCTGCCCGTTGACGGGTAGCCGCGCGAACTTGCGGCGGGGTGCGGGCATACCCGCCCTACGGATGTAATTCACGTAAGCGCTGTAGGGGCGGCATATATGCCGCCCGCGAGTTTATGCGGGATGCCGTTCGCCGGTTGTTGTTTTTCTTTCAACAGTGGGCTGGCCATACGGTTGAAAATGTATCCTCGTTGCCGGGCATGGACGTTTGATAACCGATTGCATCCCACTTTGTTTTCAGTACGGCTACATCTGTGTTTTTAACAACATTTCGGACTTTTCCACCGCGGGGTTCTACAACTATAGGCAGTTTTCAACATTTTCAACAGGAAAATAAGGTCTGCAGAGAGTCTTTCGCAAAAAGTTCCGCTCATTTTCTGCGAAACATCGTTATTTTATAGTTTTCCACAGTTTTCACGAGTTTTCCACAGGGAAAACCCCTGGAAACGGTGGAAAACCGGTTTTCCTGTGGAAAAGGGGTACCTGTAGGGGTGCCGGGCCGTGGTTACGCCTATATCTTGTTTACAAACGGTTCATTTTTGCCCCATGTATAGCCGGTTGTGAACGGTGGAAAAATAAGAGTTTTCAACATCACTGTGGAAAACGGTGTGGAAAGAGTTTAGAGGGGGAGCAGGAGACTGCGGGAGGCCCGTCGGGACCCTTCCGGCCTGCGCGCAAGCGCGCGGCCACCTCCCCTAAAAGGGGAGGCTTTCTGTGCTCGCTGCGCTCGCAGAAAGCAATCAATAAAGCAAGCAACAAAAAAGCAGCTGCCCGCACAGGAGCAGCTGCTTTTTTCAACACTGTTGTTTAAAACTCGATCTTACCGAAGGCGAAATCGTCACCGTCGTGGATGCGCTCGGTGGTCTTGGGTGCCATCGGCTTGGCTGCGGGGTCGCGCGGGGCATCCGCAAACTCGCGGGCGGGCACGCTGGAGCGCGGGCCGCCGTAGCGCGGGCCACCACGGTTGTCGCGGCGGGGAGCACCGTAGCGGGGGCCTCTGCCGCCCTCACGCGGGCCGCGGGGGCCGCGTCCGCCACGGTTGTCACGGCGGGGACCGCGGCCACCGTCACGGCGTCCGCCGCGCTGGTTGCGGGCGTTGTCGCGGTCAGGCAGGTTGCAGGCATCGGGGTCGGTGGAGTACAGCACCACATGGCGGGCCGGGCCGTCGCCCTTGCTCTCGCTGCGCACACCGTCGATCTCGGCGATGGCCGTGTGGATGATGTGGCGCTCGTAGGGGTTCATCGGCTCCATCTCATAGTAGCAGCCCGTGCGGATGACGCGGTCTGCAATGCGTCTGGCAAGGGCAGAGAGGTCGTCCTCGCGCTTGTTGCGGTAGCCGCCGACATCCAGGCCCAGCTTGACGTAAGGGCCCTCCATGCGGTTCACAACGAGGCTGGCGAGGTAGGACAGGGACTCCATCGTCTCGCCGCGGCGTCCGATCAGCGCGCCCATGTGCTCGCCGGAGACCTTCAGGACCGTGGCAGCGCCCTTCTTGACGGCGGTGAAGGTGAAGTTTTCCACACCCATCAGGTTGAAGATCGGGGTCAGGTAGTCAACGGCGGCCTGCAGGCGCGGGTCGGCGTCGATGTCAAGGGGAACCTCGACTTCCTCACCGGGGACGGGGGCCAACTCGGCCTCCTCGACCATATCCTCGACGACCTCCTTCTGGATTTCAGGGGCGGTCTCGTCAGAGATTTCAACAACCTCGGCGGGCTTTGTGGAAACTTCAGCCGGCTTTTCCGCCTCGGGCTCCTCGACCTTCACGAGGACCTTGGCGGGAATGGTCTTAAACAGCTTGCGGGTGGGGAATTCGAGGACTTCGTAGCTTACGTTGATGTCATCACGGTCAACGCCGAGAGCCTCGCAGGCGGCCTGTACGGCGGCCTCAACGGTCTTGGCGCTCATTTCCATACTGCGCATAGGGGGAACCTCCTTCTTATTTCTTATCGTTACGTTCATCACAACGGGGAGCGGGGCGGGCGCATATAGAATGCGCCCCTACGGCGGCAGGGGATACACTCCCTCACAGCCGCCAACGGCGCGGGCGAGCAATGCTCGCCCCTACGGTTGGTGCGTCGTATATTTTAATCCTTATTCAGTGGGGTGGTGCGCTCGTCCTTGTAGAGTTCGGCCTCGCGCTGGCGGGCCATCTCCAGGCGCAGCTTGTTGGCCTCGCCCAGGGTGACCTCTTTTTCGACCTGCTTACCGTTCTGCTCGACGGTGACGGTGCGCTTTTTCTTCTTCTCGGCGCGCTTGGCGGCAAGCTCGGCCTCATACTGGGCCTTGAACTTCTCGGGGCTGTAGATCTTGTAGGTCACGTAGGACTGGAAGATCTGGACCACGTTGGACACGCCGTAGTACAGGGAGAAGCCGACGGGGGCATTGAAGCAGAACGTGACGAACATCAGGTTCATGACGAGCATCATGACCTTCATGCTGCCCTGCATCTGGGCATCCATGCCGGAGAGCTTCTGGGTGATGAAGTAGCTGACGAACATCGTGACCGTGGCGATGGCCGGGAAGATGGCGATGGGGGTCAGGTGGAAGCCGGGCACATCGCACATATCCATGCCGAAGAAGGAGGTGTTGAAGTTCTGGATCTCGGCCACAACGCTGGCGGAGATGATGGACGGGTCGATGGACGCGCCGTTGTGGATGGCCTGGATCAGCGCGGTCTGCATCGTGGAGGTGTTGGTCGTTGCCAGGCCGATGGCCTCGCACGCGGCCTTGACGGCCTCATTGCTGACGCCGAAGATGTAGTGTACGGGGTAGTACACAACGCCCAGGAAGCCGAACAGGACCAGCATCGTCAGCAGCATGGGCATGCAGCCGCCCATGGGGTTGTAGCCGTGCTCCTGCTGGAGCTTCATCAGCTCCTCCTGCTGCTTCTGGGGGTTGTTCTTGTACTTCTGCTGGATCTCGGTGATCAGCGGCTGGAACACGGACATCTTGGCCGTGGACTTCTGCTGATGGATGCTCAGGGGGAACAGCAGCAGCTTGAGGATGAGGGTGGCAACGATCATGGTTGCCGCGTAGTTGCCGATGAAGCTGTACAGGATCTTCACCAGCGGGCCGATCAATACGGCCAGGAAATACATAAAAGACATAGCCTTTCCTTCTGCCCCGTCTGCGCCCGGGACCTTTATTTTTATGTAGGTCTCTGCTGCGCAGTGCAAAGACATGAGAGGCGATGTTGAAAAGCCTTCTCCCTTGGGAGAAGGTACCCGAGGCCCCGACCGAGGGCGGATGAGGGGGGAGCTTGCGGAGCTGCACATTCAACCGTTTAACGGGTAATTGTGGAAAACTCTGCCCTCATCAGTCCGCTGCGCGGACAGCTTCCCCCTCGGGGGAAGCCTTTAGTCGCGGCTGCGCGTCAGCCTTCGCTCCGGGTTGACCCACTTACCCTTTTCGGGTACCGGGTCATAGCCGAATTTTGCAAAGGGCTGGCATCTTAAAAGGCGCCACACCGTTAAAATTAGACCCTTTACAAGGCCGTGTACGGCGAGCGCCTGCATGGCGTATTCACTGCAGGTGGGTATGAACCGGCAGTGATGCCCGAGGTGCGGACTGATATATTTTTTGTAGCCGCGCAAAAGCGCGATGAGAAGGCGGGCGATCATTGCGGGGCCGTCTCGGGCACGGGGGCCGGGGCGGCCTTGTCGGGCAGACCGGCCTTTGCAAACAGCTTGCCCAGCGTTTTGCTCAGCTGGGTGCTTTTCAGGCGGGGGGTCTGGCCGCGGGCGACCAGGATGATGTCATACCCGCCGATGTTCTGGGCCAGGTGCTCCGACAAAGCGGCGCGCATGACGCGGCGGGCGCGGTTGCGCTGCACGGCATGGCCGACCTTTTTGGTGGCCGTCAGCCCGATGCGGGTATAGCCCAGCCGGTTTTTGGCCACATACAAAACGCAGTGCGGATGCACATAGCTTTTGCCCCGGCCATACACCCGGTTGAACTGCCAGTTTTTATCTAAAGTGCGGTAACGCATAGGTGAGATCCTTTTACCAAAATAATAGATAATAAATAATAAATAATAAATATGGTGGAGTTTTCGTCCCCGAGGGGCCGAAAACAAAACGGCTTTTCCACAAGGGACTGCTGATTTGTTAAAAACGTGCCGCCGCGGGCGGCACACCCTCTTTATTATTTTTTATTTATTATTTCTTATTTACTATAATACCCATTTCCGGTTTGCCTGTAAAGCAAAATTTGAAAAAAGGGCTGCCGATTTTACAATCAGCAACCCTTTTGTTCACTTAATTCTCTGAAGTTATCAGACAGTCAGGCTCTTACGGCCCTTCGCACGGCGGCGGGCGATGACCTTGCGGCCATTCTTGGTAGCCATGCGGTTCAGGAAACCGTGGACGCGGCTGCGCTGACGCTTCTTGGGCTGGAAAGTACGCTTCATTTTTCATTCCTCCTGTTGAAATCCCGGTATGGGCTGTTTGCTCAGGGCTTCGCCCATACACTGGGGCAGCCTTGCAGAGTTAGATTATACGCGATTTACCCCCACTTTGTCAAGGGGGTTTGGGCAGAATTTTTCGCTCCCGCGTCAAAGAATTGGAGCTACAGAGAGTTATCCACTACATTTTGTACTATTTACTGTTGAAAATTGCATCTGTTGTGGAAAACTTTTATTTTTCTTTGCTCCGCGTAAAAATTTTCAACAATTACGGCGTATAAAAAAATTCCTACTTTATTATATATAGGTGTTGTTTAAAACCCGGTTTTGTGGTATACTGTATTTAGTATTTCTGCGCCCTGTTTGGATATAGGGCGTTCACTTATAACAGGAAGTGGGGAGTATCGAGAATCATGGATTCCTTCAATGATGTAATGGACGCCGTCAAGGCGTACTGCAAAGGACGAGTATCCGATGCATCATACAGAGTTTTCATCCAGGACCTCAATCTGCTGAATTTTGAGGGCACGAACATCATCATCCTGGAGGTTCCCAACGACGTCGTCATGCGGTTTGCGGCGGCGCGCTATGCCGATCTGCTCAAGGAGGCGTTTGCCTCGATCCTCGGCTTTGAGGTGGAGCTGAAGTTTGTGCTGGCCGCGCCCGCACCGGACGGCGGCAAGGCTGCCGAGAAGCCGAAGCTGGACGAGAACGACCTGCCCAGCGGGCGGTACGAGTTCACGTTTGAGAACTTCATCAAGGGGCCGTCGAACCAGTTTGCGTTTGCCGCCGCGCAGGCCGTGGCCGCGAACCCCTCCGGCGCGTACAACCCGCTGTTCATTTACGGGCCGTCGGGTCTGGGCAAGACGCACCTGCTGAACGCCATCAAAATTGAGATCCAGAAGAACCACCCGGATTTCAACATTGTCTACGTGGATTGTGAAAAATTCACGAACGAGACGATCACCGCCATCAAGACGGCAACGATGGAGCAGTTCCGTCAGCGCTACCGCAAGGCGGACGTGCTTTTGATCGACGACATCCAGTTCCTGGCCGGCAAGGAGAGCACGCAGGAGGAGTTTTTCCACACCTTCAACACGCTGCACAACGATGGCCGCCAGATCGTCATCGCGTCGGACCGCCCCGCGAAGGAGATCAAATCGCTGGAGGAGCGTCTGCGCACCCGGTTTGAGTGGGGCCTGACCGCCGACATCCAGCCGCCGGATTTTGAAACGCGCGTTGCCATCGTCAAGCGCAAGGCCGAGCTGTTGAATCTGGACCTGCCGAACGACGTGGCCGAGTACATTGCGAACCACTTAAAGCAGAACATCCGCCAGCTGGAGGGCGCGGTCAAAAAGCTGAACGCCTACTATCTGCTGGAGGGCATCGAGCCGTGCATCGGCGTGACGACGACGGCGATCAAGGACACGCTGAACGACAGCCAGCCGATCCCGGTCACGATTGAAAAGATCCTGAACGAGGTCGCGCGCACCTACAATGTGATGCCGGCGGACATCCGCGGCAAGAAGCGCAATGCGAATGTGAGCGCGGCGCGGCAGATGACGATGTACATTATCCGCGAGGTGACCGGCATGAGCATGGAGGCCATCGGGCAGGAGTTCCAGCGCGATCATTCCACGGTGGTGTATTCCATCAAAACGATGGAGGAAAACATCAAGCGCGACCAGCACCTGAAAGAGATGTGCAGCGACATCATGAAAAACGTCCGCACCTAAGTTACTTTCTTGAAAGACCTACTTTCTTGAAAGAAAGTAGGCAAAGAACTTTCAATATTTTATCCCGGGGACGGGATTTGGGATGTACTTTACGCAGCATCGCACATTCTCACCCGTGCATTTGGAATTTCTTTGGTTCTTTCTTTGCAAAGAAAGAACGCCGCGTTTTTCAACAAAGTTTTCAGTTATCAACAGCGCGTATTCCACGGGGCTTGTTGAAAAAAGGAGTTTTCCGGGTTTTCCACAGAAAAGTCCACAGACTGTTCAAAACAATCCACCCGCGATTTTCCGCGGCGCAATCGGGTCCCGCGGAGTTTTCCACGAAACTAACACCCCCTACTACGACTACTACCATAGTTTAATAGTTTCTGCGAACGGAACCGAAAAATACACTTCCTCACACCTACAAAACACCGCTCCGACTGTGGAAAACAGAAGGAGCACCCTTCCTAGAGACCGCTGAACGTTTTTTGCCGAGGCTTTTTTCCAAAAAAGCCGGAGAAAGAGATAGAAACATGAAATTTGAATGCGAAAAAACACTGCTGGCCAGCGCCATCGACGGCGTTTCCCGCGCGATCACGAACCGCGCCGCCATCCCCGTGCTGGAAGGCATCTACATGAAGGCCGAGGGCTTTAACCTGACGCTGACCGGCTACGATATGGAAATGGGCATCACGACCACGATTGAATGCAACGTGCTTGTACCCGGTGAAACTGTACTTGACGCCAAACTGCTGAGCGCAATGGTCAACCGTATGCCTGCGGGCGATGTCTGCATTGAGCTGAACGACGAGGGCCAGGCAAAAATCAGCGGCGGTGTGGCAGAATTTGAGATCCCCGCGCTGAACGCCAGCGATTATCCGAGCCTGCCCGTGACCGGTGCTGACAATACGATGACCGTCAAGTGCGGCATGCTGCGCGAGATGATCGAGAAAACCATCTATGCTGTCAGCCAGGACGACAAAAAGCCCGCCCACACCGGCGAGCTGTTCGTCATTGAGCCGGGCAGCCTGACGATTGTGGCCCTGGACGGCTACCGGCTGGCCATTATCCAGCGCGACGTCGAGTGTACCCGCGACATCCGCATCATCATCCCCGCCAAGACACTGCAGGAGCTGCTGAAAATTATGGGCGGCGCGGACGACGACGTGAAGATCGACGCGAACCGCCGCTATGTCGTGTTTACCTCCAACGGCTATACGATCATGAGCCGCCTGATCGAGGGCGACTTCCTCAACTATGAGAGCGTCATCCCGAAGGACAGAAAAACACGTGTTACCGTTGAATGTAAGAACTTCATCGACACGATCGAGCGTGCGTCGCTCATTATTACCGAGCGTTTGAAGAACCCGCTGCGCATCTCCTTTGCCGAGGATCGCGTGACGGTCCGCTGTCAGACGCCGCTGGGCAAGGTCGTGGACGAGTTCGCGCCGGTCTCGATGGAGGGCGACGCGGTAGAGATCGGCTTCAACAACCGGTATCTGCTGGATGCACTGCGCTTCTCGAAGTGTGAGAAGATGGTGCTGGAAATCAACGGACCCCTGAGCCCCGTCAAGCTCCTGCCCGAGGACGGCAAGGACTTTATCTATCTGGTGCTGCCGGTACGGTTCAAGAACGAGGGGTAAAAAACAACGCTGCTCCGTAGGGGCCGGGCATGCCCGGCCCGCAACATAAAAAGGCTTGCCCGTTGCCGGGCAGTTGCCGCAAGGCCGCGGGCCGGACATGTCCGGCCCCTGCCGCTGCAATAGAAGGAATTGTATGGAAAAGATTCGTATTACCACCGAGTTTATCAAGCTGGATGCTCTGCTCAAGTTCGCCGGTCTGTGCGAGACGGGCGGCGAGGCGAAGGAGCTGATCCAGGGCGGGGCCGTTAAGGTCAACGGCGAGGTCTGCACGATGCGCGGCAAAAAGTGCCGCGCAGGGGATACCGTGGAGCTGGACGGCCAGACCGTGCAGATCGCGGAGGGCGCGTAATGCGCTTAACGCACTTAGAAGTAACGGATCACCGCAATATTGCCCACGCAGAGCTGCACCCCGACCCGCACCTGACCGTGCTGTGCGGCCCGAACGGCCAGGGCAAGACGAACCTGCTGGAGGCTATTTGGCTGCTGACCGGCGGCAAGAGCTTCCGCGGGTCAAAGGACGCGGAGCTTATCAGGCGCGGCTGTGACTTTTCGGTCATCGAGGGCGCGTTTGAGACACAGGACGTGGAAAAATCCATCCGCCTGACCGTGGGCAGCAGGCAGAGCCAGCGCCCGGGCCGCACCGGCAAATTAAACGGTGCGGACGTTGGGCGCGCAGCGGCGCTGGCGGGGAACTTTCAGGCCGTCGTCTTTGAGCCGGACCTGCTGGGGCTGGTCAAGGGCGGCCCGGACGGACGGCGGCGGTTTATGGATTCCGCGCTGTGCCAGGTCTACCGGCCCTACCTTGTGGCGCTGCGGCGGTACATGCGGCTGACGGCCCAGAAGAACGCCCTGCTGAAAAGCTACGATATTACGCCAAACGGCAATATGCTGCTGGACACCTACGACGAGCAGCTGGCCGAGTACGGCGCGCTCATCATGGAGCACCGCTGCAAGTTTCTGGCGGCGGCGGCTCCCATCGCCGCGCAGAATTATAGGGACATCTCCCACGGTGCCGAGGTGCTGTCGCTGAACTACCAGATGTGCACCGCGGCCCCCACCGCCGCGGCGCTGACCGAAAAGATGCGGGCCATGCGCAATGCCGAGCTGCGCGCCGGGTTCTGCCTGGCCGGGCCGCACCGCGAGGATCTGGAAATTTTGCTGGACGGCCAGCCCGCCCGGGTGTTTGGCAGTCAGGGCCAGCAGCGCAGCTGCGTGCTGGCAATGAAGCTGGCCGAGGCGACAGTGGTCGGTGATTTGTTCGGTGAGCACCCGGTTTTGCTGCTGGACGACGTTTTGAGCGAGCTGGACGACGAGCGCCAGACCTACCTTTTGACCCGCATGGGCGAGCACCAGACGATTGTGACCACCTGCGATACCGCCGCTTTTGCGCGCACCAATGGGAAAATTGTGATGGTGAAGGGCGGAGTGGTCGAAGAAGCGTAGGGGCCGGACAGGTCCGGCCCCTACAGGGAGGTGCAGGATTTGTACTTTCACGCAGGCCAGGACTTTGTTCTGAATACCCGGGATGTGATCGGGGTGTTTGATCTGGACACAGCCGGGGCGTCGCGGCGGACGGAGGAATACTTCCGCCACGTCGAGAGCGAGGGCGCCGTCGTGGACCTCTGCGCCCCCGGTACGCTGCCCAAGAGCTTTCTTGTCACCGATTTCCCCGACGAGACCATTTATATCAGTCAGTTATCGCCCGCCGCGCTGAAAAAAAGAGCGGAGAGGCTGGAATTTTAAATTAGTACGCCCGTAGGGGCCGGGCATGTCCGGCCCGCAGCATAAAAATTACCGCCCATTTATGGGCAATGACGCAAGGCGTAGGGCCGGGCATGCCCGGCCCCTACATTGCAAAATAAGAGATACCCACCCACAACAGGAGGCTATCATTTCATGGCAGAAGAAATCATCACCGAAACCAACCGCGAGACGGCTACCGACCATGCCTACGGCGGTGCGCAGATCCAGGTCCTGGAGGGTCTGGAGGCTGTGCGTAAGCGCCCCGGCATGTATATCGGCTCCACCGGGCCTTCCGGCCTGCATCATCTGGTCTACGAGATCGTCGATAACGCCATCGACGAGGCACTGGCCGGATACTGCACCCATATTGAAGTGACCATCAAGCCCGGCAACATCATTGAGGTCTCGGACAACGGACGTGGCATCCCCGTGGACATCCAGCCCAAGCTGGGCATCCCGGCTGTGACCGTCGTCTACACTGTGCTGCACGCCGGCGGCAAGTTCGGCGGCGAGGACTCCGGCTATAAAGTGGCCGGCGGTCTGCACGGCGTCGGCGCGTCCGTCGTCAACGCCCTGTCCGAGTGGCTGACCGTCCGCGTGCGCCGCGACGGGGCTGAGTATGAGCAGAGCTTCAAGCGCGGCAAGCCGGACGGCGACCTGAAAAAAATCGGCGCGGCGGCTTCTACCGGAACGACAGTCACCTTTAAGCCCGACCCGGAGATGTTCCAGGAAACGACGCTCTATCGCTATGAAACGCTGCTCAAGCGCCTGCGCGAGGAAGCGTTCCTGAACGCCGGTGTCAAGATCACCCTGACCGACGAGCGCCCCGACGCGGACCGCCCCCAGGACGAGCAGTCCGGCGAGATGCGCACCGAGACGATGTGCTACGAGGGCGGCATCCGCTCCTTCGTCAGCTACCTGTGCGAGCGCCGCGACTTAACGCCGCTGCACCCGCAGGTCATGTATATGAAGGGCGAGGGTCAGGGCGCTGTGGCCGAGGTCGCACTGCAATACTACGACAACAGCTACAACGAGCTGCTTTTGAGCTTTGCCAACAACGTCCACACCCCCGAGGGCGGCACCCACGAGGAGGGCTTTAAGCTGGCCCTGACCCGCGTGCTGAACGAATATGGACGTGCCAAGGGCATTTTGAAGGACAAGGACGAGAACCTGTCCGGCCCCGACGCCCGCGAGGGCATCATTGCCGTCGTCAGCGTGAAATTACAGGAGGCGCAGTTTGAGGGCCAGACGAAGGCGAAGCTGGGCAACACCTTCATCAAGGGCCTGGTCAACAATGTGGTTTACAAGGCGCTGACCGAGTTCTTTGAGGAGAACCCCGCCGTCGCGAAGGCGATTCTGGAAAAAGCGACCCAGGCTGCCCGCGCCCGCGCCGCCGCCAAGAAGGCCCGCGAGCTGGTACGCCGCAAGAGCGCGCTGGAATCCAACCGTATGCCCGGCAAGCTGGCCGACTGCCACGAAAAAGACCCCTCCAAGACCGAACTGTTCATCGTGGAGGGCGATTCTGCAGGCGGCTCGGCCAAGATGGGCCGTGACTCCAACATTCAGGCCATCCTGCCTCTGTGGGGCAAGATGCTGAACGTCGAAAAGGCCCGCGCGGACCGCATCTACGGCAACGACAAGCTGATGCCCGTCGTGACCGCGCTGGGCACCGGCATCGGCGACGAGTTTGATATTAGCAAAGTACGCTACCATAAGATCTTCATCATGGCCGATGCCGATGTGGACGGCTCGCATATCTGCACGCTGATGCTGACCTTCTTCTTCCGCTATATGCGCCCGCTGATCGACCACGGCTATGTCTACGTCGCCCAGCCGCCGCTGTTCAAGCTGCAGAAGGGCCAGACCGTCAAGTACGCCTACAACGACGACGAAATGAAGCTGTTGAGCGCCGAAATGCCCGGCGCGAAGGTCAACCGCTACAAAGGTCTGGGCGAGATGAACCCTGACCAGCTGTGGGAGACCACGATGAACCCCGACAACCGCGTCATCGTGCAGATCAAAATCGAGGATGCCGAGCGTGCGGACGAGGCGTTCAGCATCCTGATGGGCGAGCAGGTCGAGCCGAGACGGCAGTTTATTGAGAAGAACGCAAAGTACGCGAATTTGGATGTGTGATACATCATACGCCGCCCATGTAGGGGCCGGGCATGCCCGGCCCGCCGCATAAAAAATACCGCCTGTTTGTGGGTCATACACCATGGATTACAAAATTCTTCGTCCGCGCCAAAATCCCCGTTTGCAAAATTACGATTATAAAACCGCAAATCATTATTTTGTGACGGTATGCACGCATCATAAGCAATGTGTGTTTGGTGCGGCAGGCGAGCCAAACGGCATCGGCCAAATGGCCGCGCAGGGGATAACAGCCATACCGGAGCATTTCCCGGAAGTGACCGTGGACGAATATGTGGTCATGCCCAATCATGTGCATGTGATTTTGATTTTTCCGCAGGGCGTAAAAGATTTATCCGCAGTGGTGGGCAGCTATAAGGCGTATGTATCCAAGATGTTCCACATGGAACACCCGGGTGTTCCGTTGTGGCAGCGGTCATTTTATGACCATGTCATCCGGGATGAAGCCGCATATCTGGAAATAAAAAGATATATTCGGGAAAATCCATTGAAATGGAATTTGGATGAATATAACCCCAACGTTTAGCGTAAGGGCCGGGCATGCCCGGCCCGGGACGTAAAAAGAATAACCCTCTTGCGGGCAACCAGCGGCTGCAATAAAAACAACCGTTATAATCCATAAGAGGGAAGCAAAGGCAAGGTGGAGGGCCGGGCATGCCCGGCCCCTACAGTGCAGTAAGATCAAGTAAGATTGAGTTAAGGTGATACAATGGAAGAAAACATCATCATGGTGCCGGGGTCCGGTACGAAGGTCATTGTGCGCGATGTGAAGCAGGAGATCGAGACGGCGTTCCTTGACTACTCAATGTCTGTTATCGTGGCGCGCGCTCTGCCCGATGTGCGCGACGGCCTGAAGCCCGTCCACCGCCGCATCCTGTACACGATGCACGAGCGCGGCAACGACCCGCAGCACCCCTACCGCAAATCTGCCGATACCGTCGGTGCGGTGCTGGGCTCGTACCACCCGCACGGCGACGCCTCGGTCTATGATGCCATGGTGCGTCTGGCGCAGGATTTCAGCCTGCGTTACCCGCTGGTGGACGGCCAGGGCAACTTCGGCTCCGTGGACGGCGACCCCCCGGCTGCTTACCGTTACACCGAGGCCCGCATGTCCAAGATGGCCTGCGAGATGCTGACCGACATTGAAAAAGACACCATCGACTGGGACCCCAACTTTGACGAGACCGAGAAGGAGCCCCACGTCCTGCCCAGCCGTTTCCCGAACCTGCTCGTCAACGGCAGCCAGGGTATTGCCGTCGGCATGGCGACGAACATCCCGCCCCACAACCTGCGCGAGATCGTCAACGGCATGGTCGCCCTGATGGACGACCCCGAAATCGACCTGGCCGGGCTGATGGAGTACGTCAAGGGCCCCGACTTCCCGACGGGCGGCATCATCATGGGCCGCAGCGGCATCCGCGCTGCTTACGCCACGGGCCGCGGCAAAATCACGCTGCGGGGCCGTGCCGAGATCATCGAGAAAAAGAACGGGCGCTACGAGATCCTGATTTCGGAAATCCCCTACATGGTCAACAAGACCCGCCTGATCGAGTCCATCGCTGACCTTGTCAAGGATAAGCGCATCGAGGGCATCAGCGACCTGAACGACGAGTCCTCGAGCCGCACCGGCATGAAGATCGTCATTGAGATCAAGAAGGACGCGAACCCCCAGGTCGTGCTGAACCAGCTCTACCGCTTCACCCAGCTGCAGGACACCGTCGGCGTCATCATGCTGGCGCTGGACGACGGCGTGCCCAAGATCATGAGCCTGAAAACCATGATGGAGCGCTATATTGAGTTCCAGATGCAGGTCATCCGCCGCCGCACCGCGTTTGAACTGAAGAAGGCAAAGGAGCGCGAGCATATCCTCGAGGGCCTGCACAAGGCCGTTGACATCGTCGATGAGATCATCGCGACGATCCGCGCCTGCAAGGGCGGCTTTGCCGAGGCGCGGCAGGCCGTCATGGACAACTTCGGCTTTGACGAGCTGCAGGCGGACGCCATTGTCAAGCTGCAATTGGGCCGTCTGGCCGGTCTGGAAATCCTCAAAATCGAGCAGGAGTTGGGCGAGCTGCGCGAGGCCATCGCCGATTATGAGGACATTCTGGCCAACGACGAGCACGTCAAGCGCATCGTCAAGACCGACCTGACCGCGCTGGCCGACAAGTACGGCGACGAGCGCCGCACCTCCATCGAGACCGTCTCCGGCGAGGTCGATATTGAGGACCTGATCCCCGAGGAGACCTGCGTCTTTACGCTGACCCACGAGGGCTACATCAAGCGCACGACGCTGGACACCTACCAGGCACAGAACCGCGGCGGACGCGGCGTGCAGGGCATGACCCAGAAGGACGACGACTTCACCGAGGAACTTTTTGTCGGTTCTACGCATGATTATATGCTGTTTATGACGAACCAGGGCCGCGTCTACCGCCTGAAGGGCTATCAGGTGCCCGAGGGCAGCCGCACGGCCAAGGGCAGCCATATTGTGAACCTGCTGCAGCTGCAGGAGGGTGAGAAGGTCACGCTGATGCTGCAGCAGAAGGCCGGCGTGGACGAGGACAACACCTACGCCACGATGGTGACGAAGCAGGGCCTCATCAAGCGCACGCCGCTGTCCCAGTTCCGCAACATCCGCAAGATGGGCCTGATCGCCATTGCGCTGAACGAGGGCGACAGTCTGGTGTGGAGCCACCTGACCAAGGGTGACGACGAGATCATTGTTGCCACCCACGACGGCGCGGCCATCCGCTTTACCGAGGACGGCGCCCGCTCGATGGGCCGTACCGGCCACGGCGTCCGCGTTATCAAGCTGCGCGAGGGCGACTATGTCGTCGGTGCAGGCGTCTGCCGCCCGGGTGCGAACGTGCTGACCATCAGCGAGGAGGGCAAGGGCCGCCGCAGCCGCATTGACGACTACCGCATCACGAAGCGCGGCGGCTTGGGCATCCGCAACTACTCTAACGGCAACGTGGCGGGCATCAAGATCGTGGATGACACCGACGATCTGATTCTCATCAGCCAGAACGGCATTCTGATCAGAATCCATGCGGCGGACATCAACGTCCAGAGCCGCTACGGCAGCGGTGTCCGCGTCATGCGCCTGGTCGAGGACGACAAGGTGGCCGTGGTCGCCCGCGTGGACCGCGACAACGACGCCGAGACCGCAAAAATCGAGGATACCGGCGAGACCGATCCGACCCCCGAGGAGCTGGCGGCCATCGAGGCCGAGGAGCTGGCGCAGGAGGCCGCGGAGGACGCAGCCCCCGAGAACGAGACCGAAGAATAAACCAATACAGGGGAGAGGCCGCGGGTCGGCCTCTCCTTTTTGGTGAACAGGTAGGGGCCGGGCATGCCCGGCCCGCAGCCTTGCGAAAGCTTGTGCTTCCGGGTGGGCTTGCAGGGAAGGCATCACGCCCATGAATTTACTGCACCTACTGGAAAATATCCCTGTTTCATGGTATTCTAAAGTATTCCCATCACAAAAAAGGAGCGCTCCACATGGAACATCTGCACACAACGATCTGCGCACTGGCGACGCCACCGGGCGAGGGCGGCATTGCCACCGTCCGCGTGTCCGGGCCGGACGCCTACGGCATCGTCGGCAAAATCTTTGCGCCGGTGCGGCAGGGGAAAAGCGTGGCCGACGCGAAGGGCTACACCGCCATGCTGGGCCACTACCTGCTGCACGGGGCCGAGATGGACGAGTGCGTGGCGCTGTTTTTCCGCGCACCGCACTCCTACACCGGCGAGGACGTTATTGAGCTGTCCGTCCACGGCGGCACGGCCATGGCGGACGGTTTGTTAGAAGCGCTCATCACCGCGGGCTGCGCGCCTGCCGGACCGGGAGAGTTCACCCGCCGCGCACTGGAAAACGGGCGGATGTCGCTGACGCAGGCCGAGGCCGTGATGGAGGTCATTGCGGCGAACGGGCGGCAGGGGGCTGCGCTGGCAAAATCCGCGCTGGACGGGCGGCTGGCAAAGCGCATCGGTAAGATACAGACCGCGCTGCAAACGCTGAACGCCCACCTGACCGCCTGGGTCGATTACCCCGAGGAGGACGTGCCCGAGCTGTCCGACGCGGCGTTTGTCGGGACGCTGACCGAGCAAAAGGCCGCGCTGGACGCGCTGATTTCCGGCTACAGCGCGGGCGCGGTGCTGCGCCATGGCGTGGATTGTGTGCTGCTGGGGCGGCCCAACGTGGGCAAAAGCACGCTGCTGAACCTGCTGGCCGGGTTTGACCGTGCCATTGTCACGCCCGTGGCCGGTACGACCCGCGATATTGTGGAGCAGGCCGTGCAGCTGGGCAGCGTGCGGCTGAACCTGTTTGACACTGCCGGTGTGCGGGAGGTGGGCGAGGACGGCGACGCCATCGAGGCCGAGGGCATCCGCCGCAGCTGGCGCAAGCTCGACGAGGCCGGGCTGGTGCTGGCCGTGTTCGACGCCGCACAGCCGTTGTCTGATGATGATTTGGAGCTAGCCCGCAGATGTCAGGGCCGCCCGGCCATCGCGGTTTTGAATAAGCAGGACCTGGCGGGGGAGACGGATGTTCCACGTGGAACATTGGAGCCGTATTTTAAGAAGATCGTCCCGATGTGTGCGCGGGATGCCGTCGGCTTGCAGGCCCTGACGGATGCGGTTGCGGATTTGTTAGGCACAGCGCAGCTGGACCCGGAAGCTGCGCAGCTGTGCAGTGCCCGCCAATTCGCCGCCGCGACCCGCGCGAGAGATGCGCTGGCGGAAGCGATTGCGGCGCGGCAGAACGGCTTTGGGCTGGACGCCGCCGCGGTGTGTCTGACGGACGCCTTGCAGGCGCTGTTTGATTTGACAGGAGAAAACGCCAGCGACGCAACGATAGAGGAAGTTTTTGAGACGTTCTGCGTGGGCAAGTAAGTAAAAAATGACGGAGCCTTCTCCCCTTGGGGGAGAAGGTGTCCGCGGCCCCGCCCGCGGACGGATGAGGGAAGAGCCTGCGGAGGTTGCCCGTTAAAAGGGAGGCTACGCGAACTCCGCCCTCATCAGCCGCCTGCGGGCGGCAGCTTCCCCCGAGGGGGAAGCCTTTAGAACTGGCGGCAGCCACTCGGGGGAAGCCTTTAAGGAGTGATACCATGAACGACAGGAAAACTCATGACCCTTTGCGTGTCAATGCACGCAATCTCCGCAAATCTATGACCCCGCAGGAGAGACGCTTGTGGTATGACTTTCTGAAAAACCTGCCGCAGACCGTTTACCGCCAGAAAATAATTGGCAATTTTATAGTTGATTTCTATATTTCATCGTGTAAACTGGTAATAGAGCTGGACGGCGCACAGCACACCGAACCGCAGGCCGTCGAGTACGATGCACAGCGCACCGCCTACCTGCAAAGCATCGGCTGCCGGGTGCTGCGCTACGCCAACAATGCAGTGGACACAAATTTCGCGGGTGTCTGTGAGGACATCCTGCACAATATAGGGTAAGAGGGAACGTATATGGACAAATTGGGAACCTACGACGTCATCGTCATCGGTGCGGGGCATGCGGGAATCGAGGCGGCGCATGCGGCGGCACGGCTGGGGGCAAGGACCGCGGTGTTTACGCTGTCGCTGGATTTCATCGGCAATATGCCGTGCAACCCGTCCATCGGCGGCACGGCCAAGGGACATCTTGTGCGGGAGGTCGATGCGCTCGGCGGGCTGATGGGTCTGGCCGCAGACGCCACCTACCTGCAAAGCCGGATGCTCAACCGCGGCAAAGGCCCCGCCGTACACAGTCTGCGCGTGCAGACAGACCGCAAGCGCTACCACATCTGGATGAAGCACGCGCTGGAGCAAACCGCCAACCTCGACATCCACCAGGGCGAGATCGTCGGCGTGGACGTGCAGGACGGCAAGGTCTGCGGCGTGTTCACGAACCTGCACGGCTACTACGCCTGCAAGGCCGTCGTCATTGCCACCGGCACCAACCTGGGCGGGCGCATTTTTGTGGGCGACGCCCACTATGACAGCGGCCCCGACGGCACCCACGCCGCCACCGCGCTGACCCGGTGCCTTGTGGAGAACGGCTTTACGCTGCGCCGCTTCAAGACCGGCACGCCCGCCCGCGTCCACCGCCGCAGCATCGACTTCTCGAAGCTCGAATGCCAGCCCGGCGACCCCGACGCCGAGCTGCAGCCGTTCAGCTTTATGACCCGCGTGCCGATGCACAACAAGGTCAACTGCTACATCGCCTACACGAACCCCGCGACCCATAAGGTCATTCTCGACAACCTGCACCGCTCGCCGCTCTACGGCGGCGACATTCAGGGTGTCGGCCCGCGGTACTGCCCGTCCATTGAGGATAAGGTCGTCCGCTTTAAAGAGAAGGAGCGCCACCCGGTCTTTGTGGAGCCCTGCGGCGAGGACACCGAGGAAATGTACCTGCAGGGTCTCTCGTCCAGCCTGCCCGAGGCCGTGCAGAACGAGATGTACCGCACGATTGCCGGGTTTGAGCATCTCGAAATCATGCGCCCGGCCTACGCCATCGAGTATGACTGCGTGGACCCCACGACGCTCAAGCCCACGCTGGAAAGCAAGGTCGTGGGTGGCATCTACGGCGCGGGGCAGTTCAACGGCACATCCGGCTATGAGGAGGCCGCTGCGCAGGGCTTGCTGGCGGGTCTGAACGCCGCCCGCCACGCGCTGGGCAGGGAAGAGCTTGTGCTGGCGCGGCACACAAGCTACCTCGGTACGCTGGTGGACGACCTTGTCACGAAGGGTGTCATGGACCCCTACCGCATGATGACGAGCCGCAGCGAGTACCGCCTGAGCCTGCGCCAGGACAACGCCGACGAGCGGCTGACCCCGATTGGCCGCGAGTACGGGCTGGTGGACGATGACCGCTGGGCACTGTTCTGCCGTGACCGTGAGGTCAAGCAGGCCGAGCTGCACCGGCTGGAGACGACGAGCATCAAATTGGCCGACCTGCGCGCCGCCGCCCCCGAGGGCGCGGAGCTGGGCGAGATCGGCGGTTCGGCCATCGAGCTGATGCGGCGGCCCTACATCAGCTATGATCTGATCGCGAAGGTCATTGGCCGCGGCGAGGGCGTGACCCCCGCCATGGCGCAGCGCATCGAGACGGAGATCCGCTACGCCGGGTACATTGCGCGGGAGGAGCGGATCATACGGGATATTCAGCGGCACGAAAATGTGAAGATCCCCGACGACTTTGACTATGCGCCGATTGAGACGATGACGCTGGAATCCCGCGAGAAGCTGACGAAGATAAGGCCGCGCACGCTGGCACAGGCCGGGCGGATACCGGGTGTATCGCCAAGCGACCTGGCGCAGCTGAGTATTGTGCTGCTGAAGCTGAAATAAACAGGATGCCTTCTCCCGCGAGGGAGAAGGTGCCCGAGGCCCCGCCCGAGGGCGGATGAGGGCCGAGTATATCGAATTCACCCGCAACCGGGCAGCCACATACAGTCTGCCCTCATCAGTCGCCTGCGGGCGGCAGCTTCCCCCGAGGGGGAAGCCAAGGAGACGCTATGATTGATAAAAACAGATTACAAGCCAAATGTTCCACGTGGAACATCCCCTTGACCGGTGCACAGCTGGACCTGCTGGACAGGTACGCCGAGCTGCTGGTCAGCTATAACGAAAAGGTCAACCTGACCGCCATCACCAGCCCCGAGGGCATCGAGGACCGCCACTTTGCGGACAGCCTGCTGTTTGCGGCGCAGCCCGAGGTCAGCGGCAGGCTGGTGGACGTCGGCACCGGTGCGGGGTTCCCGGGCATTGTGGCAAAAATCTACAAGCCTGACCTGGAGCTGACGCTGATGGAGCCGACGGGCAAGCGCGTGGACTTTTTACGCTACGCCTGTGCCGAGCTGGGTCTGACCGGCGTCGAGTTTGCGAAGGAACGCGCCGAGGAGGCCGCCCGCAAGATCTGGCGCGAGCAGTTCGACGTGGCCAGTGCCCGCGCGGTGGCGGCACTGCCTGTGCTGTGCGAATACTGCCTGCCGCTGGTCAAAGTCGGCGGGCGGTTCATCGCGATGAAGGGCCCCGAGGCAGACGCAGAAGCAAAAGCCGCCGCCAACGCGCTGAAAAAGCTGGGCGGCCAATATGAGGAAACGCGCGCCTTCACGCTGCCGGACGGCAGTGCCCGCGGGCTGGTATTCTGCAAAAAAATATCGCAGACTCCGACGGTTTACCCCCGAAACGGCGGAAAAATTGCCAAGAAGCCGTTGTAACAGCGCAAAAAATTGAACATAAGGGCGAACGATTTTTCTTCCCCGAAACTGCGGTTTATGCTATGCTTTTTGTAGAAAAGCATAGCATTTTTTGTAGGCCGCTTTAGTAGGGGCCGGGCATGCCCGGCCCTCAACTTTGCGGCAGGCACACTGAACCCAAGGGGAGGAACCGAAATTGCCTAGAAATGATATACAAAAGCAGGGGCGCATTCTGATGCTGCCTGTGGACTGCATCGAGCCGTCGCCCTACCAGGCGCGCACCGCCTTCGACGAGCCGGAGATCGCCGCGCTGGCCGTCAGTATTTTGCAGAACGGCCTTTTGCAGCCCATCAGCGTGCGGCGGGTCGGGCTGCACAAATACCAGCTTGTGGCGGGGGAGCGCCGCCTGCGCGCCTGCCGTCTGGCCAAGCTGGACAAGGTGCCGGCGATACTGGCCGACTACGACGACAGCGAATCCGCCGCGCTGGGGCTTTTGGAAAATTTGCAGCGCAGCCAGCTGGACCCGTTCGACACGGCGCGGGGCATTAAGGAGGTCATCCGGCTGTGGGGCTGCACCCAGGCCGAGGCTGCGCGGCGGCTGGGGTTGAGCCAGCCGGCCCTTGCCAACAAGCTGCGTCTGCTGACCCTGACGCCGGAACAGCAGCAGCTTTGCACGGCCAGCCATCTGAGCGAGCGCCACGCCCGTGCCGCCCTGCGCCTGCCCGAGGGACGCCGCACCGCCGCGCTGGAAAAGATGGCGCGGGACAAGATGAGCGTGCGCCAGGCGGACCGCCTTGTGGACCAGATGCTGGCCGCCCCCAACGGGCCCAGCCCCTGCCGCCGCACGATCCCCATGGTGCGGGATGTGCGGTTCTTTGTAAATACATTGCAGCACGCGGTGGATTTGATGACCCAGAAGGGGATCGCCGCCACGACCCGGTGCGATAAGCATGACGGGTGTCTGGAGTACATTGTGAGAATTCCGGTCAGCAGCGACGGTACGGCGGGAAAGGTGGAGAACGGCGCGAAGGAGGAAGAAGGGGAGTTTGAGGTGAAGGTGTGAGGCTTTCTGCGGCGCTGCCGCGCCGGGATGGCTGCGTTGGTGTACGCTTTTTGGCTGCCGCGCGGTAGGGGCCGGGCATGCCCGGCCCGCGGGTTTCCCATAAGCGCCCGTTTGCCTTGCAAGAAACTATCCCGGAAAATGCGTTGCTGCGGTAAGTTGGCGGGCGACCAATGGTCGCCCCTACACCGCAGCAATATTTTACCATGCAGCAACGGCAAACGTCCCCGGAACGGTCTTGACCGTTCCCTACAAAGCACCCGTGAACCCCATCTGTAGGGAGGGGTCTTGACCCCTCCGCGGATGCTTCCCCTACGGCGGCATTATCCCAAAAGGCCGCCGCCCGCACCCCACGCGGGGCGTCGGGGACGCCGCCCCCTACAACGACCTGCGAACTTTCCCGCCATCGTTCACGCCCGCGCTGTTTGCGACATGGCATACCCCCGGCAGATGTTCCACGTGGAACATCTGCCGGGTTTTTTGTTGGAAAAAACCCTTTTTTATCCTTTCTGTTTGTGCTATAATAGATGCAAGCGGCCCCAAAGCCGCCAAAAAACGCAAAAACAGGGGAGGTACGGCGTGGCAAAAGTCATCGCAATAGCAAACCAGAAGGGCGGCGTTGGCAAAACCACCACCGCCGTCAACCTGAGCGCCTGTGTGGCGGCACTCGGCAAAAAGGTCCTCATCGTCGATCTGGACCCGCAGGGCAACACCACATCGGCGTATGGAATCTCCAAAAACAAGGTGGAGGCCGACACCTACACCTGCCTGATCGACGATGATGACGTCCGCGAGGCCATCATCAAGAGCGAGTACAACGCCGATGTGCTGCCGTCCAACACCCAGCTGGCGGGCGCGCCCATCGAGCTTGTGTCGGTGCCGCGGCGGGAAATGCGTCTGCGCACCGTGCTGGCCCCCGTCGTGCCGCTGTACGACTACATCTTCATCGACTGTGCGCCGTCGCTCGACCTTTTGACCGTCAACGCGCTCTGCGCGGCGGACACCGTCATCATCCCGATGCAGTGCGAGTTCTTCGCGCTCGAGGGCTTGAGCGAGCTGATGGCGACCCTGAAAACCGTGCGCAAAAAGTACAACCGGTACTTAGACATCGAGGGCGTGCTGTTCACGATGTACTCCGGGCGACTCAACCTGACGATGCAGGTCGTCGCGCAGGTCAAAAAGTACTTTGGCGACAAGGTCTACCGCGCCGTCATTCCGCGCACCGTGCGCCTGAGCGAGGCCCCGAGCTTCGGTATGCCGATCAACTTCTATGAGCCGAACGGCAGAGGCAGCGAGGCCTACATGGAATTGGCGCGGGAATTTTTGGCAAACAACGAACGATAAGGAGGGACGCCGATGGCCAAAAAGAAGATGGGCGGGCTTGGCAAGGGGCTGGACAGCCTGTTTGCCGACCTGTCCGACGATACCGGCAGCGAAGCGTCCAACTCAACGCTGCCGCTGCGGGAAATCGAGCCTGACCCCGAGCAGCCCCGCAAGCGGTTTGACGACGACGCGCTGAACCAACTGGCCGACAGCATCACCGAGAACGGACTTTTGCAGCCCATTGCGGTGCGGCCCAAAAAGGTCGGCCCGGGGTACATCATCATTGCGGGCGAGCGCCGCTGGCGTGCCGCACGCCTGGCCGGGCTGGACGAGGTGCCGGTCATCATCAAGGATGTGACCGACGAGCAGGCCGCCGCGCTGGCGCTGATTGAAAACCTGCAGCGCGAGGACCTCGACCCCATCGAGGTCGCCGAGGGCTGTCGGCAGCTGATCGACAAGTACGGCTTAACGCAGGAATCTGCCGCGAAAAAGCTGGGCAAGAGCCGCAGCGCCGTGACCAACAGCCTGCGCCTGCTGGCCCTGCCCGAGGATGTGCGCCGTATGGTCAGCGGGGGCAAGCTGAGCTTTGGCCACGCCAAGGTCCTGCTGGGGTTGCCCAATGAGGATCTGATGCGGCAGGCTGCAGCGGAGGTCACGGCGCAGAATCTGAACGTGCGCCAGACCGAGGCCCTGTGCAAAAAGCTGACGAAGCCCGCCAAGACGCCCAAGGCGAAGGATGATAACTTCACCCGCCCGAAGCGCGCCGTGGAGGTGGAGGCGGCCTTGAAAGAGGTCACCGGCAGCGAGGTCCATGTTGACTACAAGGACGGCAAGGGCTCGCTGAAAATCGACTTTTACAGCGATGATATGCTGCAAAAGTTCGTGAGCCTGCTGGGAATGTATGACCCGGAAGGGTGAGCAGCCCGGAAATCTGTAGGGGCGGGGCATGCCCCGCCCGCAGCCTACCCATAAACGCTATTTGTTTGTAAAGCCGCGGGCCGGATATGTCCGGCCCCTACAAAAGCAAATATTGAATAGAGGAGTACCACTATGTTAGACATTCGTTTTGTCCGTGAAAACCCGGACGCTGTCAAGGAAAACATCAGGAAAAAGTTCCAGGACGCCAAGCTGCCCCTCGTCGATGAGGTCATCGCGCTTGACGCCGAGTACCGCGCCGCCATCGGTGAGGCCAGCGACCTGCGCGCAAACCGCAACAAGCTGTCCAAGCAGATCGGCGCGCTGATGGGCCAGGCCAAGAAAGACCCCTCCAAGGCTGCCGAGGCCGAGGAAATCAAGAAGCAGGTCACGGCCCAGGCTGACCGCCTGAAGGAGCTGGAGGCCAAGGAGACCGAGCTGCAGGCCAAGATCCAGGAGATCATGTACACGATCCCCCAGATGATCGACCCCAGCGTGCCCATCGGCCCCGACGACAGCCATAACGTCGAGGTCCAGCGCTTCGGCGAGCCCGTTGTGCCCGACTATCCCATCCCGTACCACGTGGACATCATGGAGAGCTTCGACGGCATCGACCTTGACGCCGCAGGCCGCGTCTCCGGCAACGGCTTCTACTACCTGCTGGGCGACATTGCCCGCCTGCATGAGGCTGTGCTGGCCTACGCCCGCGATTTTATGATCGACAAGGGCTTCACCTACGTCATCCCCCCGTTCATGATGCACGGCGACGTGGTCAAGGGCGTTATGTCCTTCCCTGAAATGGACGCTATGATGTACAAAATCGAGGGTGAGGACCTGTACCTGATCGGCACGTCCGAGCACACGATGATTGGCCGCTTCATCGACCAGACGCTGGACGGTGCCAAGCTGCCCCTGACCCTGACCAGCTACAGCCCCTGCTTCCGCAAGGAGAAGGGTGCCCACGGCATCGAGGAGCGCGGCATCTACCGCATCCATCAGTTCGAGAAGCAGGAGATGATCGTCGTCTGCAAGCCCGAGGACAGCATGGAATGGTACGACAAGCTGTGGAAGAACTCCGTCGAGCTGTTCCGTTCCATGGAGATCCCCGTCCGCCAGCTGGAGTGCTGCTCCGGCGATCTGGCCGATCTGAAGGTCAAGAGCTGCGACATCGAGGCGTGGAGCCCGCGCCAGCAGAAGTACTTTGAGGTCTGCTCCTGCTCCAACCTGGGCGACGCCCAGGCCCGCCGCCTGCATATCCGCTTTAAGGATGAGAACGGCAAGACCCAGCTGGCCCACACGCTGAACAACACCTGCGTGGCCCCGCCGCGTATGCTGATCGCCTTCCTGGAGAACCACCTGCAGGCCGACGGCACCGTGACCATCCCCGAGGTCCTGCGCCCCTATATGGGCGGCAAGGCCGTGCTGGTGCCCAACAAGAAGTAAATTTGAAAGAGCCTTCCCCCGAGGGGGAAGGTGGCCGAGGCCCCGCCCGAGGCCGGATGAGGGGAAAGCCTGTTGCGATGGCTCGCAAACGGGTAGCTACCGTAAGTTAGCCCCTCATCAGTCCGCCTTGCGGACAGCTTCAGTCTCCGCGCTAAGAGTCGCCTTCGGCGGTTGCGCTCCGACACGCGCCTGCGGGCGCAGCCCCTCGTGGGAAGCCTTTAGAGTTTTCTCCCGCATTGCACCCGCAATGCGGGATTTTTTTTGCATTTTTGAAAAAAATCGGGAAAAACTACTTGACATAGGGGAGAATGTCGGCTATAATAATATAGCGTTCTCAAGAGCGCGACGACAAATGTGGCGGTATAGCTCAGTTGGCTAGAGCATTCGGTTCATACCCGAAGTGTCACCGGTTCAAATCCAGTTACCGCTACCATAAATACAGGGTTTCGCTAAAATACTTGGGGGCCGGTTGCAATCGTGACTGGTAAGTTGCTTGCTGTTTTAGCAAAATCCTGTATCTCTTAGGCCCGTTGGTCAAGCGGTTAAGACACGGCCCTTTCACGGCTGTAACATGGGTTCGATTCCCGTACGGGTCACCAAACTAAGCTTCTGATTTTCTTCGATGATGCGTTGAAAATTAGGAGCTTTTTTATTACCCTTTTTGCAAGTACCACAATCGTACCACACTTTTAAAATAAACGCAAGCCCTGTAACATGGGAACAGGATTGCCGCGGAGTAAATTATAGCCGTGGCAATCCTGTTTTTTGTTGTTCCTTTAAAAATTATAAAAGCGTGGATTGGAAAATTGTAAAGGAGCTTTTGCGGCATATCCTCGCTTTTTAAAATTATGGCTGCGGTATTCCACAGTCACCTTGACAACTATCCAACCTCACTTTTGTCCGCTAATCGCGGAACAACCCGCAACCCCTTATCCCGGTGGGATAACACGGGCAAAGATTGGGAAAACGAAAGTGAGGACACGAAAATGAAAGAGACTGTTAAGACTTCCCGGACGGCTGGTTACTTGGAGAAAATTTTCCGCGCGTTGAATGTAAAGTATTTCAACGGTGAGTTGGAGGAGCCTATCATCACGATACAGAGCACGCCCAGAGCCTACGGACACGTCACCGTAGCCAAGGCATGGCAGAGAGGAGACACAACCCGCCATGAGCTTAACATCGGCGCTGGGACGCTTGCACGGCCCATAGAAAACGTGGTGGCGACCACCCTCCACGAGTGTGTACACTTGTGGAACCTTCAAAACGGCATACAGGATTGCAGCAGGGGCGGCGCATACCACAACAAAAAATTTAAGGAGGCCGCCGAGGCCCGCGATTTGAAAATCAGTTACGACCCGCGCGTTGGATGGAGCATCACCGAGCCGACCGACGCGCTGTGTGAGTTCATTTTGGAACAAGACTGGCAGGACATCAGCATGAACCGCATTGAAGATTTCTACGCCCCGCGTGGCAAGGGCGCAGGGGACGCCACGGGCAAGCCGACAGGAAGTAACCCCAACAGCCACAGCATCAAGTATGTTTGCCCCTGCTGTCACAACAGCGTGCGAGGGACAAAGGTTGTGCGCATAAAATGTGCCGACTGCGACATGATGATGACCGCACAATAAAGAGAACCGGGAGTGAAAGCTCCCGGCTTTTTGCTGCAAAATTCGGGCCGCAAGCGGCCTTACTCCATTTTGATGTCTACTATTCAAAACGAGTCAACTTTATTCGTGGTGGGGTAACAAGCTGTTACCTCACCGGTTCTTTTCTACGTTTCTACGAGCGAATGCTTTTACAAAAAGAGGACGGTGCAGGTCGTTAAAACGACTGCGCCGTCCCCGTTTTCCAGGCTGAACGCCATAGCCGCAGTCGCGATAACTGCCAGTGCGAATCTCTTTTTCATTTGCTAACTCCTACCTTATTATAATAATAGACACTGCTTTTCAAAAAACAAACTCGTAGAAGAGTGTTTCTTCTACGAGTTGCCGGTTGCTTATAATTTATTATTTTTCAAAAAGCCATTAGCAAAGGATGCCCACATCTTCCGGAGGGCAACTCTTATCAGCCTCACCGGGAATCACTGTGCCCCACCAGTCGGTGTTGGAGTCTCCACCGCTCGGCTGAGACGGCTGTGCAGGCTCGGGATTGCTCGGCTGCGCCGGTTCAGGGTTACTAGGCTGTGCCGGTGCCGGGTCAGGCTGCGCAGGAGCCGGAGCAGCAGGCTCCGGATTACTGGGCTGTACCGGCGTAACGGGAGCGGACGGCGTAGCGGGAGCAGACGGCGTAACCGGCGCAACAGGTGCCGGATTAGTCGGCGTCACGGCAGCACTGTTGCTGGAACCGCTGTTTTTATAAGTCTTGTTGCTGGTCGTGACCTTCTTCGGCTGTTCAACCGTCACTTCGTAGTTGGCACTCTCCTCACCAGCAGTCGCCGTGATGGTTGCATTTCCAGAGGAAACAGCAGTTACCTTCCCATTGGAATCGACGGTAGCGACCTTCTCGTTGCTGGACGACCACTCGATGGTGGTCTCGGCGGCAACCTCTTCGGGGGCAACAGTTGCCTTAATGGTGTGAGAGTTACCGACCGTCAGTTTGCCTTCGTTGGAATCGAGCGTGATGCTTTCCACCTCATAAAACGCTTTCACATGAGTTGTCTTCTCGGTGACCTTTTCGCCATCCTGCAAGAGGGTCGTAGTGATGTCGCACTCACCTGCTTTAAGGACCTTTACCTTGCCGTCCTTATCGACGGTGGCGACTTCCTCATCGCTGGAAGCGAAATCAAACGAAATGTTGGACGCATCTTCCGGCTCGCATTTCGCTTCGATTGCGGTTTCATCGGTATCGTTGAGTTTGACTTCCAGGGTATCGGGAACCTTCAACTCTTTCGCGGATACCTTGACGGTGATGACGCAGACATCCTGCATCTCAGTATCCTTGACTGCTGCGGTGATTTCAGCCTCACCGGCTGCGACTGCCGTAACGGTGCCGGTCTCATCAACCGTAGCAACACTCTCATCGGAAGAAGTCCACGCGAGCGTCAGCTTCTCAGCCGCCTTGGCAATCTTTTCATCCTGCGCAGCAGTTTCTGCCGTAGCAGACTCACCGGTTGCGATGACAGGCGTTTCTGCAGGCGCATCCTCCGTGCCGAAATTCACCGGCAACATAATGCTCTCACCCTTTTCGAGGGTCGCAGCATCCGGAACCGAGATGTTCGTGACCTTAACGCCGCATCCTACCAGGCTGAGCGCCATAGCCGCAGTCGCAATAACTGCCAATACGATATTCTTTTTCATAAAAACACTCCTTCTCGGCATCTAGCGCCGAGGCTACTTTTTAATTTTGCCGCCGCCACTCTATTGATAAGTGGCGGCTTTGGATTCTTTTAAATCGGGGACGGGGGAGATCGCTGCGCGACTCACCGTCCCCGATACATCACGCAGTTTCCAGATACTCCCGCAAGGAATCTGCAACTCCTTCCTGTATGGAATTGTCCCAGACTGCGTATTTGTTTTCCGGGTATCCGCCTACAAATATTGAAGCATCCGATAGTTGCCATTTTGACACGGGCTTGCCATCTTCCACCTTGATGATGGTCGGTGCACCGATACGCTTCTCCCCGACATCAATTTCATTTTTCTCCGGGTCGGAGACGGTGTACTCGGCCAGGTAGTCATCCAGCCAGGTTAGCAGTTCGGTGTAGCCTTCCCCCGCTGGTCTGGTTTGCACTGGTGCGGCAGTATCCGAGTTGTAGGTGTATATATCCCGATATAGGTCTACCTGGCAGTAGTCCATCGTGACCCCTTCACTTGTAGCAACAGCGGCAAGCACAGGGAGCAGGTTGCGACAGTAGGGACAGCGCGGATAGGCAAACAAGATATAACCGTCTTTTTTCGCGCGTGCTTCCACCGCGGTCACAGGTGATAGCGGCACCGAGAAGGACAGATTAACATCCCGGTACGTATATTCTGTGTAGCCGGGAACAGCGCGCCCATTATACGCCCGGTAACTGCGGGCAACTATTGCTCCCGGCGAGCTGCCAAGGAGTAGCAGCACAGCCATCCCAGCAGTTGCCACAGCATAGGCTATGTACGGTGCGGTGTGGGATAGTTTTTGCATCCATTTATCACCTTCCTTTTATATTATAGCACATCAGCACGTAAGAGCAAGATTCAAATCGTCTCCAGGTAGACGATTTTTCCCTTAGCAAATCGGTACAATAAATATACTTTATTGTACACGGTGGTGAGGGCAAATGCTACTACAGGAGGCAATTAAGCTGCGCATTTTGGAGCTTGCAGACGAGCGCGGCTACAGTGTCAACAAGCTGGCTGAGCGTTCCGGCATTGCACCATCTGTCCTTAAAAAGACTGTCAAGCCTTATGCTACCACTAAAAATACTTCAACTGAAATAGTTGCACGGATATGTGTGGGGTTAGGAATCCCATTTAAAACTTTTTGGGACAGCCCTTTATTTGACAATATTGAGACTAGACAACAAAAAGAGGACGAGAGCCAATAAAGGCTGTCGTCCTTTTGATGTTTACTTTTCAAACGAGGCAGGGTTAGAAAGGCATAGCGTCCGGTTCCTCAAAATCCTCCGCAGAAATTCCTTCAGGGATTTCCCCATAATCATTATCTTCTTGGGGCGTGCAGTACAACGGTTTTTTTAAGCTGCCGTTATATTGCCAGTGGGTCTTTCCGGCAATGGCAGATTTGGATTCTGCCAGCTCCCCGTAACGATATACTTCATAATGTAAAACTACTTCATCGTCCATAAGGGCGACCTTGTTTTCCTCCCACGCGAAAGTAAGTTTTACTTTAGGAAAAAGAATTGAGAGCGTATGAATAGCCTCACTTGCAGGTGCGCTATGGGTGAGAAATGCAATGCTATTTTCATTACATTCTTCAAAAGATATCACGTTTTCGTCTGTACCCCAGTGTTCCGTGCACCAGCCGGTATAAGTAGGATAGCCGTATTCCTTCCGGTTCAGCACAGCCATTTTTCCCAAAAGGAACCGGCGCTGATCTGCACGGCTAAGAACAGCAAGAAAATTTTCTTCTTCCTCTTCTGTAGGGTAAGGAACTAAATCAAGATAATGGCGGTAAAGCTTTTCGCCGCAAGAAACTTCATCATCGGGGCCAATGTTCAGGTGTACCGGCACAGCACAGATTTTATTCAAATCAATGCTCCCAATGTCATAGATGTCATCGCAGATGTACTTCATTACTTCATTGACCTGTTCCTTCGAACCGCCAATCGTGAGAGTGCTGTAAATAAAGCTTTCTTTCTTCATGGGATTTCTCCTTTGAGAGTTGTATCACCGCTCACAGCAGACGGCGGCGGATGTCTCCGCGTGCCATCCCTGTAAGCCGTGAGAGTTGTGTAATGCTGACGCCCTCTTGTGTTACCAGACGGCGCAGCAGCGGGGTTGCGGTGGATTCGGGGTAAAGCTGGATTTCGTGGCATTCCATGCCTGCCGTTGCACGTACAAAGTCACAAAGCTCAGCATCCGTAAAGGCAGGCAGCGGAGAATCCTCCAGAATGCCGCGGGCATTTAATTCTGGCTGCTGGTGGTAGTGCCGCAGCCAATCTAAATCATGCAGTGCAAGCGCGTAGCTTGTGTCTACATGACATAACGGCTTTTTTCGACTAGCAAAGTAGTCAATGTAGCTGCTCCACGGGTAGTCCTGCATATCCTGCACCATTCCGGCAGCGACCGGGTTGCGGTGGATATAGCGCAGTACCCGCAGGAAGTAGCCTTTGGTTGTGACAGGCTGGGATTTGTAACGGCCCTGGAAGAGCGGGCCTGTCCGCTGGTAGCGGCGGTTGTAGTAGGCAACGTACCGTACCCCGATGGCCTTCATCATGTGTTGCAAGGAATCGTTACAATCCTTCGCGAGCAGATGCAGATGGTTGCCCATCAGGCAGTATGCCATGATGATAAAATTTTCATCTGCGCAAAAATCGAGAATATGTAAAAAGTTCAGATTGTCGGCATCATCATTAAAGATGGTCATGCGGTTAATTCCACGGATCATGATGTGATACACGCCGCAGGACGAAAGTTTACGGGCTTTTCTTGGCATCGTCCTGCACCTCCGAGGGTGTCGTTTGGGGCGTCCATTCTTCCGGCTTGTAGGTCAGCAGTTGTATCGCCCGCGAGGCATCCCCTCGTGTCATTTTATGGGTGTCAATTTTGTAATCCGGGGCCAGCTTGTGGATAAGGGCAATTTGCTCATTGGTGATGGGTTGTCTATCCCACTTATAGCGCTGTTTTTTGTCCCAGATATGTTGATATTTAGCATGCTTCTGTTTCAAGTCCTGATACACATAGTCTAATGCAAATTGTAATGGCACCGCACTCTTGGAGCACGCTTTATTTTTCCGCAGGTACACCATGCCGTTAGTCAGCGGTTTGCTGATGCGGTAGGTTACGGTCGGGATAGGCAGTATATAGCCGCCATCCTTGAGTGTAATCCATGCGACATCATGGGTGGTAACACCTTCGCCAAGTGCCATAACGTCTACCTCCTTCTGATTTTGTATCCAGGTATCGGGAATGTCCGCACCTGTAAGTACCTTTATCGGTTCGGTTTCCTCCGGCAACTTTTCCACCTGCTCCTTTTTAGGTTTGGGAGCTAGCGGTTCCTCGCCGATTAGCGTTGCTGCCGTGCATATCGGCATCCTGGAAATGCCCACGCAATCAATAATCTTGCAGGCACTTTTTCCCGGATGCAACCGCAGGCCGCGACCTACCATCTGCGCATACAGGCCGACATTGGTTGTGGCAACCGGGCGGGCCAGCAGAACGGTTTCTGTCATCGGCAGGTCAACACCTTCCGTCAGGACAGCATAGCAGACAAGTACTTTAATTAGGCCCAAACGGTAGGCCTCCAACAGACGTCCTCTATTTTGAGTAGTGCCATCGATAAAGGCCGCGGTACTGGCACCATGCTGGGAATTGAGCAGTGCTGTCACATTTTTGCCCTCTTCAATGGATGGTGCGAAAATGATAGTCTGCCCACGTGCGTTTGAGGTGTAGGCCTCCGCGATACCCGCTGCTGTGCCAGACATAACGCGTGCTATATCTGCGGCATCATAATCGCCAGTATCCTCACGGTACTGCACTGTCCCCAAGTCATACTTGAGATTAACCTGACAAGCTTCTATAGGACTAAGATACCCGTGCTCAATGCCGTATAGGGTGTTATACTCGCACAAAATGTCGTCAAAAGCCACATCCAGGCCGACACCATCACCGCGGATTGCGGTTGCAGTGAAGCCAAAACGAACGGCATTTTTGAAGTACTCAAAAATTTTGCGGTAGGTCGGTGCAGCACTGTGGTGGGCCTCGTCGATGATGATGGTATCGATACTGTAGGGGTTGTACTTGTCGAGCCGCCCCACAAGGCTTTGCACCGAAGCGCTGATGATGGGTTCCCCGTGTGCATGTGTGGTTCCCTGCTCGATGCCGCAGGGAAGGCCTTTGAGGTATTCCAACGGCTGTATCACGAGTTCTTCCCGGTGAGATAAAATCAGTATGTGGTGGTCATTTTCCAGTACATCACAGCGGATGTACTCAGCAAAAATTCGTGTCTTGCCAAGGCCGGTTGCGATAACGCACAGGGCGGCATTTCCCTCGTAGGATTTCATACGCTGAAGGGTGTCAGCCTGATAAGGACGCAACGGTGGTGCCCGCGGGCCGTCATGGCCCTGTTGTAGAGGTGGATTTTTCATAGTCGACTCCTTGGTCACTGGTGATAGTAGTAAGCCTGAATAATTTCGTCCGACCCACTGCCATTGCGGATGATGAAGCGTCCGGGAATAGCAGGGAGCTTTGCGGCACTGCCGTCATCCAAGATAACAATGGAACTCTGTGCATCGGCAGTGTGGCCGCAAATACGACCGTCAAGCTGTGCTTTAAGACTACCCGGAACAGACCCTACGTCGGGGCGCTGAGTTGCCACAAGCAGATGAATACCGAGCGCACGGCCCAGACGGCCAATGGCGAGGAGCTTGTTCGTAATCGAGGCAACTACTGCCTTGCCATCTTTATCACGTCCAGTTGTATCGAGAATCATCGAGGTTTCATCCAGGATAACGACGATTCGATGCAGTTCTTCTCCGGTCGTCTGGACATATTCCTCAAGATTTGCACAGCCAGCGATAGAAAACTCTGTACGGCGATGGTTAAGCTCATGTACAACACTGTCAAGCATCTGCTCAAGGGCAGCATCATCATCTGCATAATGCCCCGTCTTACGATATTCGGGGCCGAAGTCCACACCTTTATAATCGGCGAGGTAGATGTCGTAGCCTTTTTGCGACAGCTGGTAGAGAATCAACAGTGCCAACTGCGTCTTACCCATGCCGGTGGCAGCAGCCAAAAGCCAATGAGGCAGCTGGCTAAAATCAATGCTAACGGGAATGCCTGCCGCATTGATGCCCAAGACGATTTTTGTGTCGCTATCGTCCATATATGTATCTGCCCACGGGATTAGCCGCCCCATAAGGTTGCACCCGGCAACAACACGAAGATCAAAGAGCTGGTTGTTGCTGCCCTGAGTGATAGAGAGGACGGTCACATTAAGTGCGGATTCGATTGTTGTCCGATTGTCTTCCCAGTATTCGAGCGGGCAGCCTTTAAGGCTGAAAGTAAGCTGTTGAATATTACCATCCCTGTTGGCCTTAACTAGCAGTGGTGCTTCATGCGCCTGGTTGCAGATACCAGCACGCGAAAAATCGTCGTAATATGACCAACTGTGGGGGATATAACCAAAGAGGTAAATGACGCCAAGGCACTCTGCCAGCCATGCAATTACCCGAATAAAATTAACGAACGGTCTAAATACTACCGAAATCACGTCCTCGCCAGAGCCGCCCGAAACCATAATCAGGGCGGCAACTGCGAGTGCGAGGCACAGCAGCACATATTGCTGTGCGGTCTTTGAATCGGTTTGAATACGTCTAAGCCCATTGTGGAACGTATTCATGATATAATTTTTTTCCGTCTGCCATTGCAGGCGATCAGAATCATTACGCATGATTAAATCTCCTTTCAAAATAAATGCCCGTATAGCCTGATAGCACAGCTTTCATCCGCTAGAACGGACAATCATCAATCTCTATTTGCTCAAATGTCGGTGTGGTGCAAGGGTGAAAATACTCGTGAACCGTATAGTCCTTGTGACTGCCGTCGAGGTCAAAAACCCGAACGCAGTTGATGCGCCGCAAGAGCGCGTCCCAAGCCTCCGGCTTTTCGTGCTGCTCGGAAACATACTGCTTCTCCAACGGCAAGTTGGAAATGATGTATGCTTCCGTGTAGCAAGCCTGCTTGTTAGCATACCTACAGGGTAATTCCAAAGGATAGCCATCCAGGTATTGCAGCATGCTATTAAGGGGCAAGCTGCTGTGGAACTCATCGAAGAGCATCACTTTCTGCCCCCGGTAGCCATCAAAAGGATGGTGATAGTCAGACACCGCGTAGCAGTTTGAGTATCCGCATCCTTCTTTTACCGACCTAGTTTTTCCTGTGCCAGTAGGGCCAAAGATATAGGTGACTGTCATCTGGCGAAATACATTGCGGTATTTCTCCTCCAGGATGGTCTGCCTTGTCCGGTCAATGTGGGAGATATCTCGCAGGTATTCCGGGTGCTCACCCAGGATTTGCGCATTGTCTGCCCCGGATGCAATCAGTGCATACAGAGTCCGTAAGTCGTTACGGTCGCCCTGCTTGCTGTCAGGGGGTAAACTGCCACTTTCTTCAAACGTGTCAGAGTAGTTTATCCCTTCATGTACTTTTCCCTTGGAGTCGGTATACTTGTAGTGACCGTTTGCATCCTTGTTATACTTAGCACCCTCTTTACGGATGTAAGCATAGTTTTCGGAATTTTTTCCCCATTGAGGCACTTCGATGTGCGCAGTAGGAAACTTGTTCTTTAGGGTTGTGAACATTACAGGATTTTCATATACTAAAAATAAGTGTATGTGATAGGTTTCCTCTTGCCCCACTTCATCAGCCATGCACCAATAAAGGAGCTTGGCTCCTTTTTCAAGAGCAGCCTTGATAACATTATGATCATAGCCATGCTCTTGTGGATTGTTGATTGTCAGCTGGTAACGGCGTGTCGCGTAACCTTTTGCCATATAGTGTACCCAGTACACTACGGACACAAAGCCGCTGTGTACGCTTTAAAGCTTATAGTTATAGGCTTTATGGACTGTACACACAGGTATGGAGGTAATACTAGCTCCATACCTGTGTGGCGGCTTTAAGTCCATAGCGTACGCTTGTCGTTATAAAATTTTCAAGGTGCTGTATGGGTGTTGATTGGTTTACCTCAAAAATGAGACAAGCCCCATTTTTGAGGTGAGGCCGCTAACGCGTCCTACAGTGTGCTTGGAAACCTTAGTCGAGCACCACAATGTTCTCAGGCTTACGGTACTCGTTGTAGAAAATCTTCACTTCGCGTCCCATCAGGTCATGAAGGTTGATTTTAAGTTCGGCCATCTTAGCGTCAGAGAGATACATATCCCTGACGAAGACGCCCTCCCCGTTCTGGGAGGCAATCTCCGTTGCGAGGTAGATGCGGCAGCCGGTGACGGGACGGCCTTCTTTCGTGACAAAGTCACTGCGTCTATAACCAATGATTTTCATGGTTATTTCCTCCTTGGCATTATCGTTATGTTGTTTCCGAAGTACTGTCCTCGCCATTGGTAACTAAGGAATGGTGCCGGATAGATGCAACCAAAAGCAAGTGTGTCGAGCACTGCTGTTGATAGAACCAAACGACATTTCTGTCACCTCCCTTTTCTGATGGAGGAAACGTAAAGCAATATGACAACCGAGAGGATGTATCTTGCTTGTTCGCTCCCTGTGCTTATAATTCTACTCAGTTCGCAAGGGTGGACAATAAAGAAAAGACGAACTTCATTACAAATTTCTTGAATGAAGCTCGTCTTTATAAAGTGCTTTTTTATTTGGTTTGGCCGTTAGATAAGAGCATCCGCTTTGCTCTACCTAATGAAAGTCTTTCATCAAGCAAGCTGTCAAGCAGAGCAGGAACGCCGTCCATGTCTCCATCCATCGGGTGCATATAGACACCATTAACACCAGGATGTGTATGACCAACTAACTCCTCGTAAACCCAGTTGCTAAAGTGATTTTTGTAGATTGAGCTAAAGGTATGTCGCAGCTCATACGGCGTAATATAAGGGATACCGTTATACCTGCAATAGATCCCCCAGCGTTTACGGTAGCATAGTTGACCAGTGCTTCCAAAGACCCTCTCATGAGGGTCTAACGGAGTGACTCGATAGACTTGTTGACTTTCTAAAAGCATACGTGTATATCGAGTCTGCGGGAAGTCGCGTGCGGCAAATTCGTTCTTCCCATTTGTAGTGATGCCTTTAGCATTGATGGCACGGCGTATATGTATATAATCATTGTCAATATCGCCCCACTCAAGGCCCATCAATTCACCAGGACGTAACCCTGTAACGACTTGGAATCGATATGCATAGATTAAGCTGTCTTGACAAATCGTACCATTATAAGGCACCTGAGATTCGGTGAATAAGATGTTAAGCGAAGAAACGTCAAGTGCTTGCTTTTGACCTTTTTTGGCGTTTGAGGGAATTTTAATGTTTGATGTACGCAAATCGTTCCGGATATCGGCACAGTCCAAATAATTACAGAATCCAGATAAATCGCCGCGTATATTTTTAAGACTTTTTTGACTAAGATTGTGCTTTCTGTATGCGGTATAGATAACTCGCTTTAAATCCTGCTTAGTTAGTAGCATAACCGGGACTTTGCCAATTATAGGTTTAATGTGGTTGTTATACCTGTTGCGGATGGTGTAGATGTTTGTGGTTTCGAGTGCCTTATCTTGGAGGTAGCGCTCAAACACGGTATCAACCGTTGTACGTTCGCTGACGCTAAATGGGCAAGCTCCAGACAACCACGAGGTTGCATTTTGGGCGCAGATCTTTCGGCCTTTGTCACCCGGGACGCTTGAATAAAAAGACTTTCGGACACCGTTCTTTTGGAGGTTGATTTTCCAAACGTGCTTTTTCTCAACCCAGATTGCGCGAGAAATCATTTTACTTTGTGTGGTATACATGCGGACTCCTTAGAGCCGGCCATTTTATGTGACTGGCTCGATGAAAATAGTGTAGTAATCGTCCTTATTGATATTCAACAACCTTCCGATGCGTGCGATTTCCTCTGCCGAAAAGAGCGAATATCCGTTCATCTTCTGCGACAATGCTTGCGGGGAAATGCCGATGGCCTCCGCGACATTGTAGCAGGTAAAGCCTGCGCGGATGATTTCGGACCGCAAATTCAAATATTTGCCTTTCATGATAATAATCTCCTTTGAGTAATTTTCAGTAGGTGGCTTTATTATCATGATATTCAGTTCGCACGTACTGGCAAGAGGGGTATCACCAACTTTTTTATTTATTCTTGCAAGCAGGTGCTGTACCACACTTTTTATATGAAGAGTACCACACTTTGTACCACACAGATATAAAAATACCCTTTAATGAAATCCATACCAGTGATAAAATTATCGTTAGTACGTATTGCATTAAAGGATATTTGTAGAATGATAGAAGTTCGATTCCCGTACGGGTCACCAAGACAGCATAATCCGAACTTAATTCTTTATGAGAATGGGTTCGGATTTTGTTTTTGTATTGATGATTTATATACGAAATAGTACACAAGAAGTGACAGTAATCTATGCGATTACTGTCACTCTTATATTTGAAAATTTCAGTTTTAGATGTGACTGTACAGCGATAAAAAAGATTCTTTGTTTACTTTAAGGAGCAATTGTGGTATATTAATCATATAAGCTATATGAATTATTGCGAGTTAAGAGTGGTATTCAATAGTAAGTGTGGGTTGTTAGAGTTTGTCTGGGTAGGTGATTAAGGTGGCTGATAATAGTAGAGCAATTAACCGTGTTTTCACGCGAAAAGTTATCAGCGATCTGGTACAGGACGGGAAAAGTGATGTGTTTGACTATGTTGTGAAACGCTACGTTGAAGATCCTTCCGGAAAAACTCATGGTCAACTAATAAGTGAAATCTATACGCGTCTTAATCAACAACAGCGTAATGAATATTTTTATATGAATACGTTGTTGAATAAGTTGCTTTGCGGAATTCATAATGTGAACACAACGGTTGCGTTTTCTCAAGTTAGAATCGAACATTCGATTGCTGATTTTGTTATGATAAATGGTGAGGGGCGCGTATATGAGATAAAGTCGGATCTTGATAATTTTAGTAGACTTCATAATCAATTACAGGATTATTTCTGTGCATTTAATAAAGTATCGGTTCTTGCATCTATACATGAGCAAGAAAAAGTGCGAGATGTCTTATCTTCTTTTGGCGAGATGGGGGAAGCAGTAGGAATTTACGTATTGTCGGAGCAAGGAACAATATTTAGTAAGGAACGAAGCAAAGAACCAGTAGAATATAATGCAAATCTTAGACACTCTAGCATATTCAAACTTTTAAGAAAAAAAGAATATGAAAGTGTATTGAAAGAGTATTTTGGGTTCGTTCCAGAAACGGATCCCGTATTTCATTTCCGCGTATGCTTAGAAAAATTTGAAGAAATTCCAATCTTAGAGGCACAACATCTGGCATTGCAGGAAATGAAAAAACGTAGCAAAATTACAGTCGAACAATTTGGAAAGATACGGCCAGAACTGAAAGCTGTAGTATATTTTTCGAATTTAGAGAAACAAACGCCGATGCTTAATCAATTACTGGATACACCATACAGGAGGTAGTAATACCATGTATTTTCCCTACTTTCGCGGAAGGCAATATGAACTCCTAGCACTAAAGGAACTTGCATCTCAAAAATTGATTTCTAAATCGGTTATTCCCGTTATAGAACCGATAAAGCAGATTCCTGCGCTGAAGAATGCTTTGAAAGCCTTTAATGATGCGGGACTGCCAATTGGAATTATTGTTAATCCGAATGTGGGCGGTCTTATTGGAAAATCGGACGAAATTTGTTCTGTTTTGACAACATATCAAAGCACGGCATTTCCAGGAATTCTCATTAATAGTGATGCCCAATTGGCGCTTGAAAGACTTAGTGAGATAAATTTTAATAAGGAATCTCTGCTGACTGTAATGGATGATCAAGATAAGCAGCAGTTGTATGAAGCGATGGGGTTGAAAGATGCTCGATATACGCTTTGTCCATTTGACAGATATGTAATGCAAATGTCAATAAAAAACAGAGTCCTTTTTGAAGATAGATTCCGGAAAAGAAGCCGAAATGCAGATTACCCGAAAGATGAATTCTTTTCTAGAGATCATTTGGATTTTAGCGAAATTGCATTTGCTGGTAGCAATTTTGTTGGATTTGGAGATTACTCTATTATTGGAAAAGAGTATAACGAATCTGGCTTTGCACCATATGCGGTAGCGATTCATATAGTCTATTTTGAAAATGATAATTCGCTAAGAATTCGTCATTTTGTCTCAGATTCTAATGATGACATAACGGATGTCGCAGGGAAATTTTATGAAGCAGTATCGAAGCTTTATGAATGGTATATAACTGAAAATCAAGAGCGCCAGCTGACAATGGGCCTAAACACATTATTAGAGCACTATAAGAATAAAACGTATCCAGGGTTACCTACCCTAAAAAAGCTTTCTGTTATGCATCATCTTGAACTTGTTGGACGATATTTGGATGGAGACTTAAAATAATGAATTGTTGTGCCAACTGTTTTTCAGATGAGCAAATAAAAAAGATAATTGTAGATAATGGTCACATTGGAGACTGTGATTTCTGTGGCGAAAAGCAGGTTCCGGTTTGTAGTGTTGATGAAGCAACGGATATATCAGATTTGATATCAGATGTTTTGAGCGTCTACGAAGAAAATGAACGGGGAAGACCTCTTTTTAGTGCAATAATCGAAGATTGGAATATTTTTAGAAAGGATCTTCCGTCTTCAGCTAAACTAATAGAGGCTTTTTGCTCCACTATATACGATGACAGTAGCGCAAATTACAATGTTTCTGTAGAAATTCCCAGAGCACAACTTGAAGAATATGGAATTTTTTCAGGGCATACATGGGGCGAGTTCTCTAATGCTATAAAGAGAAAAAATCGATTCCACAACAATTATTTTAAGGCTGACCGATTTTCACCTTTTTTGGGATACTCTATAAGAAAATATCCGAAGGGAACGAAATTGTACCGTGCGAGAATTTGCAATGATATAAAAGGGTTCGAAAAGAGTGAAATGGGTGCGCCTCCGGCACATTTGAGAAAGGCGGGACGTGTAAATCCTGAGGGAATAGGCGTTCTGTATTTGACATCTGATGAACAAACGGCATTGAGCGAGGTAAGAGCGGGAACATTCGATTATGTGACGATTGGAACATTTCAACTGAAAAAAGAAATTCGAGTTGTAAACATTTCAGAATTAAATAAAATTAGCCCTGTGTTATATTCGAGCAACATTGAATCGCTTTCTGCGAATACAAAAATTTTTAGGGATATAGCAAATGAAATAGCAAAACCGCTTAGAAGAAATGATAGTGCACTTGCATATCTGCCAACACAGTTTATTACAGAATTTATTAAAAGCAATGGCTATGCGGGAGTCGCTTATACGAGCACTATGAGAACAGAAGGCATAAATGTTGCTGTTTTTGATGAATCAATATTTGAATGTGTTGCGGTTCATACGGTAGAGATTAATAATATCAGCTATTCTTATGAAAAAATTACATATGGACAGCAGAAATAACTTATCTAAAAAACGGAGCACATCTGTAATGGGTGTGCTCCGTTTTCTCTATATGGACTACTGAAAGGAAATTGAATTTTACGAGCCGTTTTTCTTGAAGGGTTCTCGTTCGTAATCTTGCTGGATATAGGGGAGAATAAACTTCGCAAATTGATTTATGTAGGAAGAGTCAATCTGCGGGTCTTTGATGGTTGGGATAATCTGGGTATCAGTGGATGTATTATCTGAAGGCTTCTGCGACAAAAATAGACTCCTTTGATGAAGTATGTAAATTGCTTGGTTGATAGGTATATTGTAGCAGAAAGGCTGTGCAGGATGTAAGGCTTTGCCTGTGCGGATTCAGTGCGGTATTTACTCAATAGGGATATAGCCCCATAGAACAGAGCTTAAAAGCTCAATAGCCTCCTCGCGGCGGGCATAGTAGGTGCGCAATGAAATAGGCGGTGCTTTGGATTCAAGAGCGCGCAGAATTTCGCTGCTGTTTTCATATTTGTGCGGTGAGAGGTAGGCGTAATAGAGAATCCAATAATACAACTCACCCTTTTTGTGCTTTTCCCGAATCAGATCAACGGCGGAATCAATAATGTGCAGCATCTTCGCGCTATGTTCCAAAGACTGGGAGCAATCCATAAGGCTGGCATCGGTCTTGTTAAGTGCAAGACTGTTAAGAACATCCCTGCCGGGACAGCCGTATTCTGCGCGAAATTCCTCTTGCAGATTGCGGCTGGAGACCTCTACGATCCACGCAATGTCACGGTACTTTTTCAAAAGCATTAGGGTATCGTGGTAATGTGGCAACATATCGGAAACTTGGCTACTGATTGGCATAGAAAACACTCCTTGACTTGTGATTTTTAAGAAGTGGCTGATTCGCCCCTTCATCCAGATAGCCACGGAGAACAGGGAAAACCTCTGATTTTTATAAATCTTTTTTATATTTTTTCCGCAGACGGCTGATTCGATTATGTACCATAGACTCCGGCATACCGATTCTCTGTTCGATTTCCTTTGCGGTATAGCCAAGGCTTTTGAGAAAGAGCATTTGCAGAGTCTGTGAATCAACTTCCCGAAGAAGCCGATACAAGCGTTCATCTTCGATATTGTCGAGAAAATCCTCTACGCTGCGCGGTGTGGTAGAGGAATCCTCAGACACGATTTCCGGGATTGTGCCTATATTGATGTGCCGTTGCCGATAGTTCCTGTCAGCCTTGAACATCTCCCAATCATAGGTGTGTAGGAACTGAATAGTATCCTCGTCAACACCCAATTCTCGCAGTTGGGTTTCCTCTTTGTTTTTCCATTCGAGCCATTCCTTTTCGGCTCTGGCCTTGTTGTAAGCCATGCTTTACCTCCATCAGATTGAGTTTTTCAAACTGATGGAGGCTGGAGGACCACGGCAACAAAAAGTGCCTATCCACAAAGCGTGGATAGGCAAATAAGAAGAATAAGGAACACGAACATGAACAGAAAGTTCATGTTTTAAGGTAGCAGAATCCCCACAGATGACCAGACTTTTTTTGATGAGTCAGAGGGTCGAAAACTATAAAACGGCAAGCACATAGCGGTGTCCTCTCAGCGCCACCGTATGTACGATAAAACTATTTAGCAGACAAAAAGAACCGGCGGCTTTGATTACTCAAAAGCCACCGGTTCAAAATAGGCGTGTTAAAATTCTTCTGCTGTACGACGGCTTTTTTCTTTTGCCGTCGTGCGGCAGGTGTTTTACTTTTTATTCTTTTGTATTACATGGACGATTATGGCAACTAAAATAATTGCGGCGACCATACCAATTAAAGGGAGCCATGTGTCGGTGATGCTTTGCAATACGGCATTCCAGTTTACATTTTCGGGCAACATAGTTTAGACCTCCAATTCTCGCTGTTCTGTGACAATACGTTTACAGGAAAGATACGTTGCAAGGAAATAACTTCCGTAGACAAGCAGAAAAAGAACGATTGTCAGTCCGATGTTGGTTGCGATATGGATGTTCATAAATTCTTCCACCACAGCCATTGCTTTGCCAATCAGGAAAGCAGAATACACGCCAGCGACGACTAGCGGAATGGCGAAGAACACGACTGTCTGCACAAAAAGCGTATGATCGATTTGCCTGCGGCCTGCACCCAGCTTTTGCAGCAAGCCATAACGATACACATTGTCGGTCGTTTCGGTAAGCTGTTTTAACGCTAGAAGTGCGGCGCAAATCAGCAAAAAGACCAACCCGATATAGCAGCAAAGGAAGCTCACCAAGGCATCAAGGCCGTAGAACGTCTCATACATCATGTTCTTTTCGGCATACCGATAGCCGTGTGTACTATCCAATCCAATCGGAATCATCTTTTGCAAAATTTCATTGGAATCTGCATTCGGCTCATATTGCACCAAAAGCGCATTTACATCTTTTTCAAGTGATGCGGTGACGGAATCGGGAACAATCAAGGTGCCGCGGTCATTGTTGCCAACCGACGTCATAATGTATGTTTCCTGCAACACTTTATCTTCTGCACGCTGTAAAGTCACCCCACCAACCGTGATTTCCGGGTGGCTCTGCAATGCAGCAGCAATATACCGATACGTTCCATTGTAGTTGCAGTTCAACAGGTATTGGCCATCGTTCAGCGTGATGGGTGCTTTGTTCTGCATGGCTAAGGCACGATTCAAGTCCGAAATGGAGATTACGGAAACCTTGCTGTCAGGAACTTTTTCATCAATTGGCCAAAATTTGACTTTTTGTCCTTCAAATAGTTCAGAGTAGGTCATATCGGCCTCGTAAACACTGATTTGCTCTGTAGCTTTGGCGTAGTTGCTTATGGTAATATCGTGTGCAGCGAGATAGGCAGCAATATCGCTGTCCCCATCAACAGAAACATTGGAAAGCACGTTCAAATCATAGGGCGTTGCAGATTGAGACATTTTGTTCATAGCAAGCGCTGTGCTCGCGCCAATCGACACGGCGCAGATCGTGATGGTCAGCAATCCGCATACAACCGTTACCACAAGATAATTGGTTCGGATTTTACTGCCAATCTGACGGACAAGGAACGTATTCAGACCTTTCAGGTAAAAGCATTTCCTCGCACTTGCTACTTGCATGAAAACGGCTGACAGCGAGTAGAACAGCAGAAAAGTTCCCGCGACCAATGCCGCCGCTGCCAACTGGAACAGATTATTTTCATGCGATGGCAGAACCCCGTTTTTGTTGAACAGCGCGGCAGAAATTCCGATGCAAAGCAGCGAGAGCAGGAACAGACAAACCGGCAAGATGCGGTTTTCATTCTGCATACTTTCGTTTTTTCTGCCGTCCGTCAATAGGTCAATCAATTTAACATTGGTGACAGACCGAATATTGAAAAGCATGACGATAAAAAAGATGATTGTGAAACACAACACGGTCTGGCGAAGCGCTCCGGCTGAAAACACGATCCGAAACTTTTCAAGATTGATTGCAAAAAGCCGCAATGCAATCAAAGAAAACCCTTGCGAAAAGAAAAAGCCCAAAAGCAATCCTGTGCCCAGCGCAATGATGCCAACACAAAGCGTTTCGCCTGCAAACAACCGGGAAATACGCCCTTTTTTCATGCCGAGCATCATATACACGCCTAATTCCTTTTTGCGACGTTTCAATAAAAACTGATTGGCATAAAGAATCAGAAAAGCCAGAACAACCGCAATCATAGTGGAAAGCGTAGAAAGCATAATGCCGAGCTGACGATATAAGAGCGTGCCGGTCATGCCCATATTGGAAAAAGCCGGCTGGTCAGAAATGGAATTGAACGCATAGAACAAACTGACCGAAAGCGTCAAGGTAAGAAAATAAATCAGATAGTCACGAATGTTCTTGCACACATTTCGGAAAATCAGCTTACATGTGTTCACTCTGTTCACCTCCCAAGACGGAAACTACTTCCAGAATTTTTGTAAAAAATTCTTTGCGCGTATCCGTCCCACGATGCAGTTCGTTGAACACCTGCCCATCTTTGATAAACAAAATGCGATTGCAATAGCTGGCAGAAAAAGCGTCATGTGTTACCATGAGAATCGTTGCTGAAAGCCGCTCGTTCAATTCAGTCAACATTGTCAACAACATTCGGGAAGAATTGGAATCCAGTGCGCCGGTCGGCTCATCTGCCAGTACGATGGCGGGATTTGTCACCATCGCTCTTGCAGCAGCTACTCTCTGCTGCTGACCGCCAGACATCTGATAGGGATATTTACCCAATACATCCTGAATGTTCAGCGCTTGGGCAATCTGTGGAATACGCTGCTCTATTTCACTGGGTTTAGTGCCTGCGATGGAAAGGGCCAGAGAGATATTTTCATAGGCGGTCAAGGTGTCCAGAAGATTGAAATTCTGAAAAATAAATCCCAGCTTTTTTCCTCGAAAGTCTGCAAGCTGTGCCCCGTGAAGCGCCGTGATGTCCTTTTCTTCTACATAGATATGACCGCTGGTGACGGTATCAATCGTGGAAATGCAGTTCAGCAAGGTGGTTTTGCCAGAGCCGGAAGCACCCATGATGCCGAGAAATTCTCCTTTGCGAACAGAAAAAGAAATGTGGTCGATGGCTTTTGTCAGGTTGCCTTTGTTACCGTAAAATTTTTGGATGTCATCCACCCGTAAGATCGTATCGCCCATAGGTCAGGCTCCTTTCTCAAAAGCGCTTTGCTTTTGTGCTTTTACTCTACCACAAGGAATTTTCCGATGCCATTAAATTGGATTACATTTGTATTACTAAAGTGTAAGGTTGAAAAAAGCGAGGCTTTACAGCCCCGCCGCCTGCAAATAGCTTTCCGTAGGAAAAACCATCGTCACAGTCGTTCCCTGTCCCGGAACGCTGGAAATAGAAAGTGAGATATTCATTTTTCGACATAGCCTTTGGCTCAAGTACAAACCAATGCCGGTTGATTTGGAATAACGGCGGCCGTTTTCACCGGTAAAGCCTTTGTCGAACACGCGCGGCAAGTCAGCAGCAGAAATACCAATGCCATTATCGGAAATGAAAAGAGATACCGTGTTTTTCTCTGCTCTGGCTGAAAATTCAACTTGTAAATTATCTTTCCGATACTTGATAGCGTTGGACAGAATCTGTCCGATCACAAAGGTGCAGCTCTTGCTGTCTGCGGCCACGGGAATATCCAGTTCCTTTAGAACCGGCTTTCCACCTGCCTGAATCAACGGCTTTGAGTACGTTTTTAGCGCAGCGTACACCAATGCCTGCAAGGTGGTTTTCTCCACCTTAAAGTCCTTTTCCACATCGGTACTGCGGGCGTAATATAGCACCTGCTCCACATAAGCATCAATTTTCCGCAGTTCATCGTCAATTCGCAATGTGGTAGGATTCTTTTCATTTTCAACGATCAGCCGGGCAGAGGTGATAGGCGTTTTGATTTCATGCACCCATGAATCAAGGTATTCCCGATATTCACGGTTCTCCTGTTCTGCACATGCAAGCTGGTCGTTCTGATATTTGTTGCAACACCGCAGAACGTCCACCAAAATCTGCCCCTCTAAAAAATGAGGCGGCACCAGTAACTCGCCTAAAAGAGTTTTTATGTCCATCTGCTCTGTCATTTTTTGAAGCAGATTATAAAAACTCTGCTTGCGGAAAAAATCATACAGCAGCGCTGTACTGTACGCTGCAAGTAAAATCACCTCGGCAAACAGAATAAACACAGCAGGTGTTTCAATCAGCCAAAGGAGCGCAAGCAGCACGAGTGCAGCCACCAGCATATAAATCAGGGAAAAGATACGGTCAAGCAGATACTCGGATAACTTCATACGCAATACCCTAAACCACGTTTCGTTTCCAGATAGTCCGGCAGACCGATTTCGGTCAGTGCTTTCCGTAACCGAACGATGTTGACATTCAATGTGTTTTCGTCTATAAATTGTTCACTCTGCCAGAGTTCATCAATAATAGCGTCACGGGGAATAATGTTGCCCTTGTTCACCATAAGCAGGCGCAAAATCCCAAGTTCATTTTTGGTAAGTGATTTTTTGTTCCCTTGATAGCTGATTTCCGCCTTGAGCAAATTTAAGGTCAAGCCTTTGTGCGTGAGAACGATGTTGTCCTGTACTTCATAGGTCCGAGCCAGAAGTTTTTGGATTCGCGCCAAAAGGATCTGTGCATTGTACGGCTTTGCAATATAATCATCTGCACCGATGTTCAAGCTCATCAACTCGTCAAAATCGCTGTTTCTGCTGGTAAGTACAATGATAGGAAGATTGGATTTCTGTCGGATTTCTCTGCATACTTGGAAACCATCCTGATAGGGCAGATTGATGTCTAAGAGAATCAAGTTAGCCCCTGATGAAAGAGCAGCTTGCACAATGTGGTGAAAATCATCGCTGCTGTCGCATTGGTAGCCGTACTTTTGAAGAAGCTGAACAAGTTCCTCGCGGATTGCCGGTTCATCTTCTATAATGAAGATTTTCATGCTCACACCTCCATATTCTATTATATTTCGATTTTCCAGAGAATACAATGCGTAAAGCATGAACAATAAAGTTTAATTAAAAAGCGTTTTGCATCATTTAACCTGTGACACATGAACTATAAAATGTAAACAGGTGATGCAAAATGGCAAGAATTGAAGACTGCCCGGGATTTGAAACCTTTGGCGCAGATATAAAAGAGGCACGAAAGGCGAAGCGTCTTACTCGAAAAGATTTAGCTGAAAAAGTAAATGTTGACACACGGTATCTTGCCAATATCGAAAATAAGGGTACGATTCCAAGTCTGCCGGTCATTATTCAGCTAGTAAAAATCTGCGGTCTGCCGATGGAGCGCTATTTTAATCCTACTGTTATGCGGCAGGAAAGTAAGCTGCGCGAAAGAGTAGGGCAGAAGCTAAGGCTTTGCCCGGAACAATATCTGTCAATTATTGAGGGAGCGATTGATGGGGCAATCCAATTAGGTGAAACGGAGGAGGCCTAAGGGCTCTCTACATTACGATGTTTGACTATGCCTTTGTGTGGTGACGCGAGGATATGTCAGCATCGGCGTATTGGTAAATTGTCGCACATTCAGCATAGTTTTGCTACTCATCGTAATCGGCGCATTGAAAAGCATAGCTAGTAAGTATTTCTTTGGGTTTCGTATACAGGTGCTATGTGTTTGCAGCGATTCGAGTACATAGCGGATATGCTCGCTTGTCAGCTGCATCAGGCGGCTGCGCACAAGGTCTGCGGGAAAAATATTGATCCCAAACCGCTGTGTCGAGTTCTGATTTTGAACCGCCTCCACGATAAGTTCGCTGATTTCTTTAAGTACTGGGGCGGCTTCGGGCATATTGCGGCAGAGTAAATCAAGCTCTAGGTTCCCCTGCACCTGCTCCCGCACAGCGTCGGTATCGGATAAGATTAGATCCGTATTTTGTTTCTCTTTATTTGGTATTTCTTTATTTAATTGTGTGGGATTCTCCTGCGCAGTAGAATCGGACACAGGTGTTTCCAGTACAGGCGACACAGAAAAATCATCACAGTTTTCAACATCGGAATCCTCGATGTGTGGATACTCGTAGACAAAATAATCGCAGCCGCGAAGCTGCCCACGCTCGTCACGGATGCGGGAACGGACGACATATCCGGCGGCCTCCAGTTCGTGAACGGCAGTGCGAACGGCATCAATGCTTTCTTTGTTGATGGCGGCAAGGCCGCGCAGCGTATAATCCCAGTCATTAGGAAGTGACAGCATTTGCGAGAGCAGCCCTTTGGCTTTCAAGGAGATAGTCTTATCCCGCAGATGATGGTTGCTCATAACGGTAAAGTTTTTGGTACGTTCTACACGAAAAACAGGCATTTATAATCCTCATATAAGATGGCGGGCAGCCGACGAGACTGCCCGCCGTTTTGTGTGTTATGTGTTAAATGAACGGTAGGAAACGAGCCTTGAAGTTTTGGAAGTCGATAATCTGCAATTCGATGTTATCCCCGCAGAGTGGCCGCAGCGCGTCTGCCTGAAAATCGAAGCAAACCAAGATGCCGGTGCTATTCAGCAAGTCCAAGGCAGAGACGAATCGGTAGAGTCGGGGAATGTCGGGTAGATAGCAGAACAAAATCGGCGCGCCTGAATCATCGACAGCATCACATTCGAGGCGGCTGTTCGGCAGGGACGGCTGAAATTCTTGCAGAAGTGCAGCGTTCACCTGCATGGTGATTTCTGGGCAGCAGAGTAGCTGCAAGAGCGTTTCTCCATAGGAATTATTCGTCAAAAAGTAAAAATGTTCGTAGCCGTCATTAAGCAAGAAGTGGTCGAGGCTGCGAGTCCGGGAACGCGCTAACAAGGTGTGAAGAATATCCATGTTATCCGACAGCAAAAGTCCGCTTGCTTTTAGATTGAAAGAAATCTTTGTGCGGCATACTTGCTCCAGCATGACTTTGGAACGCATCTCGACTTGTGGCTCAAAGACCGGCAGAAATTCCATGCTGTTATACACGGCGAAAACGCGGTTGGACGTGAACAACGCGCCTGCCATTCGTGAGCCACGAATTTTCAGCATTTCGAGTTCGGCTTCTTTCATTTCGCGGGAATCATAAAAGTAAGGTTGTTCAATATGGAACGGGCCACTTGCGGCTGGGGAGAAAATCGGCGGCTTTTCATCACGATAAATCATTGTGCCTGCATTCAGCATCGTTACATAGGTCTGTGCGATACGGTGCAGCCGAATACGGCGCGGAACTTCCGACTTGATGGCATTCGTGTCGCTGCATCCGGATAAGTAGAATGCAAAGCGCTCAGGCTCTTGCTGCAATAACAGCCGTTTTGTGCGAACACCGAGCCGATAGCCGCGAAGATGGTGACTGGAAAAGATGCGCAGGAGCTTGTCATGCGTCAAGGACGTGACGACTTTTTTGCGGTAACTTTCACTCGCGGTAAGGCGGGAAGAACCGGCGCAAGGAACCTCGCCGCATATGGCCGTGAGCGACAACAGCTCATAATTGAGGCTGTTATGGGACGGTAAAGTTGGAGACTGTGAAGAAATAGGAATCACCTCGTTTTCCTACCGTAAGCACATTATCCTCGGTGCAGCGTTTCCACTTGGAATGCCTAAAAGACGATTGTGACGCGGAAAAGCTGCCAAAATGTGCAAGTAGAGATTTTTTGAAGAACTTTTTGACGAAATGGAGGTCAGTTTTTACGGATTTTTCTTGTCCAGCCATGCAGAAAATTTCTCTTTTTGCATGACGGAAATGATAGTGCAGGACGAATCCGCAAATCGTGTTGTCTGGAACTGGTCGCACAAAGCGCCGGTGTCATCGGTCATACAGTACAGCGCGATGATGTCCAGAACTTCTTTCATTTCTAGGTTGTCATAATCCCGCACGGCTTTGATGGGTAGGCATCTGTCATAGATGTGTTCGATGCAGATGGTACATTCGCAGAAGTGGGGAAGATTTTGTTGTTCGGCATACTGCTTTAATGCTGCATGAATTGCGGGCTGCAAAAATTTGAAGCCTTCGGTGCGGGTCTTTTTGAGCAGTAATGCGGGCAGTCTAACGGACAGAATGTCGTCATCTACATTGAGCCGGATACCCTGCATCTCAGCGGCTTGCAGATAGTAGTCCTGCGGCATGCCGCCGCAAACGGTAAACAGAAAATTGCGAAGCTGGGCGGTACTGCGCTCACTCAAAAGAGCAGCACTTTTGGCTGTCTTAATAAATTGCTCCGGCGCGGGGGCGGGCAGCAGATGTTCCAGCTCGTACAGCTTCTTGTTTATGTCGATCAGGCTGCGCTGTTCCAAACGGATGCGTGTTAAAAGAGTGCCGGTATTCAATAGGAACCTCCGATTATACGTATAAATGACGTACACATTACGCAGTGAGTTACTTCTCCAAAAGCGGAGAGACGAATAATACGCATAAGGCGCGTATTAGGGCGATACAATGCGCATAGCGTAAACGCCCTGTCAGGGTGGACGTATTACGAGCATCTGCGGACACCTCCCACTGTCAAAATTTTGCACAAACAAAAAGAGCCGCGCCTGAAAAAATCAGGCACGACTCTGGATAAGTTCAACCTCTACGGTAGAACCCTATTTTGTGCATACTAATTCTAACATATGAGATTTACGGGGTCGATACAAAAGCTGTGCGGATGTTGTGCGAATATTGTGTGGCAAGAAAAATAGGATGACGTAACAAATATATCTGTTGAAATTAAATAGTACCATACAACACACAGGAGGAAACTTTATGGAAGGGAGTGTGTAGGGTCTACAAAACTATAATTAATACGATCCGCAGAACTAATGATGATTTCTTCTGCAACTGCCCGCATTAGAGGAATTTCTTTTCCAAGATGCTTGTCATGCTTAAAAGGCTCATATCTTAGCCGCTCGCCATACTTACTATGAACAACGGCGTTACGTGTTGCATAGATGCGATCACGGATAGAAGAATAGACTCTTTCGGACTCATCTTCAAAATCAATCAATTTTCCGTCATCTGTAAAAGGTACAGAAGTGGTTCGGTAATAGTCGATGGCTGAACTGTCTATACGAACAATTGAAGCTTTAAGTGTAGACAAATCAGGTATGTACCGTTTCAGGCACAAAAGTAAACCATTTCGTTCATTCCAAACGCCGTCATCACGCTGATCTCGCATTTTCTTTTTAATTACATTATAGAAATTATGGATGTCCTCGTATCTGTATGGTGAGAATGAAGGCCGTGTAATAAAACTAGCAATCACATGGAAAGCTTCATCTTCAGAAATCGACTGAAAAAAGAACTCTGCAACATGGTAAAATGCTAAATATTGCATAAAAGGAAGATTAGTGGCAAGAGCCTGTTGGTAGTATTTTGTCAAGTCTTGTTTATATTGTTTGTATGGAAATAATTGTCCATTGCGCCGAGTGCGGATTCGGCGAAATTTGCGCATATCTGTGAAGTCAGAAACAGCAAGTGGAACGTTAAAGTTGTAAGCAATATTAAAAAGGTAAGCATCAAATATACGCTTGAATTCTGTAATAGAATGATTTTGAGGAGAAGTCACCTTAACAGTACATATACGGAAAGTATCACAAAAATCCTCGAAATTTGTAATAATTTCTTTTGGAAACAATCGCATAGAGCTCACCTCATACTTATCTGGGGTGTTATGAAACGAGCAAAGCAAGGCAAAAATGTATTCCTGACTGGCTTTCGATGTAATGAAATGATAATTATGTTCAGTGACTTCAAAAGAATCCCGATCAAGTCTCATAAAAGCGGTAGGCCTGTTACGATCTTGTGATTGTACAGCTATTTCGATATAGTCGTTTTTTATGAGCATTTTATCTGTGCAAATATAATTGTCTGCAAGGAGTTCTATGATTGGCTGAATTTGTTCTAATGAAATTTGGGCAAAAAGTTCTTCATAGTCATTACTGGTTTCATAATCATAGCAAATTCTATTAACAATAAGAGAATCACCACAAATTGAAGCTTTTAGAGATTTCGTTACATTAGCAATCCCATGTATGAAATTTTCAATAGTGAACATATAGTTGCCTCCATAAGAATAGTGATGTGTTATAAACCTATAATACACAATAGTTTTCACTTTTTCAACATTTTGCCGCCGTGATTTTTGCATTTATTTAGTACTTGTGATAAAAAAATGAAGATGTTTGCTTTATCAACTGGTGAAAGTATGATGATTATATCGTTATTATATTGATCTTATTCAAATATTGAATAAGATGAACAACAAAAAATTTACTTTTTGTTGTTGGAATTTCCATATTCAAAGCGTATAAAGTAATAAAATGGCATGAGAGGAGGCGCAAAAATGCCAAGCAGTAATGTTGTAATATACGCCCGATACAGCAGCGACAACCAGCGCGAAGAATCCATCGAGGGCCAGCTGCGCGAGTGCAGGGCGTATGCCAAACGCAATGACATGAAAATCATCGGCAGTTACATAGACCGTGCGTTGTCAGCCAAGACAGACGCGCGACCGCAGTTCCAGAAGATGATCCAGGACAGCAATGCCCACAGATTCCAATTTGTCCTTGTGTGGAAGCTGGACCGATTCTCCCGCAACCGCTTTGACTCTGCGTACTATAAACGCGCACTTTCCAAGAACAATGTCAAGGTGATTTCCGCAACAGAACCAATCTCTAACACGCCGGAGGGCATCATGCTGGAAAGTATGTTGGAGGGCATGGCAGAGTATTATTCGGCTGAACTAGCGGAGAAAGTGACGCGTGGGCATACGGACAATGCACTAAAGTGCAAGTTTAATGGCGGCTCTGTACCGCTTGGCTACCGCATCAACGAGGAACGCCACTACGAACCTGACCCAGTGATGAGCCCTATTGTTCGGGAAGTGTTCGAGCGCTACGCCGGGGGAGAATCCATCAAGGAACTTTGCGCGGACATGAATGCTCGTGGCATACGGACCGGCTATGGCAGAAAGTTTGTAAAGAGTAGTTTTCAAAATATGCTGCGGAACCGCCGCTATCTGGGCGAGTATCGCTACAGGGATATAGTCACGGAAAACGCTTTTCCGGCACTTATCGACCAAGAGACATTTGACAAGGTACAGGCTCGAATGAAAGCAAACAAAAAAGCGCCTGCCAGATCGAAGAGCGACGAAGACTTCATCCTGACAGGCAAGTTGGTATGCGGCAACTGTGGTGCGTTGATGGTAGGTGACAGCGGCACAAGCCATACCGGGGCAACCTACTACTATTATAAATGTGGGCATCGCAAGCGCAAAGAGGGCGAACGATGCCACATGAAAGCATTCCGCAAAGAATTGATTGAATCCTTTGTAGTCAAGCAGGCGCTGGGATATGTGTTGCAAGACCGTGTAATTGCGATGCTGGCAGATGCCCTTGTAGAAAACCAGAAGCGCGAAAACACGCACCTGCCCGCGTTGCAAGAGGAACTAAAAAAGGTCAATAAGAAAATTGACAATATTGCCGCCGCGATAGAAGAGGGCATCATCACCCAGACAACAAAAGAGCGTCTGACAGCGCTGGAAGCCCAGCGCGATGAACTGCAAATCAGCATCTTTGAGGAAGAAACCTCTCATCCGAAGCTGACGAAAGAGTACGTTGTGCAGTGGTTGGAATCGTTCAAGAGGCACGACTTGCGTGACCACAAGGTACAGCGGCAAGTAATTGAATGCTTCGTAAACACAGTATATGTCTTTGAGGATAAAATAATTGTAAATCTAAACCTCCGCGATGGGGACAAGCCCATCGCGCTTTCTAAAGAGAATGGTTCGGATATTGAAACCTGCGGGTCACCAAAAAGCTCAACTTCGCAAGAGGTTGAGCTTTTTTCTTTTTATTATACATTGTAAGGAGTAGAGGAGTACGGGAATCGAACAGCCCGGGCCCCGCGTCCGCGTCCCGCGGGGCAAAAACAGCCCCGCGGGCTGTTTTTAGGGCGCGGGAGATGGACGGGAGGGTCACCAAGGTAGTCCCTAATTTCCTTTACCTTTTGACGTGTAACCACAATCGTACCAAACTTTTGAAGTAAAAGGCAAAACATGCAGTATCTTCAATTGCCGTCATAAAAAGATTGACCTTTCTCTGTATTCGCTTTATAATAAAGCTAAAATGAAAGCGCAGAAAGGAAACACAAATGAGCGTCGAAGATCGCGATTGGTACAGAGAAGATTTTAAACGCAAAGAGAAAGAATACGGTGGGGATTTCAGTCTCAACAGTGAGCCCAAGCATAAGAAAAAGTCTACTGGTAAAAAGAAAAAGCAGCAGCTCGCCCAACCCGCACGCCCCGCTATAAGTAGCTGGCGGCGGACGCTGAATAGTGTGCTGATGATTTTGCTGTGCGCGATCCTTACGGCGTCCAGCTGCTATACATTCTTTGAGCAGAGTGGCCGCAGTGTGCGGATGTATGCCCCTATGCTGCTGCTGGAAATTTGTCTGTTCAAATATGCGTATGATACAAGTAAAACGGCAGAGAAACCGGGAATCCTGAACTTTGTTGCTCTCCTGCTTTGCGGAATGTCCATTATTATGATGGCTTTATTTACGATTCTGTCAATCCTCAATTTCTGACAACAAAAGGCGGGCACTGCACGGTGCCCGCCTTTGCCTGTTCCTACGGTTGTTCCTCCGCCCTGACCACCGTTACGGTACACTGCGCTGTAAACCCGCCGCAGTCGGCGGTCAGGATCGTGGTGCCGTAATTCACGGGGACGAGCCAGGAGCCGTCGAAGCGGGCGATGCGCTCGTCGGCGATGTGATAGGTCACGGCGGGGTGGTCGGTGGTGTCCTCCGGCAGAAGATGGCAGACTGCGCCGACGCGGCTGGCGTAGGCGTAGTCGGACTCGCGCGTGCCGTCGGCGGTGATCCAGGTCACAAGCTCGTCGTCAAAATACAGCGTGTAATCGTCCAAAGCAATGCCGCGCAGCGGGCTGTACACCTGCACCGGGCAGCTGGCGGAAATTTTCCCGTCGGCGCTTTGCAGCGTCAGGGTGGTCGAGCCGCCGCGCAGACCGGTCACAATGCCGCTGGAATCGACCTCGGCAATCGTGTCATCGGCCACAGACCAGCGCCACTCGGTCAGGGCGGCGCGGCGGGGGCTGACCTCACGCCCGTCGGCATCCTCGTAGAGGACGGCGGTCTCGGCGGTCTGGGTCTTTTCGACCTGCACGGTGTCGGGCAGGGTCACGGCGGCCACCGGCGCGCCGCAGGCCGTCAGGCCCAGCAGCAGGGCGGGCAGAACAAAAAACAGCGATTTCATGCAAAAGCCCCCTTTTGGCAGTATCATACCACAATGCGCTGCCGCAGGCAACTGTTGCACTTTTGGGCAAATGCGTGTACAATAAACTATATACTTTTGCAAAAGGGGGGCCGGGCATGGAGCGGACGGCGGGCGGCATCACCTACACGCTGACGCGGCGGCGGGTGCGCAACATCAACCTGCGCGTGCGAGCCGACGGCAGTGTGGCGGCCAGTGCGTCGCCGCGGGTGCCTGCGGCTTATGTGGACGCCTTTGTCACGGCGCGGGCCGACTGGGTGCGCACCGCACAGGCGCGTGCCGCGGCCCGGCGCGAACGAGAGGCCGCCGAGGCCCCCGCGCTGCCGCCCAAGGCCGAGGCGCTGGCCTATATGCAGGCGCTGTGCCGGGCATACTATCCGCAGTTTGCGGCGACCTGCCCGGGCGGCGCGATGCCCAAAATTGCGGTGCGCGACATGAACACCCGCTGGGGGTCGTGCAGTCTGCGCACAGGCACGCTGGCGTTTGCGCGGCGGCTCTGCACGATGCCGCTGCCCGCGCAGGAGTACGTTGTTGTGCATGAGTTCTGCCACTTTGCCCACCCCGACCACAGCCCGGCGTTCTGGGCCGCGGTGGCGGAGGTGCTGCCGGATTATAAGCAGCGGGAACGGATGCTGAAGCTGCGGTGAATTCCCCTTGGCCCCCTCTGGGAGGGGGCTCCCGCCGCAGCGGGTGGGGGAGAGAACCTGACGTAACCCGAAAGACTTCGGGCAATGGCACAGTTCTCTCCCTCCGGCCCTGCGGGGCCACCTCCCTCGCAGAGGGAGGCAAGGATTACGCGACATCAATACCAAAAGGGAGGTTCCCATCTTGCCGTCTCCACAGAAAAAATATACGACGCTGGTCAGCAATACGCTGCTGTTTGCCATCTCCAACTTCAGCTCCAAGCTGCTCAGCTTCTTCATCCGCCCGTATCTGAGCTACGCGCTCGACTCGCCGGACGTTATGGGCGTGTCCAGCCTTTTGCAGCAGGCCACAAACCTGCTGATCCCGGTGGTCAGCCTTGGCGTGGCCTATGCGGTCATCCGGTTCGGGCTGGACAAAGCGACCAACAAATCCAGCGTCTTTGTCAACGGTGCGGCGACTATCGGGCTGGGCTTTGTGGTGCTGCTGCTGGCCATGCCGCTGGTGCGGCTCATCCCCAACGCTGCGGAGTACCTGGGCTTTTTGTACCTCTGCGTGCTGGCCAGCTGTATGAGAACGCTGTGTACCCAGTTCATCCGCTCGCAGATGCTGAACCGGCTGGTCGCCATAGACGGTGTGCTGACAACGCTGAGCCTGCTGCTCTACTACCTGCTGTTCCTGAGCGTCTTAAAAATGGGCGCTGCAGGCTTTTTGCTGGCAAACGCGCTGGCAGATTTGACATCCATGGTGTTTGTGTTCATTGCGGGCGGGTGCTGGCGGTACTTCAAGCCCAAGGCGTTTGACAAGGCGCTGTGGAAGGAGATGCTGCGCTACTGCCTGCCGATGATCCCGGCGTCCATCAGCTTTTGGATCATCAACGCCAGCGACATGTTCTTTGTGCAGGGCATGTGCGAGGGCTACGCGGGCCGCAGCGGCAACCACTGGGTCGGGCTGCTGTCGGCGGGGTACTTCCTGCCGCAGATCATCACGATTTTGGGCAGCATCTTCTACGAGGCGTGGCAGCTCTCCGCCGTGACCGAGGAGACGGACCGCGAGGCGTTCTTCTCCAAGATATTCCGCGTGTATGCCAGCGTGCTGTTCTGCTGCGTGGCGGGCATCATCATGCTGTGCCAGCTGCTCATGCGGGTGTTCAAGGCTGAATATTTTGATGCCTGGACGTTTGTTCCGTTTCTGACGCTCTGCTCGATGCTGACCTGCCTGAACCAGTTCCTGAACAGCGTCTACGTCGTGTATAAGCGGTCTACCGGCTCGCTGTTCACAATGCTGGCCGGTGCGGTGCTGAACCTGATTCTGAACTACCTGTTCATTTTGCAGTGGGGCCCGTGGGGCGTAACCCCGGCCAGCTTCCTGAGCCTGATGCTGGTGTTTTTGCTGCGCGCCTACTCGACCCGCGGTCTGCTGGAGATCGACTTCCACCCGGCGTGGCTTGTGCTGAATCTGGCGCTGGTGCTGGCGGAGATCTGGTGCATGATGAACCTGACCCATTGGGCGCTGCCCGTCGTGGGCATCACCGCGGTGGTCTGCGTGCTGAACATCCGTGAGGTGCTGAGCATGCTGGATACGCTGATCGGGAAGTTTTTGAAGAAACGGAAAAATTGATTTTGATTTGCCTTCCCCCTCGGGGGGAAGGTGTCTGTGGCCCCGACCACAGACGGATGAGGGGCAAGCTTGCGGTACTGATCCGCTTACGGGTTGCCGCCGGAAGGCTGCCCCTCATCCGGCGCTGCGGCGCCACCTTCCCCCCCGGGGGAAGGCTTAAAGGAGCTTATTATGGAAAACAATGCTATCCTCTCCGCCCTCTCCGCCCGCAAAAGCGTGCGGGTATTCACCCCCGACCCCGTCACGCCGGACGAGCGGGCGGCCATCCTGAACGCGGCGTTCCAGGCACCGACGGCGGGCAACCAGCAGCTGTACACGATCCTGGACATCACCGACCCGGCGCTGAAGGCCACGCTGGCCGACCTGTGCGACCACCAGCCGTTCATTGCCGGGGCGCCGCTGGTGCTGGTGTTCCTGGCCGACTGCCGCCGCTGGCTCAACGCCTACCACGCCGCGGGCATCACGGACGCCCGCAAGCCCGGGGCAGGGGACTTGATGCTGGCCGTGGCCGACACCTGCATTGCCGCCCAGAACGCCGTGGTCGCCGCCGAGTCTCTGGGCATCGGCAGCTGCTACATAGGCGACGTCCTCGAGAATGCTGAGGCCATGCGCGACGCCCTGCACCTGCCGCAGTACGTTGTGCCCGCTTGTATGCTGGTGTTTGGCCGCCCCACGGAGCAGCAGCAGCGCCGCCCCAAGCCCGCCCGCTTTGCCGAGCAGGCCGTCGTCTGCGAGAATGTGTACACGGACCGCACGCCCGACGAGCTGCGCGCCGACTTTGCGGCGAAAGCCGCCGCCAACGGCCAGCTCGACTATGACTTTGACAAAGCCGTGCAGGCATTTTGCAAGCGCAAGTACGCGAGCGACTTTTCCCGGGAGATGACGAGAAGCGCAGAGATTTACTGGAAAGAGTTTTTGTGATTGGCAGAGAACGCAGGGTCAAATCCCATAGCCGCCCGGGCGTGTTGCCGCTGCCGCCGCACCCCTGCAATCTCCGCAAATAAACCACCCCCACCCAACCGCAGATGTTCTGCGGCTGGGTGGGGGCTTTTTATTGATTGAGGGTGAAATTATATAGCAGACCGTCAATAAATTGCATTCTTGCCTTATTGCGTGCGTAGGGGCGACCATTGGCCGCCCGCCAACTTACCGCAGCAACGCATTTTCCGGGACAGTTTTCTTGCAAGGCAAACGGGCACGGGCGAGCAATGCTCGACCCTACAAGCGTTTTTCGACAGTCTGCTATATTTTGGTTGTATCCTGTAGTTTATGCTCTGGCGTAACGAAGCTGCCAGTATTGTCAGCTTTTAGATTGGCGTTGGATACAGGATTTCCGGCGTTATCAATTTTACGGATATAGACAGTGCAGAGTTAGAGTTTTTTGTTTGTGACATGAAAAGTATCCCGATCACCAACAGTGCTTTCCAGACTATATGTACCGTTAAAAGCCTCAATATAGAACCAGGTTGTATGATGGGAAGGCAGAGTAGAGGGAGAGGGATATTGCTGATAATGTAAACGAAACGAACATTGGAAGCCTCCCTGATATCCTTCAGGCAGGCTGGTTTCCGTTATATCATAAGTTTGGCTATTTACGTCGCTGGCAGTTAGGAAAGCATCAGAATACCCGATGTTATCTTTATCATGCAGTTTGACAGGAATGAAGCATTCTCCGTTACTATCACTGGTGAATTTGCCAACAAGGGTTTTGCCGTTCTTAATAGTAAAGGTAGCACCGTACAGCGGATATTCATCAGGGTCAGTGACGCGCAGCTTCAATTTGGCAACGGGAAAGCGCATAATGGTAAGCCGCCTTTTAGGCATATCGATAGTAAATGGATAGTTATTTATGCCATTCTGCATAGAATTGAGATAATAGTCGTTGTTCCCTTCATTGCAAACGTTAATATAGATTTTTGTATCGCTGGGAATGGCTTGGTAGCCATCAGGAACTTTAGCGTCGGTGATAGTAGTCAGCGTATCCCCGATAACAGTGTCGCGACAATGATCATTCTGACGAGAAAAATTCAACAGAATATCACCGTTTGCATCAGAGGGCACATCAAAGGAGTTTTCGCCGCTCTGAATGTGATATGTTCTGCTTGCAAAAGGCGCAGAATTTTTAGTTTCAATATCCTCCAAGTGGATAATGAACTGATGTTTATCTGCTGTAGCGGTGCTGCCGGTCGTACTGCCGCCGGAAATGCCGCCCCCGGTGCTGCCCCCGCCGGTTTCACCGCCGCCGGAGTGGTCATCCTTCTTCGGCGTCGGCACAACAACAGCCTCATCACTGCCGATATTTACACTTGCGGTGGTTCCCGCGTTCGTGTATACGACCTGTATCCCATCGGCGCTGGTATACACTAAGTACAAAACCTGCCCGCTGGCGTTGCAGGTCATCCACTGCACGGTACCCTTGACCCCGGCATCCGAAGAAATCCCAGCAGGCGTAATATTGCCCGCAGGCGGGTTGTTCACATGCAGCAGATACTGCCCGCTGCCCTCGGTAAGTGCTACATCTCCGCCGGTCACGGTGGGAACCTCGTTTGTCAACGTGCCTGCCCAGTTGGTCAAGGCGGCTGCATTTTCGGCGTTCCCGGCTACAGATGCGTTCTGCACCAGGGCGTAGTTCTGCGCACCCTGCCGGGTCGCCGTCATCACACACGCCTGCGTCTCGCTGACGGCCTGCTTTTCCTTGGCGCTGTCAATGTACCCGGTCAGCGCCGGAACGGCAAAGGCCGCCAGCACACCCAGAATCACCAATACCACGATCAGCTCCACCAGCGTAAAGCCGCCGCGGCTGCGCGGGGTTCGTTTCAGACCTGTCATAGGGATGCCTCCTCTTTATTCGGCGGGGTCAAAAATGCTCTGGTCGCGCTTGGCGTGCGCGCCGATGTTGTTGTATTCCAGCATCAGATACCCCTTGGCCCACTCATCCAGCGCGGGGTCTGCGCCGTATTCGGCTGTGGTGCCGTCCACCTTCATGTAGTCGTTGGCGGCGGTCACAACGGGGGTATTGTGCTTCATTTCCAGCAGGTACTCGTAATAGTCGCTCAGGGGCAGACCCGCCTGCTGCAGCAGGGTGGGGGTCAGCATGACCATGTCCATGCGGTTCAGCGGGTCGGTGGTGCTGGTGGCGGCTGCCGTGTGCTCCAGCGGGTAGTTGGCCCAGATGAAAAACGGCGTGCTGCGCTCCAAAATCTGCAGCTCGTTGTCGGTTTCGGCAAAGCTGGCGTCGGCCACATGGCCCACAAAGCTGGGCGCGTGGTCACCGGCCATGGCCACAATGACCTTGCGGCCCGTCTTTTCGTACTGCGCGGTAAAGTAATCGCACAGCTCCTGCACGGCGGCGTCGGTCATTTTGATGCAGCTCAGATACTCGTCCATCAGCGCATCGTAGTCGCCGTAGTCGGTGGCGGCGTGGACAATATCCAGCGACGCATCGTTCATATCGTAGTCGCCGTGGCTCTGGATGGAGACCAGGAAGCTGAACCGCGGCTTGTCCTCCGGCATGGCCTCGTACATCGTTTCCCAGTCGCGGTAGGTGGCCGAGTCGGTCTGGTACGGGCGGTCCCCGTAGGTCTCCTGCGTGGTAAAATCGCTCTGGAAATGGGTCTCGTCGAAGCCCAGCGCCAGCCAGGCGGAGTCGCGGCGGTAGTTGGAGTTCGTGTAGGGGTGGGCGGCCATCGTGGAGTAGCCCAGACCCTTGAGGTAGCTGACAACGCTGTTGGCGTTGTACAGGTTCAGCCAGTTGAACGGCGTGATGCTGGGCATCAGGATCAGCGAGTTGGAGGTCAGCATCTCGTACTCGGTGGAGTTTGTGCCGCCGCCCACATGGGGGCTGATCGTGTGGCCGTAGACCGAGTTGGGCAGGTTCTTGGTGACCGGCATGATGTCGGTGTCGGCCTGCAGGTCGGTGACAAGGTCAAAGTCGTAGAAGCTCTCGGACAGGATCAGCACAATGTCGGGGTAGTCCTCGGCGCTCTCGGGGCTGGCAGGGGCAATGTAGTCGTCGGCCTTGCGGGCGGTGTTCACCGCCGCGGCGTCGTTGTAGTTCTCCGGCTCAATGACAGGGTCGGCCATCAGGCTGGTGGCCTCAATCGTCCCGGCCAGATAGCCGTAGGTGTAGTAGGTGTTCTGCCACGCCCAGCCGTAGGTCGTCTTGGGCTTGATGGTCACGGGGCCGAAGTAGCCGAAGAACATGACCAGAAACACGCCCAGTGCGCTGCCCGCCGCCCGCACGCCGCGGGCCTTCCAGCTTGCGCGCTTAGGCGCACCCTTGACCAGCTGCGCCTGCACGAACACAATCGCCAGAATCGGCAGGTAGAGCAGCACGATCTTCACAACGTCCTGCGTGATTTTCAGGGTGTAGCTGCCCATGACCTCGGCGGCGGTGCCGAGGTTCAAAATGTCCTGGGGCATCAGCGCCGAGCCGTGCAGGTCGCGGGTGTAGTAGTTGATGAGCGCAATGATGGTGAACACCGCGCCCGAAATGCCCGTTGCGCGGCTCCACTTGCCGAGCAGCGCAAACAAAATCAGCGTCAGGCAAAAGGCGGTCAGCGCATTGAGCGGCGCGTAGAGCGGCCATTGAAGCTGCAAAAAGCTCTCGGTCACGCCGTCGGACAGCTCCAGCTGATAGCGGGAGATGAACCCCACCGCCACCGCCAGCAGGCAGGGGAGCACCCCCTGCAAGAGAAATTTCTTCCAGTTAAAGTTTTTCAAATGCTGCATAGGTGATGAATAAATACCTTTCTCTGTAAATTTTGTACATAACTATACATAATATATTATAACACGACACCACAAAAAAAGAAAGAGGCGCAAGCAGCACCTCTTTGGATATAGAATGATGTTTGTCCGGAATACGGATATTACAATACGCCTGCCCGCAGGGAGCGGCCTATATGCCGCCCGCACCTCCCGGCCGGCACCCGCCAACCATCCACCACCCCGTAGGGGCCGGGCATGCCCGGCCCGCAACCCTGCGTCGCCGCCTGTTACTGGTTTGTATCGTAGGGAGGGGTCTTGACCCCTCCGC
>OLPH01000227.1_pt1 | contig 76454 bp, 55 predicted proteins | sample 1672951 | NCBI WGS metagenome assembly OLPH01 (sample SAMEA3136740, study PRJEB25190) | human gut metagenome | reverse complement strand
AGGCCTACCGCAGCCGCATCCAGACGGACGTATCCTGCGGCAGCCGGCCGTCATCGGTGAGCGGCGCGGACGAGAGCAGCACCTCGCCGTCGGGCAGCGAAACCGGGGTGGTGCCGAAATTCGTCAGATTCGCCCAACCGTTGGCACGACGGTAGGCGATCACGCCGCCGGGCTGGCCGTCTGCGCCGTCGCGCATGCCGCTCGGACGGTTCTCGGGAAGCAACGTGCAACTGGTGTCCGGAGTCTGCATCTCGTGACGCAGCCGCAGCACGCGACGATAGAAGTTCAGCATGGAGCCGTCGTCGGCGTCCTGGATGTCCATGGCGAAATCCTTGAACCACGCGGGCTGCGGGAGGTGTGGTTCGGCGTCGCTGACGGCAGGGGAGAACCCGAACGAGCCGGCATGGACGTGCCTCTTGTCGGACGTGTACGTCTCGGGCACGTCGGACGCGACCCAGGGCAGCGGCACGCGGCAGCCGTCACGGCCCTTGGTGGACTGCGCCCGCGAGGTGCGCAGGCCGGAGGGATCCTCGATGCGGTCCCATGGAATATCCGCCACCTCAAACAGGCCCAGCTCCTCGCCCTGATACACGTAGGCCGAGCCGGGCAGCGCCATTTCGAGCATCAGTGCGGCGCGTGCCCGCAATGCGCCGGCCTGGCGATCCTCGATATAGGTGGTGCCGTCACGCAGCAGCCAGTCGTTGGCGATCTGATGGTATTCGCTGGTCGGCACTTGCGGCAGCGCGTAACGCGTGGCGTGGCGCGGCACATCATGGTTGCTCATCACCCAGGTGGACGTTGAGCCCGACCTCTCGGCGCACGCCAGCCCCTTGTCGATGGCTTTGCTCATCGCGTCGAAGGTCCAATCCGCCTTGGCGAACTCGAAGTTGAACACCTGCCCCAGTTCATCCGGTGACGCGTACAGGTACTGGCGTTCCGGCCGGACCCATGCCTCGGCGACCGCGAAGCGCGGGGGATCGTAGCGGTTGAACACCTCGCGGCGCCACTCACGGTAGATGTCGTGCACCTCGTCGCGGTCGAGCACTGGGTGGGATCCGTCCGCGGGCATGTCGTTCGTGCTCATCACCACGTAGTCGTCGAGGTCGTCGCGGTCGAGGTCCTTGGCGAGCCCGTGCGCCACATCGATGCGGAACCCGTCCACGCCGTGATCGCACCAGAAACGCAGCGTCTCAAGGAAATCGGCGCGCACGTCCGGGTTCTTCCAGTTCCAGTCGGGCTGCTCCTTGGCGAACATGTGCAGGTACCATTGGCCGTCGTCCACGCGCGTCCATGCCGGACCTCCGAAATGGTTCTGCCAGCGGGTCGGCGGCTCGTCGCCGTTCGGTCCCTTGCCGTCGCGGAAGATGTACCGGTCGCGCGCAGGGGAGCCGGGGCCGTCCGCCAGCGCCTGACGGAACCAGGGGTGCAGGTGGGAACTGTGGTTGGGCACGATGTCCACCACCACTTTGATGTCTGCCGCATGCGCGGCGGCGGCCAGCCGGTCGAAGTCGTCCATCGAGCCGAGCTTCGGATCCACGTCACGGTAGTCGGCCACGTCGTAGCCGCCGTCCGCGAGTTCGCTCGGGTAGAAGGGCGACAGCCAGATCGCGTCGACGCCCAGCTGCCGCAGATAGGGGATCCGCCCGGTGATGCCATTGATGTCGCCCAGACCGGAGCCGGTGGTGTCCTGGAAGCTGCGCGGGTAGACTTGGTAGACCACGGCCTGCCGCCACCACAGTGCCGGGTCGGTCTCGGCGTCGTGCCGCGTCGTGATAGATTGCGTTTCCTCTGCCATGTAGTCCTCCTGGCCGTATGCATGTGCCGCTGCCGTTCCTGCGCTGCCATAATGGCGCGCGGCCGGCCGCGTCCCGAATGTCCAAGATTATATCCGTCCCGTTCCACCCGAAGCGGCGGGTCATGTCGTGTAGCGACACCAAGCTTCCGTCGTGCCCGCGTGTCTTCTTAGCGGCGCTTTAGCGGGGTCCCAATTGGATAGGGCAAGAGCATGACGCGCTGATCGTCGACCGCCGGCTGCCCGACGGCGACGGGCTGGATTTGATTCGCACCCTGTGCGGCTCCGGCGTCACTACACCCGCGCTGATGCTGACCGCGCTCGCGCAGGTGGACGACATCGTGGAAGGGCTGGACTGCGGCGTGAACGACTACCTGACCAAGCCGTTCCGCTTCATCGAACTGCAGGCCCGGCTGCGCGCGCTGCTGCGGGGGGGGGCAAAGCCCAGACGGCCAGCGTGATGGTGGGCGACTGGCTGCTCAAGCCGCACTCCGGCATCATCGAGGATCCGGACGGCAGTGCGGTGTCGCTCGGGTGCGCGCGTCATCGCCAATGGGCGCAGATCCGCGTGTCCGACCATGGACCGGGCATCGGCGGCGATCCCGAACGACTGTTCCGCCGCTTCGCCCGGGACGATGACGGCACCGCGCACCAAGGGTACGGGCTCGGCCTCGCGCTCGCCCGTGACGTGGCGAACCGGTATGGGGGGGCTCGGTCGCGGTGGAGTCCTCGTCCCCGTCCGGCACTACGATGCTGCCCTCTTTCCCGCTGGCCTGACGGCGCGTCCCCGGTCTGCTATAGCCTGTAACGTTCCCTAGGAAAACACAGCAGGAAAGGCGGCTTGCGATGGTCGACAGCCATGATGCGGAAACGTACAGCGCGAAGGATTCGCGCCTGATCTGGATTGATTGCGAGATGACGGGACTTGACATCTTCGGTGGCGACGAGCTCGTCGAGGTGTCAGTGGTGCCTACCGATTTCGACCTCAACGTGTTGGACGAAGGCGTGGACTACGTCATCAAGCCGTCCGACGCCGCCGTCGCGCACATGAACGACTTCGTGCGCGCCATGCACACCCGTTCCGGGCTCATCAACGAATGGGAGCACGGCCTGAGCCTCGAAGAGGCGGAACGCAAGGTCACCGAATACGTGCTGCGGTTCACGCCGGACGGAGTCAGGCCGCTGCTCGCGGGCAACACCATCGGCTCCGACAAGAAATTCCTCGACCATTACATGCCGGGTCTCATGAGCCATCTGCACTACCGCAGCGTGGACGTGAGCACGCTGAAGGAGCTCGCGCGCCGCTGGTACCCCGCGGTGTATGAGAACCGCCCCGCCAAGAACGGCGGGCACCGCGCCCTCGCCGACATCATCGAGTCGCTGGACGAGCTTCGCTACTACCGTCAGGCGTTCATGGCGCCGGCTCCCGGGCCGAACGAGGCCGAGTCGAAGGCCATCGCCGACCAGATCGTCGCCACCAGCCTGCTGAATAAGTAGCCGGCCGGTCTCGAAAAACAGAAAACGTCACGCACACGACTGAGAGGAACGACACCATGACCGCGAACGATTGGACCGCCATCTGCGACAAGCCGCACGACATCCGCCTGATCGTGGCGGACATGGATGGCACGCTGCTGGACGGCGACAGCAACATCCCCGATGACTTCTGGCCGCTGCTCGACGAGCTGCACGCCAAGGGTGTCGAGTTCGTACCGGCTTCCGGCCGCCAGCTCGCCACGCTGCGCTCCATGTTCGCGGACCGCGTCGACGGCGCCATGTCGTATATCGCGGAGAACGGCAACGTCGTGGTCGCCGACGACAACGTCATCGACGTGCACGGGGTGAGCTGGGACATCACGCGTACGCTGATCGATCTGGTGGACGCCGCGGTGGCGTCGGGCTCGCATGACATCGGACTCGTGGTATGCGGTCTGAACACGGCATACATCCAGCGGCAGGACAGGCCGTTCGTCGAGGAATGCTCCAAATACTACAAGGCGCTGCGCATCGTGGACGACCTGCACGAGGTGCTGGAGACCGAGGACGAAACCGTGCTCAAACTGGCGATCTTCGATTTCGGCGACGCGCAAGGCATGGCCGCGAACCTGCTGGGCGATGTGGAACGCACCCATCAGGTGGTGGTATCCGGAGCGCACTGGGTCGATATCATGAATCCCGGAACCGACAAGCGGCAGGGTGTCGTCGCGCTGCAGCGGCATCTCGGCGTCACGCCCGCGCAGACGGCGGTGTTCGGCGACTATCTCAACGATTTGCAGATGCTCGACGCCGGCGAATGGTCGTTCGCCATGGCCAACGCGCATCCGGATCTGAAACGCGCGGCGCGGTACATCGCGCCGGCCAACACCGAGCACGGCGTGCTGCAGGTGGTCCGCCGGCTGGTCTGAGCCCGCAGGCGAGCGATGTCATACGCCAGGGCGCGCGGATCGTGCGTGATGCATGAGCTTAAGGAGGGCATATGCGGCAGTCTGAGGCGCTCGCGATTCTGAACGCCGGCGCGAACGTGTTCCTGACGGGTGCGCCCGGCGCAGGAAAGACGTACGTGCTGAACGAGTTCATCCGGCAGGCGCGCGCAGACGGCGCGAACGTGGCCGTCACCGCGTCAACGGGCATCGCCGCCACGCATATCGACGGCCAGACCATCCACTCGTGGAGCGGCGTCGGACTCGCCAACGTGCTGACGCCAAATCTGCTGAAGACCATCAAGACCCGTCGTCGGCGCAAGATACAGGCGGCCGACGTGCTCATCATCGACGAGGTGTCGATGATGCACGCTTGGCTGTTCGACATGGTCGATCAGGTGTGCCGTGAAGTGCGGCATGATCCTCGGCCGTTCGGCGGATTGCAAGTGGTACTGTCCGGCGACTTCTTCCAGCTGCCGCCGGTCTCCGTGTCCGGGCGCGACCGCGACGTGCTGCCGCCCGGCCCGGATTTCGTGGCGTCCCGCGAACGGTATGCGAAGGCCGGACTCAATCCGGAAGGATTCGTCACCGAATCGCTGGTGTGGGGCGAACTCGCGCCGGTCATCTGCTATCTGACCGAGCAGCATCGTCAGGACGACGGCCGGCTGCTGCACGTGCTCACCGACATCCGCGCCGGATGCGTGGATCAGGATGACCGTGACGCGCTCGTCACGCGGCTCGGTGTGACACCGAAGCCGGGCGAGGTGGCGGTCCACCTGTTCCCCGTCAACCGGCAGGCCGATAATCTCAACGATTCCAGGCTCGCGCGGATAGGCGAGGAGCCGCACGAGTTCCATGCCGAGCAGATGGGGCCGGCCCACCTGGTCGAACGGCTCAAGCGCAACATGCTGGCGCCGGAGTGCCTCGTGCTCAAGACCGGTGCCGCCGTCATGGCACTGCGCAACGACGCCGACCACCAGTATGTCAACGGTTCGCTCGGTACCGTGCGCGGCTTCGCCAACGAGAACAAGGGCGGCTGGCCCATCGTGGAATTCGAGAACGGCAACATCGTCACGATGAAGCAGGCCACGTGGGAGATGATGGACGGCGACACGGTGATGGCGTCCGTGGCGCAGGTGCCGTTGCGATGCGCATGGGCGATCACCATCCACAAGTCGCAGGGGATGACCCTCGACCGGGCGGTGATGGATCTGAGCCGCACGTTCGCGCCCGGCATGGGATATGTGGCGCTCTCGCGTGTGGAACGCATGAGCGGATTGTATCTTGCCGGCGTCAACGAGCGCATGTTCGCGGTTTCGGCGGATGCAGTGATGCTCGACGGCGATTTGCGCGGCAGGTCACAGGCCGCCAGCGCGCGGCTGGGCGACGAGGGCGTGGCTGCGTTCCGGCCGCAAACGCCTCACGAGGACGAGCCTGCTGGCGAATTCGAACAAGCCGAGCTGTTCTAGCGGTGGCTGCTTTCGGATATGGGACTGTTATTGGGCGGAGGAAGACATCAATCCCGCGAAAGTCCCATTTGAGATGGTGCTGATGGGACTTTCGCCGGGTAGCGGTGCGCTAGCGCAGCTGTGAGATGCATTTTGCGAGCGATTGCACCGATTCGAGGCTTGCCTCGTAGCGCGCGGCGGCACCGAATATCCAGCGCAGGTTGCGGGTCGCGCTGTCGGCCATCGGATGGCATGTACGCAGCCATGCGGTGGCGGCCAATGCCGGCAGCAGCACATATGCGGCAATCGCCACGAGGTTTTTCTCAACCATGCGATTGCTGAAATCGGCGATCGCGATGACGGTAAGGCTCAAAGCGCTGATGAAGGCGACGATGATGCGCTCGGCGACATATTGCCCGGGCCGATAAGACAGGCGGCTCCCGCGAGCATAGTGAAGACAGCCACGCTGACGGCTTCAGACATGTATCTCGGCAGCATCGGCAGGTCGCACAGCAATCAGCGACACGGGCAAAGAGAAAGAGGCGTACAGGGACCATGCGCGCAACGGTTGACGGCCTTTCTGATGAACCGCCCGCAGTGCTATCGTCACGCAGCCCAGATCGAACAGCACCGCGCCGGGCGGCAATGAGCAGAACAAGCCCGGTACCGTGCCGGGTGGCACGTCGGGTGATGGCTCGCCTTCCGCCAAGCCGGGCGCGAACACGGGCGTAGTTGCCGGGGGCAAGACGTCCGCGGCCGATTCGCTGGCCCATACCGGTATCGACATGTCGCTGGTGACCGTCCTGGCGATGGCCATGCTGGCGGCCGGCATTACCCTCGAACGGCTGCGCCGGATGACGCGATAAGCGCGGCACGGCTGCGAGGCCAATACGAAGGCCGCTCGCTCGGTGAGCTCCGGGTGGGTGGCCTTTTTCGATACTGCGGGTTTGCCGAACTGAACCGGGCCCGCAATGTCCCCGAACGCGAATACCTTGGAACCCATGAGTTCCAAAGCACTTCGAATGTCCACCATGTTCCTGCGCACGCTGCGCGAGGATCCCGCCGACGCCGACACCGATTCGGCGAAACTGCTGCTGCGCGCCGGCTATGTGCGCAAGGCGGCTCCCGGTATCTGGACCTGGCTGCCGCTGGGTCTGAAGGTCCTCAACAAGATCGAGGCCATCGTCCGCGAGGAGATCGACGGCATCGGCGCCCAGGAGGTCCACTTCCCGGCGCTGCTGCCGCGCGAGCCGTATGAGGCCACCCACCGCTGGGAGGAATACGGCGAGAACCTGTTCCGTCTGAAGGACCGTCACGAGGCCGACTACCTGCTCGCCCCCACGCATGAGGAAATGTTCACGCTGCTGGTCAAGGATATGTACTCCTCGTACAAGGACCTGCCGGTCACGCTCTACCAGATCCAGACCAAGTACCGCGACGAGTTCCGCCCGCGCGCGGGCCTGATCCGCGGCCGCGAGTTCATCATGAAGGACGCTTACTCGTTCACCATCGACGAGGAGGGCATGAAGAAGGCGTACTACGACGAGCGCGGCGCCTACGAGCGCATCTTCCAGCGTCTCGACCTGAAGTACGTGCCCGTGTTCGCGATGTCCGGCCCGATGGGTGGTTCCGCGTCCGAGGAGTTCCTGGCCCCCATGGCGATTGGCGAGGACACGTTCGCGCTGGCGCCCTCCGGCAAGGCGTGGAACGTCGAGGCGCTGACCACCCCAGAGCTGCCGGCCGTGGACAGCTCCGCCGTGCCCGCGATGGAAAGCCGTGAAACCCCGGATTCCAAGACCATCGAGGATCTGGTCGCCACCGCCAACCGTCTGTACCCGCGTGAGGACGGTCGTGAATGGACTGCCGCCGACACGTTGAAGACCGTGGCCGTGACTGTGCTGCACCCCGAGGACGATGATCATGAGGGGCCGTGGCGCGAGGTCATCGCCGTGGCGCTGCCCGGTGACCGTCAGGTCGATATGAAGCGTCTCGAGGCGCAGTTCGCGCCCGCCGAGCTGGAGGAATCCACCGAGGACGATCTCAAGGCCCATCCCGAGATGGTGGCCGGCTACATGGGGCCGATGGTCTTCGGCAAGCAGGGCGAGGCCGCGGGCGTCGCCGAACCGGTGCGCTTCTTCATCGACGCGCACGTGGCTGAGGGCACTGAGTGGATCATCGGCGGCGACGAGGCGGGCAAGCACCGCTTCCACGCCGTGTACGGCCGTGATTTCAAGGCCGACGGCACCGTCGAGGCGGTCGAGGTGCGTCATGGCGACATGAGCCCGGATGGTTCCGGCCCGCTGAGCTTCGAGCGCGGAGTGGAGATTGGCCAGGTGTTCCAGCTTGGCCTCAAGTACTCCAAGGCGCTTGACCTCAAGGTGCTCGACCAGAACGGCAAGACTGTGCCCGTGTGGATGGGCTGCTACGGCATCGGTGTCTCCCGCGTGCTCGCCTGCATCGCTGAGACGCATCATGACGAGCGCGGTCTGGCATGGCCGACCGTCATCGCGCCCGCCCAGGTGCACGTCGTCGCCACCGGCAAGGATGCGGCGGCGTTCGACGCGGCCGAGAAGCTGGTCGCAGAACTGGAGGAGCGCGGCATCGAGGTCATCTACGACGACCGCAAGAAGGTCTCCCCGGGCGTCAAGTTCAAGGACGCCGAGCTGATCGGCGTGCCGCTGATTGCAGTCGCCGGCCGTGACACCGTGAATAACGGAACAATCGAGATCCGCAACCGTGACGGCTCCGATTCCGTCGCCGTGCCGGTCGCCGACGCTGCGCCGACGCTGGCGTCGCGTCTGGACACGCTGCTCGGCAAGTAGTCCGACAGCTTTCCTGATCGCTCGAAGTGGGGTCTTTCATGCGAAAGACCCCACTTCTGCGTTTTATCCCGGGAATCCAAACGACCAGTGTCAGGAACGCCAATACCGCCAGCAGGATATTGGTCTGCTTGTTGCGCAGAGATGCAAGCATTATGCAGATCGCTATGAGCAATGCGACGAATCCCAGGCAGGATAAGACGTACGCGATGATGCGCAGACGATTCATCGCCGTGCCGTTCTGCCTTGCGCTGCTTGCCCCAGTGACAGCGGCCATGATTACGGCAAGCGTCAGGGCGATACCGGCGGTGATGAGACCTGGAATCCATGTCTGCGGTGAGCTGGAGACATACAGCTGCTCTGCTGCGCGGTCGGTGGTCGAATCGGTCAGTCCCGGCACATGCGGACCGAACGTCAGATACATGGCGAAGTGTCCGATGGAAGCGCCCAATGCGCTGATGATGATGAATTGCAGGACGAGAACATTAGCGATGGCGACGATCCAGGGCCGATTATTGAAGGCGCCGCCCAATATCCACGGCATTATGCTCCCGGGGCCGAACAGGATGGGCAGAACCGCGATCGGCCACCAGTCGCCCGCCAGGGTGATGCCGAACATGTGCAGATACTATTCCCCCATCCTCGCGCTGTCACGGGTCTGTCGCATTCATGGCGGTCTGCCCCATGATATTCCCCTTGCTGTTCGTCTGCGATACCGAACCCAGCATAGCCGGTCATGAATGAGCCGGGCATTGACGGCGTGATTGTGGATAACCGGTTTTCTATCCACATGCTGTCCACAACACGCCAAAGGGGTAGCCTTCGACCACATTGTCCGAAAACCATGTGATGCCGGCGGGAAATCTGCGATAGTGAGTACACCGCCGAAGGGGGATCGGCGGTCCAACGTCAGTACAGGGAAGGAAAGGAGGCCGACATGGCCATACAACAGGGGACGGTGACCATCACCGGGTTCGTCGGATCGATGCCGGTGCCGTTCGGGCGCAGCGGGGGAGTCGAGGGATGCTCGTTCCGGATGGGCAGCACGCGGCGGTACCGGGACGGCGGAACCGGCGAATGGCACAACCTGCCGACCACATGGATTACCGTGAAGGCGTTCAGGACGCTCGCGTCCAACGCTCGCATGTCATTGCACGTGGGGGAGGCGGCGATCGTGACCGGCGTGCTCAGCACGGAGGAATGGACGACCCAGAACGATGAGAGGCGCTCCCGCATCGTTGTGGAGGCCACCAATATCGGCCACGACATCAATTACGGGGTGTCGGAACTGAAGAAGTTCCAGAAATCGGATCGTGACGCCCCGGCGCAGGGGAACGGCACGCCGGCGAATCCCGGCCTGCCGCCATCTCCGGGCGGCGGCACGGCAACGGCGGACGCGGGACAGCAGGCGGATGCGCGCCCGGTGCATCCAACGCCGGTGACGTTCGATAATCTGGGCGAAGAAACCCCGACCAATAATCCGCAGGCCTCACAGACGCAGGAGACCTCACAGGCGCAGGAGTTCGGTTCGGGATTCGCCGAATCGCCGCTCGATGAGTCGACGACCGGGGACATGCGGCCGGCGGGAGAAGCCGAATTTCGATGATCTGCCGGCAGGCAGGTGCGGTTCAGCCTGCCTGCCGGCAACGGATTACCAGATGCGTACGCGCTTATCGGGGTCGAGCCACATGGCGCTGTCGGGCGTCACATCAAACGCACGGTAGAACAGGTCCACGTTGCGCACGATGCCGTTCGTGCGGCATTCGGCGGGGGAGTGCGGGTCGATCTGCAGGTATTTCTCGGCGAGCTCGTCACGGTTCTTCGAGCGCCAGATCGAGGCGTAGCTCAGGAAGAAACGCTGCAGGCCGGTCCATCCGTCCATCACCGGGGCCGCGGACAGCGACTCCTCGATAGCCTTCGCGGAGCCGTCCTTGTCGCGTCCCGCGGCCTCGTCGAGCGCGAACGCGTAGGCCTTCAGCGCGATGTTCACGCCGCCGAGGTCGCCGATGTTCTCGCCGATGGTCAGCGCTCCGTTGACGTGCGGCGCCTTGTCCGGCTCGTCGGCGTACTTCTCGTCCAGCTGCGTAGGCACGAAGGCGTTGTACTGCTCGATGAGCGCCTTCGTGCGCTTCTCGAAGTTGGCCTTGTCGTCGGCCGTCCACCAGTCGTTGAGCACGCCGTCACCGTCGTACTGTGCGCCCTGGTCGTCGAAGCCGTGGCCGATCTCGTGACCGATCACCGCGCCGATGCCGCCGTAGTTCGCGGCGTCCTCGGCATCCGGGTTGAAGAAAGGAGGCTGCAGAATGGCCGCCGGGAACACGATGACGTTCATGCTCGGCTCGTAGTAGGCGTTCACGGTCTGCGGGTTCATCAGCCACTCGCCCTTGTCGACCGGCTTGCCGGCCTTGGACAGCTGGAAGCCCCACTCGTAGAGCGCCGCGGCCTGCATGTTCGCCACCAGGCCGGCGTCGGCATGCACGTCGAACGCGGTGTAGTCGCGCCAACGCTCGGTGTAGCCGATCATCGGCGTGAACTTCGACAGCTTCTCCAGCGCCTTGGCCTTGGTCTCCTCGCCGAGCCAGTCGCTGTTGGTGATCGACACGCGGTAGGCGTCGATCAGGTTGCCGACCAGCTGCCCCATACGCTGCTTGGAGCTTTCGGGGAAGTGACGCTTGACGTATTCGCGGCCGACGTCCTCGCCGCAAACGCCGTTGACCAAGGAGACACCGCGACGCCAGCGGTCGCGCTGCTGGGTGGTGCCGGACAGCACTTTGCCGTAGAAGTCGAAGTTGGCGGCGTCGTAGTCGTGGCTGAGCAGGCTCGCGGTGCCGATGATGACGTGCACGCGGGCCCACAGCTTGAGGTCGTCAAGGTCAGCGTTGTTCCAGAAGGCGTCGAAGCCCTTGAGGAAGCTGGGCTCGTGGACGATGGTGTGCTGCAGCGCGGCCGTCAGGTCCACCGGCTGGGTCTTCGCCGCCGGCGTGGCGTCGTAGGCGCCCTGCCAGGCGTCGGCCCACGCCGCGATGTCGAAGTGGGCCAATTCGTCGCTCAGCGTGGCGAAATCGGTCGGGTTGTAGGTCTTCTGCGAGTCGCGCGTGGCGACGTTGTCCCAGTGGTTCGCGGCGATGCGGGTCTCGACATCGAGGAAGCGGTCCGCCTGTGCGCGGGTGGTCTCCTCGTCGCCGTAGCCGGCCAGACGCAGCTGCTTGGCGACCATGTCGACGTAGGCTTCGCGGATCGGGGCGTAGTGGTCCTCGCGGTAGTAGGCTTCGTCGGGCAGGCCGATGCCGGACTGTTCGAGGTGCACGACGTTCGTGTCGGGGTTCTTGGGGTCGCCGAATACGGCGATGTCGAAGACGTCCGGCCCCATGTCGATGGGCTTGAGGGCTCCGATGGCGCGGGTCAGCGCCGCCTTGTCGGAGGCGTGGTCGATGGCGTCGAGGGCGGGCCTGATCGGCGTGGCGCCGGCCGCCTCGATGGCGTCGGTGTCCATGAACGAGCGGTACAGCGCCTGCGACTTGGCTGCGGGGCAGTCCTCGTCCTCCAGGATGTCGCGGATCTGGCTCTCGGCGTCTTCCGCGAGCTTGTCAAAGGAACCGTAGCGCGCCTTGTCGTCAGGCAGCCGGTACGTGTCGATCCAAGGGCCGTTGACGAAACGGAACAGATCGTCGGATGGTTTGATAACAGAGGAAAAAGCGGCCGTATCGAGGCCGGACGTCAAATCTGTGGTCATGGTCTCATACTATCCGGGTTCGGTGACGTTCCTTCTGACCTTCCGCGGCCCGTCTTTTCCCATAGCGAACGACACGTAAGGTATTGGACGGAACGGCGGGTTGTGTTGATGGCATGAATTGGACAACTTGTCTAGAATATGGTGGTGACGGTGACGATATCGAAGTGGCCCGCTTCGGATGCCCGCACACGGTTGACGGCAGGCCGCATGAACGGTGAAGGAGTCATGATGAGCACATACGATGGCGGGCCTTTCCCGCACAGCGACGGACATGGCGACAACGGGCGCGGTGACGGCGGACAGCCCGGCGGGAACGAACAGACCGGCCGTGCCGGAGAGCCGGAATACGGAGCCTACGCGCCTCAAGGCCAGCCTGCGGGCCGGCAATACCCGTACGGGGGAGCGCCGCAGGACGGCGCCTCATCCGGCCAATACCAGACGCAGCCAGGCGTCGCATCCGACCAGCCAGGCCGTCCGTACGGCCAGCCCTACGCCTACCAGCCGCCGTTCGGCCAACAGCAGCCCGGCCAGCAGCAAGGGCAGGGCGGCTGGGAGGACTTCAGCCCGTTCCGGCTGATCGAGGAGATGCTGCCGCAGAAGGCGAAGAACGCGATCCGCGGCCTGTACGGCATCATCGGCGTCGCGGCGATCGTGCTCGGCGTCGCGCTGCTGATCTGGCCCGGCAAGACGCTCGGCGTCGCGGCCGTCGCACTCGGCATCTACTTCGTGGTCTCCGGCGTGATCCGCATCGTCAGCGCCATCGTCACATTGGGACTGCCGGCCGGATGGCGCATCCTGGACATCCTCATCGGCATAATGCTGTCGGTCGGCGGCGTACTCATGCTGAAGAACGCGGCCCTGTCCGGACAGGCGCTCGCAGTGTTCATCACGATGGTGGTTGGCCTCGGCTGGATGATGGAAGGCGTGATGGCGCTCGCCGAATCATGGCGCCTGCCGAGCTCCGGCTGGGCGGTGCTGTACGCGATCATCTCGATTATCGCCGGTCTCGTCGTACTGGTCTCGCCGGTCTCGTCGATGCTGTTCCTGGTGATTTTCTGCGGATGTGCGCTGATCGTCATGGGTGTTTCCTCGATGGTCCGCGCGTTCAAGTTCGGCCGTCCGAGGCGTAAGTAACCCCCGCACAGTAGGCTGGGTTGCATGATCGAACTGAAAACCGCTAAGGAAATCGAGGAGATGAAGCCGGCCGGTCGTTTCGTCGGCGAGATTCTCAAGGAACTCAAGGCCATGACGAAGGTCGGCACCAACCTGCTGGAGATCGACGAGTATGTGCACAAGAAGATCGTCGACCGCAAGGGCGCCGAATCGTGCTACGTGGATTATGCGCCGGACTTCGGCACCGGCCCGTTCGCACACTACATCTGCACGTCGGTCAACGACGCGGTGCTGCATGGCATCCCGTTCGACTACAACCTCAAGGACGGGGACCTCATCAGCCTTGATCTGGCCATCAGCGTCAACGGCTGGGTCGGCGACTCCGCCATCAGCTTCGTGGTCGGCAACGACCCCGACCCGAGCGACCTCAAGCTCATCAAGTGCACCGAGGAGGCGCTCGCCGCCGGCATTGACGCGGCCCGTCCGGGCAACCGTCTGGGCGACGTGTCCTCCACCATCGGCGACATCGCCCGTTCGTACGGCTACCCGATCAACTTGGAATTCGGCGGCCATGGCGTCGGCCACATCATGCACGGCGACCCGCACGTCGCCAACGACGGCAAGGCCGGCCACGGCTACCGCCTGCGCCCGGGTCTGGTCATCGCCATCGAACCGTGGTTCCTCAAGACCACCGACGAGATCTACCAGGACCCCAAGGACGGCTGGACGCTGCGTTCCGAGGACGGGTCGCGTGGCGCCCACAGCGAGCACACGATCGCCATCACCGAGAACGGTCCGGTCATCCTGACCACCCGCGACTGACCGGCAACCGGTCGTCCATCGTCCACGGTCTGTATCGGGCGATGCCGTCGCCGCTTTGGCATGTGATGATGTCCACGTGCTGGAGCGGCGTTTTTGGTGGAAACATGCACGCAATATAGTGTGTCCAATACAAGGCACCGGGACGACGAATTCGATAATTTCGACGACTTGACAATTCGAACGACTCAATCAAGGGATTAAGGAGCGTGCATGGCGACAGCTGAACTTCATGTGGATTCGAATCAGTACACGCTGCCGGTCGTCAAGGCTTCGGCCGGCCCGGATGGCATCGTGGTCTCCAAGCTGCGCAATGACGGCTGGGTCACGCTTGATCCCGGCTTCCTGACCACGGCGCAGTGCGAATCGAAGATCACGTTCATAGACGGCAATCGGTCGATCCTGCGCTACCGGGGCTACCCCATCGAGCAGCTGTGCGAGCATTCCGATTTCCTTGAGGTCGCGTGGCTGCTGCGACACGGCGACCTGCCTACGCAGGCGGAATACGACCGGTTTTGCAGCGACATCAACCACAAGACCATGGTGGGCGAGGATTTCCGCACGTTCATGGGCTCGTTCCCCCGTGCCGCCCATCCGATGAGCGTGCTCGCTGCGGCGGTGAACGCGCTTGCGGCGTTCTACCCCGACACCACCGACATCACCGACTCCGACCAGCTGGATGAGGCCGCGAAGATCATCATGGCGAAGGCGCGCACGGTGGTCAGCTACATTTTCCGGTGCCGCCGCGATGAGCCGATGCTCTACCCGGACCTCGCCCGCGGCTACGTCGACGATTTCCTGCGCATGTGCTTCGCCGTGCCATACGAGCGGTTCGATTCCGACCCGCTGTACGTGCACGCGCTCGGCCGTCTGCTCATCATCCATGCCGACCATGAGCAGAATTGCTCCACGTCGGTGGTCCGCATCGCCGGCTCCGCCCACGCGAACCTGTATGCGGCGATCTCCGCCGGCATCAACGCGCTGTCCGGGCCGTTGCATGGCGGCGCGAACGAGGCCGTGTTGCGTCAGTTGAAGGCGATCCGCGACTCCGGCAAGTCCGTCCGCCAGTTCGTGGAGGACGCGAAGGCCGAGGGGCATCGCATCTCAGGCCTGGGGCATCGCGTGTACAAGTCGTATGATCCGCGTGCCGCGATCGCGCGCCTGTATCTGGAGAAGATCATCGCGCGTGAGGACACCCGCAAGCTTCCCGCCGACGAGCGCGCCCTGTTCGACGTCGCGGTCGAGCTTGAGGACATCGCGCTCAACGACGAGTATTTCGTGTCACGTCACTTGTATCCGAATGTCGACTTCTACACCGGCCTGATATACCGCGCGATCGGTTTCGATCCGGCGATGTTCACCACGCTGTTCGCGCTTGGCCGCATCCCCGGATGGATCGCCCAGTACCGCGAGATGCTCGCCGACCCGAACACGAAGATCGGTCGTCCGCGTCAGGTGTACACCGGCGAGGTGGAGCGCGCCTACATCCCCCTGAATCAACGCTGACGGAAGCAGAAAACTGCGCCGATGGCATTGGACGTTGGCGGGCGGCGTCAGAGACCGCGCGCCAACGCCCAATGCCATCAGTCAGCTCGCTCCGCTCTCAGCAGTCTCTGCGACGCTGCTCGTCGCGCATGTATTCGAAGCACATCTGCGTCTGCTCGGCGTCCGACAGCGCGCGGTGCTCCTCGACGTCGGCGATGTCGAAACGCTGGATCAGGTCGACCAGCCGGTGTCGGTTGTACTGCGGGTACATGCTCCGGCTCATCTGCAACGTATCGATGATGCGGTTCGGCACCGCATGATGCAGGATGCGCTGCGCCGCCAGATCGATGAACTTGATGTCGAACCGCATGATGTTGTGCCCGATCATCGCGTCGTCGCCGCACCAGCGCAGGAAGTCGGGCAGCACGGTGTCCAGCGTCGGTGCCGGTTCGAGCATGTCCGGCGTGATGCCGGTCAGCTGCGTGATGAACGGATTGAGGTTGCGCATCGGATTGACCAACTGCTGATAGGTGTCGACGGGCTTGCGGTCGACGACCTTCACCGCTCCGAACTCGATGATGGTGTCCCGATACCAGCTGACACCGGTGGTTTCCAGATCCAGTACGACATAATCGTCGGGCAGTGTCCCGTCGGGCAGCATCGGTGTCTCCTCCCGGCGGCATGAAGCCGCCTCGTAATGGTCGTGGCGAACTCACTACTGTACATCACCATTGCGATACGATTCGCCGTCGTCGGCTTTCCGGTGTCGCAGGCTCCGAAGAAAAGGAAACCCGGCCCAAAAGGGCCGGGTGAGAAGGAGAAGAGAGAAGGGGGTTTCAATTGTGGGGTTACCTTGAGTGACCTCGCCGGCTCTTGCCGACAACCTCCATATCACTCCACCATCCTGGAAGCTGTGCTGTGATTGGCATGAATATATGCCGGTACGTTTCCTTCCGGTACGCTGGGAGCCGTTTCCGGATGCGACTTCCAGCGGTATTCGTCACTGCATGGAGATCTCATCGATGGCTTTCAGCTCCTCGTCGCTGAAGTCCGTGTTCTTCAGCGCCCCGATGTTGTCGATGATCTGCTGCGGCTTGGATGCGCCGGCGAGCACGCTGGTCACGGCGTCGTCGTGCAGCAGCCAGGCGAGCGACATCTCGGCGAGCGTCTGCCCGCGCTGCTTGGCGATCTCGTTCAGGGCCATGATCTGGCCGTGGACGCGCGTCACGTCGTCGGCGTGCAGGAAGCGCGGATCGTGCGCCACGCGCGAATCCGCGGGGATGCCGTTGAGATACCGGTCGGTCAGCAGACCCTGCGCGAGCGGGCAGAACGTGATGAGACCCTTGCCCAGGTGCTTGGCGGTGTCCTTGAGCCCGTTGCGCTCGACGGTGCGGTCGAAGATGTTGTATTTGTTCTGGTTGATGATGAACGGCACGTGCAGTTCATCGAGGATCGTCGCCGCCCGCTCCAGCTGTGGCCCGTCGTAGTTCGACAGGCCCACATAGAGCGCCTTGCCGCTGGCGACGGCCTGGGCGAGCGCGCCCATCGTTTCCTCCAGAGGGGTCTCGGGGTCCGGACGGTGATGGTAGAAGATGTCGACGTAGTCGAGTCCCAGGCGTTCCAGGCTCTGGTCGAGTGAGGCGAGCAGGTATTTGCGGCTGCCCCAATCGCCGTACGGGCCCGACCACATCTCGTAGCCGGCCTTGGTGCTGATGACCAGTTCGTCGCGGTGGGCGGCGAGGTATTGCCGGATCAGCCGTCCCGCGTTCTTCTCCGCGGCGCCGGGTTCGGGGCCGTAGTTGTTGGCTAGGTCGAAGTGCGTGATGCCGTGGTCGAATGCGGTGAGCACCAGGGCCTTCATCTGGTCGTAGGGCGTGATGTCGCCGAAGTTGTGCCAGAAGCCCAGCGATATGGCCGGGAGCTTCAGGCCGCTGGCGCCGCAGCGCTTGTACAGCATGGTGTCGTAGCGCGTCGTGGCGGGCGCGTAGGTGCCGGTGGGTTCGAACATGGGTGCCTCCAGGTGTCGTCGATCGGTCCGATGTCTCCATTGTCACGCTTCAAGTTGGCTTGAGCGCAAGGGCGCCGGCGTGTCATCCTCGCGGCTACGATGTCGAGCATGGAACGATGCACAATCCGCGAGGTCGCCGACATGTCCATCGAGGACCTCAAGCGGTTCTTCGCGTTCGAGGCCGACGAGCCGGAGCATATCGACGACATCGTCGCGCTGCTTGAGGACCGGCGCGCCGCCATCGAGGAGCAGCGCAGGACGCTGGACGAGGCCTATGCACACGTGCTGCGCAAGCTGCATTATTACGGGATCCGGCCGATCTCGGCTGCCGCTGCCAGACCGCCGCTGCGGCCGTTCGGCGACACAGCCCCTGCGGGGATTCACGGAGAAGCAATGAAACCGCATACTGTCTATCGTCCCTGTGGACAACACGACTGCTGCCGCTCCCGCCGAAAGTCCAGGCGCATCTGATGCCAAGCCACGCCGCCGTGACGGGAACCGCAGATGCCCTCGTCCCGGTACCCGAAACGCTCATAGAAGCCAATCAGGGGTTCCTTGCACGTCAGCACCAGGCCGTCTCGCCCGGCACCGCGCGCGTCTTCGATGACGGAGCGCATGAGGCGGCTCGCCCGCCTCTCCCGTCGGCTCCCGGGGTCGGTGCACACGCTGAACAGCATCTGCCACGCGCCGCGCTCGTCATGCATGGACGTGTCCGCATACATGGCATCGAGCAGATCCGGCTCGTCGGTGACCATGCCGTTGATGGCCGCCGTCAGCCGGTCGTCGTCGAACAGCAGCCAGAAATGGTCGGCGTATGTGCGCAACCGGTCGGCGATGGCGTCGCGGCTCGCCGCCTCCGCCGGCGGAAAGCATTCGGATTCGAGCGCTGCCAGCGCATCTAGATCGCTCATATCGGCGTGTCGTATCATCTGCATGGCTTCACTGTAACAGCTCTCTGCCGTGACCGCGCAGTCAGGGAAAACACATGGGCCCGGCCCGGAACGCATCGAACATGAATGTCCGAATCGCTCCGGGCCGGGCCCACGCCGGCATCACGGGGAATCGCTCGCCGGTCAGCGCCGGGACCGCAGCCATGCCCGCTGCGCCGCGATGATCGCGGCGGTGACGGCCATCATCACCACGAACGCCACCGCGAACCATGCCCACATCGGGCCGGTCATCGCAACCACTTCGAACAGGTGCGGCAGGATGAGCAGCGCGAACGGGGCACCCAGCACCATCGTCACGCAGACGAACACGCGGATCTTCGTGAACGGCACGCAGCTCTTGATCACGGCGACCATCGACGCGGCGACCAGCAGCGCGAACATGACCGTGCGGTTCTGCGTCTCGCCGAACGGAGCGATGAGGCTGAATGCGATGATCATGCCGGTGACGACGATCGCGAACGGCGCCGCCTTGCCGAGCGCAGTGGGCAGGAACCGGCCGCGGATGCGTCGCGTGTCCGATTCGAATATCGTCAGGAACGACGGCCACGCCTCGATGCAGGCATCGACAAGCGTGATCTGGATCGGAATGAACGGGAACGGGACGTTCAAAGCCAGGCAGAAGAACGACACCAGCACCGAGTAGATCGTCTTGATGAAGAACACGGCGGCCGTGCGGGTCACGTTGTTGACGACCTTGCGGCCCTCCAGCACCACCTGCGGCAGGTAGGTGAAATCGGAGTCGAGCAGCACGACCTGCGAGATCTGGCGCGCGGCGTCCGACCCGGAGGCGATGGCGATCGAGCAGTCGGCCTCGCGCAGGGCGAGCAGGTCATTCACGCCGTCGCCGGTCATCGCGACCTGATGCCCGGCCCGCTGCATCGCCTGCACCAGCTGGCGCTTCTGCTTGGGGGTGACGCGAGAGAACACCGTGTATCGGCCGGCGACGTCGTTGAACGTGGAATCCGGGGCGTCCGCCGGCACCGAGGTCATGTCGATGACGTCACGCCAACGCTCCAGGCCGGCCTGCCGGGCGACGGCGGCGACGGTGTCGGGATGGTCGCCGGAGATGACCTTCACGTCGACGCCCTGGTCGCGGAAGTACGCCAGCGTCTCCTTGGCCCGCGGGCGGATGTTGTCGCGCAGCGCGATCAGGAACATCGGCTGCAGCGCATCCGGCAGACGCTCCTCGTCCGTCCACGCGCCGGGCAGGTATCCGACGGCGATCAGACGCAGTCCCTGACCCATCAGCGCGGCCGCCTCATCGGGCAGGTTCGCGCCAAGGATGCGCTCCGGGGCGCCCAGGAACACGGTTCCGGTCGCCGCCGCGGCCGACTCGCCCTCCTGCGCGTGGCGAGGCGCGTCTGCCGCACCAGCCGCTGCGCGCATCGTGATGGCGCCCCATTTGCGCTTCGACGAGAACGGGATGATGGCCTGCGCGGCGAAACGGCCGTCGCCGGCGGGCGCCGCGGGCTGCCCGGCATCGGCGGTGGAGCCGTCGGCACCGAAATGGGCGCGCAGCGCCGCGATGGTCACGTTGTTGTCCTCGCTGGCGTCCAGGTAGGCGCGCAGCAGCGCGTCGGAATCCTCGGCGGCACCGCGCTCGCCGAGCGGCACGATCCGGTCCACGCTCATGTTGCCGTCCGTCAGCGTGCCGGTCTTGTCGAGGCACAGCACGTCCACATGCGCCAGCGTCTCCAGCGAATAGATGTTCTGCACGAGGATCTTGGCCTTCGCGAGGCGGATCACGCCGGTGGCCAGCGACACGGAGATCAGCAGCACCAGTCCCTTCGGCAGCATGCCGAGCAGCGCCGCGGCGGACGACACCACGGCGTCGTACGTGCCGGAGTGCCGCAGGAACATCGCCTCGACGAACAGCAGCACGCCCAGCGGGATGATCAGGAAGCTGGTGAACCGGGTGACCTTGCGCATCGAATCCAGCAGCTCGGAGTGCACGCGCTTCTCCTGGCGCACCTCGTTGATCAGCGAATTCGTGTAGTTCTCGTCGCCGACGTGCGTCACACGGGCGTACGCGCGGCCGGAAATCACCGAACTGCCGGAATACAGCTCGCTGCCGGCGGTCTTGTCGATGGAGTCGCTTTCGCCGGTCAGCAGCGATTCGTTGACTTCCAGACGGCCGTCGATGACCACGGCGTCGTTGCAGATCTGCTTGCCGGAATCCAGCACCATGACATCGTCCTTGACGATGTCGCCGGCCTCGATGGTCGTCTCCTTGCCGTCGCGCAGCACCACCGCGTGCGGCTGGTTGAGGATCGTCAGCTCGTCGACGAGTTTCTTCGCCTTGAATTCCTGCACGATGCCGATGACGATGTTGAGGATGATGATCGCGATGAACAGCATGTTGGAGTACGCGCCGACCGCGAACAGCAGTATCGCTATAGCGAAGTTCAGTGCGTTGAACAGCGTGCAGATGTTCTCGCGCAGTATCGCGCCTGTCGATTTGGTGACGCTTCGCGCCCCGGTTTCGCCCTCGCCTCGCGCGCGGCGTTCTTCGACTTCAGATGTAGTGAGTCCTGTCATGGTTTCGACTGTATGGGAAAACTGCTGAGGGGGGCGCTAAAAAAACGCAAAGCATGCTTGATACACACACTTGACGCGCGAGGGCCGTCACGGTTCCGTCATGTCAAAGCGACGCAAAGTCGTTTGTTGTCGGTTTTATTCCCAATGCTTGCAGTGAATCACGAGGCGCTGGGGGAACGGGTCGGATACAGTGGTGTCATATCGCAAATCATGGAGACATACGACGAACCACCCATGGGTAATAAGGGGAGCATCGTGCTGCAGATCAAGTCGATTTCCAAGCAATACAAGACCGGCGATTTCGTACAGAAGGCGTTGGATGACGTCAGCCTGAACCTGCGCGACAGCGAATTCGTGGCGATATTGGGCCCGTCGGGTTCCGGCAAGACCACGCTGCTCAACATCATCGGCGGCCTGGACCGGTACGACAGCGGCGACCTGATCATCAACGGGGTCTCCACCAAACGGTACAAGGACCGTGACTGGAATTCGTACCGCAACCACACGATCGGCTTCGTGTTCCAAAGCTACAACCTGATTCCGCACCAGACGATTCTGTCGAACGTGGAGCTCGCGCTGACGATCTCCGGCGTATCCCGTACCGAACGGCGGGAGCGTGCCCGCAAGGCCCTCGAACAGGTCGGGCTGGGCGACCACATCAACAAGAAGCCGAACCAGCTGTCCGGCGGGCAGATGCAGCGCGTCGCCATCGCCCGCGCCCTGGTCAACGACCCGGACATCGTGCTGGCCGACGAGCCGACCGGAGCGCTCGACTCCGACACGTCCGTGCAGATCATGAACCTGCTCAAGGAGGTGGCGAAGGACCGTCTGGTGGTCATGGTCACACATAATCCCGAGCTCGCCGAGCAGTACGCCACCAGAACCGTCCAGCTGCGCGACGGCGTGATCCGCAGCGATTCCGACCCGTACGAGGTCGAGGAGGGCGCGTCCGAGGCACCCGTACACAAGAGGCTGGGCAAGGCCTCGATGTCGCTCGCCACGTCCATCGCGCTGAGCTTCAACAATCTGAGGACCAAGAAGGGCCGTACGCTGCTCACCTCGTTTGCCGGGTCTATCGGCATCATCGGCATCGCCCTGATCCTGTCGGTTTCCACCGGCGTTAACGCGTACATCGACAGCATCCAGCGCGACACGATGACCGCCTATCCGATCACCATCGACTCGCAGACCTTCGACATGACCAGCATCATGGGCGCCCAGGCGGGCGGCAAGGAGACCGGAGGCAAATCGGCGAAGAACGACGGCATTTACCCGGACGACCGCAGCATCAAGCAGACCTCCAGCCTGACGAGCAGCATCACGAAGAACAACCTCACCGATTTCAAGAAGTATCTGGACGACCCCAACAGCGAGGTTCGCCAATATGTCGGCGAAACCGGCATCCAATACACGTACGACGTGAAGTTCTCCGTGTTCAGCCACGATCCCGACGGCACGCTGGTCACCGCGAACGGCGTCACCATCGGTGCCAAGTCCGATTCGACATCGAACGCTGCGCGGATGAGCTCGATGGGCCAGTCGTCGAGCATGTCCGACATGACGAGCATGCAGATGACGATGCTGACCGGCAAGACCGACACGAGCGCGTCGCCCAACTCGTTCCATGAAATCATGCCGGGGGCGAAGGACGATCAGCTCATCAGCAAGGTCATCACCGACAACTACCGCGTGGTCAAGGGCGCATGGCCGACCGGCAAGGACCAGGTCGTGCTCGTGCTTGACGACGACAACAAGGTACCGCTCACCACGCTGTATGAGCTGGGCCTGCTCAAGGCCAGCGACTACACCGACATGATGAACAAGCTCAACGACGGCGAGACGGTCAAGACACCCACCGGCAAGATCGACTACGCGACGGCGATGGGGCAGAAGCTGGCCATGATACCCGCCGCAGACCAGTATGTGAAGGACGCGAACGGCGACTACACGTACATCGGCGACGACGCGGACGCCATCGCAGAGCGCTTCGACTCGGCGGAGCAGCTGAAGATCGTGGGCGTGGTCAAGCCGATCAAGGACGCCTCCGCCACGCCGCTGGCCACCGGAATCGGCTACACCCGCGCACTGACCGACGAGCTGATCGACCATGCGAACTCCAGCGCCATCGTCACCGACCAGGAGAAGGACAAGACCCGCGACGTGCTCAACGGCCTGGCGTTCTCGCCGTCGGACGACGCGGCGAAGGCCGCTGATGCCAAGACCTATGTGGCCTCGCTCGGCGTGAGCGACAAGGCGAACATGGCCAAGGCCATGATGCAGTCGCAGTCAGCGCAGTCGGCTCAGCCCGGGCAGGCCGGGCAGTCAGCCGCGGGCGGGCAGTGGACGGCGGCGATGAGCGAGCAGCAGCTCGCCGACAGCTTCGACCAGTACATCGCCACCGCCTCGCAGGACGTGCTGGTCAAGATCTACGACCAGTACGTCTCGACCGGCACGTATGACGACAACCTCGCCGCGTTCGGCGTGGTGAGCCGGGACGTGCCCTCGACGATCAACATCTACACCGACAGCTTCGAGGACAAGGACCACGTGTCCAAGGCCATCACCGACTACAACAAGACCGTGCCCAAGGCCGACAAGATCGTCTACACCGATTACGTCGGCCTGATGATGAGCTCGGTGACGACGATCATCAACGTGATCTCCTATGTGCTGATCGCGTTCGTGTCCGTGTCGCTGGTGGTGTCGTCGATCATGATCGGCATCATCACGTACATCTCGGTGCTGGAACGCACCAAGGAGATCGGCATCCTGCGCGCGATGGGCGCCTCGAAGCGCAATGTGTCGCAGGTGTTCAACGCGGAGACCGGACTCATCGGCCTGTGCGCCGGCCTGATCGGCATAGGCGTGACGCTGCTGCTGCTCATACCGGGCAACCAGGTGCTGCACCATTTCATCGGCACCAACGACGTGAACGCCGCGCTGCCGGTGGCCGGAGCGGTGATCCTGGTGGTGCTCAGCATGGTGCTCACCCTTATCGGCGGCCTGATTCCGTCGCGCAAGGCCGCCAAGCAGGACCCGGCCACCGCGCTGCGCACCGAATAGCAGGCGTGATCCGGCGATGCGATACCTATGTGCGCCTGATTCCTTCAAGGAGAGCCTGACCGCCGCCGAGGCGGCACGGGCCATGGCCGAAGGCATCCGCCGCGGTGACCCCGGCGCCGAAATACGATGCCTGCCCATGGCTGACGGGGGAGAGGGAACCGCGCGGGCGCTGGCCGACGCCACCGGCGGCACGATGCTGACGGCCAGCGCGCACGATCCCCTCGGGCGCCCGGTGCAGGCCGGGTTCGCGCTGCTCGGCGACGGCCGCACCGCGGTCGTGGAGACCGCCGCCGCCAGCGGACTGGCGCTGCTGCGCCCATCCGAACGCGACCCGAAGGCCACGACGTCATACGGCACGGGCGAACTGATCCGGGCCGCGCTCGACGCCGGCGCCGAGACGATCATCGTCGGGCTCGGCGGCAGCGCCACCAACGACGCGGGCTGCGGTCTCCTGCAGGCGTTGGGGGTGCGGCTGCTTGACCATGACGGGCGTGACGTGCGGCCGGGCGGGGCGGCGCTCGCCGAAGTGGAGCGCGTTGACCTGAGCGGTCTGGACAGACGGCTTGGCGACGTGCATGTCATCGCCGCCTGCGATGTGACCAATCCGCTGACCGGCCCCGAGGGCGCCAGCGCGGTGTTCGGCCCGCAGAAGGGCGCGAGTCGCGAAGACGTGACGCTGTTGGACGGCGCCCTGCGGCACGTCTCGTCGGTCATCGAACGTGCGCTCGCTGAACAGGTGCCCGCCGAACGGAATGGCGATGGCGGAAAAGTCGAAGCGGCCGTGGCTGAATCATCGTCTCCTGGCCACCGTTCCCGTCCTGACCACCGTACCCGCACGCCCATCGCCGATCATCCCGGAGCCGGGGCGGCGGGCGGCATCGGCATGGCGCTGCTCGCCGTGCTGCACGCCGATTTTCGCCCGGGCATCGACTTGGTGATCGAGCAGTCCGGGCTGGATGCCGCCGCACAATGGGCGGACATCGTGTTCACCGGCGAAGGTTCGATTGACGCGCAGACCATGTTCGGCAAGACGCCGGTCGGGGTCGCCTCCGTGGCGAAGCGGCACGGCAAACCGGTGATTGCCATCGCCGGCCACGTCGGCGACGGCATCGAGTGTCTGCACGGGCGCGGCATCGATGCGGTCTTCGGTGCCGCGCCGGGTGCCGCGAGCCTCGATGAGCTGCTGCGCGACGCCCGTGCGAACGTGGCCCGCACCGCCGAACAGGTCACGCGGCTGATGCGAATCGTGTGCTCGCATTAGCCGCGGATACGAGAACCGGAATGGCCGTTTCCCAATGATCGGGGCTTTCGCGTCCGCGTTGAGCGCGAGTCAACGATTGGGGTCAGCTTTCGGCCACTGCCTGAATGGCCACGGCTCCGACGAAATTGATCGGTTGGCTGAAGTTCGGCTGGAAGAACAGGTCGGCGCCGGCGAGCTGATCGATCGTGAACCCTGCCTGAATGGCCACGGACACGACGTTCGCCGCCTGCGAGATGTCATGCTTCGACAGGAACTGCGCACCCAGGATGCGCCGGGTGACCGGGCTCCACACCAGCGTGGTCGTCACCGGCGTGGTGGTGAGCATGAAATCGGGGCGGTAATCCTGCGTGATCGTCGTCGATTTCGCGGCGATGCCTCGGCGTTTCGCGCCGCCGGCGGTGAGTCCCGTGGCGGACATCGCCAGATCGTACAACTGCACTGCGCTGGTGGCCTGCGTGCCGGGATACCGCTTCGTCGCGGCGACGATGTTCTCGCCGATGAGCAGCCCCTGCCGCACCGCATTGGTGGCGAGCGGGATGTAATCGTCCGCGCCGGTCGGGTTGTATCGGACCGTGGCGCTGTCGCCCGCCGCGAACACGTCGTCGAGCACCGTGTTGTCCGGCAATGAGGCGCGCATGTAGTCGTCGATGACGATCGCCCCGTTCTTCAGCATACGCAGCTGATCCGCGAACAACGCGGTGTTCGGGCGGAATCCGGCGCCCAGGATCGCCACATCGGCCGTGTACTCGCCCTTCTCGGTGACCACGGTCACGCCGGAGCCCTCGATCCCGTCGCTGCCGGCCGCCGGCCGGAACGCCGTCACCTTCTGGCCGAGCGCCAGGGTCACGCCATGCTCGTCGAACGCCTGCTCCACGTCATCGGTGATGGTCGCGTCGAAATTGTTCGCCAGCACGCGGTCCAGCGCATCCACCAGCGTGGTCTTCACGCCGATTTCGCTGAACTGCTCGGCGATCTCCGCGCCGATGTACCCCGCGCCGATCACGACGGCCGATTTCGCGCTGCCCGCGCGCTCCTTGATCGCCATCGCATGGTCCCAGTTCTTGCACAGCAGCACGCGTCCCGATTCGAGCGCCTCGTCCAGCCCGTCGATCGGCGGCACCACGGGCGCGGAACCGGTGGTGATCACCAGCTTGTCGTATCGGTATTCGCCGACTTCCCCGGTGCTCATGTCACGGGCGCGCAACACCTTGCCGGCGACATCCACATCGAGCACGTCGTGGCGCATGTGCATCGTGGCGCCGGCTTCGGCGAGGGCCTTCGGCGACGAATAGAACATGCGCTTCGGATCGGACACGTGGTCGCCGACCCACAGCGCGATGCCGCAGGAAAGGAACGACAGCGAGTCGTTGCGTTCGAATATGTGGACCGTCCAGTCGGGATGCTGCTTGAGGATGGATGTGGCGGCGAACGTTCCCGCGTGAGTGCATCCGACGATGGCTACGGTGGTCATGGGCGAGCTCCTTTGCTTGGGTCCCTCCGGCGCGTGAATCCCGCCGGCGTCACTCCAGCATATCGCCCGGTTCCGATGCCAGGGTGAGACCAAATGCCCTACAGGGCCCGGATGTGACGAACATCACGATGGCCGATGGGTCGTAGCGTCGGTTTCTGCGCGAAGCCATGTCGCACTTAGTCGCGCCTTGGTTGCCGCCAGAACATTCCGTGCGTGTCGCAAATGGCTCTTGCCGGTCGTCAAAGATGCCGTGCAAGTCGTGAAAATCCAGTGTTTGCAAGGGTTTTGAGCATCCTATAAATAATGTGTATGCCGTCCGGGTTGCGGGGCCGCCGGCCGCTGACTACCTTCATAAGGGTCACGCGGGGTTCATCGGGAAACCCGCCAAAAAAACCGCAGGGGGTGCTCATGACGAGGTTCAACACTCAGCTGGTCCACGGATTGCCGGTCAACGACAACAACACCGGAGCCGTCAACCCGCCCATCTACAACTCATCCACATACGCTGTCGAATCGGTCAACGCCATGCCCCGCTGGGATTATGCGCGCAGCGGCAACCCGACCCGCGACTTTCTGGAAAAGCAGATCGCCCAGCTGGAGCACGGGACTCGCGGCTTCGCGTTCGCGTCCGGACTCGCCGCGATTCACGCGGTGCTGTCCATCTTCAAACCCGGGGACCGCATCGTGGTCGGCAAGAACATCTACGGCGGCACGTATTCGCTGTTCAACGAGTACTTCGCCGAGCGCGGGCTGGAGTTCGACAGCGTCGACACCGCCGACTACGAGGCGCTCGACGCCGCGATCAGCGGGCGCGACAGAGGCGGCCGCGCGGCCAGCGCCGTATATTTCGAGACGCTGACCAACCCGCTGCTGCAGATCAACAACGTCAACCGCATCTCGGCCATCGCGCACCGATACGGCGCGCTGTCCATCGTCGACAACACGTTCGTCACCCCGTACCTGCAGCAGCCGCTCGATTTGGGCGCGGATATCGTCATCCATTCGGCCACCAAATACCTGGCAGGCCATTCCGAGGTGAACGCCGGCCTTGTGGTGGTGTTGGACGATGAGGTCGGCAATGGCATCTACTTCGCGCAGAACCGGTTCGGCGGCGTGCTCGCCCCGACCGAATGCAACGACGTGCGCCGTGGCATCCAGACGTTGGCGCTGCGCATGGAGTGTCAGCAGCGCAACGCGCAGGCTGTGGCGGAATACCTGCTGGCGCATCCGCTCGTTCGGGCCGTGCATTACCCGGGCGTGTATGGCGACCGCAACCGTCTGCTCGCCGAGAATGGACTCAAGGGGTTCGGCGGTGTGCTGTCCTTCGAAGTGGTGCCGGGGGTCGACCCGTCCATCGTGCTCGACAACCTGCACGTGTTCCATCTCGCCGTCAGTCTGGGCGCGGTGGAAAGCCTCGCCGAGCTGCCATGCCGCATGACGCATTTCGAGCTGCCTCGCGAGGAGCGTCTCAAGGTGGGCATCACCGACGAGCTGGTGCGTCTGTCGGTGGGCATCGAGGACGTGTCCGACCTGATCGAGGATTTGGGGCAGGGCTTCGACAAGGCGTTCGAGGCGCTGGACATCGACGGCGTAAGCGGTCAGGTGCTCGACCGGCTGACGACGGAAGTGGCCGCATAGGGTCGCGTACCGTGCCTATCATGCGGTGCGGGCCGTGCGGGCGTTGACGTTCATGGCGATGACGCCCGCACTGTCGTGTCTTGAAGAAATATGGCGGTCGGTGTTCGTTGTTTTGGCGGTCATGCGGATGAAAGGGATTTGGAAATGACTGATTTCAGCACGCTTGCGGTTCATGGCGGGTATAATGCGAACCGCAACGACGATGCGGTCAGCGTGCCCATCTACGCCTCCGCCGCCTTCGATTTGGAGAACGCCGCTCGTGGCCGTGATCTGGCCGCCGGTGAGATATCCGGGTTCGAGTATTCCAGAGTCGCCAATCCGACCGTCGATGCGCTCGAACGCCGGCTTGCCGCCCTGGAGGGTGGCGTCGGCGCGGTGGCGGTGTCGTCGGGCATGGCCGCGGTGTCATACGCGCTGATGTGCGCGGGGGAGGGCGGTGGCCGCATCATCGCGCCGACGAACCTGTATGGGGCGTCAGTCGATGCGCTCGGCGACTTCCTGCCGCAGTTCGGCATCCACGCTGATTTCGTCAAGGACATCAACGACCTGCATGAGATCGAGTCTCTGATCGGTCCCGCGACCCGTGCCATCTTCGCCGAGACGGTCGCCAACCCGAACACCGCCATCACCGATATCCGTCCGCTGGCCGATCTGGCGCACCGGCACGGGCTGGCGCTGATTCTCGACAACACCGTGCCGACGCCGTACCTGCTGCGCCCGATCGAATTCGGCGCCGACATCGTTGTGCATTCGACCACCAAGGGCATCACCGGGCATGGCAACGCCATCGGCGGCGTGATCGTCGACGCCGGACGGTTCGACTGGGCGAACGGCCGTTTCCTGCAATTCACGCGGCCTGAGCAGGTCATCGCCGACATCGACGGCAACCGGCGCAGCTTCTCCGGGGCGTTTGGCTCCGAAGCGTTCATCAGGCGCATCCGCGTCAAATACCTGCGCACGTTCGGTGCCGTGCAAAGCCCGTTCAACGCATACCTGCAGCTGATCGGACTGGAGACGCTGCCGCAGCGGGTCGCCCGCCAGGTCGAAACGGCGACGGCCATCGCCGGGCACCTCGAACACACGCCGCATGTCGTGTCGGTGAATTATTCAGGGTTGCCGGACTCGCCGTATCATGCGCTCGCCGGGAAATACTTCCCCCGAGGCGTCGGCCAGATCCTCTCGTTCAAGGTGGAAGGCGGCGCGGACCGTGTGCGTCGCATCCTCGACGGCGTGAAGCTGTTCTCATACGTGCCAAATATCGGCGACGCAAGGTCGCTGATCGTCGATCCCGCGAACATCACTCACCGCGAGGTGCCGGAATCGTATCGTAAGGCCGCCGGTGTGAGCGACGATCTGATTCGTCTGTCCATCGGTCTTGAGGACGCGGGAGACCTGATGGCCGACCTTGACCGGGCCATAGCCGGCGCATACGGGGAGTAGACGCGGGCATGCCGCCGTCCCGTACGGTGAGACGAAGAAGGGCCACACGGCGAACAACTCTTGAATTCTATGTGAGCTTTCACTGAAAGCCCGTCGTTTTCGGATAGGATGGAATAGACATCGCGCCCGAGGTAGGGTGCGGCAACACCAGGCAAGGAGGAATGATGGGTGTTCTGGTGGGAATGACGGGTGCTCTGATCATGTTGGGCGTCATCGTCGTCATCGTCCTCGCCGTGCTGTGCGCCTCGATTTTCATCGTGCCGCAACAGCAGGCATACATCATCGAACGGTTCGGCAAATACAATAAGGTCCAGTTCGCCGGCATCCACGCCAAGATCCCGTTCGTCGACCGCATCTCGACGAAGACGAACATGCGAGTCTCCCAGCTGAACGTGCAGCTGGAAACCAAGACGCTCGACAACGTGTTCGTCACGGTCGTCGCTTCGACGCAGTTCCGTGTCAATCCTGAGAACGTCGCCACCGCATACTACGAGCTGCGCGATCCCGCCGGACAGCTCAGGAGCTACATGGAGGACGCACTGCGTTCCGCGATCCCGGCGCTCAGCCTCGATGACGCCTTCGCCCGCAAGGACGACGTCGCCTTCGACGTGCAGAAGACGGTCGGCGCCGAGATGGCGCGCTTCGGCTTCACCGTCGTCAAGACGCTGATCACCGCCATTGACCCGAGCCCGCAGGTCAAGAGCGCGATGGACTCCATCAACGCCGCGCAGCGTGAGAAGGAGGCCACCCGCCAGCGTGCTGAGGCGCAGCGCATCCAGATCGAGACGCAGGCCGCTGCGGACGCCGAGAAGACCCGACTCCAGGGTGAGGGCCAGGCCAACTATCGTCGTGAGATCGCAAACGGCATCGTCGACCAGATCAAGAGCCTGCAGGCCGTGGGCATGGACATCAACGACGTCAACAACGTCGTGCTGTTCAACCAGTACCTTGATGTGATGCGCTCGCTGTCCGAGTCGAACAACGCCAAGACCGTCGTGCTGCCCGCCTCCACGCCCGGCGGCTACGAGGATCTCTACCAACAGGTCACCAAGGCCATGCTCACCACCAACGAAGCCAAGTAACAAGTCCTACTCATCGATAAAGCCCCTCATCGCGAGGGGCTTTTACATTAGGGTCTGTTAGACCAAAGTGTGCTTTTCTGACTTACATAGTAACTACAATGTAATTACAATGGAGTTATGAGCAAAGTGGAGCAAGGCGGCAAAACTGGTCAGCGGGGTCCGGGACGGGCTTGCGCTGCTGGATGGCGACGAGCGCCGTAGGGCGATTGAGGCGTTGCGTTCCATCGTGTACGAGGACGTGTTCGGCATGGGTTCGCAGGAGCTGCCCGCCGACGCCTGCGTGAGGTGCGGCTCCATCAGCATCGTCCGCAGGGGACGTACGGGAAGCGGCAGCCAGCGCTGGTACTGCAAGGATTGCAGGCGTACGTTCACGGCCAACGTCGGTCGTGTGCTCGGCATGTCCAAATTGCCGGTGGAGACGTGGATGACCTACGTGGAGGCGTTCATAGACCAGCTATCGCTGCGCGACTGCATGGACAAGTGCGGAGTGGGTCTGCGCACGGCGTGGTTCATGCGCCGTCGCATCATCGAGTGCATCCAACGCTACAATCCCTCGTTCAACGCCGTCGCCGGCGACCGAGTTGAGATTTACGAGACGTACTTCCGCGACAGCTACAAGGGCTGCCGCAAGGGCACCATGCCCCGCCCGGCCCGCAAGAGCGGCAGGAAGGCCGCGAAGCGCGGTCTGAGCAAGCAGCAGGTGTGCGTCGTCACCGGCATAGACGACGTGGGTGCGTCGTTCCTCGTGGTGTCCGGGAGCGGCATGCTCGGCAAGGAACGCGCCTACAAGGTGCTCAACGGGCGCATCGGCAAGAGCGCTCTCGCCGTCACCGACAAGGCCGGCACCTACCCCGCCTTCCTCAACCACCTCGGCGCGACGCTGGAGCGTACGGACGCGTCTGGGCGCGCCATCAACCGAGTCAACAGCCTGCACGCCCGGCTCAAGGACTTCATGCACGGCTTCAAGGGCGTGTCCACGAAGCACCTCCAGTCCTACCTCGCATGGTTCCAATGGACCGAGGCGTTCAAGAGCGGCCCCGCCGAACGGCGGGGCGTCATCGGACGTCAGATCCGCAACGGCGTGTACCGGCTCACCCGGCGCATGTACGTGCGCATGCCCATGCCCGTGTGACAGGCGATAGCATGCTCCTTATCAATCGGATGGACTACGATGTAACTACCAATCCGATTGGAGGACAACCCTGTGAGCGTGCCGACCACCACCATGAGAATCGACCCCGAACTCAAGGACGAGGCCAACAAGGTCCTTGGAGAACTCGGCCTGAGCCTGTCCGGGGCCGTCACCATCTTCCTCAAGGCCGTCGTACGCGAACAGGGATTGCCCATTGACATGAGCATCAAGCCGGGCAAAACCGACGAGAGCGACCGATAGAAGGAGTAGACTCCCCATGATGATAAGCAAGCGGGGGGGGCAAGCGCTAATGGCCTGCTGACCCCGACCGGGACAGACATCACCACCACCAAAGAAGGTGGTGAGTGATGGAACGTTTCGACATCATCTCCACCATCGGCGCGAAATACCATGTGGGCAACATAGAGAATGGCGAGTTCAGCTACGCAAAAGCGTTGAAAACAGTCGGGAAAGACATCAAGGACTATCAAAAAGCAACTGAGGGAACAAAACACCAGAACCTTGACCTGCGATTCGAGAATGAACGTCTTGCGGTATTGATCGAAACCAAGAATCGCTTCTCCAAATGGCATCAGGATGAGATTTACGCCCAGTTGCAATCATACGTGCGATTCGAGAAGGAATACTCGGACAAGAGGATTGTCGCCATACTTGCGGAGACGGAAGGTGACGAAATCCGCGTATGGCATGGGCAATCCGTGATTATCGATGACGAACATCTCGATGAAGACGAACACTCGCTGAGACCATTCAACGAGTATGAGGACATGTGCTTTGGCAAGGTCAACGACAAGATAGCGGTCGTAGACAGCATCAACGCCCTCAACAAAATGCTCCACGCGGATGGAGTCAACGAACATCTGAGAAGCCAGTTCGTAGGAACATGCCTTCTCGCGCTCAAAAACGGGCTGTCGTACAAAGACGCTAAAGAAACCTTAGGCAAGGACGGCCAGACGCTGACTAAGACCCGTGTTGTGTTGCGAAACATCACCGACATATTGACCGGTCTGCTGGAACGCGATTTCACGGAAGCCGACGATTCAGAATCCAAGATGAACAAGGCGGACAAGCTCAGCCTGCTGAACCGGAAAGTCCTTGAGACCCAAGACATCCAGAACCTGCCCTACGAAGACCTCAAGAAAATCCTCGAATACATCGAGTTTCACGTCGTTCCCTACATCAATGACAAGAACACCGCCGGTCAGGACCTGCTGAACCTGTTCTTCACCACGTTCAACAAGTACGTGGGCAAGTCCGACAAGAACCAGGCGTTCACGCCGGACCACATCTGCGATTTCATGAGCAAGGTCGTGGGCGTCAACAAGAGTTCGCGTGTGCTGGACCCCTGCTGCGGTTCCGGTGCGTTCCTTGTAAGGGCCATGACCGACGCGATGGACGACTGCGACGCCGACGAGGAACGCAGGCAAGTCAGGGAACATCAGGTCTACGGCATCGAATACGAGGAGGGCGCGTTCGGTCTTTCCTCCACGAACATGCTCATCCACGGTGACGGGAACAGCAACGTCGTCAAGGATTCCATGTTCAACCGTGCTGCTTGGATACAGTCGAAAAACATCGACGTGGTGCTGATGAACCCGCCCTACAACGGGACGAAGAATCAATGCGACCCGAAATACGTGCGTCAATGGTCAGCCAATACGAAAACCGACCCGTCCAAAGGGTTCCACTATGTTGAATGGGTGGCGCGGCAGATAGCGTCGGCCAAGGACGAGAACGAACACGTCAGGCCGACCCACTGCCGCATGGCGGTACTTCTTCCCATGCAATGCGCCATCGGAAACAGCGCGGCGGTCAAGGACTTCAAACAGCGGATGCTTGGCCGTTACACGCTTGACGCCGTGTTCTCACTGCCCGCGGACGTGTTCTACCCCGGCGCCGCTGTGTCGGCCTGCTGCATGGTATTCGATCTGAGCCGAAAGCATGAGAAGACCGACCGGAGCACGTTCTTCGGCTATTTCAAGGACGATGGCTTCATCAAACGGAAAGGCGTCGGCCGCGTCGAGACAACCGATGCGAACGGCAACAGCAACTGGGAGCGCATCGAACGCGAATGGCTCACCCTGTACCGTGAACGCATATCCAAACCCGGCCTGTCCGTCACCCGCAAAGTCACCTATAAGGACGAATGGCTCGCCGAAGCATACATGGAAACCGACTACGGCAGACTTTCTCAAGCTGACTTTCAACAGACCGTGAACGACTATCTCGCGTATCTCGTTCAGGAAGGGAAAATCCATGAGGACTGACACTCGCTCATGGGCGGACTATCGCCTTGGCGACTTATTCGACATCAAGAAAGGCAGACGACTGACACGGGAGGACATGAATCCCGGCCCCCACAATTATCTGGGAGCCATCAGCTCGAACAATGGAATCCGTGACCATATCACAGTGGACGACGAAAACCAGCTGTTCGCCCCGAACTGCATCACCATCAACTACAACGGAAGCGTAGGCGAAGCGTTCTATCAGAGCGAACCGTTCTGGGCGTCCGATGACGTGAACGTGCTGTATGCAAAAGCGGAGTGGCGACTCGACCCTCTGATAGCCCTATTCATCATCACGGTCATCAAAGCGAACAAATACAAATTCGCCTACGGCCGTAAATGGACGGTAGAGAAGATGAGGGAATCAACCATTCTCCTGCCCTCACGGAATGGCGAACCCGACTGGGAGTGCATGCGCAAATACATCACCAAACTGCATTACCAACGAATCACAACCAGCAATAAGACGTTCGATGCTCCATTGAATCCCGCAGAATGGAAGCCCTTCCTGTTATCCCGACTGTTCGATGCGGGCATGGGCAACGGAATTGACGCAGTGACCACCAGTACCGACAATCCCAAGTACAACTACGTGTCCAGAAACAGCAACGGGAACGGCGTGACTATGCGAGTGGACGAGATAGAAGGCGAGGAGCCGTTCCCTGCCGGTTCGCTGACACTTGCATTAGGCGGCAGTTATCTCGGTGCTTGTTTCATGCAAAACGAGCCCTTCTATACCGCGCAGAACGTCGCCGTATTACGAGACACTCATTCCATGCCCGTCGAGGCCAAACTGTTCATTGCAACACTGGTCCGATTTGAATCCGACACCAAATACCAGGCATTCGGCCGTGAACTCAACGCCCATTATAAGAAAGATTTCACTGTAAGATTGCCCGTACAAAAAACGGCTGACGGCAGTCCCCGCATGGATGAAAAGCGCGAGTACAGCGATGAAGGATACATGCCGGACTGGGAATACATGCGCGACTACATCAAACATCTGCCCTATGCAGACAGGTTTCCCCGAATGACCGCTTAATCAGATAGCATACGGGATGCCCACCGTTGCGCGAACGGTGGGCATCCCGTCTTTAATCAGAGAAGCACATCTTGGACTAACAGACCCTTACATTATGCCCCCGTTGACGGGCTGAGCCGTCAAGCAAACAGCGGTGCGGTTTGTAGGCGAAGAGCGAACGACAGCGAGCCAGCGGAACAGTCATGCCTAGCCCGTCCATAATTGCAGGGCCCGAAGGGCTGTCGGCGGAGACGACTGGAGCACTGTAACGCCCCCGCTGGCGGGGCTGTCGGCCGAGCCGACTGGGGATGGTCACCACCCACCGGCGCTGCGCGTCATCTCCCGCCAGCGGGAGGTGCGCCGTGTCCCGCTACCGCACTCTCGGCGTATGGCTGACCGCCGAAATCAGTATCTTCTTCAAGCCGTCATACGGCGGATACACCAGCGAAAGCGTATCCGGCACCGCGGGCTTGCCGACCACGGTCTTGACATGACTGAACTCCAGGAACCCGGCCTTGCCGTGATATGAGCCCATGCCCGAAGCTCCCACGCCGCCGAACGGCAGCCGACTGGAGATCAGATGGCCAAGCGGCAGGTTGAATCCCAGCGCTCCGCAACTGACTTCGCGCTCGAACATCCGCCGTACCCTCTTGCTGCCCGTGAACGCGTAGGCCGCCAGCGGGCGTGGCCGGGCGTTGATGAATTCCACTGCGGCTTTCGCGTCGGCGACTTCCAAAATGGGCAGAATCGGGCCGAATATCTCCTCCTGCATCACCGGCGCATCGGGTTTGACGCCCAATAGCACGGTCGGTGCGATGTAGAGGTCATCGCGTCTGGTATTGCCACCGCATACCGTGCGTCCGGTGGCGGGGCTCTTCGGATCGGGCAGCAGCGCAGTCAGCCGGTCGAAATGCCGGGCGTTGATGATGCGTCCGAAACTGTCGGAATGTTGCGGGTCTGAGCCGAAGAACCGCGTGACGGCCTCGGCGATCTTTCCGGTCAGCGGCTCGATGACGTCGGACGTTGCGAGCACATAGTCGGGTGCCACGCAGGTCTGCCCGGCGTTGATGAACCGCCCCCAGGCGATGCGCCGCGCGGCGACGTCGAGGTTCGCGGTACGGTCGACGAACACCGGCGACTTGCCTCCGAGCTCCAAAGTGACCGGTGTGAGATGCTTCGCGGCGGCGGCCATGACTATTGAACCGACTTTTCCTCCGCCGGTGTAGAAGATGTGATTGAACGGCTGCTCCAGCAGCTTTGTCGTCTCCTGCGGTCCTCCCTGAACCACGCGGAACGCCTGCGGGTCCATGTACCGTGCGATGAGGTCCGCCATCACGCCGCTGGTGTGCGGAGACAGCTCCGATGGTTTCATGCACACGCAATTGCCTGCGGCGATCGCGTCCGCCATAGGCTCGAAACTGAGCAGCACCGGATAGTTCCACGGCGAGATGATGAGCGCCACGCCTTTCGGCTCGGCGACTGTCCAGCCGACTGCGGGCTGCAGCAGGTAATGCATCGGCTTGGGATGCCGCGCCGCCCACCTGCCGAGGCGTGGCTTGATGAAGCGAATCTCATCGAGCACCAGCCCGATTTCCATCAGCGCGGTCTCCGCGGCGGGTTTGCCCAGGTCGGCGCGTACCGCACGGGCGATGACGGTGGCATTCTGCCTCAGCATTCGGGCCATCGCGTCGAGTTGCGCCTTTCGCCAGCGCAGTGGCCGGGTGACTCCTGAGCGGAAGGTCGCGTCCAGTTGCGCGAACGCCCGTTGCCGGGCGGCCGCCTGCTTCGTCGTGGTCGCCGCCGCCGTTTCCTTTGTAGTCATCGTCGTCCTCCTGTTGGCATGGTAGCCGAAGAATCCGCGGAACGTAATCGACGATTTCCGCCCTGACGTCGTATTGGAGTTGCATGCTGGCTCCTGCTGGCGGGAGCTGTCGGCGGAGCCGACTGAGGGTGGTCTGGGTCTTTAGGTGGCGATTGTGCCCTTAAGCGCAATCGTTCTCGATGATCGTGCCCGACATATGATGAATGCACCGAACCGGCACATCGCAACTGATCGGTGACGGCTTGGATGGCATAAGATGGGCGCCATGAAGGATTTTCTGATGCGATGGCTGGTGCTGACGGTTGCGGCCGCGGTGATGGTGGTGCTTCTGCCCGGCATGACCGCGGTGGGGCAGCCTCCGATTTTGGGAATCGCAGTGTTCGCGCTGTTCATGGCGCTGATCAACGCCTCGATCAAGCCGATGACGCAGCTGATCGCGCTGCCGTTTTCGATTCTCACGTTCGGGCTGCTGTATCTGGTCATCAACTGGCTGTTCATGCGGCTCGCCTCATGGTTGGCAATCAGTCTGTTCGGTGTTGGCGTGCTGGTGCACGGGTTCTGGTGGGCGGTGCTCGGCTCTCTCATCATGTCCATTGTCTCGGGGATCGTCGGCAGCATCGTGCGCGATTGAGCGTCGGCGTACATCCGGCATGATGGTCGGATTTCGGGCCTCGCATGATTGCCTGGGCGCGAGCAGACGGCGTTCGCGGGCACCCCGGTTCCGTCGGCCACACACCGTGCTAGGATATGCACCGAAGTCAAGGCGATGATCCGTTATCAGCGGGGAGTCTTCGGAAGAAAAGCTTCATGACGGTCGATCGAACGTCGACGGCACGAAGCTGAGTAGAACCGACGGGATCGGCCCGTCACAGCCGAACACAAGCGGTCGCGAGTTTTCGCCGTCTTAGGATGGCCGGATGCGAGCGACAAGCGAGGTGGTACCGCGGTGGCGGTCGGCAGCCTGAGGGCATGCCGCCGATCATCGTCCTCGTAGGCGGGAATGGCCATGACGGCCGTTCCGGGCGGAACAAGGGTTCCGGCCGCGAGGACATCGCCGGCGCATATATGCCGCCGGTGTGGCGAACGGCCGTCTCAATCCCTGTTCTTCCCGTGAATGGTTCGCTATAGCCAGCTCCCGTAGGACCAGTGCAATGCGACATCGAGGAGAGCAATGGTGAGCGAAACCACCAATTCCCACGTGTATCCCAAGGCGAACGAGGGCGGCGAGACCGCCAGCGTCGCGCCGAACCCGAGTTTCCCCAACATGGAGGAAACCGTCCTGAAGTATTGGGACAAGGACGACACCTTCAACAAGTCCGTTGAACGCAACCCTTCCGGCGACCATAGCCAGAACGAGTTCGTGTTCTTCGACGGCCCGCCGTTCGCGAACGGCCTGCCGCACTACGGCCACCTGCTGACCGGTTACGCGAAGGACGTGATCCCGCGCTACCAGACCATGAAGGGCCGCAAGGTCAACCGCGTGTTCGGCTGGGACACGCACGGTCTGCCCGCCGAGCTGGAGGCGCAGAAGGAGCTCGGCATCGACTCGGTCGACCAGATCGAGAAGATGGGCATCGACAAGTTCAATGACGCCTGCCGCGCCTCCGTGCTGAAGTACACGCACGAATGGCAGGATTACGTGCATCGTCAGGCCCGCTGGGTCGACTTCGAGCACGGGTACAAGACGCTGAACATCCCGTACATGGAGTCGGTGATGTGGGCGTTCAAGCAGCTGTACGAGAAGGGCCTGGCGTACCAGGGCTACCGCGTGCTGCCGTACTGCCCGAAGGATCAGACGCCGCTTTCGGCGCACGAGCTGCGCATGGACGCCGACGTGTATCAGGATCGTCAGGACACCACCGTGTCGGTGGCCGTGAAGCTGCGCGACGAGGAGGACGCCTACGCGGTCTTCTGGACCACCACGCCGTGGACCGTGCCCACCAACTTCGCGATCGTCGTCGGCGCTGACATTGACTATGTCGAGGTGCGCCCGACGCAGGGCAAGTACGCCGGCAAGAAGTTCTACTTCGGCAAGCCCCTGCTCTCCAAGTACGAGAAGGAGCTCGGCGAGGATTACGAGGTCGTGCGCGAGCTCAAGGGCTCCGAGATGGCCGGTTGGCGTTACTGGCCGGTGTTCCCGTACTTCGCTGGCGACAAAGCCGAGTCTGAGGGCAACGTGCCGGGGTCCGAAGGCTACCAAATCTTTACCGCGGACTACGTAGACACCGTCGAGGGTACCGGCCTGGTTCACCAGGCTCCCTATGGTGAGGACGATATGAACACGCTGAACGCGCACGGCATCAAGAGCACTGACGTGCTCGACGCCGGCTGCCGCTTCACCGCGCAGTGCCCCGATTACGAGGGCATGTACGTGTTCGACGCGAACAAGCCGATCCTGCGCAACCTGCGCAACGGAGACGGCCCGCTGGCCGAGATCCCGGCCGAGCATCGCGCGATCCTGTTCCAGGAGAAGAGCTATGTGCACTCCTACCCGCATTGCTGGCGTTGCGCCACGCCGCTGATCTACAAGCCTGTGAGCTCCTGGTTCGTGTCGGTGACGAAGATCAAGCCGCGCCTGTTGGAGCTCAACCAGCAGATCAACTGGATTCCTGAGAATGTCAAGGATGGTCAGTTCGGTAAGTGGCTCGCCAACGCGCGCGACTGGTCGATCTCCCGCAACCGCTTCTGGGGTTCGCCGATCCCGGTGTGGGTGAGCGATGACCCGAAGTACCCGCGCGTCGACGTGTACGGTTCGTTGGAGGAGCTCAAGGCCGACTTCGGCGACTACCCGCGCGACAAGGACGGCAACGTCAACATGCACCGTCCGTGGATCGACAACCTCACGCGCGTCAACCCGGACGACCCGACCGGCAAGAGCCACATGCACCGTATCAGCGACGTGCTCGACTGCTGGTTCGAATCCGGTTCGATGTCGTTCGCGCAGTTCCACTACCCGTTCGAGAACAAGGAGAAGTTCGAGCAGCACTTCCCGGCCGATTACATTGTCGAATACATCGGCCAGACTCGCGGCTGGTTCTACCTGCTGCACGTGATGGCCACCGCGCTGTTCGACCGCCCGGCGTTCAAGAACGTGATCTGCCACGGCATCGTGCTCGGTTCCGACGGCCAGAAGATGTCGAAGCACCTGCGCAACTACCCGGACGTGAACGGCGTGTTCGACAAGTACGGTTCCGACGCCATGCGCTGGTTCCTTATGTCGTCGCCGATCCTGCGCGGCGGCAACCTCATTGTTACCGCTGAGGGCATCCGCGACACCGTGCGCCAGGTCATGCTGCCGGTGTGGAGCTCCTACTACTTCTTCACGCTGTATGCGAACGCGGCCAATGGTGGGGCCGGCTTCGACGCCCGTCAGCTGCGCGCGGACGAGGTGGCGGGTCTGCCCGAGATGGACCGTTACCTGCTGGCCCGCACCCGCAGGCTCGTAGAGCGTGTAGAGAAGTCGCTCGACGAGTTCGCGATTTCTGACGCGTGCGATGCGGCAAGTGACTTCATCGACGTGCTCACCAACTGGTACATCCGCAACACCCGTGACCGCTTCTGGAAGGAGGACGCGAACGCGTTCAACACGCTGTACACCGTGCTTGAGGTGTTCATGCGCGTTCTCGCGCCGCTCGCCCCGATGGAGTCCGAATCCGTGTGGCGTGGCCTGACCGGCGGCGAATCCGTGCATCTGGCCGATTGGCCGTACGTCTCGGACGAGAAGACCGGTGAGGCGACCGAGCTTGGCCGTGTGCTGGTCGACGACCCGGCACTGGTGGACGCGATGGAGAAGGTGCGTGAGATCGTCTCCGGCACTCTGTCGTTGCGCAAGGCCGCCCAGATCCGTGTGCGCCAGCCGCTCGCCAAGCTCACCGTCGTGGTCGAGGATGTGGACGCCGTCAAGGCGTACGACGAAATTCTCAAGTCAGAGCTTAATATAAAGGATATTGAGTTCTGCACGATGGAGGATGCCGGTTCGCAGGGGCTGAAGATCGTGCACGAGCTGAAGGTCAACGCCCGCGCCGCCGGCCCGCGCCTCGGCAAGCAGGTCCAGTTCGCCATCAAGGCGTCCAAGACCGGTGCCTGGCATGTCGATGCCGCGACCGGTGCTCCGGTCGTCGAGACGCCGAACGGCGAGGTTGCGCTGGAGGCCGGCGAATACGAGCTAATCAACCGTGTGGAGGAGGAGAACGCCGCCGAGGCCGACGCTTCCGTGTCGGCCGCTCTGCCTACCGGCGGTTTCGTGATCCTCGATACCGTGCTGACCGCCGACTTGGAGGCCGAGGGCTACGCCCGCGACGTGATTCGCGCCGTGCAGGACGCCCGCAAGGCCGCCGACCTGGACATCGCCGATCGCATCGCCCTGGTGCTGACCGTGCCGTCCGTCAATGTGGCCGATGCCGAGCGGTTCCGCGATCTGATCGCCCATGAGACGCTGGCCACCTCCTTCGCGGTGAAGGAAGGCGCCGAACTGGGTGTGGAGGTCGCCAAGGCGTGACGCCGTGGTGAGCCGACCGCGCCCGCTGCGTGACGCACGGGCGCGTGGAATGCATGAAGTGGTCCTGCCGTTCAACGGCGGGACCACTTTTTTGTTCCGCGGTATGCTTGCGTTACCGGGCGATTGACGAGGTGATGATAATGTGTGCGACGTACTATGCGAGAACCAGCGATCATGGGTATGAGACCTGCGCGGAGCACCTGGCCATGGCCGGTTGCCTCGCCGGAGGGTTTGCCAAGGGCTTCGGGTATCTTGACGACGGATTGCTGGCTGGTCTGGTCCACGATCTGGGCAAATATTCGGATGCTTTCCAGCGGCGAATCCGCAACCCCGATCATTGCGGACCCGTTGACCATTCGACGGCCGGTGCGTTGCTGTTGATGCGGCATGTATGCCCGTTGGCGGCGATGGCGGTGGCCGGGCATCATGCGGGGCTGCCTGATCTCGGCAGTTACGGCGAGCTGGAGGGTTCAACGTTCATGAGCCGCATGAACAGGGCGCGCAGGGCGGGGGATTGCAATCCACTCGCTCTGGCTCAAGCGGGAGAGGCGCAACTGGATATTCCGCAGTCGGCGTTCCTGCATGGGACTCGATCCGCGAAGCCGATGACCTCGGGCAAGCGTCCCGAGCGATGGTCGCTGTACACCGACATGATGTTGACGCGCATGCTGTTCTCCGCTTTGGTGGATGCGGATCGACTTGATGCCGAATTCTTCACTTCTAATCGTATTGACCGTGCGGAACATCACATCCTTGAATCTTTGAAGAAGCACCTTGGTCCGCAGAACCTGGCGAGTGGCCGGGTGCCCGCATTCGATGCCCTGCGTGAGGCGTCGCTGACGGTGTCCGTCGAGCGTGACGCCGAAGACCGGTCCCGGATCGATCGCCTGGCCGCCATCATGGAGAACACAGCCGATGGATATCTTGCCGCACCCGGAAAGCGGCCGATTGATATCAGACGCTGTGAGTTGCTTGAGCGATGCCTCGCCCGCGGCAAAGATCCGTCATACGGCACCGGCCTATATACGCTCACCGCCCCCACCGGCAGCGGCAAAACCATTTCCTCGATCGCGTTTGCCCTCGAACATGCGCGCACCAACAATCTGCGACGCGTCATTTACGTGATTCCGTATACGTCGATTATCGATCAGACGGTAGGCCAGTTCGAGGCGATCTTTGGAACGGAAGCCGTGTTGCCCCATTACTCCGAGGCGCCGTACCAGCTCAAGAACGAGTCCGACATGGATGCAACGGATCTCAGACGTGCGCTTGCTGCGGAGAACTGGAACGCGCCGATCGTGGTCACCACGGCGGTGCAGTTCTTTGAAAGCCTGTACTCGAACGCAACTTCGCGATGCCGTAAGCTGCACAACATAGCGGATTCCGTTATCGTCTTCGACGAGGCGCAGACGTTGCCGGTGCCGTATCTGAGACCGTGCGTACGGGCGATTGCCGAGCTTGTGGAGCGATACGGCTCCACGGCGGTGTTGTGCACCGCCACGCAACCGGAGCTGCAGCCACTGCTTGACGAATCCTTCGATGGTGACCATGTGCGTGTTCCTGAGATTTCGCCGTTCACTCGTGACGATAGGGACTCGTTCCGTCGTGTGACCATCAAACGGCTTGGCGATATCGCATTGGATGCGCTTGCGGAGCGACTGGGTGGCCATAAGCAGGTGCTGTGTGTGGTGAACACACGTAGCAAAGCCCAGTATCTCCATGATCGGCTGGCGGACGATGATGCCGAAGGCAGCTTCTGCCTGACCACGCTGCAGTGTGCGGCGGATCGGCAGCGACTGTTCGCTGAAATCCGGGATCGACTGGATGCCGGAGCGTCATGCCGCGTGGTTTCCACCTCCCTGATCGAAGCCGGCGTGGACGTCGACTTTCCCGTCGCATATCGTGAAGAGGCCGGACTGGATTCCGTCATCCAGACGGCCGGGCGCTGCAATCGCGAAGGTCGTCGCCCCGCGTCGGAGAGTGTGGTCCATGTGTTTTCCACGGAAGGTGGCTGCGCCCCGTTCCTCCGGCAGAACATTGCGGCGTTCCGGGCGGTGGCCGATCGTCATGCTGATTTGAATACGGATGAGGCGGTTCGCGCGTATTTCGCGGAGGTGCTATGTCTGAGAAATGGTGGTGTCGCCCGCGCGAACGTCGGCAATGATGCGCTTGATCGGAAGTGTATCCTGCCGCTGCACGGGCGTGATGCGAACTGGCCTTTTGCGGACATTGCCAAACAGTTCAGGCTCATCGATACGCCAACCATACCGGTGTATATCCCGCTGCCCGGTGACGGCGCGCTCCTGTGCGGGCGATTGGAGCGTGGCGATATGGATCGCACGCTGTTTCGGAAACTCGGCAGATACGCGGTTAATGTATGGCCGCGGCATCTCGAGCAGTTGAAATCGGTGGGGGCGGTATTGGCGGTCGGCCCGGGGAAAAGCGACGAAGAGGATTGCTTTGTTCTGCGTGACATGGGCTTGTACTCGTCGCGTCTGGGGTTGAAGCTGGATGGTGCGACCGCTGATGGCATTTTCATGTGAGGAATCCGTGTGTCCGGTCGTGGATGCGGCCGGACACACGGGCGTTTCGCTCCGCCCAGATGGAGACCAATAAATTTCAATCCACGCTCCCTGAGGGGAGCGACCGTAGGAATCAGTGAATACGCGGTGTCTCTCTTCGGCGGCATGTTGAACGCCCTCACCATAATACTAGCTTAGGATTTGTATTTATTGGAGTGTTCTTATTTGATTATCACAATCCGGCCCATCCCACCCCGTTGTTCTTCCGCGCCGAACTGGATGATGGCGTGCTGGACGTCGAATCCGTGGAGGTCAGGTCATGATCATTAGCGATCTGTGCGATGAGTACGCCGTCTTGGTGTCTCAGAATAGAGCTCCGGCCTATGGGTATGACAACGTCAATGCTCCATACGGGTTGGTCGTCGACGATGACGGTACCTTGATCAGAGTTCGACCGCTGGGGGACTTCAGTGGAAAGAAGCCCGTCAATATCATTCCGGTGCCGGCTCGTTTCCCCCGTTCATCAGGGATTGTGGCGAACTTCCTCTGCGACAACGTCACATACCTGCTCGGCTGCGACACCAAAGGGAACGCCAAGCGCGCGGCGCAGGCGTTCCAAGCGTGCGGCGAATTGCATCGACGCATACTCGATGGCGTCAAGGACCGTGCCGCCTCCGCCGTATGCGCCTTCTTCTCGAAGGCGCCACAGTGGCAGATCGCCCAACGTCTTATGGGGGATGAGGCATGGAAATCATCGGTGACGATGAACTTCGCCCTGGAATATGACGATGGAGGGCAGACGATATTCATCGGAGAACTTCCGAGCATACGAGAAGCCTGGGATGCCTATTACGGGCGGGTGGACGATGCCGATGAATCGGCACTGGTCTCAAGCCTGGTCTCCGGCGAACGCATCGTTCCGGAAAAGGTCCATCCCAAGATCAAAGGTGTCGCGGGAGCCCAATCATCAGGTGCGTCATTGATATCATTCAATGCCCCGGCATTCTGCTCGCATGGCGCCGAGCAGAATGAGAACGCTCCGATGAGCAAGCGGGAGTCCTATGAATATACGACGGCGTTGAACACCCTGCTCGCCGACCGTGATCGGGTCCAACGCATTGGAGGCGACACCGTCGTATCATGGGCCAATTGTGGCGATAACGTATATCGTGACGTGTGGGATCAGTATATGGGGCAATCCGGCGGACTGAGTGAAAAAGTGGTCGTGGATGCCACGCGTGCGCTGGCGCAGGGAAAACCTTACGACTACGAGGAAATTCACCTCAGCCCGGATGAACAATTCCATATTCTCGCGCTGTCCCCCAATGCGGCACGTCTTTCGGTTCGGTTCTACCTGACCGATACGTTCGGGGCGTTCGCGCGCAACATCGATCGGCATTATCGAGATATCGCCATCCGCCGCCCCAGCTACGATTCTACGACCTTCCTGCCCACATGGCGGTTGTTGAATCAGACCATACGGACACAAAGCAAAACCGCGAAAGCGTCGCCGCAAATGGCTGGTGCCGTCATGAAAGCGATACTTGAAGGCACGCCGTATCCGATGACTCTGATCAACGCGGTGGAGCGTCGGATCAATGCCGAACATGATGTCTCGCCGGACAAGGCGGCGATCATCAAAGCGTATTACCTACGCGCAACAACCAATGCACAATTCAAGGAGGTGCTACGGATGGACATCAATGAAGAGAGCGACTACCTGCCGTATGTGCTCGGCCGCATGTTCTCCGTCTACGAGCAGATTCAGTTGGCCGCCATACCAGGCATCAATACCACGATCAAGGACAAGTATTTCACCAGCGCATCCACGACTCCGGCCCGCATCTTCCCGATTCTGGGAGATCTCGCGGCGAAGCACATGCGGAAAGCCTGGAAGTCGAAGGGGTTGAAAGTCAAGCTGGACAAGGCCCTGGGCGAGCTGACCGGGAGAGTGGGGGACCGTTATCCCTCCCGTCTTTCTCTGGAGGAACGCGGCGCATTCCAACTCGGATATTATTTCGAAAATCAGAAACGATTCGACAAAACCAACAAGAACAACAACGAACAGGGAGAGAACAATGACTGACCGTAAACCCATCGAGAACCGTTATGACTTCACCATCCTCTTTGATGTGAAGGACGGCAATCCCAATGGCGACCCGGACTCCGGCAACATGCCCCGAGTCGACATCGAAACCGGTAATGGCCTGACGACGGATGTCTGCATCAAGCGTAAGATCCGCGACTATGTGCAGACGGCTATGGGCGAGCAGGCCCCTTGGCGAATCTATATCCAGAACAGGCAGACGCTCAATCGGTTGGACGGTGAGGCGCTCAAGGCGGAACATATCAACGCCAGCCTTGAAAACAAGGATTTCGCCAAGGAAATCAAAGCTCTGAAGAAGACCGATCCCGAATTGGATCGACGTCTGCGCGACTATATGTGCGACCAGTTCTTCGACATTCGCACCTTCGGCGCGGTGATGACCACATTCGTCAAAGGCAATCTGTCGTGCGGTCAGGTGCGGGGTCCGGTGCAGCTCGGGTTCGCCCGCTCCATCGATCCGATCAGCGTTCAGGAGATATCCATCACCCGTATCGCCGTCACCACGGAAGCAGATGCCGCCGAGAAAAACAACACCATGGGCAACAAATTCATCATCCCCTATGGCCTCTACCGCATGAACGGCTACATCTCCGCCAAGCTCGCGCAGAACGTCACCGGTTTCTGCGATGAAGACCTCGATGTACTGTGGCAAGCGATTCTGAACATGTTCGAGTTCGATCGCTCCGCGGCGCGTGGCAACATGGCGGTTCGCAAGCTGTACGTATTCAAGCACAGCAGCGCGCTTGGCGATGCCCCCTCGTGGAAGCTGTTCGACGGCATCGATGTCCATAAGCGTGCAGAAGTGGATGCGCCCCGCGATTTTGCTGATTATGAGGTTCGAGTGAATCGTGAAGCCATTCCGGAATCCGTCAGCCTGACCGAAATGGTCGATCACACATTGTGATTCCCCATGCAAATCGGAGATCGTCATCGCAATGGCATCATGTCGTTGTTTTTTGACGATCTCCAGCTTTCGAATCGCATATGCCGGTGAACCCATTGCGTGAATTGTTGAAGAGAGAGGCATTGCGTGCATACACAATCGGAGTATCTTGAGGATGAATGGCTGGCTCTTTCCGGCCTTCAGCATTTCGCGTTTTGCCGACGTCAGTGGGCGTTGATTCATGTCGAGCAGCAGTGGCGGGACAACTATCTCACGACGGCCGGCTCCCTGGAACATGACAGGGCTCACGACTATGGCGCGTCGGAAGCACGGGGCGATATGCTGATCATGCGTGATCTGCGTGTATTTTCACGACGGCTGGGCATCACTGGTGCGTGTGACGTAGTCGAGTTCCGTCAATCGGACGCCGGCGTGCCGTTGCATGGGCGAGCTGGTACCTGGTCGCCCTACCCCGTGGAATACAAGCATGGCGCACCCAAACAGACGGATGCGGATCGCCTTCAACTTTGCGCGGAGGCTATGTGCCTGGAAGAGATGCTGGCCTGCTCGATTCCGGAAGGCGCGTTGTTCTACCAGCAGACCAAGCATAGGGAGCGCGTGCGCCTCGATGAATCGTTACGCGATCAGATCGTTGCTATGTCGGGTGAGATGCACGACCTGTTCGCTCGCGGGCATACTCCGAACGTCAAACCTTCGAAAAGCTGCCGAGCATGCTCGCTACGCGATATCTGCCTGCCGAAACTTGCGGGAAGCCGCTCGGCGAAACAATTCATTGATGAGGTCATGCGCGCAGAAGCGGCCGGACTGGAGAATCGCACATGAAGCAACTGCTCAACACCTTGTATGTCACCAGCGAGGACGCCTATCTGTCGCTGAAGAACGACAATGTCATAGTCCAGCAAGGGGATGCCGCACTCGGACAGATCCCGTTGCGCTCCCTGGAGAGCATCGTGAGCTTCTCCTACAAAGGCGCGTCGCCCGCACTTATGGGCAGATGCTCGGAATTCGGAGTAGGACTGTCGTTCTTTTCCCCTCATGGACGATACCACTGTTCGATACTCGGCGAGAACAACCGCAATGTGCTACTTCGTCGTGAACAGTTCCGTTTCGCGGACGACGAGACTGTCGCCTTGTCGTTCGCACGGTCGTTCATCATCGGGAAGATCTACAACTGTCGTTGGGTTCTTGAACGAACCAAACGGGACCACGCGCTACGCATCAACAGTCAACGAATCGCCGAGCAAAGCGAGAAGCTTCGGCAATCGTTGCTGGGCATACGCGATTGCACGTCCATAGACGGGCTGCGTGGAGTGGAGGGATTGGCCGCCAAAGACTATTTCTTCGTTTTCGATGACCTGATTCTGCGTAACAAGGACGCGTTCTTCTTCGAGCAGCGCAGCCGCAGACCTCCGTTGGATCGTGCGAATGCGTTGATGTCGTTCGTGTATTCGATATTGACCGGTGATTGCATCGCGGCTCTGCAAGGAGTCGGGCTTGACCCGTATGTGGGGTTTCTGCATACCGATCGGCCGGGTCGCGCTTCCCTGGCGTTGGATCTGGTTGAGGAATTTCGGCCAGCTCTGGCCGACCGTTTCGTGCTGACGCTCATCAACACGGGAGCGGTCAAGCCCTCCCAGTTCGAAGTGCGTGAGAACGGCGGCGTGTTCCTTTCCGAGAGTGGGCGCAAAACAGTGCTTGCCGCGTGGCAGAAGCGAAAACAGGAGACAATTACCCATCCGTTTTTCAACGAGAAGATGCCGTGGGGACTGGTGCCCCATGTACAGGCATTGCTGCTCAGCCGTGTGATCCGCGGTGATCTGGATGCTTATCCGCCATTCATGTGGAAATAGCTTCCCAGAGAGTCGGGGAGCGGCTCGCCGATGTGAAAAGATGCGGATGATTCCTTTCGGCATGATAAGGAGACGGGATAAGATGGGACGATGATGGTTGTCGTGGCTTACGATGTCAGCACGGAAACGCCCGAAGGCAGACGAAGGCTGCGGAACGTGGCCAAGATTTGCATGAAATACGGTCAACGCGTGCAGAACAGCGTTTTCGAGTGCTCCGTATCGCCGTCCGATTACCTGATTCTGAAGCATGATCTGGCGAAGATTATGGATGAGTCGCAAGACAGCCTGCGGTACTACAATCTCGGGGCGAAGTATTCTTCGAAGATTGAATATCGGGGAAGGCAGCGACATTTACCGGTCGATGGCGTGATGATGCTTTGACGCCGCATTGGCATGCGGCATTCGGCGGACTGGAGCGGTGTACGACGTGCGGAGATCGGCCGGTGCGAGCCTTGAGCTCTCATGAAGCACTGGGGCGTTCGCACCATGGTTCATGGCTTCTGAGGACGGTGTGTGTTCTTCTTGTCGTTTGATAACTCAAGAGTGAGTGATCTGCTGGCATATCGATTCAGCGGATTCGCATATCGGGGAAAATGCGGGTGAATCGTACGGTACAATTGATGCCGTGGGATGGGTGGAGTATCCATATTTTGAGATATGAAGTCCATTCTTGCGGTCGCACCCCTCACGGGGTGCGTGGATTGAAATAGCACGTTTGCTTTCATGGAATCGGTGAATCCCGGTCGCACCCCTCACGGGGTGCGTGGATTGAAATATCCCGAGCCTTGCCGCGAGAACACGCAACGATGGTCGCACCCCTCACGGGGTGCGTGGATTGAAATTCCACCCTAATCCCGTACGCGGTCGACCAGCAAGGGTCGCACCCCTCACGGGGTGCGTGGATTGAAATACGCTTGGTGTCCGGCGAGGCCGCGACCATCACGTCGCACCCCTCACGGGGTGCGTGGATTGAAATCGGGTGAGGACGGTGCGGTTATCATCGGCGAGGGCGTCGCACCCCTCACGGGGTGCGTGGATTGAAATGCCTATCGTCAGGTGATGAGCGAGCTCGTGCCGTTGGTCGCACCCCTCACGGGGTGCGTGGATTGAAATGTCACGGACTCCAGCGCCCAAGCGGGAAACCGAGGTCGCACCCCTCACGGGGTGCGTGGATTGAAATGTCGCGCTGGCGGCTGCGTCCAGTGTAAACCCAGTCGCACCCCTCACGGGGTGCGTGGATTGAAATATCACCGGCGTATTCACCGGCAACTGGGGGCAGGGTCGCACCCCTCACGGGGTGCGTGGATTGAAATGCCGTTTCGGTGTCAGCGTCGAGGCGCTTTGTCGCGTCGCACCCCTCACGGGGTGCGTGGATTGAAATACGCTGACCCCGGAGACGGGCGATGTCAAACCGGGTCGCACCCCTCACGGGGTGCGTGGATTGAAATCAAGTCCGAGGACGTGCGCAGATTGCTTTGGTCGGTCGCACCCCTCACGGGGTGCGTGGATTGAAATGACGTCCAGTTCCCGCGCATCAGCGTACTGGTGGTGTCGCACCCCTCACGGGGTGCGTGGATTGAAATAGGACGCGCTCAACGAGGCCGGCTGCGGACTGTGGTCGCACCCCTCACGGGGTGCGTGGATTGAAATAACGCTATGAAGTACCCCTCAATCCCGAGTATGGTCGCACCCCTCACGGGGTGCGTGGATTGAAATACCGTAAAATAGTGTGCAGCGTCGTAACATGCTAGTCGCACCCCTCACGGGGTGCGTGGATTGAAATTTATTTTGCTGTTCGCCGTTGCGTTGTCAGCGTCGTCGCACCCCTCACGGGGTGCGTGGATTGAAATATCTCGGGCGAGCTCTACACGCGCCAATGGGTCAGTCGCACCCCTCACGGGGTGCGTGGATTGAAATATGGCGGCGTATGCCGCGTATATGACTTTGTCGCGTCGCACCCCTCACGGGGTGCGTGGATTGAAATACTTTCGGTACCGACCCGACCGAGATCGAGATCAGTCGCACCCCTCACGGGGTGCGTGGATTGAAATATCTATAGCAACAAAGCACGTACGCCATTGGTGCGTCGCACCCCTCACGGGGTGCGTGGATTGAAATACCGGTTTGCGGGTCGGTGACGCGGGGCGTGGTATCGTCGCACCCCTCACGGGGTGCGTGGATTGAAATACACTCATAGGAGGGGCCGTGGCAAAACGTAAAAGTCGCACCCCTCACGGGGTGCGTGGATTGAAATCGGTACGCGACAGCTATCAACGACAACGACAACGGGTCGCACCCCTCACGGGGTGCGTGGATTGAAATACCTTGCGGGATCGTACCGGGTGGCTCACCGGCCGGTCGCACCCCTCACGGGGTGCGTGGATTGAAATACGACTACCAGCAACAAACCACCATGGAGGAATGTCGCACCCCTCACGGGGTGCGTGGATTGAAATATGAGGTTGTTGCGGAACCGCACCCATGCCGAAGTCGCACCCCTCACGGGGTGCGTGGATTGAAATTTGCGGTGTCATTTCCGTTAACGGCGCGTGTCCGGTCGCACCCCTCACGGGGTGCGTGGATTGAAATGATTTGAGTTCCGTTATTGGTAATGGTTATATGTGTCGCACCCCTCACGGGGTGCGTGGATTGAAATGCTGTTGTGTTGTCAGCGTCGAGGCGCTTTGTCGTGTCGCACCCCTCACGGGGTGCGTGGATTGAAATCGCGACCAGATAGGCCAGTGGATACCGGCAGGCTGTCGCACCCCTCACGGGGTGCGTGGATTGAAATTCGTACGTGACATGACACTTGGTCACGATCATGTGTCGCACCCCTCACGGGGTGCGTGGATTGAAATCCGGCGGCCAGTGCGGACGTCGCATTGGTCGAGGTCGCACCCCTCACGGGGTGCGTGGATTGAAATATCCAGTCGGTTGAATATGTCAACGCGCATACTAGTCGCACCCCTCACGGGGTGCGTGGATTGAAATAGCAGAACATCGCGAACAATAATCTGAACGGCATGTCGCACCCCTCACGGGGTGCGTGGATTGAAATAGGATATGAAGAACCTCAATCACCTTGTCATTATGTCGCACCCCTCACGGGGTGCGTGGATTGAAATAATCTCGTTAACGTGTAATATGCATTCATCCGCCCGTCGCACCCCTCACGGGGTGCGTGGATTGAAATATCACGCATGGCAGCGTTGCGTGTGCGACCTACATAGTCGCACCCCTCACGGGGTGCGTGGATTGAAATGTATTGTGCGTCGTTATATGCATCATCTCGCCATGTCGCACCCCTCACGGGGTGCGTGGATTGAAATAAGATCGTCCGCGGCGGCTGCCGCTATGGCCTCGTCGCACCCCTCACGGGGTGCGTGGATTGAAATTCGATGAATGTGCGCTCTGCCTGTTGGGCGTTGTCGCACCCCTCACGGGGTGCGTGGATTGAAATGAGCCGATTTGCTTGATACCCTCCCAAGCCTGCCGTCGCACCCCTCACGGGGTGCGTGGATTGAAATTGCGTCATGTCGTCGGAGCGTTTGAGCATGATGTCGCACCCCTCACGGGGTGCGTGGATTGAAATCAGGAGATCGCGGGCTCGTGTCCCGTACCATTGCGTCGCACCCCTCACGGGGTGCGTGGATTGAAATTGGACAGTAAGTTTCGTACGCTGATCGGCTGTAGTCGCACCCCTCACGGGGTGCGTGGATTGAAATAGGAAATCGCGGGCTCGTGTCCCGTACCATTGCAGTCGCACCCCTCACGGGGTGCGTGGATTGAAATTGAAGCCGGATACCGTCATGATGTCCTCATAGCGCGTCGCACCCCTCACGGGGTGCGTGGATTGAAATTGCATGAGGCTGGCCTGGAGCAGGTCGGGGTCGAGTCGCACCCCTCACGGGGTGCGTGGATTGAAATCGTATCGAATGGGGCGGATCAGAACCACTCGAAGCGTCGCACCCCTCACGGGGTGCGTGGATTGAAATGAGGCGGCGAACTCGCTCAACCTCCGCAATCCCGGTCGCACCCCTCACGGGGTGCGTGGATTGAAATACCGAAATCAAACCGAAGGCAAAGTGAGGAAATCAGTCGCACCCCTCACGGGGTGCGTGGATTGAAATGTATCGTGCAAGACTTTGCGTGCGGTGTTGGCCGGTCGCACCCCTCACGGGGTGCGTGGATTGAAATAGCAAGGCCGCGCGACTGCGCACCGGAAGGGACGTCGCACCCCTCACGGGGTGCGTGGATTGAAATAGTAACTTGAGAGTTCGCAAGGGCACGTGTTTCGCGGTCGCACCCCTCACGGGGTGCGTGGATTGAAATAGCTTGTTGTCATCCCTTGTGATGGCGAAATACGGTCGCACCCCTCACGGGGTGCGTGGATTGAAATAAGTTCGCCGTTTTCCGTCACGCAATAATCGGCCGTCGCACCCCTCACGGGGTGCGTGGATTGAAATATGGCCGTGGTGCAAAACATCATCGGTGTTTTGCGTCGCACCCCTCACGGGGTGCGTGGATTGAAATACCAAGGCCGCGCGGCTGCGCACCGGAAGGGACTGTCGCACCCCTCACGGGGTGCGTGGATTGAAATACGGCCTCGTACAAGCTGCCCCCGGAGTTGCCGCGTCGCACCCCTCACGGGGTGCGTGGATTGAAATAGGCGAGTGGCATTTGTTACCGAGTTCGCGCCTGTCGCACCCCTCACGGGGTGCGTGGATTGAAATTCCAAGGTGGGCTCGTCGGCCAGCAGTTCCGCCAAGTCGCACCCCTCACGGGGTGCGTGGATTGAAATTTGGCCTCCACAACGGTGATGATCTGGTCTTTAGGTCGCACCCCTCACGGGGTGCGTGGATTGAAATATACAAGACAGCACTACCAATCCTAATAACACATGTCGCACCCCTCACGGGGTGCGTGGATTGAAATCGGTACATCGATCTGCTGCAACAGCAGGGCAGCAGGTCGCACCCCTCACGGGGTGCGTGGATTGAAATATGATGGCGAGGCGCAGCGCGGCGCACATGCTCGTCGCACCCCTCACGGGGTGCGTGGATTGAAATAAGGCAGTCGAGCCCGTATTTGCCGAGTATTGCCGTCGCACCCCTCACGGGGTGCGTGGATTGAAATCGCGTGTGCGGCACTCGCTTATGTCTATACCGCCCGTCGCACCCCTCACGGGGTGCGTGGATTGAAATGGTCCATGATATAGGGTATTGATCCTTGCGATTGTCGCACCCCTCACGGGGTGCGTGGATTGAAATTGCGATCCTATTACGGATCCACCGTCAAAGGGCAGTCGCACCCCTCACGGGGTGCGTGGATTGAAATTGAGCGAGTCGTTCGGGGTGGACATGGGAGCGGGTCGCACCCCTCACGGGGTGCGTGGATTGAAATCCGCTACCCCTATACAGCGTGTGGCCGTACACGCGTCGCACCCCTCACGGGGTGCGTGGATTGAAATTATTGCGGTTATGTCGGTTTTGTTTGTCACGGCTTGTCGCACCCCTCACGGGGTGCGTGGATTGAAATATCGATGGGCGGCGCTTGCCCGTAAAATTTGTTAGTCGCACCCCTCACGGGGTGCGTGGATTGAAATTTGACGGCCTCGCCCGCGGCGTGCACGCCGGTCTGTCGCACCCCTCACGGGGTGCGTGGATTGAAATCATACCACCTCGACGGGTGCATCCAGATATCGCGCGTCGCACCCCTCACGGGGTGCGTGGATTGAAATTCGGCGGCGTGAAAGATGCCATCTCCGGCGTGAAGGTCGCACCCCTCACGGGGTGCGTGGATTGAAATCACCGCGCGTAAGGCACCTTGAAGCCGACCTCCGTCGCAACCCTCACGGGGTGCGTGGATTGAAATCTCGCGAACAGCGGCAAGCCAATGGTCAACGGAGTCGCACCCCTCACGGGGTGCGTGGATTGAAATACCTCCAAAGGGGCGCGGCCAAGCACGAAATCGGGTCGCACCCCTCACGGGGTGCGTGGATTGAAATGTGAATCGGAGCAGCGTCCCGTCCTTCATCAGCGGTCGCACCCCTCACGGGGTGCGTGGATTGAAATGCTCACGTACCACGGTAGGGCGCGGCGTCTCTGTGGTCGCACCCCTCACGGGGTGCGTGGATTGAAATATCGAAAACACCTTGCAGCCGATCGCGCTCAACATGTCGCACCCCTCACGGGGTGCGTGGATTGAAATACAAGTTCGTCGGCTTCGGTCTGGTCGAGCTTGGTCGCACCCCTCACGGGGTGCGTGGATTGAAATTGCAAGCGCGATACGGTCAGCAACTCCGGGGGGTCGCACCCCTCACGGGGTGCGTGGATTGAAATAGGCGATGATCGGCATGTACGCGACGTTCGGCGTCGCACCCCTCACGGGGTGCGTGGATTGAAATTTCAGCTCGGCCCCGTTGGACTGGAGTTTGTCGAGTCGCACCCCTCACGGGGTGCGTGGATTGAAATCGGCTGGAGGATTTCGCGCACGCCGAGGTAGTTGGTCGCACCCCTCACGGGGTGCGTGGATTGAAATACCGAGGACGAGTGGAAGCGGACACAAAGGCTGTAGTCGCACCCCTCACGGGGTGCGTGGATTGAAATCACAGCAGCTTGGCCGTGGCCGTGCTGCTGGTCGTCGCACCCCTCACGGGGTGCGTGGATTGAAATGTCCAATGTCCGCCCGGCTCCCAGTCCAACACGTCGCACCCCTCACGGGGTGCGTGGATTGAAATAATGTGGTGTTGGGCGTCCATTCCGCCCAAGAAGTCGCACCCCTCACGGGGTGCGTGGATTGAAATCTGAACTCCTCATACCAGTGCTCCACCAGAGGCGACGTCGCACCCCTCACGGGGTGCGTGGATTGAAATTGCTCGCCCGAAGTCAAGTCCGCACTCGATGTTCGTCGCACCCCTCACGGGGTGCGTGGATTGAAATAATGATATGTGTTTCGGCAGGGGCGCATGATGCATGTCGCACCCCTCACGGGGTGCGTGGATTGAAATGGCTTTGCCGGATCCGCTTCCATCGGCAACGGTTGTCGCACCCCTCACGGGGTGCGTGGATTGAAATCGATATTACGATCCGGCATGTGCTCGTAATCGGCGTCGCACCCCTCACGGGGTGCGTGGATTGAAATAGCGATGCGTGGAGCGCGGTCAAGAACGGCGTGTCGGTCGCACCCCTCACGGGGTGCGTGGATTGAAATGCGTCACCGAAGATCAACGCGCCTTTTTCGCCGCGTCGCACCCCTCACGGGGTGCGTGGATTGAAATCCATCACAAGGGAGGGGTCGTGGCAAAACGCAAGTCGCACCTCTCACGGGGTGCGTGGATTGAAATGAAGCGCTGCTGAAGGAAGTCAGGGCCGTGATCGACAATCCGGACGTCACCGCGAAGGACGTCGCGCAGATGCTCAAGCGGATGACGGATTTCGAGTACGAGTATGCGACTCCTGATCCCGATCCTGACCCGGACCCCGACACTCCCGGTACGGATGGCCCGTCCAAGCCCGGAGCCGGCGACACGGATACGGACAAGCCCGGCAACAAACCCGGTGACGGAGCGGAAGACAGTGGCAAGACCAACGACCAACCCAAGCCTCCGCTGTCGGCGACCGGCGCGAACGTGACCGCGATATCGGTCGCGGTCATGGCGCTCGCCAGCGCTGCGACGGTGCTGCTGACCATCAAGCACCGTAGGGGCTGAACATGACCGGTGCCGGAGAGTCCGATGCTCTCCGGCACCGTCATATGTCGAACTCCTGCATAGGGTACCTTAAATCAGCCTGATCTGATAGACTGTCTGCGGGAATCCGAACACTTGGCGGAACGATGTCGTGCCTCCGAGGCAAAGATTCCGGCAAGAAGTACAAGAATGTTCAAAATTATAGAGGATTGAAATATGCTACACACAGCATCAAGAGGATGCTCGCGTTCGTGGCTGCGCAGACTCACCGCATTGATAGCGGTCTCGGCGCTCGCGTTCGTGGCATTGCCGAACGTCGCGGTGGCGGCGAATCCGGCGGAATACCTCGATGTGTCGTTCGGCGGCACGTTCGCTGAAGACACCTACACCACAGGTGGCGACGAGGTGGCGAGGGGCTCCGTGACCAAGCACGGCAGCAAACCGACCAAGCTTGGCGGCGGCGGCATCACCCTCGCTGGCGGCACCAACGGCGTGACCTTCACCTCGAACGCGAGCTTCAGCGCGAGCGGGAAGGCGAACAAGGGATTCCGCGCCGAAATGGAATACCGTACGAAGCAGACGCCCAGCAACCTCGCCACATTGTTCTCCGCCATGGGCAACATCTTCGTGCGGGCGAACGGCAGCAACCTCGAATACGGCTTCTCCACGAACCCTTCCGGCAATACATGGAACGACTACAAGAAGTCCGTGACGCTGCCTTCCAACAATGTGAAGCACATCATCCAGCTGACATATCTGCCGGGAGCCGACGGCGCTGCCTCGACGTTGCAGTTGAAGGTGGATGGCGTGGCCGGCGAGACCGCCACCTCCGCGGCCGGCGAGCTCGCGGCCGTCAGCGATTCCGTCGGGAACAAGTTCGGGATCGGCTACGAGGTGAACCCCGCTTCCGGCGCGGCGAGCCGCGGTCTTGCCGGTGACGTGTTCCGCGTGCGTGTCGCCGATTCGGACGCCCCGTGGGAGATTCTTGACGCATCCCAGCTGCTGCATGTCAATTTCAACGGCACGTTCAGCGGCACCTCATATACCGCGGCGAGCGGCGAGCAGATGCTGGGCTCGCTGGTGTCGCGCTCGGCCAATCCGTCCATCTCGAACTCCGCCGTCACGCTGGCCGGCGGCACGGCCGGATTCGATTTCACGCCCACGGACTTCACCCTCGGTGGCAACGAGGCCATTACCACGCCGCTGGTCGCGGAGCTGCGCTTCACCCCGACGCAGACCGGCGACAACCAGACCCTGTTCGGCGCGGGCGGCAACCTATTCCTGCGCTACGAGTCGAACAAGCTCGTGTTCGGCGCCTCCACCAAGTCCGGCGATAATTGGACCGACCACAAGATCGAGTCCGCGGCCGCCACGGGTGCGGAGCACGTCGTGTCGGTGGCGTATGTGCCCAATGAGGCCGGCACCGGCGCGAAGCTCGTCATGCGCGTGGATGGCGGCGACGCCCAGACCAAGGACATCACCGGTCTGGCTTACCTGGATTCGAGCATCAAGGGCAAGGTCGGCTTCGGCAACGACGTGCATCCCGCCGCGCTCAGCCGTGGCTTCGTCGGCTCGCTGAGCGAGATCCGCCTGGCCAAAACCTCCGCGAACTTCACCACCAACGAATTCAAGCTGGTCTACTCTCAGGTCAGCTGCGACACGTCGGGCATCAAGGAGGCGAATACCTTCGACGTGGAGCCCGCCGAGTGCGAGGCTGCGCTTAAGACCAAGCTGTCCAAGCTGCGTCCGACCGAAGGGCAGGCCGACTACATCGACTGGGGTCAGATCGGATTCCTCCATTACGGCATCAACACGTACTACAACCAGGAGTGGGGTCACGGTAACGAGGATCCCTCCCGCATCGACCCGACCGGCCTCGATACCGACCAGTGGGCGAAGTCCTTCGCCGACGGTGGCTTCAAGATGATCATGGTGACGGTCAAGCACCATGACGGCTTCGAGCTGTACGACTCGCGGTACAACACCGAGCACGACTGGGCAAACACCGCCGTCGCCAAGCGCACGGGGGAGAAGGACCTGTTCCGCAAGATTGTCGCCTCGGCGAAGAAGTACGGCCTGAAGGTCGGCATCTACTATTCGCCGGCCGATTCCTACATGGAGAAGAAGGGCGTCTGGGGCAACAACTCCGCACGCGTCGAGCGCACGATCCCCACGCTGGTGGAGAACGACGACCGCGCCGACAAGGTGGCTTCCGGCAAACTGCCCACGTTCAAGTACGAGGCCACGGAGTACGGCGCCTACATGCTCAACCAGCTCTATGAGCTGCTGACTGAGTACGGCGACATCTCCGAGGTCTGGTTCGACGGTGCCCAAGGCAACACCGCAGGCACTGAGCATTACGACTATGGCGTGTTCTACAAGATGATCCGCCAGCTTCAGCCCCAGGCAATTCAGGCCAACGCCGCATACGATGCCCGATGGGTAGGCAACGAGGACGGCTGGGCCCGTCAGACCGAGTGGAGCCCGCAGGCGGCATACAACGACGGCGTAGACAAGGTGTCGCTCAAGCCTGGCCAGATGGCCGCCGACGGTACGCTTGGCACCATGTCGAGCGTGCTGTCCGAGATCCGCAGCGGCGCCGCCAACCAGCTGCACTGGTATCCGGCCGAAGTCGACGCCAAGAACCGGCCCGGATGGTTCTACCATGCCAACCAATCGCCGGCGTCCGTAGCTCAAGTCGTGAAGTACTACGAGCAGTCCACGGGACGCAACTCGCAGTATCTGCTGAACGTCCCACCGTCCGATACCGGCAAGCTCGCCGATGCGGATGCCGCGGGACTTAAGGGGCTGGGCGAGGAGCTCGCCCGACGCTACGGCACCGATCTTGCCCTGGGCAAGAGCGCGACCGTCGCCGCGTCCGCGAACGACACCGCGGTAGCGGCCCCGAAGCTGACCGACGGTTCGAAGCTCTCCTCCGACAAGGCCGTGGGTAATACGCCGACGTACACCATCGATCTGGGCAGCACTGTCGCCGTGGATGCAGTGAAGATCTCCGAGGACGTGCGCAATGCCGGCCAGCAGATCGAAAGCGCCACTCTGCAGGGACGAGTCAATGGAACATGGACGAATCTGGCGACTATGACGACGGTCGGGCAGCAGCGCGACCTTCGCTTCACGTCCCAGAACATCGATGCCATCCGTCTGGTGGTCAACTCCTCCCGCGGTCCGGTGCGTCTGAGCCGTCTTGAGGTGTTCCACACCGAATCCGAGATTCAGACCGGCGCCCGCGCCTACTACATCGACCCGACGGCGCAGACCGCGGGAGATGGATTCACGAAGGACAAGCCCATGACGTCGATCGAGCAGCTGCACGATGTGACCGTCGCGCCAGGCTCCGTGATCTTCGTCAAGGCGGGCACCGAGCTGACCGGGGACTTCGCCGTCTTCGGCTACGGCACCAAGGACGAGCCCATCACCGTGACGACATACGGCGAAAGCGACAAAGCCACCACCGCGAGATTCGACGGCATGACCGCCGGGCTGACGCTGAAGCAGGCGCTGAAGGCGCTCGGCAAGGACGACGCCGGCTGGGTCGTGGCCGATTCCGCCACTGCACCGGCCTCCCGCGTGTATGTCCCGCAGGATGAGATCAGCGTGCACGCCCAGTCGTCGCAGAACTCCGGCGCAGAGGCGGCGAGGGCGCTCGACGGCGACTCGTCGACGAGCTGGCACTCCCAGTACAGCCCGACCACCGCGTCTGCCCCGCATTGGGTGACTCTCGATCTCGGCAAATCGCGTGAGAACGTCGCCTACTTCGACTACCTCGCCCGTATCGACGGCAACAATAACGGTGCCGCCAAGGATTACGAGGTGTATGTCTCCGACGATCCCAACGATTTTGGAGCCCCTGTGGCCTCGGGCACGTTGAAGAACGTCGCCTACACGCAGCGCATCAAGCTGACCCCCAAGAACGGACGGTACGTCAAGTTTGTCATCAAGACCGATTATTCCGGATCGAACTTCGGCTCCGCGGCGGAAATGAATGTCGAGTTGCTGCCCACGGCCGTAGAGGAGGACAAGGTCGCCACCCCGCAGAAGCCGACAGTGGACGATGATGCCGATACATACACCATCCCCGACATCGAGGGAGTCGTGTACAAGGTCGACGGCAAGGTGTTGGCCGCTGGTTCCGTAGTGAACGTGGGCGATGAGGACGTGACCGTCACGGTCACCGCCGAGCCCGCCGACGGATACCGCTTCCCGGATGGTGTGACGTCCCCAGTCACGTATGAGCTGACGTTCACCAAGAAGGGTGGCGAGAAGCCTCCGACCGAAGTCAACAAGGACAAGCTGCACGCCACGATCACCAAGGCTCAGGCGATCGACCGTTCCGCCTATACGGACGAGTCGCTCAAGGTGCTTGATGACAAGCTCGCCGCAGCGCTCAAGGTCTATGACGATGACAAGGTGAGCCAGGATGATGTCGATGCCGCCGAGGCGGCTCTGTCTGCGGCGATCGACGCGCTGAAGACCAAGCCGACGACCCCCGGCGGTGAAGGTGAAAAGCCCGGTGACGGCAACAAGCCCGGCGACGTGATCGCAAAGACCGGCGCCTCCACAATGGGCGTTGTCTGCGCTGCACTCGCGATGGTAGCGGGTGCGGTCGTGACGCTTGAAGCCAAGCGTAAGTCCAACCGGTAACATCGGTTCTCCGGCCGTCTGATGCGCCGGCCCGTCTCCTAGAAAAGACGGGCCGGCGCATCGTCATTTTTATCACCGGCGTCGCGGCAATATTCCGTGCGCCTACAATGTCGGTATATGCCCGTCAACAAGGGGAGCGGCGATGGCACGATGTCGGCCGTGCGCTGAGCGTGCGCGGCTCCACGGTGCTGGTGGTCGGCACCGGGGACATCGGCTCGCATTCCGCCAGCATATGCAAGGCCATGGGCGCGAACACGCTGGGAGTGCGTCGTGACCCGACCCGCACGGCGGAAGGCATCGACCGGATGTATCGCATTGGAGAACGTAAGGCGTTATGTAGCCGGCGAACCTCTGACGAATCGCCGGCGCTGAACGGATAATGGCCTCGGCTTCGCCCGTTCGACACCGGCGAGGCCGAGGCCATTATCGCTTGAGATTCGTCGTCTAGGATTCCAGGTCGCGCACCGACCCGCGTTCCACCAGCTCCGCGGGAACCACGGTCTTCACGCCCGAAGGCACTCGAAGGCCCTCGCACAGACGCTTGGTCATGAAGAACGCCTCGCGTCCGATGTCGTTGAATTTCATGCGCATGGTGGTCAGCGACAGCCGTGGAATCGTCCCGCTCAGCGAATCGTCCACTCCGACGATGCTGACGTCTTCCGGCACGCGTTTGCCGGCGGCCTGCAATCCGAGCATCGCGCCATACGCCATCTGGTCGTTGGCCGCATAGATCGCGGTGCAATCGGGGTCGTGAGCCAGCGCGAGTCCGGCCTGATATCCGCTGTCCGCCTCCCAGTCGCCCATATAGGTCGGAGGGATGCGCAGCCCCAGTTGGTCGAGCGTGTCGTGCCACCCCTGCGCGCGGCTTTCCGCGGCTCGCGATGAGGACGGCCCGGCGATGTGGTAGACGGTCTTGTGCCCCTTGCTGAGCAGATAGTCCACGACGGCGGCTGAGCAGCCGTACTGGTCGGCATCGATGGTGGGGCAGTAGTTCGCGGGATCCTCGGAGATGATGACGACCGGCAGCTCCTTGGGCGGGCGGAACTCCGAGAAGTCCGTCACGTGCTCCTCCATGACGGCGATGACGCCGTCCACGGGAAGCTGCTTCATACGCTCGATGGCGGCATGCAGGGTGCGTTCCCGATTGCGTCCGAAGGACTGCATCGTGATGGCGTAGCCATTGCTGTTCGCCGCGTCGGCGATGCCGCCGAGGATACGCGCGTTGCCATAGGTGAGCATGTTGAACAGCACGACGCCGACATCCTTGAACTTGCCGTGCTTAAGCGCCCTGGCCGCATAGTTGGGCCGGTAACCCAGTTTGGCCATGGCGGCTTCCACACGCTGCCGTGTTTCCGGCCGGACGGCATTGCTTCCGTTGGCGACTCGTGAGACCGTCTGGGGCGACACGCTGGCGGCTTTCGCCACGTCCTGCATGGAAGCGGGTTGCGAATGATCCATGGTTCCTGCTTTGTTTTTCTTGGCATTTCTATGTTTTGGTTACCATCAGTATAGACCATTTCCTGATGACTTGCCGTACCCTCAAGTGGACAATTCCAACAATGTTGATATTATGGTAACGCAAACATTTATAGAGGGTGCATTTCGCGGAACAAGTTCAATGAGCTGTTGCGTTGTGGTAAGTTCTGTGCGGTGTGCTTCGCTTCGAGTCCTTCGAAGGAGAGGGGCATGACATCGGTGAGTGTGTCGCCTTTGGCTCGTGTGAATAAGCACAAGCGGGATTGGCGTGGTTGGAAGTTCAGGTGGCCGTTCGCGTTGGTGTTCGTGTTCATCGTGCCGATCTTCGCGGTCTGCTGCCTGTTCCCGTTCGTCTCCATGCTCATCAACGCGACGAAGACCCAATCGGACTTCACGAGCGCGTTCGGCCTGGGCTTCGGCAAGACGTTCGCGCTGTGGGACAACATCGTGACGGTGTTCACCTATGACGCGGCATCTTCGCGCGCTGGCTGGTCAACACGCTGATCTACGTGGTGGTGGGCGCGGGCGGCGCGACCCTGCTGGCGATCATGGGCGGCTACGCTTTGGCGAAGTTCCGCTTCCCGGGCCGCAAGGCCGTGTCCGCGGTGATCATCGGCTCGATCTCGGTGCCGGGCATCGTGACGACGGCCCTGTTCACGATCGTTGCCACGTGGAACGACTGCTTCCTGACGCTGATCATGTTGAAGGACTCGGACTGGTTCCCGCTGACCATCGGTCTGAACCAGTGGAAGGACCAAGCGTCCACTGCGGGCGGCCAAGCCGTCCAGAACCTGGTCATCACGGTCTCGCTGATCACGATCATCCCGCTGGTCATCGCGTTCCTGTGCCTGCAGAAGTACTGGCAGTCCGGCCTCGCCGCCGGCGCCGTCAAGGAGTGATCTCGCGGGAGGGCCAGTGTCCGCTTGCAGCATGCGTCACGTTCGTCTGACGGTCTTGACGTGCGCCTAGCGGCTGGCTCTCCATACGGAACATGTATATGATATGGAGGGACGCTCACCGTGTGCGATGCGGGCTGGCGCGATATGGCACCAGCCCGTTCGCATGTCACAGTTGATTTTTCGTCGATGCGACGGTTCGGCCGGGGGCGTCAGACAATGAACAAGTAATGGAGCGGAACATGAGTAAACGCAGAAAGCACAGTTGGCCACAGCCGCTGAAGGGCGCCGAATCCCGTCTCTGGTATGGCGGTGATTACAATCCCGACCAATGGCCGGAGGAGGTCTGGGACGATGATATCCGTCTGATGAAGAAGGCCGGCGTCAACCTTGTATCAGTCGGCATCTTCTCATGGGCGAAGATCGAGCCGGAGGAAGGCAAGTACGATTTCGACTGGCTGGACCGTGCCATCGATAAGCTCGGCAAGGCGGGCATCGCCGTAGACCTCGCCTCCGCCACCGCCTCCCCGCCGATGTGGCTGACCCAGGCCCATCCGGAGGTGCTGTGGAAGGACGAGCGCGGCGACACCGTGTGGCCGGGCGCCCGTGAGCATTGGCGCCCGACGAGCCCTGTGTTCCGCGAGTACGCGCTGAACCTGTGCCGTCGTATGGCCGAGCACTACAAGGGCAACCCATACGTGGTGGCCTGGCACGTGAGCAACGAATACGGCTGCCACAACCGCTTCGACTACTCGGACGACGCCATGCGCGCCTTCCAGAAGTGGTGCAAGAAGCGCTACAAGACCATCGACGCGGTGAACGAGGCCTGGGGAACAGCGTTCTGGGCCCAGCACATGAACGATTTCTCCGAGATCATCCCGCCTCGCTACATCGGTGACGGCAACTTCATGAACCCGGGCAAGCTGCTCGACTACAAGCGGTTCAGCTCCGACGCGCTCAAGGAGCTCTACATCGCCGAACGTGACGTGCTGGAGTCCATCACGCCGGGTCTGCCGCTGACCACCAATTTCATGGTGTCTGCCGGCGGCTCGATGCTTGACTATGACGACTGGGGTGCGGAGGTCGATTTCGTCTCCAACGACCACTACTTCACGCCGGGCGAGGCCCATTTCGACGAGGTTGCGTACGCCGCGTCGCTGATGGACGGCATTTCACGCAAGGAACCGTGGTTCCAGATGGAGCATTCCACCTCCGCGGTGAATTGGCGTCCGATCAACTACCGTGCGGAGCCGGGCTCGGTCGTGCGCGACTCCCTCGCGCAGGTCGCTATGGGCGCCGACGCCATCTGCTACTTCCAGTGGCGACAGTCCAAGGCCGGCGCGGAGAAGTGGCACTCCTCGATGGTGCCGCATGCGGGCGAGGATTCGCAGATCTTCCGTGATGTGTGCGAGCTGGGCGCCGATCTGGGACGTCTGTCCGACGAGGGTCTGATGGGCACCAAGACGGTCAAGTCCAAGGTCGCCGTCGTGTTCGACTACGAGTCCCAGTGGGCCACCGAGTACACCGCGAACCCGACCCAGCAGGTCGATCATTGGACCGAGCCGTTGGATTGGTTCCGCGCGCTTGCCGACAACGGCATCACCGCCGACGTGGTTCCGGTGCGGTCCGATTGGGATTCCTACGAGATTGCCGTGCTGCCGTGCGTGTATTTGCTGTCCGAAGAGACGAGCCGCAGGGTTCGGGAGTTCGTGGCGAACGGCGGCAAGTTGTTCGTGACGTACTACACCGGATTGAGCGACGAGAACGACCACATCTGGCTTGGCGGCTACCCGGGCTCGATTCGTGACGTCGTCGGCGTGCGCGTCGAAGAGTTCGCCCCGATGGGCAACGACATGCCGGGCGCATTGGATCACCTCGACCTGGACAATGGCACGGTGGCGCATGACTTCGCCGACGTGATCACGTCCACGGCCGACACGTCCACGGTACTGGCCTCCTATAAGGCGGAACGCTGGACCGGCATGAACGAGGTGCCGGCCATCGTGGCCAACGGGTATGGCGACGGGCGGACCGTATATGTCGGATGCCGTCTGGGCCGTCAGGGGCTTGCGAAGAGCCTGCCGGCGATGCTGGGTTCCATGGGGCTGTCGGACCTCGCCGGTGATGGCCGCGTGCTGCGTGTCGAACGCGCCGACGCCGCGGCGGCGAGCCACTTCGAGTTCGTGTTCAACCGCACCCATGAACCGGTGACCGTCGACGTTGAAGGGGAGGCCATCGCGGCTTCGCTCGCGCATGTCGACGACGGGCGGGCCACCATCGATCCGACGGGTGTTGTCGTGCTCAGGCGATAATCGTTGGAAACACTGGGCTGTAAGGGCTTAGGAAAGGCGTATGTTTGCGGTGACACGCGACATACGCCTTATGGGAAAGAAGGGGCTGGCGCTTACCGGGCTGCGGCGATGCTGGTCAGCGTCGCTGCGTGCGGCAACTCAAGCAGCAGCTCCGCTCCGAAGCAGGAAGGCGACGTCAAGGAAATCACCGTGTGGGCTTGGGGTCCCACGCTGACTCAGGTGGCCAAGGACTTCAAAAAAAGGAGACCGGCATCAATGTCAACCTGGTGAACACCGGCCAGGGCAACAAGACCTGGGACGAGTTCTATCAGGACGCCAAGAAGATTCACGCCCTTGGCGACAACTACTACATCACGTCCGACACCGGTGTCGCCGGCTTCTACGACTCGATGACCTGGCTGGCCAGTGCGACGCTGTTCTCCACCGAAGGCGAGACGGTCACCATTAACCTGACTGGCGCCCCGAAGGTCAAGGCCCGCGGTATCTTCGGCGACTACCTTGGCAAGTCCTACACCGGCAACCAGAAGCTGAGCGATGGCGTCGCCGCTTGGGAACAGGCTCTGAAGGACTACGCGAAGGATCAGGGCTACACCGTCAAGTAACCTTCGCAGTCAAACAATCTGGCGTGGTAATGACCGGAATACGGTGACCTTCGGTCATCCCTTCCTCGTGTGAAGGCCCCTCCCCTCATCAGGGAGGGGCCTTCACGTATCTTCACCTGTTGCAGCGCGCGTGTAGACTCTACGATGAGCGAATTCTTCCCGATACATCGAGCACGCTAAGGAGATGACATGACGATATCGGCACGGTTGCGGCGGCTGCGCCTGCGTATCTCGGCGTTGCTCACGATCTGTGCGATGACGCTGGCAGTCGCCTCCTGCGGGCAGCCGGACACGCGCACCGTCATCACCGTCTGGTCGTGGGAACCCAGCATGACGACGCTGATCGCCGATTTCGAGAAGGCTAATCCAGACGTCCGCGTGAAGCTGAACAACATCAGCGGCTACGACCACCTCAACAGCGCTATACAGGACGGGTACGGCACGCCCGACGTGGTGCAGCTCGAATACTATGCCCTGCCGCAGTACGCGGTGAGCGGCCAGCTGATGGACCTCACCGGTCGTGTCGGCAGCTACAGCTCGTTCTTCACCCCAGGCACCTGGGCGTCGGTGCAGCTCGCGCAGCGCACGTACGCGCTACCCATGGATTCCGGGCCTATGGCGTTCTTCTACAACGATGACGCATTCCGCCAGGCCGGTGTCGACGCGACCAAGATCACCACATGGGATGATTATTACGAGGCCGCGAAAAAGCTGAAAAACATCGGCGTGTACATCGCCGCAGACGCCGGTGACGCCAGCTTCTACAATGCGATGATATGGCTCGCGGGCGGTCGGCCTTTCCATACGTCATCCGACGGCAAGACCGTGACCGTCGATCTCAAGGGCGACGCCGGAACCAGGACGTTCACCGAATTCTGGCAGCGCATGATCGACGAGGGACTGGTCAACACCCATCTCAAAGTCTGGTCCGAGGATTGGAAACGTGCGCTGGGTGGCGGGTCGGTCGCCTCCGTGTTCGCCGGAGCCTGGATGCCGTCGCTGCTGCTGGCCGACGTGCCGGGCACATCGGGACTGTGGCGCGTCACGCGCATGCCGACTCAGGACGGCACGGTCACCAATGCCGAGAACGGCGGCTCCGCGCTGGGCGTGCTGCACACCACACGCAAGCCTGAAGCGGCATTCCGTTTCGTGGATTATGTCTGCCACAACAAATCCGGCATCAAGACCCGCGTCGATGGTGGCGCCTTCCCGGCCGACAATGCGACGTTGAACAGCGGCGAATTCCTCAACAAGACCACCGTCACCAGTGAGCATCACGCCGAGGTGGAGTATTTCGGCGGGCAGCGGTTCAACGAGGTGCTGTCCGAGGCAGCGGAGTCCGTGTCGGTCGGATACCAGTACCTGCCGTTCGAAGTGTACGCGCGCAGCCGCTTCCGCAGCGCCACCGCAGACGCATACACGTGGTCGGCGGCCAAGCAGGCATACGACCGGGCCAAGGCGCGCAAGGACGCAGGACTGACCAATGACGATGGCGGTCCGATTACACTGCCGGACCGACCTGGCAAGAAGATCACGCTGATGAGCGGCATCGCCGCATGGCAGCGCGACCTCAAGGAGTACGGCGTCAATCAGGGCTTCACCATCAAATGACCTGCGCCGGCGTGGCCAATGCCGAAGCCGGTCACGCGAACCCGTTGCCTGCCCGCGCGATTCAGCGATGCGAGTTGCGGCTGTGGATCAGCGCCATGCCTTTGAAGATCAGCTCGGGGTCATACACGTCGATCAGCTCCGTGTCATCCTTGAACACGCGGCCCAGGCCGCCGGTCGCCACGACGGTGAACGGCTCGTCCAGCTCCATGCGGAACTGCCGGATCGTGCGTTCGATGCCGCCGAGGAAGTTGTAGTAGAGTCCGGCCTGCATCGCGGTCTTCGTGCCTGTGGCGAGAATGGATTTCGGCTTGGTGATTTCCACCTCGGGCAGCTGGGCCGTCTCGCCCCACAAGGCCGCCGCGGCCGTGCGGATGCCCGTGGTGATCAGGCCGCAGGTGATCACGCCCTCGTCATTGACGTAGTTGAACGTCGTGGCGGTGCCGAAATCGGCGACCAGCACCGGACCGCCGTACGTGTAATACGCGCCCACGCAGTCGGCGAGGCAGTCCGAACCCAACGACTTCGGGTCGTCGATGCGAATGTTGATGCCGGTTTTGATTCCGGGGCCGACCACCATGGGATTGATGTTCAGGAACTTGATGATGCTTGCACGGAACGAGTGCATGACCTTCGGCACGACGGACGCGATGATCACGTCATCGATATCAGAGGGACGCAGGCCGCTCAGCGCGAGGAACTGCGTGATCATCAGGCCGTACTCGTCGGACGTGTGGTTCGATTTCGTCGTGATTCGGTAGGTGCCGATGATGTCGTCGCCGTCCAGGAAGCCGAGAACGATGTTGGTGTTGCCGATGTCGACCGCTACGAGCATGCGAATCCCCTTATGAATCGTGATGCGTGGGCGCATCATGAACGGATGCCTCCACCCATGATAGAACGCCAGCGCGGCATCCGCGCGAGTCAGGTTCGACCTGACGTTACAATGTCCTGTGGCGGACGACCCGCAAGGGCGGCCAGCCGCAGTATCACAATACAAATGAAGAGGAATCATGACTGAAAACCATGGTGCGCACGGCGACGCCGGCGCAACCGACAACGAAGATCTGAACACACAGGAAACCGCTGCGACGAACGAGAGCGCCGCGGCCAGCATGGACGCGCAGCTGGAGAGCCGCGCCAAGAACGCCGCCGGGCACCGGCGGGCTACATGGTGGATCGTCGCCATCGTCGCCGTGATCGCGGTCGTCGCCGTCGTCGCGGGATGCATCGCGGCGTTCGCCGGACGCAAAAACGACACGACGGGCGCCAAGGCGAACGATACGGTCACCATCGGGTTGAAACTCGCGCCCACCAACCTCGACATCCGCAACACCGCCGGATCGGCCATCGACCAGGTACTCATCGGCAACGTCTACGAGGGACTCGTGGCGCGCGACGAGCACAATCAGGTCGTACCCGCCATCGCGAAGACATGGGATGTCAGCGACGACGGCACCACATACACGTTTCATCTCAACGACGGCATGACGTTCTCGAACGGAGACAAGCTCGACGCCGACGACGTGGCATGGTCCATCAACGAGCTCGTCACGAAGCAGTACCACGACGCCGATTCGCTGGTCAACTTCGTCTCCGTCAAAGCAAGCGACCCGAACACCGTCGAACTCAAGCTCAGCGCGCCGTACGCGAACCTGCTGTGGGTGCTGACCGGCCGTCCCGGACTCGTGTTCGACAAGGACGCGAAATACGACGCGAAGACCCAGGCGATCGGCTCCGGCCCGTACACCGTCGAGAAGTTCGTCACCAACTCGTCCATAACGCTCAAGGCGAACCCCAACTACTGGGGCGCCAACAAGGCGAAGACCGACACGGTCGTCGTGCGGTATTTCACCGACGACAACGCGGCCGTGAACGCGCTCAAGTCCGGCGATGTGCAGGTGCTCGCGCCGATCAGCGAGAACCTGGCCGAACCGTTCACCAAGGACAGCGACCATTACGTGGTCAAGGCCGGCGACGATACCGACAAATTCGTGCTCGCGTTCAACGGCACCGGAGCGAAGACCTCCGACAAGCGCGTGCGCCAGGCGATTCGCTACGCCATCAACCATAAGGAGATCATCGCCTCGCGCGGCGGTTCGGACACCGCCCTCGGCGGCCCGATCCCCTCCCTCGACCCCGGCTACGAGGACCTGACCGGCATCTACCCGTACGACCTTGACAAGGCGAAGTCGCTGATGTCCGAGGCGGGATACTCCGAATCGAAGCCGCTGCAGCTGAGCCTGACCTACGCGAACATATACGGCACCGAGATCGGCGACCAGCTGCGCAGCCAGCTCAAGAAGATCGGCATCGACCTGAAGGTCAACGTGGTCGAATTCTCCACGTGGCTGCAGGACGTGTATACGAACAGGAATTACGACATCTCGCTCGTTGACCACAACGAAAGCCACGACTTCTACCAGTGGGCCGACCCGACCTACTACTACAACTACGACAACAAGGAGGTCCAGGCCCTGTACGCCAAGGCCGTCGCCGCCACGAACGACGACGACCGCGACAAGCTGCTCGCCGAAGCCGCACGCAAGGTGTCCGAAGACGCCCCCGCCGACTGGCTGTTCAACTACCGCGTCACCACCGCGTACGCGAAGGGCGTCACCGGCTTCCCGATCAACCTCAACCAGACCCTGTTGCCGCTGTACAACGTCGCCTACACCAAGTGACGGCTGAAATCGCCGCGTATCCCGGCACAGGCGATTCCGGCCGTCGAGGTCGGGGGCTGTGACGGGATGCGCGGCGCTCTCACCGGAAGGAGTCCACTTGCGATTCGTCATACGCCGTCTGCTGCTGTTCGCGGCGGCGCTGTTCGGCATCTCCATCATCGTGTTCGCGGCATTGCGCGTGCTGCCCGGCGACGTGGCCTCGGTGATGGCCGGGCTGAATTCCCCGCCGGAACGGGTCGCCGCGCTGCGCTCGCAACTCGGTCTGGACCGGCCGCTGATCGCGCAATACGCCGACTGGATCGGCGCGTTGCTGCACGGTGATTTCGGCACCTCCATTCTGACCGGCCGCTCCATCAGCGCCCAGGTCGGCGAGCGGGCATCGGTGACGTTCCCGCTGATCGTCCTCGGGCTGCTTATCGCGATGGGGCTGGGCATTCCGCTGGGATGCGAGGCGACACTGGCCCGCAGCCGCGCCGCTCGCGGCATGTTTCACATGGTCGCCATCATCGGCGGCGCCGTGCCCGCGCTGTGGGGCGGTCTGCTGCTGATCCTGCTGTTCTCGCGCGGAACCGGACTGATTGGCGTGTTTCCGTCGCAGGGATTCCCCCAAGGCGGGTGGTCCGATTTCGGTTCGGCGCTGATGTCGCTGGTGTTGCCAGCCTGCTCGGTGGGCATCATCGTGGGGGCCGGGCTGATGCGGTACACCCGCTCGGCATTGGGCGGACTGGCATCCTCCGGTTACATCGACATGGCCATGTCCTGTGGCATGACCCACCGGCAGGCGGTGCTGCGCGTGGGATTGCGCCTCGCCATGCCGCAACTGGTCTCCGTCATCGGACTGACGTTCGCGGAGATGGTCACCGGCGTCATGGTCATCGAGAACCTGTTCGCGCTGCCGGGCATCGGCAACGGTCTGGTGACCGATGTCGGCAACCGTGATCTCATCGCCGTGCAGAGCGAGCTGTTCATGCTGGCGGCTTTTTTCCTGCTGATCGGCCTGCTGGTCGACCTGCTGCATCGGGTGCTTGACCCGCGGCTGAAGTCGGCTGACGATGTCACGGAGGTGAACGCATGACGCGACCGATCGATGCCAAGACTCAAGCCGGAGCCGGAAAACCGTCTTCCGGGAACAGCGCGACGACGGCGCAAGACCGTGCCCGCACTGCCCGCGGCGTGCGCGCCGCACGTGTCGTTCTGAGTACGATGTGGGGCCACGCCGCGGGCAAGTTCTCGCTGATCGTGCTCGGCCTATGGCTGGCATCATCCGCGGTGTCGCTGGTCTGGACCCCGTATTCGCTGTGGAGCACCGACGGCTACCATGTGTGGGCGAAGCCGTCGCGCGACCACTGGCTGGGAACCGACGGCACCGGTGCCGACGTGTTCAGCTGGTTGCTGGCCGGCTCCCGCACCAACCTGCTGATCGTCGTGCTGACCGTGGCTGTCGCTGCGGTGTTCGGACTGGCCATCGTGGCGTTGATGGTGTCCAGGCACGCGGCGCTTTCGGCGGTATCGGTGGTCGTCGTCGACGCGCTGATATCCATTCCCACGGTGCTGATCGCGCTGATTCTCGCCGTGCCGCTCGGTCCGTCCGTGGCCGTCATCGTGATCGCGTGCGGATTCGGATACGGGTTGAATCTGGCGCGCGTGTCCCGCCCTCAGGCGATGCTCGCCGCGCGTTCGTCCTATGTCGAGTCGGCGCTGTCGAACGGCGCTTCGGGACTGAACGTGCTGGCGCGCCATATCCTGCCGAATATCTCGCCTGTGCTGACGGTGCAGCTGTCACTGTCGGCAGGCACCGCGGTGTTGGCCGAAAGCGGTCTGACGTACCTTGGCATCGGCGTGCCGTCGGGCGTGCCCAGTTGGGGGCACTCCCTGGCCACGTCCGTGAAGTTCATCAACGTGTATCCGCTGACCGTGCTGTGGCCGGGGCTGATCGTCACGCTCGTGGTGGTCGCGTTGAACCTGTTCGGCGACGCACTGCGCGACGCCGCCGACCCATTGACGAATCCCCGATTGCGAGGTGCGCGATGAGCGTTACGGTTCGTGACCTGAACATTGCCATCGGCGGTGCGCCCATCGTGCGCGGCGTCGACTTGGATATCGCCGACGCGCAGCGCGTCGGCCTGGTGGGGGCATCGGGCTCCGGCAAGTCGATGATTTCCAAGGCGATGCTCGGCCTGCTGCCGACGCATGCCGTGGTGTCCGGCTCGGTAGTGATGGGCGGCATGGAGACGGTCGGTACGGATGACAGGCGTCTTGCCGACATCCGTGGCCGTTACGCCGGCATGGTGTTCCAGAATCCGGCCGCATCCCTCAATCCGGTGATGAGTGTGGAGAAGCAGGTCGGACTACCGCTGCGGCTCCATTATGACCTGACCGCCGTCGAGCGTCGGGAGCGTGTCCGTGCGATGATCCGCAAGGTCGGGCTGCCGGACGACGTCCTCGGCAAATTCCCCCACGAGTTGTCCGGCGGGCAGCAGCAGCGCGTCGGCATCGCCACTGCGCTGATTACCTCTCCGCGTTTCATCATCGCCGACGAGCCGACGACCGCGCTTGATTCGATCACCCAGCGGCAGATCGTGCGCCTGCTGGTCTCCCTGGTCGATGACATGGGCGCGTCACTGCTGTTCATCACCCATGATTTCGCCGTGCTGGCCCACGCGACGACGCACTGCTATGTGCTTGACGAAGGGCGGATAGTGGAGTCAGGGCGCACCGCCGACGTGCTCGCCTCGCCGCGCGACGAGCGGACGCGGCGGCTGGTCGGGGCTGCCCGGGAACTGACATTGCATGCCGGGGATGCCGGGGATAAGGAGCAGTCATCGTGAGCGATTTCCGTATATCCCAAGTTGCCGCGTCACCCTCCATGACGGAACCGTCAACAAGTGGTTCCGAGCGGAAACTCGACAGGCCCGCCGTCGTATTGGGCGCGCGGTCGATCTGCAAGTCGTTCGGCCGGCGCGCCGCCGCGCATCAGGTGCTGTTCGACGTGGACGTGGACGTATATGAGGGGGAGTGCCTTGCTGTGATCGGCGGCTCCGGCTCCGGCAAGTCGACGTTGACCCGCATCATGCTGGGGTTGGGGAACGCCGATGGCGGCACTGTGGAGTACCGCGGCACGCCGGTGCTGCGTGGCGGCTCCGGTTTGCGGCGGCTGCGCCACGATTCCGGACTGATATATCAGGATCCCTACGGATCACTGGATCCCAGATGGACGGTCGGCGATATCGTCGCCGAGCCGTTGTCCCTGCGACGGCGGGGGAGCAGGCCCGACCCCGCAGGCATTCGCGAGAACGTGCACGCGGCGCTGGAACGGGTCGGATTGGATGCCGGCGTGTTCATCGACCGATATCCGATGGATCTGTCCGGCGGCCAGGCGCAGCGCGTCGCCATCGCCCGCGCGATCATCACCGAGCCGGACGTGATACTCGCCGATGAGCCGATGAGCGCCATCGATGTGCCGGCTCGCATGCAGATCCTGGAGACGTTCGCCGCGATCCGACAGGCCAGGCCGTCCACGGCGCTGATCATGGTTTCGCACGACCTGGGCGTCGTGCAGCATATAGCGGACCGTATTCTCGTGCTGCACGACGGTCATGTGGTGGAGGTCGGCTCCACTGCAAGCATTCTGGGCGATCCCAAGTCCGAATATACGGCTCGTCTTATCGAAGCCGCCTCACTGTAGCGGTGCCGCGGCAAGCGCCGCCACAGCTGACTGGTGCTACAGCACGGCGTTATAGTCGCCGCCAGTGAAATACGAGGCCACCGCGTCGATCACCTGTCGGGTCAGATTGACGCAGGCCTCGTCGTCACGCCATGCCACATGCGGCGTCAATACGACATTGTCCAAGGAGCGCAGCGGGTCGTCCATCGGCAGCGGCTCATGGTCGAACACGTCGATGGCCGCACGCACGTCGCCTCGTTGAAGCCGGCGGGTCAACGCCCCCGGTTCAATGATTTCTGCGCGGGCGGTATTGACGATCATCGAACCGGGGCGCATCCGGTCGAGCTGCCGAGACGTGATGATGCCTGCGGTGCCGTCGAGCAGCGGCAGATGCAGGCTGATGATATCCGACTGCGCGAACACCTCATCCATATCGTCAATGAGGGTGATGTCCAACCCATCGATGCCGTGCACATGGCTGTTCCATACCAGTGTCTTCATGCCGAAACCATTGGCGATGCGGGCGACGGTCCGGCCGATGCCGCCGAAACCGACCAGACCGAGCTTCTTGCCGTGCAGCCCGATGCCGTCGATGCCTCCCCAGTCGTCGCGGCGCACCTGCTCGTCAAGCCGGCCGACCTGTCGGGTGAGCTCCATGATCAGGGCGAATGCGTGCTCGGCCACGGCATGGTCGCCGTAATGCACGACGTTGCACACGCGGATGCCACGCTCGCGCGCGACGGGAAGATTGATGTAGCTGGCGACGCCGGTGCCGCCGAACGCAAAGCACGAGACATGGCCCCGAACGGTCATCGCGTCCAATATGTCATCGGTGATGTGGAAGCCGATGACGATGACGGCTTCGGCATCCTTGGTGCGTTCGAGGATGGTGTCGGTGTCCAGCGTGAAATCGCAGTGCATGCGGATGCGGGCGATATCGTGCAGCAGGGGGAAGTTGGCGGCGAACGGCTCGATCATTGATTCGACGATCACGGGAATCACGATGAGCGGCAGATCCGTGCGCTCCGGTTGGGTTTCGATGATGTTTCGTTCGTTCATACTGAAACATTAGAACGCGCTGTACCCGGCATGCGGCGACGCGGACGCGGTGAATGGGCGGTGAACAATCCGCGACACGCCGAAATACAGTGAGTGTAGTGCCGTGTGGAGCGGTATTCGAGGTCTATTCTGGTATCAGAAGGCCAAAAACAGGCTTTTGCGACACGCCGAAGGAACCGCGTCATTGCAACGGTTCCTAGCTTTCCTGCGCCCATCGGTTTGCGTTGTTCGCCCATCCCGTGTATGTTTATCTCTTGCTGCTCAGCACGGCGGACTTCTCCTCCTGAGAACGAAGCTTGTTGATGTGTGGTGGTTTGAGAACTCAAGAGTGTGTTTGTACTACTTTTTTGGTTGATTTTATGCCAGTCCGGTTCCCGCCTGCGGGTGTTTGCCCGTGGGTGCGCGAGGGCGCTTGATGGGGGCCGGGGTTTTTCGTGCGGACTTCTTTTCCTTATTAAGAAGTCGCGTCAATTTTTGGGGTCATCAATGGTTCCCTTTCGCTTTTTTGTGGAGGGTTCGATTCTGGCTCAGGATGAACGCTGGCGGCGTGCTTAAC